>Ga0210053_1002018_pt1 | contig 17880 bp, 19 predicted proteins | sample CryGeymeta201512_FD_185467 | JGI IMG/M metagenome (GOLD analysis project Ga0210053, IMG submission 185467) | Groundwater microbial communities from Crystal Geyser aquifers in Utah, USA - Crystal Geyser metaG 2015-12 (SPAdes) (version 2) | ecosystem: Environmental > Aquatic > Deep subsurface >... | reverse complement strand
TCAAAAACTCATGGAACACTTAATATGGTACAATACAAAGAGAATACACCAATCTTTGGGTAATATTTCACCCATTGATTATTTAATAAAAACTGTTCCGGAGTCTCAAATGTGCGTGACGCGTACAGAGCCTGTCAAAAAATTGAATTTTATGCTAAACTAATTTTATGACAAGAACAATTCTTTTATCAATTACTCTTGTATCAGCTATTATTGTTATCATTGCTGTACTTTTGCAGGCCAAAGGATCGGGCTTGGGGGGAATTTTTGGAGGAGAAGGTAATATCTACAGAACAAGAAGAGGATTAGAAAAAGGTATATTCATATTAACAATAGTTGTTGGTATTATATTTGCAGCTTCTGCTTTTCTAAATGTTATTATTCAGTAATAAATATTAAACATTGAGATCTATTATATTAAGAGTTAAAGAATTTATCTTTAAGATTTTTAAACTTTATAGGGAATTTTTCTCTAATTTTTATTTTAGAGAAAAACTTATTCTTTTTATTTGCTCAGTTTTGATAATTGTATCGCTTTTTTCCCTGGTTTTAAAAAGCTATAAATTTTTTACGCACGAAGTACCTATAGAAGGTGGATCATATATTGAAGGTATCGTAGGACAACCAAGAAATATCAATCCTCTGTATGCACCTTCTAATATGGTAGACAGATCGCTTTCATACCTTATATATTCAGGCTTAACAAAGATTGATGAGAAAGGAAATATTATTCCGGATATAGCAGAACGATGGGAAGTTAAAGACAACGGGAAGGTCTTTAATTTCAAATTAAAACATAATGTCAAATGGCATGACGGAGAACAGCTTCTTTCTAATGATATACGTTACACAATTTCAGTAATTCAAGATCCCGATTATACAGGCCCCTTGAAGAATGAATGGAAAGATGTAGAAGTTGAAGTTCCTGACGAATATACTGTTGTTTTTAATCTTTCTAAGCCACAACCTTCCTTTATTTACAATACAACGCTTGGTATTTTGCCTGAACACATTTGGGCTGAGTTTGAAGTTAAAGACCTACCGTATGTGGAACAGAATCTTAAACCTATTGGAAGTAATAGATTTAAATTTAAAGAAACAAAGACCACAGAGAATGATTTTGTTAAAATTATTATATTAGAAAAAAATAGAGATTTTTATGATAAAAAGCCCTATATCGATTCTGTAGTTTTTAAATTTTATGATAATTCAGAAAAAGTTTTTGATGCGCTTGCTAAAAGGGAAATTATGGGTACCGCTAATCTAAATCAGGACACTTATAAGAAAGTCAAAGATTGGAATAAGTATAAAATATTTTCTTATATACTACCAAGCTATAAAGCAGTTTTTATGAATTACCCGAAAAATAAATTGTTGGAATCCATAGATTTCAGAAAAGCTTTGGAACTATCAATTAACAAAAATGATCTAATAAATAATAAACTTCTAGGTGTGGCAATTTGTAATAACGGAATATTTATTCATAATGATGCAAAAAATCATTTTGATATTAATGCCGCGAAAGAATTGTTACAAAAAATTGGTTTGAAGGATACAAATAATGATGGATTTTTGGAAAAAGATAACAAAGAAGTTGAGTTTAAGATATCGATTCTAGATGATAATGAATCAAAAATTGTCGGAGAATTTATTAAAGAAAGTTTTGCCAAAATTGGCATTCATTTAAATATTGAAAAAAAGAATCTATTGGAGCTTGAAAGAGATGTAATAAGGCCGAGAAACTATGAGTTACTTTTTTTCGGACAGAATTTAGGATTTGATTTAGATTTATTCTCATTTTGGCATTCTTCTCAACAAAAAGACCCAGGGTTAAATTTTACAAGCTTCTCGTCTAAAAAAACCGATATTATTTTAGAGAATGCTTTGAAAATCGAAGATAGAGAAAAGAAAAAAGAAGTAAGTAAAAAAGTTGAAGAATATATTCAGGAAGAACATCCTGCAATTTTTCTTTATTCCCCGGTTTTTAATTTTGTTTTAGATAAAAAAGTGAAAGGTTTTAATAAGCAGTTTTTGGTTTACCCTGAACAGCGTTTTTTATCAGTCGATAAGTGGTATATTAAAACTCAAAGGGTACTTAATAAATAATTTGCCCGGGTGCTGGAACAGGTAGACAGGCTAGCTTGAGGGGCTAGTGTCCTTATGGACGTGGAGGTTCAAATCCTCTCCCGGGCACCACAGGTTTAAAGTCTTTATAAATTGTTAAATATTTGTTAGTATAATTTTTATATAAGCTATTTAAAAAGCAACTATTATCGCTTATAATATTTTTGTTCGGGCGCTTAGCTCAGTTGGCTAGAGCATCTCGTTTACACCGAGAGGGTCGGGGGTTCGAGTCCCTCAGCGCCCACCAAGTTTCAGTAAACAGGGAACAGTTAACAGACAGCAATAAAGATAAAAAACAAAAGACAAAGAATTTATTTACCATTTACTGTTAACTGTTAGTTGATGAGCCGAGGTAGCTCAGTCGGTAGAGCACAGGACTGAAAATCCTGGTGTCGGCGGTTCGATCCCGCCCCTCGGCACCACTAAATGGTATAATTAAATTATCAATTTTAGAATGAGCGGGAGTAGTTCAGCAGTAGAACGCTTCCTTGCCAAGGAAGAGGTCGCGGGTGCGAATCCCGTCTCCCGCTCCAAAAATTATGTTGAATAAAGAATTGACTGACATCTTTTTGGGAATAGTTAAAAAAGCGGATAAACTAATTTCTGATTTCGTTGATAAGCAGGATTTGACCGGAAAAATTGATTTTCTTTCAATTTATACTCAATCGCCTGAAGAATTGAAGACTAACGGATCAGTCGCTGATATTCAACCAACCGGTAATTATTACTGGCTTAGCGACCCTTTAAAAACAGTGTTAAGAGTAATAAGGAGATGTAGAGTACGAATGCCTGATATCGAGCATACAGAAAGGGGTTACGTTGATTTTGAGGTTAGAAATTATATATACTTTAAGGATAAATATTTGCAGAAATCTAATTTTATAGAAATAACTAGTCCAAAAGGGGTTGAAATGATAGAGTTAAAGGTTCCCAGATCAGATATCCGCATCTATTTTCCAAATGTTCAATTTTAAATAATCATGAAAATATCAGAAGATATTAAAAAGTTCATAGAAGATAATCCTGTTTTTATAGGCTCTGCTACTAAAGAAGGATTACCAAATATCACCATTATTGATGGTGCGAAATTTTTAGATAACCAGAGGATTCTAATTGTTGATGTTCAAATGACATCATGCAGAGATAACTTAATTGCTAATCCAAGTTGTTGTTTATCTATCTATAATCAAGCAATGGGAATTGGATATAAGACATTCGGCAAAGCGAATTATCTTACCGAAGGGGAAGAGTTTGAGATGGCTCAAAGAAATCTCAAAAATCAGAACTTAAAAGCAAAAGGTGCAATTGTAGTTATAGTAAATAATATATTGAAAATTCAATAATTATGGCCTGGTGGCCGAGTAGTTAGGCAGAGGTCTGCAAAACCTCGTACAGCGGTGCGAATCCGCTCCAGGCCTCCAGTAGAACATTAAAAGTTAAAAGTGTAAAACTAGTAATAATAATTGGACTTTGAATTTTTATAGTCTGAGTAATTAAATTGGTAGACGAATGCATATATATTGTTAAGCAATCTACCATTTGATATAATTTTAGTGTGAAGCCTAGGAAATGGAACAAAAAAGATTTAGTAGAAGCTTCTAGAATATCAAGAAGTATAAGACAAGTACTTTTTTATTTAGGATTAAAAGAAGCGGGTGGTAATTACAGTCAAATTAAAAAATATCTTCAAACTTATAAAGTTAACACGGTTCATTTTAAAGGAAAAGGATGGAATAAGGGGTTAAAAGGATTAACTGGTATCTCAAGAATTCCACTGCAAAAAATTTTAACGAAAAATAGTACATTCCAAAGTTATAAACTTAAAAACCGATTATTTAAAGAAGGATTTAAAGTTCCGAAGTGTGAGGAATGTGGGTGGGCACAAAAGTCTCCTGATGGACGTCTGCCTCTAGAGCTTGATCATATTAATGGCAATGCATCTGATAATCGTTTAGAGAATTTGAGGATTCTTTGCCCAAATTGTCATAGTCTTAAACCAACACATCGAGGAAGAAATACAAAATTGTTTGCCGGGATGGCGGAATAGGTATACGCGCGGCACTTAAAATGCCGTCCACTTTGTGGATGCGGGTTCGATTCCCGCTCCCGGCACCACGTCATACGTGATAGTAACGTTTGGCGTTGCACCATAAGATTTTTACAAAGAACACTCTAACGGGTGTTTTCTTTCATGTTGGTCAATCTATAAAGTTTTTGATAAAATAGTTTTATATAAAAGGAGCTGAAAATGAAAATAAATCAGAAACGGTTAGTTGATAATTTTATTAAACTGGTAAAAATTGATAGTGAATCAGGCGAAGAAAAAGAGATTATAAGTCATCTGAAAAAAGAACTTCAATCGTTAGGTTTTAAGACTTATATAGATAAGATTGGAAATTTAATCGCAAGTAATTCCAATAAACCGATAGTTGCTTTGATCGCTCATGTAGATACAGTAAAACCAGGTAAAGGCATTAAACCAATTATTACAAAGTCGGGTGTTATCAAGACGGATGGTAGCACTATACTTGGTTCTGATAACAAGGCAGGTATCGTAGCAATTTTAGAAATATTAAAATCTTTTAAAGATCATAAACAAAAAATAAGTTTAGAAATAGTTTTTACAGTGTCCGAAGAAGTAGGATTATTAGGTTCTTCTAGTCTAGATTTTAAAAAAATAAGATCAAAAAGGGCGATTAATTTAGATAGTAAGCCTGGTGATATTTGTGTCAGTGAACCTTCGGTAATGCATTTTGATATCGAAATTAAAGGTAGGGCTGCTCATGCTGGAATGGAACCAGAAAAAGGCATTAATTCTATCTTAGTTGCTTCAGAAGCAATAGCTAAGCTTAAATGGGGTAGAATTGATAAAGAGACTACTATCAATATAGGTATAATTAACGGAGGTATGGCAAGAAATATTATACCTCAAAGTGTTATATTGCAAGCAGAAGTTAGAAGTAGAAACCCTAAGCAATTTAAAAAATATTCCAGTGAGATTATTGCTGAATTTAATAAGGCAGTAAAAAAATATTCCGCTAAGTGCAAAATTATTTCTAGGCAAGTTTCGTCAGCTTTTATTATTAAGTCTAGCGATTATTTAGTTCAATTATTAATAAATAGCTGCAGATCAAGTAAATTAAAATATAGAGTAATACCTATAGACGGATTTACTGATGCAAGTCATTTCAACAGGTACGGTATTAAAACCGTTACCGCGGGTGCAGCTGGAGATAATATACATACCACAGATGAAAGTTTAAGAATAAAGGATCTTGTTAATGGTACAAAGATTATCCATGATACAATTCTGGAATTAGCAAAGGAAGGTTAAATGTCAGGACATTCCAAGTGGGCAACAATAAAAAGAAAAAAAGGAGCCGCTGATCAAAAAAGAGGCCAGGCTTTTAGTAAGATCGTACGAATGATTACTATAGCGGCGAAAAACGGTCCGGATCCGGATACTAATTTTAGATTAAGATTAGCTATTGATAAGGCGAAAGAAGTTAATATGCCTGCTTTAAATATCGATCGGGCGATTAAAGGTGCTTCGAAAGAAGGGGCTAATCTGGAAGAGATAGTATATGAAGCTTATGGTCCTTTTGGGGTAGCTGTACTAATCCAGTCAGTTATAGATAATAAGAATCGCGCAGCATCTCAAATTAAGAGTACTCTTTCTGACCACGGCGGTTCTCTTGGTGGTTCAGGTTCTGTGTCTTGGATGTTTGAACAAAAAGGCTTAATAACAATTGAGACAAAAGATATGAATCAAACCAAAAAGGAGGAGTTCGAGCTTAATGCTATTGATTTAGGAGTAGAAGATATAAAACAAGAGGATAGTCTTTTGGAGATTTATACTGCTCCACATGATATTCATAAGATCGCAAAAGCACTAAAAGATAAAGGATATATTATTGAATCCGAAAGCTTAGAAATGAAGCCTAAGAATATTGTTAAAATAGATGATTCGGATAAAGCTAGCAAAATCTTAAAATTAATGGATGAGCTGGAAGATTTGGAAGATACTGATCAGGTTTATTCTAACTTTGATATACCGGCCGATATAATTGAGAAAGCAGCCTAAAATGCTTCAAAAAGAAATGATTATATTAGGTATTGATCCTGGTACTGCTACAACTGGCTATGGATTAATCAAAAAAACAAATCAGGGAATAAAGCATATTAGCCACGGCTGTATTTTTACACCTTCTAAAGAGCAATTTGAAAAAAGGCTTGAAAAAATATTTGATGTATTGCAAATACTGATAAAAAAATATAAACCAGACATAGCCGCCGTTGAAAATATTTTCTTTTTTAAAAACGAAAAAACCGCCTTTTCCGTTGGTCAGGCAAGGGGAGTTATTCTATTAGCTGCTATAAAAAATCATCTCGATATATTCGAAGCAACACCGTTAGAAGTTAAGCAGGCAGTTTCAGGTTATGGGAGGGCTGAAAAAATGCAGGTTCAGAGAATGGTTAAACTTTTACTCAATCTTCCCGAGATACCAAGACCCGATGATGCTGCCGATGCTTTAGCTGTAGCAATTACTTGCGCTCACAGTATAAAAAAATATCTTCCTAAAAATTAATATCTAATTTAAATAATATTTTCTGATTTTAGTCTTTAGGTTTATAATAAAAATATGATAGGAAGATTAAGAGGCAAAATTGTAGAAAAGCGCTTGGATTGGGTTTTATTAGATGTTTCCGGCGTAGGCTATAAAATTTTTACTTTGCCTAAAAATTTTAACGACATTACCAAAGATGAAGCAGTTTTTTACACATATCTTTATGTTCGTGAAGATATGCTTAATTTGTACGGATTTTTAAAAGAAGATGAACTTGATCTTTTTGAAATGCTTATCTCTATATCTGGCGTCGGTCCTAAGGCGGCACTCGGCATATTAAGTGTTGGGGATACTTCAACTATTAAAAAAGCTATAGCAGAAGGAAGAAGTGAAATATTAATGGGTGTTTCCGGAGTTGGAAGAAAAATGGCAGACAGAGTAATTTTAGAGCTTAAGAATAAAGTTCAATTGGAAGGTATTACGGTTTTGCCAAGATTGATATCTCAGGAAGACGAAGAAGTTATTCAGGCTTTGGTGAACTTAGGATATAAAAAATCGGAAAGCTTACAAGCAGTTTCAAAGGTTCAAGATATAGAAAACGTCGAGAAAAAAGTAACAGAAGCATTAAAAAATTTGAGTAAATAATATGGATGATGAAGATATATTAGATTCAAATAACGAAGAAGAATTTGAAGAAACTTTAAGGCCAAGAAAACTGGATGAATATATCGGGCAAGAAAAAATAAAAGATAACCTCAAAATTTTTCTTGGTGCTGCTAAGAAAAGAAAAGAGCCATTAGATCACCTGCTTCTTTACGGCCCGCCAGGATTAGGCAAAACAACCCTTGCTTATATTATTGCTAATGAGATGAACACGGGCATCAAGATAACATCTGGTCCGGCTATTGAGAGAGCAGGCGATCTTGCAAGCATCATAACTAATCTTTCTGACGGCGATATTTTATTTATTGATGAAATTCATCGTTTAAATAGAACAGTAGAGGAAGTTCTTTATCCTGCTATGGAAGAATATAAGCTTGATATTGTAATAGGCAAAGGGCCCAGTGCTAAGACTTTAAGACTGGACGTTCCAAGATTTACAATTGTGGCGGCAACAACGAGAGCTAATTTATTGTCCTCGCCATTAAGGGATAGATTTGGGGCTGTTCATAGATTGGATTTTTATAATGAAGAAGAAATAGGTAAAATCGTAAATCGCTCCTCTTCAATTTTAAAAGTACAAATAGATAAAGAAGGGATTAACGAAATTGCCAAAAGAGCCAGAAAGACTCCCAGAATCGCCAATAGATTACTCAAAAGAGTAAGAGATTATGCTGATATTAAAGCAGACGGGAAAATTTGTCTGGAAATAGCTAAAAGCGCGTTAGAAATGATGGAAATTGATAATAAGGGATTAGATAAATTAGATAGAAATATATTAAAAATTATGATAGATAACTTTGGGGGCGGGCCGGTTGGGATCGAAACAATAGCTGCATCTATTGGTGAAGACAGGGGAGCGATTGAAGAGGTTCACGAGCCTTATTTGATTCAAGTTGGTTTTTTAGAGAGAACCCGACAAGGAAGAAAAGTGACCCAAAAGGCGTTAAAACATATGGGTAAAAGAACACAAGATCAACTTTTTAATGGTTAATAAACAAACAATTGCCAATTAGCTTATTTGTTTCTATAATTAAAATGATATAGTGATTAAAAAGAGGAATAAGATGGAAAACATCAAAAAGACGTTAGGTAATATTAATACACCAATGATCTTTAAATTTCTTTTCGGTTTTGTAGGTCTTTTGGTATTGGCAACTGTTATTATGCTATTTATGGCAAATGCGGGTGTTGCCGGCAGGGTTAACGGTAAATCTATAAGCAAGAAGGATTTCGAGAAAGAGGTAAGTGCTCAAGTAAAATACCAAAGTGAAATTCAAAAAATCGATTTAAACAGTGGTGATAAAAAGAAAAAACTTAGAGAAGAAATATTTAACCAAATGGTTGATACATTAATCATCAGTCAGAATCTCAGCACTTTAAATGTTAAAGTAACTCAGGAAGAAATTGATAAAGATTATGAAAAAATATCCAATGTTAATGGTGGTGATACTAAATTTCAGGAGATGATTTCTAATTATTACGGTCTTACAAAAGAAGAATACAAAACATATTATTTATTACCAAAGATACAAAAAGAAAAAATGCAAACCCAGGTTACTACTTCAGATGAATTTAATAGTGAAGCTAAATCAAAGGCGGAGAATGTTTTAGGCCAGATTAAGAACGGAAGTAATTTTGCCGATTTAGCTAAAAAATACAGCCAGGATAGTTCTACGTCAGCTAAAGGTGGTGATATAGGATGGATAAGCAAAGGTCAGATGGTAGAAGAGTTCGAAAAACAGGCTTTTTCATTAAAGGTTGGAGAAGTATCGAATATTTTTAAGACAAACTACGGATACTTTATAATCAAAGTTGAAGAAAAGAGTAGCGATAAAGTACATGTAAGACAGATTCTGATAAAGGGAAAATCTTTTACTGAATGGTTAGATATGACGAAAAAATCTTGTCAGATTGAGCAATTAGTTAAATTTTAAGAAAATGCGCTCTTTTTTAGAGAGCGCATTCTATAGCTTGTTTGATAAAAATTTGTAAATCATTTAATATTTAAATCTATGATAATAATTTGGCTTATTTATACTTTTGCTTTAATCGTCTTTTTTGTTATTGGCTGGACAGGCGTTTATCATGTTCGTAAATTTAGTATATCTGGAGATTTAACCCAAAGAGCAATTACACTATATGTCTCTATAATGATTGTTATTGCATTAGTCTCGATATTCTTTGTTTTAAAAAATGGAGCAAGCGCTTCATTTGATATCAATTTTGGTCAAATATTTGATTTCAAACGATAGGAATAATTATGGTTTTTGAACAAAAAGAAAACGAAGAAATTAAAATTACTTTACGTCGGCACTGGTCATGTATGATTGGTTTAAGTGTTTTTGCTGTCGTAATGTCAATTTTGCCCATAATAATGTACTTTATTCTAGATTCTTACATACACCTTACTAATGGTTTTTATAATTTATTTGTTTTAGGCATGGGTCTATATTATATGTTTGTATGTACTCTAACTTTCATCGGTTGGCTAGATTATTACTTAGATGTTGCAGTAATAACCAATGAAAGAGTAGTTGACATTGACCAAGAGGGTCTTTTTAATCGAAAAATTTCTGAATTATATTTATCTGATGTTGAGGATGTTACTGGTACTATAAAAGGTGCTCTGGGAACTTTTTTGGACTTTGGTGATGTTACTGTACAGTCAGCCGGTAATCAAGCTGAATTTATTCTGGATAAAGTACCTCATCCGTATAAGATTACAAAATTGATAATAGATTTACATCAAGACTGTCTTCAAGGTGAGATAATTAAAAAATAAGTCATTGACAAAGACCGTTAAATAAGTTAAATTTATACAGAGAGGTGAGCGAAAAGAGCTCACTTTTTTAAACATATAATCTAAGAGCTATAATCTCTTGAGAGCGAGGTAATAATGAATCAGTCAAAATTTCTTCAGGCTATTAATTTGATTGCTGAAGAAAAGGGTTTATCTAAAGAAAAGGTTATTCAAACTGTTGAAGCAGCATTAGCAGCCGCATACAGAAAGGATTATGGGAATAAAGAGCAAAACATCAAGGTTGTTTTAGACCAAATAACGGGTGGTATGGATATCTACTTGTTAAAAGAAGTAGTTGAAGAAGTTGAAAATGAAGAAAGTCAAATGACAGAGAAAGAAGCTCAAAAATATAATAAAGGCGCCAAGGTGGGAGATACTATAGAAATTGAGTGTCCAGCACCAGCAGGCTTTGGTAGAATAGCGGCTCAAACTGCTAAGCAGGTGATTATTCAACGAATAAGGGAAGCTGAACGAGAAGTTGTTTTTGAAGAATATGAAGGCAAAGAAGGTCAATTAGTTAATGGAGTAATTCAGAGATTAGAAGGAAGAAATGTTATTCTTGATATCGGAAAAACAAATGGTATAATATTTCCCTCGGGGCAAGTTGAAGGGGAAAGATATCGAATTGGTCAAAGAATGAAAGTCTTAATCGAAAAAGTAGAGCAAACTTCAAGAGGTCCGCAAGTTGTTGTTTCTCGTTCTGATGCGAAGTTAATAGAAAAATTATTTGAGTTGGAAGTACCCGAGATATCCGCAGGTACAGTAGAAATTAAGTCTATAGCTAGAGAGGCAGGAAGTAGAACGAAAATAGCTATTTTGTCTGCTAGAGAGGGCGTTGATCCGGTTGGTTCCTGTGTGGGACAGAGAGGTACAAGAGTTCAGGCAGTTATGGCGGAATTAGCTGATGAAAAAATCGATTGTATTTTATGGGATCAAGATCCGATTAATTTTATAGTAAATGCTTTATCTCCCGCAAAAGTTACTAAGGTTGGTATAGATGAAAAAAGTAAAGAAGCTAAAATTTTTGTACCAGCCGATCAATTATCTTTAGCTATTGGAAAAAACGGCCAAAATGTAAGGCTTGCTGTTAAACTTACCGGTTGGAAAATAGATGTAGAATCAGAAGAGGAAGAGAAAAAAGTGGACAAAACTAAGAAAAAAGAAGATTCGCAGGAAGCAGCAAAAGAAGATAAAAAAACAGAAGAAAAAGATTCAAAAAATACTAAAAAAACAAAGAAATAAAATCATTAAAAACAAAAATAAAAAATAAAAGTCCTCTCCGATCAATCGGGGGACTGCCCCGATTCTGCATCGGGGTCTCGGCTTCAGTAAGGAATATATATTCCGAAGCCTCGGGAGGTAAAAATGGATCAATACTTTCATCGATTTACAAATAATGCAAAAAAATCTTTAATTTCTGCTCAAAAAATAGCAGAAGTATCCGGAAGCGAGATAAAACCAAATCATATATTACTAGGTCTTCTAGGTACAAGAGAAGGCTTAGCTTCTGATATTTTGGGAAGCTTTAATGTTACTTTAGAAAAAGTCAGATCAATTATGGATTTTATTGAACCGTCCGGGTTCAATAAAATAGGGCTTTCAATTGATTCTAAAAAAATTATCGAGAAGGCAATGGATCTTGCCAGACGCTATGACCAGATGCATGTAGGAACTGAACATTTGCTTTTGGGAACCCTTGCTGAAAGTTATGAAGTAAATAATATTTTGGAAAGATTAGATGTTTCTGCCGAAGAGATAAAGAAACAAGTAGAAAATTTACTTGCGAACGATTTTTCCGAATCTTCTTTATCAGATCTATCTGTTTTTGGTGAAGGGGTTACAAATAGAAGAAAAGATATTGCAAATAAAAAAACTCCTTCTTTAGATAAATTTGGATTTGATTTAACTGAGCAGGCTAAAGAAGGTAAATTGGATCCGGTTATTGGACGCTCTCGTGAAATTATAAGAGTGATTTCGATCTTAAATAGACGAGTTAAAAACAATCCAATTTTAATCGGTGATCCTGGAGTGGGCAAAACTGCTATTATTGAAGGATTAGCTCAAAAGATTGTAAACGAAGAAGTACCCGAAGTTTTATTAGGCAAAAGGGTTTTTACTCTTGATTTGGCAGGCATGGTTGCCGGCACAAAATACAGGGGAGAGTTTGAGGAAAGGCTTAAAAAGGTTATTACTGAAGTTAAAAAATCCAAGGATGTAATTTTATTTATAGATGAGTTTCACACTATTGTTGGGGCTGGCGCAGCAGAAGGTGCTATTGATGCAGCTAATATTTTAAAGCCTTCATTATCAAAAGGTGAATTGCAGACAATAGGAGCAACGACCCTGGATGAATATCAAAAATATATTGAAAAAGATGCTGCCTTGGAAAGAAGATTCCAACCGGTTATAGTAAAAGAGCTTACCGTTCCGGAAACTATCATGGTTCTTAAGGGTATTAGAAAACTTTATGAGGATCATCATAAAATTACAATAACAGACGAGGCTTTAGAGGCAGCGGCTAAATTCTCATACAGATATATAACAGACAGATTTTTGCCTGATAAGGCCATAGATTTAGTTGATGAAGCAGCCTCCAGAGTTAGAGTAGAAAATGGTGAAATCCCCAAAAATTTAAGAGCAAAACAGAAACAACTGGAAAAACTGTTGGAAGAAAAAGAAGAGGCCGTTATAAAACAAGAATATGAGAAGGCGGCGCAATTAAAAATAAAAGAAATGAGACTTAAAGAAGAACTTAAGGAAATCGATAGAGATAGGCCTAATAGTTTTAAAGAGTTGAGTATTACTGCGGAACAGATAGCTTCGGTAGTTTCTTCTATGACTGGCATGCCTATTACTAAATTAATCAAAAAAGAAACAGAGGCACTTTTAGATTTAGAAAAGCAGCTGAAGAAAAAAATCATTGGTCAGGATGAAGCTATCTCAGAAATTGTAAAATATATCAGAAGATCAAGAGTTGGTATTTCTGACGCGAAAAGGCCGAATGGATCATTTATATTTCTTGGTCCAACAGGTGTTGGTAAAACAGAATTGGCTAAAATTTTAGCTTCTGAAATTTTTGAGAATGAATCATCTTTAATTAAGATAGACATGTCTGAATTTATGGAAAAGCATAATGTCTCAAGATTAGTTGGAGCTCCGGCTGGTTATGTAGGTTATGAAGAGGGCGGAAAATTGACGGAAGCCGTAAGGCATAATCCTTATTCGCTTATATTATTGGATGAAATAGAAAAAGCTCACCCCGATGTGTTTAATATTCTTCTTCAGATTTTAGAAGACGGTTATTTAACTGATGCTAAGGGGCGTAAGGTTGACTTTAGAAATACAATAATTATTATGACTTCAAATGTCGGTATGGATAAGCTGACCAAACAGGCGGAAATTGGGTTTAAAGCAAGTGATGAGGAAAGCAAGCAAAGGGCAATAGAAAAATATAATTCAATGAAAAAAGATATTTTGAAAGACTTAAAAGATAAATTTAGGCCTGAGTTTTTAAATAGAATTGATAAGATAATAGTTTTTAAACCTTTAGACAAAGAGTCAATCTTTAAGATAGCAAATATTCATTTAAGACAATTGGCAGAGCGAATGTCTGAGCAGGGTATATTGCTTAAATTTACTAAGAAGGTTGAAGAGTTTATATCCAAAGAGGGTTATGAGCCGGAAAACGGCGCAAGGCCGATTAGGAGGGTTGTTCAAAATCTCATTGAGGATTCTCTAGCCGAAGGAATGCTTTTAGGAAACTTTAAAGCAGGTGATACGATCAAGATAGATATTGAAAATGATAAGATAAAATTAATAAAAATAAAATCAATAGCCAGGCGTTAGCCAGCTGTTTACTTAATTGTAGTATAATATTATTAATATCATGGCAAACAACTTAATCTATATTTGTGAACAATGCGGTAATGAACAAACTAAATGGTCAGGTAAATGTCCAGCGTGCGGGGCGTGGAATAGTTTAAGTGAGATGAAATTTAATAAGGCGAAAGGCAGTAAAAGAGTCAAACTGGAAGAAGCCTCATTAAAAAAACTTGATTCAATTAAAGAAATGCCAATGTTAAGGATACAAACCGGCATTTCGGAATTTGATCGTGTCATGGGCGGAGAAAAAAATAAGGGGATTGTTTTGGGCTCTGTAACTCTTATTTCAGGGGAGCCTGGGATAGGAAAATCCACATTGATTTTACAAGTCCTTTCTAGTTTATCTAAAAGAGGTTTAAAGTGTCTTTACCTGTCTGGTGAGGAATCAGAACAGCAAATAAAACTTAGGGCTGACAGACTGGGCGGGGAAACCGGCAATATTTTTCTTCTAACCGAAACTGATGTTTTATTAATTGATAAGGTTTTGGCAAAAGAAAAAATCGATCTAATTGTGATTGATTCAATCCAAACAGTTGAAAATTCTAATTTTGAAAATAGTGCAGGAAGTATTACACAAATCAAAGAGTCGGCTAGTCATTTGATAAAGATTGCAAAGACTAATAATATGCCGGTTTTTATTGTGGGTCATATAACAAAAGAAGGTTCTATTGCCGGTCCAAAAATTTTGGAACACTTAGTTGATACTGTTTTGTATTTTGAGGGGGAGAGATTTCATGCTTTTAGGATTTTAAGGACTACTAAAAACCGTTTTGGAGCGGTTTCCGAGATAGGAATTTTTGAAATGACTGATAAAGGTTTATTGGAAATTAAGAATCCTTCAGAAGTATTTTTATCTAAAGGATCACCCCAGATAGGTTCTGCCGTTACAGTAGTAATGGAAGGTACCCGTCCAATGCTTGCGGAAATACAAACATTAATTACCAAGACTAATTTTGGTTATCCAAAAAGAACAGCCGGCGGATATGACTTAAACCGATTACAGATTTTAATAGCCGTTTTAAGCCGCAACTTAAGAATTCCTTTAGGAACTTTGGATGTTTATTTAAATATTGTCGGAGGTCTCAAAGCTAAAGAACCAGCGATGGATTTGGCAGTTTGCTTGTCAATTATTTCTTCTTATCGAAAAGCAAAACCTAAAGAGGGCATGGTAGTTTTTGGAGAAGTGGGACTCCTTGGCGAAATCAGGAAAGTTTCCAGATCCCAGGAAAGATTAAAAGAGATTGAGAAACTTGGGTTTAAGAGATGCGTTGTTCCGGTAGGAGTAGATTACAAATCAGATACAATGGAAATTATAAGAGTATCTAATTTAGAAGAATTTGAGAGAAAAGCATTAGATAAATAGAGTATTTATTTTTTAGTAAAAAAGTTGTATTATATGTACTCGGATTTATTTTTATCAAGGGGGTTTTATTATGGACTTATTATTTTTTACAACCGCATTGGCTGTTATAGTAGGTGTTCTCCTGCTTACCTTTAAGTTATTAAAAGTATCATTAAAAAAACTTATAATTGGTGTTTTAGGTTTAATAATCGGATTATTGATATCAGCGCTTTTTAATACAGCTATTAGTAAGATTCCGGGTATAATTGGTGAATTTATGCCAGTGGTGATATCAATAATGCTTGGTTTGGCCGGCATTTATATTTTTATTACGCAGGAAAAACTTATTCTTAATTTTTTTGAAAGATTTTTTAAAGACTTAAAGTTTCTTAAAATGACTTCTGAGGCTGAAAAAGTGGAAGTAATGACTGTGGGTAGACAAGAGCTGGTAGTTGATACTAGCGTTATTATTGACGGTAGGATAGAGGATATTTTAAAAACAGGATTTATTTTAGGAAAGCTTATAATTCCGAAAGCCGTTATACATGAAATGCACAAAATATCAGATTCTCACGATAATTTAAAAAGAAGTAGGGGTAGAAGGGGATTAGAAATTCTGGAAAATATGCGAAAAATGAAAAATGTTGATCTTCAAATTATAGAAGATGATTTTCCGGATATTAAAGAAGTGGATGAAAAGCTTATTAGAATTGCCAAAAAAAGAAAATCATATATTCTAACAATTGATTATAATTTAAACAAAGTGGCGCAAATCCAAAAGATTAATGTGCTCAATATAAATGAGCTTGCAAATGCCTTAAGAGCAATTATTTTGCCGGGTGAACAATTGGAAATTAAAGTTGTGCAAGAGGGTAAAGAAAAGAAACAAGGAGTTGGTTATTTGCCGGATGGTACGATGGTTGTGATTGAGGGCGGTGATAAGTACATAGGGGAAACAGTTAACGCTGAAGTATCTAGAATTTTTCAGACAGTTGCAGGAAGAATGATTTTTGCAGAACCAAGAAAGATAAAAGAAAATAACGGTTAATTTATTATAATATTTTGGATATAATTTTCTTATGAAGAGATTAGATCGCAGTTTTTTTAATAGAAATACTTTAACGGTTGCCCAAGAGCTCTTGGGCAAATTTGTTATAAGAAAGATAGACCAAAAAAAGATAGTTAGTCAAATTGTTGAGACAGAAGCTTATATGGGTTTTGATGATTTAGCTTCTCATGCATCAAAAGGTAAGACAGAAAGAACAAAAATTATGTTCGATAAGCCAGGTATTGCATATATCTATATGATTTATGGAATGTATTATTGCTTTAATATAGTTACTGAAAAGAAGGATTTTCCGGCTGCAGTATTAATTAGGGCGATTAAGCCAATCAATAATGAGAATATTGATTATGCAGATATCAAAACAGACGGTCCGGGAAAACTATGTCGTTTTCTAGAAATTAATAAAGATTTTAATGGAGAGGATCTTATTACTTTCTCCAATCTATGGATTGAAGATAGAGGCACAATAGTGTCAAAAAATAATATTGATACGGCTAAACGTATCGGTGTTGATTATGCCAAACACTGTGCTAATTATCCGTGGCGTTTTTATCTAAAATGATAATTATCCTTTGGCAAGGGACGCACCCTTGCCAAAGTTATGGGTTGGTGTATTATTATTAATATGCCAAGCAAAAATTCGATCAAGCAGTATGTAGAAAACGGCATCTACCATATTTATAATCGTGGAATAAATAAACAGGATATATTTTTGGATGATCAAGATTATTCTACTTTTTTATTTTACCTTAAGTTGTATCTCGATAATCCTGATAATTTAAAAGACCTAGATCCGCAAAAGAAAGCCTGTTTTGTAAGAAAGAATTTCAATAATAGCATAGATTTGCTATGTTACTGTCTTATGCCAAATCATTTTCATCTAATTCTTAGGCAATCAAGTGAAAAGGACATAATAGATTTTATGAGATGTGTTGCAACAAATTATTCTATGTATTTTAATAAAAAATATGATAGAGTGGGATATCTTTTTCAGGGGAGATATAAAGCAGTTTTAGTCAATTCAGATAATTACCTTTTTCATCTCTCTCGCTATATTCATCTTAATCCTTTTGCTATTCAATCTGGCAAGGGTGCGTCCCTTGCCGAGGAATATAAATACTCAAGTTATGCAAATTATTTAGGATTAAAGTATACTAACTGGTTAAAGCCAGAGCTAATATTAGAATATTTTGATCAGCAAAAGGATCAAAATATTATAGCTAAATCAATTTATAAAGAATTTATCGAAGATTACGAAATTGATTCAAAAGAAATATTGGGAGATTTGGTGATTGAATAGAAGTTGTTGGGGACTGTTCTTGGTAAGGGTGCGTCCCTTGCCAGTTTACTAGTTTCTTACCTTTTAGTAGCAGGTGGTTGTTTGCATAGTCAATCTTTGTTATAATATATAACAGTAATAAGTAAAAAATTGGAT
>Ga0210053_1001992_pt1 | contig 17998 bp, 18 predicted proteins | sample CryGeymeta201512_FD_185467 | JGI IMG/M metagenome (GOLD analysis project Ga0210053, IMG submission 185467) | Groundwater microbial communities from Crystal Geyser aquifers in Utah, USA - Crystal Geyser metaG 2015-12 (SPAdes) (version 2) | ecosystem: Environmental > Aquatic > Deep subsurface >... | reverse complement strand
TTGGTTTTTTTCATGCTCGTTTCTCCATCTGAATTTAGATGGCCAAAGCATCGCGGCTTTCGATTCAAGTGACAAGTCTGGGGTTCATGGAGCGCTTACAAAAGTCGAAGGTCAGAACTTCTGCCGACGACATGGCCCAAGACAGCTCATTTACTCCCGACAGATGTGAAGTTTGGGTTTGACCAAACTCCAAGAATTTACTACAATTGTGGCAATTTCAGGAGCCCAAAAATGTCCGCTAGCGCAAGCACTTCCATTCGCATCGACCAGGTGCTTTACGAGCAAGCCAAGACCGATGCCACCATTGAGCATCGGTCCATTGCGGGGCAGATCGAGTTCTGGGCGAGGGTAGGGCGCGCAGCGCTGGATAACCCTGATCTGCCAGTCACCTTTGTGGCTGAATCATTGGCTTCCATGGCCGAACCGCGCGAACAAGCCACTCCGTTTGTTCCCCGTGGGCGAAAGGCATGACTTGGGCCGCGCTGCAAACGCGTCGTTTTGCAAGGCAATACAAAAAACTTCACAACAACACTGCCCTTGATGTTGACGAAGCTGTTGAGGCGGTCGCACACAACCCACAGCTTGGTGAACGGAAAAAGGGTGACTTGGCAGCATTGCGCGTGCACAAATTTCACAGTGGCGGATTGCTCTATCTCTTGGGCTACACCCTTGATGAAGCTGTCCACTTGATCTACCTTGAAGCAGTGGGCCCACACGAAAATTTCTATCGGGATTTGAAGCGGTAGACGAAGTCAATTTAGTCAGCAGATGGCCAGGCTGATTGACGGTTTTGCCCAAGGCGAAGGGCGGAAAATATTGAATCTACGAGTACCTCTTTGCCAAGAAGAACCGTGAAAACATAGTGAGCGACGAGTTGCTTGCTTTTCTTTTGCTGGTCAAGAGCTACGCCGGTTTGACCGCGCACCAAGTTGGACAGTTGCTTAAAAATGGAAGCTTTGTGGAGATATGCCATGACGACAAAACAGAAATTCAAGAGTGATGCATTTGCTGCGATCCATGCCTCTGCAACTGCCTTGCAAAAGGTCGGAGCCATTGATCAGACCACGATGCGTCAATTTGATGAAACTTGCCTGTCTGTGCCAACAACCCTGGAACCGACGCAAATCAAACGCATTCGCGAACAAGCGCATGTCAGTCAACCGGTTTTTGCGAGATACCTCAACACTAGCGAATCCACCGTTCAAAAGTGGGAGTCTGGCAGCAAACAACCCAGCGGCATGGCGCTCAAATTATTGGCAGTCGTCCAGAAGCATGGATTGGGTGTGCTGGCATAAATTCTGTGTGGCTGTACTGCAGCGATAGCGTGTCTACAGACCTTCATTTAGCTCGCCAGTGGTGCTTTGTGCTGCATCACGGGCCGACAAATTCCTTCATTTGCTGCTTTTTTCTGAAGGGGGACTAAAGGGGGACTGATGGGTTTACTTTGTGATTTGAATTTAGCGTTTACCAATGCTGAAAGATGAAAATAAAGTCACCCTCAGGTACTGGGCCATCATGGGGGTGTGTGCTTTTGCTGTGTCAGTCATCGCTTGGAGTCTAGCAACTTCAAATCCATGATCTCTTTGGGTTCACCTCAAAAAATTCATATTGTTGATTTGGCTGCTACAAAGTCTACGACGGGTCTACAGCGATTCCGGTCGTAGAACTTTGCGATCTGCCTGCTCCCAAGCGGCAGTTGCCACCTAGGGATCGACGGCAGCTATGTGACGAACCTTTCGCCAGAAGTGAGCACCCGGACACGACCAGTTGCTGTCATTGGAATCCCTCACTCCATTGCGGCCATTGGAGAAACCGAATTCTCAATACCAGTCGCTCAGCCTGGAAAAGCGGAATGTGACCTTAGCCGACTCCTGTAGGGCGGGACCTGACGGTAGTGAACGACACCAATGTGGAGGGCTGATTAAAAACTCGTGAACCTTTCATACCTGCAATGGCCGCCACGCAGGCTGTTTTGACGCAACGCGACTCACCGCACATACAAGGCAAGCAGCAATAGCGAACATGCCACGGTGATCAGGCAAATATTGCTGCAGGGTCGTATTTCTTTTACGTTGGAAAGGGGCAGGTGCTGAATGAAACGCTGGATTCTCATGGCGCTTGTCGCCTTTGCTCAGGTTGCAAATGGACAAACGGTGCCGCCTATAGGAGAAATACCGACCGAAGAGGACTGTCTCGGATACATTGCGATCTTGCCCACCTTCTACAGCGAGAAGATGAAAGTTTTCTACGAGAAAAACCCGAAAGCCAGCGGAAAAGAATTGGTGGAAGAAATCCAGTCGCTGGCCGACCGCGGTGACAAGGACCTGCAGTACACGTATAGCCAACTGCTTCTCAATGGCTACTGCGTACCCAAGGATGTTTGTGCCGCACGGCGTTATCTGGAGCAGTCACGCGGTGGGCCGAACAATTGGGAACAACTGTACCCAATCCAGTATTGGCCGAAGGAAACAGAACCCAGGTGCAATTAATGGCGATCCTCTCCAGCTAAATGAGCTACGTTTGACGCCAACTTCGGAGACATGTATCGGATGCAACAACCGCGGTGCCGCAAAGCCTGTCCAGCCAACCTCCTCAAAGCTCCCGGCAACGAGGCCGATCGCGAACAGCGGCCACTGAAATCGCGGCGAGAACGCCGGATCCAAGAAGATGCTCAGGGGCCACAGCGTCGCAAGCAAGAGCAGGGGCATGGTCATCAACGCGACCAGGTACCAGCAAAAACCGACTCGCCAACGTGCTGCGCGCACCCTTAGCCGGTGAAATCCGGCCCGACCCTCGAGTAGAGCCGTCAACGCCAGCCCGGCCACGCTTGGACCCAGCAGCATGAGCACGAAGATGAGGCCCGTGTCTAGCGGCCGCAGGTCCAGCAGATTGAAGTCCGTGGCAGCCATGACGATCAGGATGCCGCCCCAGCTGATGCCGAATGCCAGGGCGAAGAAGCTGCACACGGGGTAGCGCCGCAGCAATGTCTCGAACCTCATGGCCTGACCGTCGGATTGAGCAGCATCACGATTTCAGCCATGACCTCGTCGTCATGCCCGACCCAGGTATGACCGCCCTCATCGAAGCCGACGAACTTCGCCCCGGCGATCTGGCTGGCGGTGTACTGCGCGCTGGCATAGGTGCCGTAGCGGTCGTCGCGTGCACTGACGATGAGTGTTGGCAGGTGAATGGAGCCCAGCGGCGCGGGCACCAGGTGCTTGCCGACCGCCGTATCGCTGCGCAGCCCCTCGGCACGGGCAGATACCGGGAGGATGTTTTCGAGCATCATTTTCACCCGTGCCTGCTTCTGCGGACTGGCCGTCGCGAGCAATTCGGGCGGCGTGGCCAGCACCACCCTGATTACCTGATCGCGCGCGACGTGCAGCGCCGCCCAGAAGAGGAAGCACGCCGAATGCCCAGGGCGTCGAGCAGGCACACATGCGCATCGGCCTGCGCTGCCGCCGATGAGTCTGCGGGCATCGGCGTGCGCAGGTAGCCGAAGCGCGACATCGCGATCACGCGGATGCCGTGCCGCGCCAGCGCCCCCGCGAAGGCCATGCCCTGGTCGTGGCCACCGCCACTGCCGTGCACCACCAGCAGCGGCACACCGGTGCCTGCCGCCTGAACCTCAATGGGTCCGCAGCGCGTCTGCAGCAGCACGGCGCCTTGTGCCGCGTGCGCCCGGGCTTGTGCCATGTCGCTGTTGAATCGCCAGCCGATCAGGACCAGCGCGCCCACCAGTACCAGGGCCAGCAGGGCAAGCACAGACCATCGCATGCTCGGCTTCATGGCGATCCGATGCGGTCGCCGCGCACGGGAAAACGACCGTCGAGCAGGATCGGCAAGGGATCGCCGCCCAAGGGCGCGCCGACGGGACCCGGCCGCTGTGCGTGAACATGTAGATGCGGCTCACCGGTGTTGCCCGAGTTCCCGACCGAGCCCAGCCAGACGCCCGCGGCGATTGCGTCCCCCACGCGGACCCGCACGCTTCCCGGGCTCAAGTGGCCGAGAAGCACATCGGCCTGCTCGCATCGCAGCATGACGTGGTTACCCGCCATGTGCGCGCGATCCATCTCCGGCACCTGCATGTCGGGCAGTCCGTCCACCGCGAGCACGACCCGGCCGGCGCACGGCGCCAGTACGTGTGCGTCGTAGATGCGATAGGCACGCGGGTCTGCAGGCTGCAGACCCTTCGCGCGCAGCCCGAGGCCATCGATTTGCACGAGGTCGACGCCATAGGATTGCCCGCGCCAGTCGCGTAACCGAGGCTCACTGGCATCGAGCGTGAAGAAGTGGGCGTTGGTGCTGAAGTCGCTGCCGCCATTGACGACGAGGTGCGGCTGCGCCATGCGGTGACGATGCCGTCGGAAGATGCCACTCCCAGCGCGGTGAATAGGGCGGCAACGACCCACGCACCCAGGGTCCGAGGCCATGGCGAAGCAAACGGGCTGCGCTGTTGCAGCGCCAGCCAGGCAGCGGCCAGGAGACCCGCACCGAATCCCCACGGTGCCCACCACGGCGGCACCAGCCAGATGCCAAGCCAGGCAGCGGCCCACAGACAGGCGGCGCTGGCGGTGAGCTGGATGCAGAAGCCTGACGTAGTGCGTGGCGACGCCAGCGCCATCCACAGAATCAGGGCTACGGGCACTGCAGTCTGCGCGAGAAACAGGGTGTTCATGGCTTCGCCTCAACGAAGTCCTGAGCCGGGCCGACCTCGCCGCGCCTAGCCGTCAGCCCTAACGCCAGCAGCACCAGCATGGCGACGACGAACGCGTAGGCCCGGTAGCTGGCTTCGGTGGGCAAGACCGGCACGACGGTCGGCCAGAAGTTGATTGCCGTGTGCAGCACCAGCGCCGCCACCACGCTGCCCGCGGTGCGATTGACCAGCCACGCAAACAAGACGGACATGGCCACGACGCTCAGCAAGAACAGGGCGAGCGGGATGTGGGCTTGCGAAGTGCCGTCGATGAAGAACAGCGGCAGGTGCCACACGCCCCACACCAACCCCAGACCCAGGCTGGCGGCACGCCAACCGAATCGATCTTGCAGAACAGGCAATGCATAGCCGCGCCAGCCGAACTCTTCTCCCATGGGCCCGCCCAGCAGCAGAATCAGCGGCAGATTCACGAGAGTCATCAGCAGGTGCCCGGATGCCGGCGAAGTGGCGATGGCGCCACCCCACGCGATGTGCAAGCCCGCCGCCATGGACATCAAGGCCAGGGGCAAAAGCAGGGCGAAGGTCCACCAACCCCAGCCTATGCGCCACTGCAGGCAATGCGCCAACCAGGCGCGCAGACCCACCCACTTGCGGGTGCTCGCCACCACCACGATTGCGGCAAGGCTTGGCCCGAAACTGCCGGCAAACATCAGCAGCGCCGCGAGCCAGGGCAGCTGCGGTCTGATAACCGGCGACAAACCCCAGCAAGCCCAGGACCAGGCAAATGTCAGCGCAAAATAGCCTGCCAAGGGTGCCTGCCGGAGCCATTTCGACAGAATCATGGCAAGAACGCGTAGCGCAGCTTTTGTACATGTCCAACGAAGTACGCCTTGCGGCCTTCGGACCGAACCCAGGCGGCTTCACCGGTCATCGGAATCAGCATGCCGTCCTGCGGCCGGTAGTCGGACAAGCCGCAGTCCCAGGGCAGCATCAGCATGTTCCCGTCTTTGCCCACCCCGGCACCCCGCGCCTCTGAACGTACTGACGCGATCAAGCCGGCATTGTTGAAGCGGAACAGCAAGGTCAATGTGATCGGGCTATCGACGATGGTGGCGCTGGCTGAGGCGTCGTCCACTGCTTCCCATCGCACGCCTTGGCTGGGCAGCAGTGCAGTGGGATACCACGGGCTTTCAGCAAAGTGGCGCATGAACTCACCGCGCGCAATCTCACCTTCGCCGTGTAAGTTGGCCACCGTGAAGAGTCCAAACAGTTTTGCATAAAGACTGCCGTTGCCGGCGATGTAACTGTCTTCCACGTGCGCGGGTACGCCGGGAAGCATGTCCACCTGCGCATCCCACAAGAATCCTGGTCTTCGGGTGACAACCCGCTGGCGCGAGGTGAACGGCTTCCACTGCTCGGCGGTGGCCGACATGTTGATGGTGCCAGTCATCTCGATAGCAGCCCCGGCAATGATCGGCTGTCCGTCCGTCAGCACCGTGCGGAAGTAGCGCTGCACCGACGCAGGGAGCCCTTCGAGTTCATGCGCGTCATAGCGCACGGGTGCCGGGAACCGACCCTGCGCCCCAACGTTGCCCGATTCGAGCAGGCTGGTGTGCGTGCGAACCAGCGCAGCCCATCGGGCAGTGCCGACTACGCGCAACCCAATAGCAACAACGACAACCACTCCAAGCGCGATACCTAGCCACATCAGCACTGTCATTGCATTTCCTTTGGTTCGATACCTGTCGCTCACACCAGAACGGCCTCGACCGGCCGCCGCAGTGAGCGTGGCAGCAATGGGCCGCGACCGAATCGCACGACGAGGTCCGGCTGTTGGCCGGTCAAGCCAAGTGAGGCGGCGAAGGGTGCACGAAGTGCCTCCACTTCAATCGGCTGGTTCAAGAAGGCATTGCGAATGCCCAGCGCAGTAGCCTGCAGTGCGAAGCGTTCGTAGCAGCGCCCCACGTCCGCCCAGTGTATCTTGTCGGCAGTCTGCCCGACGAACACCGCGATACCGGCGGAGCTGCGCACCTGCCGCGCGTACTTGTCGTTCTCGCCCTTCGGCGTGAAGACCCAGCGAAACGCCAGATCACCGATCCATGACGGAATGTTGGGGTTGCCAGAGGACGCGCTGTACAGGCCATCGCGGGTGCGAGCGGCATCGGCTCCATTGAACCGAATCCAGTCCTTCAGCTCCTTGACGAAGGCTGCGTCGGTCATCTGCGCCGTGTTGCCTTGAATCACATAGTCCAGCGTCTGCTCCATCGCCTGGCGCTCTGTCAACAACAGCGGGCGCACCTTATCCGAACTGCCAGCGCGCTGCAACAGCTTCAGTTCTTCGTCGGACAACGGCTTGCTGTCATAGTCACCGCGCGTGCATTGGCGAAGGGGGATTGCCGTAAACAGTGGTGTGGTCTGGGCTTGCGTGGGTTCAAGCGTCACACGCACCGCGTTGCTAGCTGGGTCGAACTGCGCCTCACCCTTGAGGCCGTGGGCAAGCGCGGCCTGGATCAGGTTCTCGGTGGCGCAGCCCAGCGAGACGAAAACGTGATGGTCGTCCGGATCTACCGCAGGGCAACGACGCGTCAGATCGGGCTGGATGGTGATGGGCCGGCCACTGCCGTCAAGTGCGAACTTCCAGCACTGCGTGTTGGGGCTAGACGGGGCCAGCGTGGCGTGGCAAACCAGTTCCCGGCCGAGCGCGGCGATGCTGAGACCCGTCACGGCACCCAACTGCCATGTGTGCGCGGCGACCGCTTCGTAGCCGTCTGCTGCATGCTCTTGGGAACACCCCAGAAGCGCCAGCGGGCTGGCTACGAGGCACGACGTCGAAGCGGAGAACTGTCTTCGTGTAGTCCCAGTCAACGCCTTCGGACCGGGTACCCACTGGAGGGTGAGCCGGCGTCATACGAGCGCGTAATTCATTAAAGTTATTAGCCATCGATCAGTCCTTCCTTTCGAAGTTGCTCAATATGTTGGTCGTAGAGTTGATCAGCTACAGGAATGTGGATGTCGTACCAGCGATCGTCACCAGTTTTATCACCGCCGATCAGCAAAATTGCCGAGCGACGCGGATCAAATGCATACAACGTGCGTAACGGTTTGCCGCCCTGCTGAGTGCGCAGTTCTCGCATATGCTTGTGTCTTGAGCCATTGATCCCACTGCTGTGCGGAAAGCCCAGCCCAGACCCGCGCTTCCTGGAGGCGCACACTGGTGTCGAGCGCTTCCTGTTCAACCTTGAACAAGTTTTTACTATCAACTGGACCCGCTCAAGACCCCCACGGTGCCCACAGTGGCCTATCGGGACGTGGAATTCGCCACCAAGCGCTACGACTACCTGCTGGCCTCCAAAGCGTTGGCAGCGCACGCCACCAGCTATCAGGTGATTCGCAACGCGGTCGCTGACGCGGCCTCAGACCATTACCCGGTGCACGCCACCTTCGAGGTGCCGCTGTGAGCGACGCGAAGCAAGCTGCTCTTGCCGCAGCGCAGGTGCAGGTGCAGCAAGAACCACCCAAGCGCTGGCTCAACCGCACTGTGGTGGGTGCCGGTGTGACCAGCGCCTTAGGTGATTTCTGTTATGAAACCACCACGGTGCTTCTGCCAGGATTTTTGGCCGTTCTGAGCATTCCGGCGGCGGCTTTGGGGTTGATTGAGGGGGTGGCCGATGCGGTGTCGAGCTTCACCAAAATGTTCTCAGGCTACATTGCCGACAAGCTGGGGCACCGCAAACTGCTGGTGCTCATTGGCTACGCGCTAACGCCTGTGGGTCAAATCTTTCTGGCGCTGGCAACCAGCTGGCCGCTGCTGCTGTTGGGGCGTCTGGTGTCCTGGTTTGGCAAGGGGCTGCGCGGGCCACTGCGTGATGCCATCGTGCTCCAGGCCGTCAGTCCCGAGACACGGGGGCGTGCCTTCGGCTTTCACCGGGCCACCGACACCTTGGGGGCAGTGATCGGGCCGTTGCTGGGCGTGGCCATTTTGGGCTGGGTGCAGCCCTGGCAATGGGCGGATGCCAGTGGGCCATTTCGTGTGCTGTGGCTCTCGCTCATTCCCGGCGTACTGGCGGTCGTGGCGTTTTTGACCCTGGTCAAAGACCCGCAGCAGTCCTCCAACCCGGCGCTGAAATTTATCGGCTCACTGCGTAACTTGCCGCCCCGGTTCAAGCGTTACCTGGGTGCGGTGGGCATCTTCGGCATCGGCGACTTCTCGCATAGCCTGCTGATTCTGGCGGTAGTAGACCCAGGATGATCCCGCGGCTTGGCTGTATCTGGTCGAAAGCAAGACGGGTAGATACTCAGTCTGCGGCATCGGGTCCGCACTCTGGTAGGCTTGCTTCCTTGATCTGAAATTAACTGGCCCCATCCATGCGCGTCCTGCTCTACAAAGATATCAACACCCGTCGCGTCAAGGCTGCTTTTGCCAAGGTGCGCGCATTTCTCGAGGCCGATGACTTTCGCAGTGCCGATGTCAAAAAGCTGAACCCCACCCCCTATTGGCGTGCCAAACTCGATTACAGCAACCGCTTGCTGCTGCAGTTTGCCCGCTACGGCGACGAGACCGTCTGCCTGGCCCTGGAAGTCATCGAAAACCACGCCTACGACAAATCACGCTTTCTGCGTGGGGCCGCGCTTGATGAGGAAAAAATTGAGAAAGAGCTGGTGCTCAAGGATGTGGCCAGCGCCCATAACCAGCCCGACACAGCGCCCCTGCGCTGGCTGCACGCCAGCCGCCATGAGTTCGACCTGCTGGACAAGCCCATCATGTTCGATGATGCGCAAGAAGCTGTCCGGCGCCTGCCCGCGCCCGTGGTGGTGGTGGGCTCGGCGGGCTCTGGCAAGACGGCTGTCACGCTGACCAAATTGCGTGAAGCAACGGGGCGCGTGCTGTATGTGACGCTGTCGAGCTACCTGGCTCAATCGGCGCGGGCCTTGTATGACGCGCACGGCTTTGAGAACCCCGCCCAGGAAGCCGAGTTTTTGAGCTACCGTGAATTTCTGGAAACTTTGCGCGTACCCGCCGGGCGCGAGGTCAGTTTTGCCGCCTTTGCGGCCTGGTTCGAGCGCCACCGCCAAAGCGCCCGCAGCGCACTGGGTGAACTCGACGCACACGCACTGTTTGAGGAATTTCGTGGTGTCATTGCCGCAGGTGTTCAAGGCCCCCTGGATTTGCCAAGCTATCTGGCGCTGGGGGCGCGCCAATCGCTGCTCGACACTACAGCGCGTGAAGCAGCCCATGGGCTTTTTCAGCGCTACCGGCAGTGGCTGGCTGAGAGCCAACTGTATGACCTGAACCTGGTGGCTTTCGAGTGGCGCGCCATGGCACAACCGGTGTACGACTTTGTCGTCATCGACGAAGTGCAAGACCTCACCAATGTGCAACTGGCCCTGGTGTTGGCCTGCCTGAAAACGCCCGGGCAGTTTTTGCTGTGCGGCGACTCCAACCAGATCGTGCACCCCAACTTTTTCTCCTGGGCGGCGGTGCGCACCATGTTCTGGCACGGGCTTGCCGGTGAGGCCGCACAGCAGCAAACGCTCTCGGTCTTGCAGGCCAACTTCCGCAACACCCGCTGCGTCACTGAACTGGCCAACACGCTTCTCAAAATCAAGCAAGCCCGCTTTGGCTCGATTGACCGTGAGAGCAATTTTCTGGTGCAAAGCACCTCGCAGACCGAAGGCGCAGTCCACCTGTTGCCGGCCAAAGACGCTGTGCTGCGTGAGCTTGACGCACGCACACGCGCCTCTGTTCACCATGCCGTGGTGGTGCTGCGCGACGAAGACAAAGCCGCAGCCCGCGCCCATTTGCGCACACCGCTGGTGTTTTCGGTGCATGAAGCCAAAGGGTTGGAATACCCCCACGTGATTTTGTACGCCATGGTCTCCGGCCAGCGCTCGGCGTACGCAGAGGTCTGCGAGGGCGTCAAGCTCGACGACCTGCAGGTGCAAGAGCTCAACTACAACCGGGCCCGTGACAAAGGCGACAAGTCACTGGAGCTGTACAAGTTTTATGTCAATGCGCTGTATGTGGCCATGACCCGCGCGGTGGAAAGCCTGACCCTGGTGGAATTCGACACCGCACATCCCTTGCTCGGTTTGTTGGGGCTAAAGCCTGGCACCGAGGCGCTCGCGCCCAGCCAGGCGGCGCAAACATCAAGCCGCGAAGAATGGGCGCAAGAGGCGCGCAAGCTGGAACTGCAAGGCAAGGAAGAGCAGGCGCAAGCCATTCGGGACACCTTTTTGCAAGTCAAAAAAGTGCCCTGGGCGCCCTGGTCTCAGGCGCAGATGGATGAACTGCTACCGCGCGCACTTGACCGCAACCAGCCATCCAACAAGCCGCGCCAGAGTTTGATGGACTACGCGCTGTGGCATGGCCAGCAGGCCTGGGTTGAAAAGTTGGCACTACAGGCCAGGTTTGAACCTGCGCGCACTTTGGTGCCAGGTGAAAGTTACGGCAAACTCGTTCCTCGCACCGATTTTGTCAACTTTATCGACGAAGAAAATTATGACTATCCCCACGAATTTGAACGGCTTGAACAACTTGGCTACCGCGCGGCAGCGTCCCTGCGGCAGCGCCATCTGCAAGCTTTCACGGCGCACAATTTCAAGGACTTGCTGCGCCAATGCGACCAACACGGCATTGATCACCACACCGTGACGGGCGGCACGCCCTTGATGCTGTCCGCTGTTGCCGGCAACCTGCCGCTGGTTGATGCGCTACTGCAGCGTGGCGCTGACCCGCAAGCTGCTGATGAGTTTGGTCACACCGCCTGGTTGGCCGCCTTGAACCGCGCCATTGACGACCCCGACTTTGCTCGGCAAAAGATAGGTGCTTTGTTCGAACGCATTGCCCCTGCCGTGATCGACGTGCAAACCGATGGCAGGCTGGTGCGACTGGAGCGCCATCAAGGCGAATACTGGCTGCTTGGCATGATGCTGGCGGGCTTTAAAACCTTGAGAACGCAGTGTGTCGCTCGCTTGCATCACTCGTACAAATACGAGCCTGGTTTTTTTGCCGAAGTCCTGCAAAACAGCCTTGAAAGGCTACCTGAGCATTTGTGGCAAGCCAAGCGGCGCAAGCGCAGTTACGTCAACGCCGTGCTGGCGCGCGCCGAAGTCGACAGCCAATACCAACCCGCGCGCAAACTGTGGCTGCGCACCCAAAATGGCCACTACTTGCCCAACCCCGCCATGCAATTGCGCACCCAAAGTGCCAACGACGCGTTGTGGCAACCCGTGATGCAGGTGCTCAATCTGCCGTGGGTGGATGCCGGCACCAAGCGTGCTGACAGTTGGTCAGTCAGCCTGAGTGAACTGCTCGAAAAGACAAAAGCCGCCAGAGGCGGTCGTGAGTCAAAGTTTTGATGAAAGTGAATTGCCTTGGCTTTGTACAAGTCGCCATGGGCCCTTCGATGGCCGATGCAAACAAAGGCCGCATTTGATTCAACCGAGATTGATCAATGCACATGCTGATGATGAGAATCTGGCACATGCGCATGGCCGTGGCGCATTTCCTGGTGATGATGCAAGTGGGAATGTGTGCCAATGACCATCGGGTTGTGGACATGGGTGTGGTGACCGTCCGAATGGTCATGGGCGTGCTCGTGGTCCATGGGTTGATGAAGATGCTCATGTCCATGGATTTCGGCGAGGTGCAGTGCGACACCGCTCAACATCAGTGAGCCACCTAACACCATCCATCCGCCGGCTGAGCGGTCCCCCAGCGCAAATGCGAATGCCGCGCCTATAAATGGTGCAAAGGCAAATACAGAACCGGTACGGGCAGCACCAAAGGCGCGCTGAGCCAGCAAATACAGTCTTAAGCTCACGCCGTAGCCGGTTGCACCCACCGCAAGCAAGCCCAGTGCCGCCATCCAACTGGGCAAGGGTTCATGGCTGATCCAGGCCAAAAGAGTGGTCAAGGTCGCACCCAGAGCCGCCTTGAGCATCACCACCTGACTGGGGTCGCGTTCGGCCAGCGCCCGCGACAAAGTGTTGTCCACGCCCCAGGCTGCGGTGGCCAGCATGACGACCAGCAGGCCCATTAATTGCGCGCCGCCTGCCATGCCTTGATCCAACACCAGGGCCATGCCACCGGCCAGCAGCAAAAGCATGGCAAGCCAGACCCGGCGGTCCATGCTTTCGCCGTAAAGGCGCCAGGCCAATAGGGCAGTAAAAAGCGCTTCCAGCGTGAGCATGAGGGAAGCGCTGGCGCCACTGGTGCGTTGCAGCCCCCAGGCCAAGGCGACAGGCCCAATGACGGCACCAGAGATGGCCATGGCCAGCAGGCGCCCGGTGTCAGAGCGTTGCACCCGCGCCTCCTGTTCCTTGGGGCGCCGTGAGAAAGCGCCAACCACCGCGGCCCCGCCATAAAGCAAGGCGGCGGTACTGAAGGCACCCAGACCCACGCCCAGCCGTTGCACCAACGGCGTGCTGATGCCAAAAAGGGCCGCCGCCATCAAGGCCAGCATGCCGCCGCGAAGGGCTGGGGCATTCAGTGATTGCATCGTTTCTTTTTCACTGTTTGAACCGGTAGACGCATCATCAATGCAGCCCATCAGCGGTGGTGCCGGCGTTCAGCGGCTGCGTCTCAATGGGCGCATGGTCGAAGTTTTACGAACTTAATCCTTCAATGACGCTGCCCGTGGCCAGCAAGTCATCGATGCGAGCCATCACCAGCATCCCGGTGGCTGAGTAGGGGTCAAACTCTGGCCACTCGATTTTTGTTGCCGGGTCAACGTCAGACAAGCTGACGAGCGCCATAGACCAGTTTTCATAGCGCCTTTTGACAATGCTTTCACAGTGGAGCATCTCCACATTGGTGTGCCGCTGATCCGCATAGATGCGCGAATACAGTTGGGTGACTGCACTGCGCTCGCCCTCAAGCGCCTGCAAAAAAACGCCTTGGCCCTGGCACAGCACCCCAGTGATCCCATTGGCACGGTTCCAGGTTTGCGCCGACTTGAGGATGGCGCTGGTCATGGTGGTGGTTTGCGGACCCACTGCCGTGCTGAGGTAAATGATACGGATAAGCATGTCGTCGCCCTCATTAAGTTGATTCGGTTAATGCGGCGATGATAGCGAATGGGGCATGGTGGCGCGCACCCTTTCAAGCGCACCATCAAAGTCGCAAACGAATGCTTGATGTTTCGGCAAGCCTTGCAAACCCAGGACCGCCGCAACCACATGAACCTGTCGCTCCTGTTTGTTGCCCGCGAGCGCGAATGGCGTGCGCTTCGATGTAGCCGCTGAAACGTTTAGGCGCCGGCCTCAAAACGTCTCTGGAAAACCAATGTCCACAAACACCGCTTCAAGCCGGCACTTGTGGCCAGCCTCCATATCGGCCAGGTTCAGAAAAATTCGCTTGAGTTCAGCATCGGCACACTGAGCGGCCATGTCTGTGTAAAACGCCATGGCGCGTTGCTCGGTCTTCATGGCCAGGGCGACGGCGTCGGCCGGTTTCATGTCGATGGAGAGCGCGGGCAACTCAACTTCTTCGGCCACCTTGTAGTCAACCGCGGGCTTGTGCATCTTCATCGGCAGCGTCGGGTCGGCGCGCAAGCGCTCCAGCAACTCCATGTGCGAGAGTTCGTCTCCGGCCAATTCGGCAAAGATGGCACGCACGCTGGCATTTGCAGATGTTTTGGCGGCCTTGTCGTAAAAATCGTTGGCTTCAATCTCACGCGCGATGGCAAGAGTAAATAGTTTTTCTGTATTTTGAAAAGTCATTTTGGAGTCCTTAAAAGGTTAAACGATGGCTTCAAGGCGCGCAGCGCAGACCTTGAATTCGGGAATCTTGGCGATCGGGTCGAGCGCGTCGTTGGTCAGTTGGTTGGCCGACGCTTCAGCGAAGTGGAAAGCCATAAATAAGGCGCCCTTGTCAACGCGGGTGGTGACGTTGGCGCGCGTTTTGACCTTGCCACGACGGGTCTCGACGTGCACCATGGCGCCGTGGTCAATACCCAGCTTGGCAGCATCGTCGGGATGAATTTCAACCTCGCCATCGGGCACCATCGTGTTGAGCGTGTAGGAGCGGCGCGACATGCTGCCGGTGTGGTAGTGTTCCAGCAAACGGCCGGTCGACAGCAGCAGCGGGTAGTCGGTACAGGGCAATTCCATCGCCGGGCGGTAGTCCAGCGGCGACAGCAAACCCAAACCACGGGTAAACCGTTCCTTATGCAAGATGGGCGTGCCCGGATGGTCTTCGGTGGGGCACGGCCAGCGCAAGCCGACTTTGTCAAGGCGGGCGTAGGTCATGCCGCGGTAAGACGGGGTCACCATGCGCATCTCATTGAACAAATCCAGCGGCGTAGCCGGAAAATTAACCGCGCCAAAGCGCGTGGCCAGGTCCGCAATGATGTCGTAGTCTTGGCGCGCGCCGGGTAGCGGGTCAATCACCGGGCGACCGATCTGGACGCGGCGTTCGGTGTTGACGAAGGTGCCCAGTTTTTCGGCAAAAGAGGCTGCGGGCAGCACCACGTCGGCCAGTTGCGCTGTCTCGGTCAGGAAAATATCTTGCACCACGATGAAGTCGAGCTTCTGGAGCTGCTCTTTGGCATGGCGCAGGTTGGGGTCAGCCATCATCGGGTTTTCGCCCATGATGTAAAGCGCCTTGATTTGCTCACCGGCTTGGTCGATCATTAGCGTGACTGGCAAGCCGTTTTCAGGGTCCATGCTGGCGGCATCAATGCCCCAGGCCTTGGCGTATTTCTCGCGCACACGGACTTCACCCACGCTCTGATAGCCGGAGAAGACGTTGGGCAGCGCGCCCATGTCGCAGGCCCCTTGCACGTTGGACTGCCCCCGCAGCGGGTTGATACCGCCGCCTTCAATGCCCAGGTTGCCGGTGATCAGCGCCAGGTTGGAAATGGCCTTGACGTTGTCCACCCCGTGCGTGCTTTGGGTAATGCCCATGCTGAAATAAATCGACGCGCGCCCGCCGGTGGCATAGAGCTTGGCCATGGCGTACAGGTCGGCCTCAGCAATGCCTGTGATCTCCGTCACTACTTCTGGCGTGTAAGCCTGCAGGCTCTGGTAATACGCGTCCCAGCCTTCGCAGCGGGTGTCGATAAAAGCCTGGTTGTGCCAGCCGTTGTCGACGATGATTTTTTGCATGGCCATCAGCCAGGCCACGTCACTGCCGCCCTTTTGGCGAATGTGGATGTCAGCCACTTTGGCCAGGTCGATCTCACGCGGGTCCACCACAATCAGCTTGACACCGTTTTCCTTGACCGCTTTTTTGATCATGCCGCCAAACACCGGGTGGTTCCAGGTGGTGTTGCTGCCGGTGATGAGGATCACATCGGATTTGATCGCCTCTTGCATGCTGTTGGTCATGGCCCCCGAGCCCAGCGTAGCCGCCAGGCCCGCCACGGTGGAGGCGTGGCACAGCCGCGCGCAATGGTCAATGTTGTTGGTCTTGAGCACGCCACGGGCAAAGCGCATCATGGCGTAGTTTTCTTCATTGCTGCACTTGGCCGAACTCAGGCAACCGATGGCACCTGCACCGTCTTTGTCCAACACTTTTTGCAGCCCTGCAGCAGCGGCAGCCATGGCTTCTTCCCAACTGGCTTCCACCAGTTGGCCGTCTTTGCGAATCAGGGGTGTTGTGAGGCGGTCCGGGCTGTTGACAAAGTCCAGCCCAAAGCGGCCTTTGACACACAGGCTGCCCTGGTTGGGCAAGTCCTGCCAGTTCTCTTGCGAGCCCAGGCCGTAGAGTATTTTGTTGCCTTTGGTCACGACATCAATATTGCAGCCCACACCGCAGTACACACAGATGGTGCGGGTTTTCTTGAGTTCCCAGCTGCGTGCAACACCCTCTGCCGCCTGCGGGATCAAGGCCCCGGTGGGGCAAACCTGGACGCATTCACCACAGCGCACGCACGACGACTCGCCCATCGGCAGACCGTCATCAAAGATGACGTGCACGTCATGGCCGCGTTGGCCAAAGCCGAGCACCTCATGCATGACGACCTTGTTGCAGGCATCCACGCAGCGGCCGCATTTGACGCACTTGCTGGCATCGAAAATGATCGATTCCGAGCTGGTGTCGCGGTCGCGCTCGCCCTCGCGCCGGACTGAATCCATCAGATAAGACGGCTTCTTGATGCCCAGAAAGTGGGCCGCCGTTTGCAGCTCGCAATCGCCATTTTTTTGGCAGCTCAGGCAGTCATGCTCACCTGCCGAGAGTTGCAGATCAATGACCAGTTTCTGCGCCGCTACCGCTTTGGCGGTGTCGGTGCGAACGTTCATGCCCTCGGTGACGAGGGTGGTGCAAGTGGTTTGCAAACCACGCATGCCGTCCACTTCAGCCACGCAAGCGCGGCACTTGCCAGCCGTGCCGGAGCGCGGGTAATAACACAGCGAGGGAATATAGAGGCCGTTGTCACGGGCAGTTTGCAAGACGTTGGCACCCGTTGTGGCAGCGCATTCGGTACCGTTGATGGTGATTTTCATGAGACTCTTTCTGGTTGCACCAAAGCATCGAATTCGTCACGGAACTTCGTGACCATGGCGCGAATGGGCAGCGAAAACGCCTCGCCCAAGGGGCAGATCGTCAGACCGGCAATGGTGTGGGTCAGGGCCAGGATGCGCTCAATGTCCTGCGCCAGGCCGTGCCCGGCGAGCAATTTCTCGATCAGGCACTTGATGGCCACCGAGCCGTCGCGGCAGGGCGTGCACTGGCCACAAGACTCGTGGGCGTAAAAACGGATGGTGCGCAGCGCCAGCTCTGGAATGGAGACGCTGTCGTTCACCACCATGATGCCGCCCGAGCCCAGTACGGTCCCGGCAGCAGCGCAGGCGTCGTAATCCATTTTCAAACCAACGATCTCATCGGCTGTCAGGATCGGCGCTGACAGGCCGCCAACGATGACGCCTTTGAGCTGGCCCTGGATGCCACCGGCCGCGTCAAGCAGGGTGGCCAGCGGCGTACCCAGCGCAAACTCATAAACCCCAGGCCTGTGCACATGGCCACTGATACCAAAAATCTTGGGCCCATAGCTGGTGGAACTGCCCATGGCGCGAAATGCGTCGGCACCGTGGTTCAAGATGAATGGCAGGCAGGCCAGAGTTTCGACATTGTTGACAATCGTTGGGCATCCATAAAGGCCTTTGTTGGCTGGAAAGGGTGGTTTCAACCGTGGCGTGCCACGGCCACCTTCGAGCGACTGAATCAGCGCGGTCTCATCACCGCAAACATAGGAGCCGCCGCCCACAAACACCTCAATATCGACATGCGGCAGCAGGCCGGCCGCCTTGGCCTCTTCAATGGCTTTTTCAAGGATCAAGGAAATCCAGCGAAATTCGCCACGGATGTAGATGAACGCTTTTTTGGCACCAAAGGCA
>Ga0210053_1001925_pt1 | contig 18313 bp, 17 predicted proteins | sample CryGeymeta201512_FD_185467 | JGI IMG/M metagenome (GOLD analysis project Ga0210053, IMG submission 185467) | Groundwater microbial communities from Crystal Geyser aquifers in Utah, USA - Crystal Geyser metaG 2015-12 (SPAdes) (version 2) | ecosystem: Environmental > Aquatic > Deep subsurface >... | reverse complement strand
TTGGCAGTGGCAATCCTGGCTGCAATATTTTTGGCTGGCTGGCCGTAATTTTAAAAGCCCTGGCTTTGATCTTCGCCCGCGACAAAAATTATCCGCAAATCCTTATTCTGGAAATGGCCGCTGACCATCAGGGCGATATAAAATATCTGACTGACATTGCCCAGCCTAAAATCGGCCTGATCACTTCGGTTGGCCCGACCCACCTTGAATTTTTTGGCTCTGTTGCCAACGTGGCCAAGGAAAAAAGCATTATGATTGCTAATCTTAATACCACTGATTATGCCGTGATTAACAACGACCAAAAAATTTTAGTCGAGCTCTCCAAGAAAACCAAGGCCCAGCTTTTCACTTATGGTCTAAACAAGGCTGATTTAACTGCCAGTGATCTTGAATTAAATCAGGCTAGCGGCGGTCTTTATTTTAAAATAAACTATAAAGATAACAGCGCTAACGTAAATTTGCCCAATCTTTTAGGCCGGCCAATAGTTTATGCGTTTCTGGCCGCCAGCGCCGTCGGCATTATCTATCAGCTTAATTTGAAAAAGATTGCCGAGCGTCTGGAAGATTTTGAAAATCAGCCGGGCCGCTTGAATTTATTGCCGGGTATCAAATATACCAGGATTATAGACGATTCATACAACTCCTCGCCTTTGGCAGTCAAAGCCGCCTTGGAAACATTGAGCCAATTAAAGTGCGCCGGCAATAAATTCGCGGTTCTCGGCGACATGCTTGAGCTGGGTGATTATACAAAAAAAGCCCACCAGGAAATAGGGGAGCTAGTGGCTAAGCTGGCAATAGATTATCTAATTACCGTCGGTGAACGTTCTCACAGCACAGCTGAATCAGCCAAAGAATTCGGCATGAATCCGGATAGAATTTTTAGTTTTGACAATCCGGAAAACGCCGGCTGTTTTCTCCAAGACCGCATTGCAGAAGGCGATTTAATCCTGGTTAAAGGCTCGGCCGCCATGTCCATGGAGCGCATCACTAAAGAAATTATGGCCGAGCCGCAAAAAGCAAACAAATTATTAGTTAGACAAAAATAAAAAACCTGTCCTCACGAAAGTGGGGACAAAAAAACTAAAGGGAGAAAAAATGATTACTTATGAATCAAATTTAACCCCCGAACAAATAGAGAAATTAAAAAAATTGTCCGAAAATAAGAAATCATATAGGCGATTCTTTTTTGAGAATAAAATTAAGGCTGAAAGTGGGAATAAAACAGATCCGGTAAAATCAGAATTTAACGAAGAAGCTGCTAAAGCGAACAATCAATTACGAGAGATTAATCTCTATTTTGGGAAGGGAGCAAAAAAATAACCCTAGGAAATAAGAATCCAAAAATTTTTGGAGTTTTTTTGTTTCCTGTTTTTATTTTGGTAGCCCGTAGGGGAATCAAACCCCTTTTGCCAGGATGAGAACCTGGCGTCCTAATCATTAGACGAACGGGCCGAGTTACTTAAACATCAAAAGCTGCGGGTTAACGAGCATTATTATCCCCAGTATCAAAAGTAAAATGCCGCCGATTAAATGCGAATATTTCGTATATTTATTAGTGCTAATCAAAAGCTGCCAGGTAAATCCCGCTATCACAAGCACCACAATATCGTCCAGCATATAGAAAAAATCATAGACCAGCAAATAGAGATAGTAGCCGATTTTAGATAAATTATTTTGTGATAGCACCTGCGTATAAACCGCCGGGATGCCGGCTGAACAAAGCAATTCAATTAAATTAACGCTAAAGGCCACGAATACCACGGCAATTATTATGGCCAAAACCGATTCTTTTTGCACGGCGCGTTCCAGCCGGGCAATCAATTTATTTTTAGTCGTCTCTGAAGTTACTTCGCAAGTCAATGCCGCCAGTTTTCTTTTTTTATAAAAATCATTCAGAAAATATATGCCCACTCCGACAGCCAGAATGCCGATCAGAATTTTGACCGCCGGCAGATAGCCGACAAATAAAAAAGTGTTAAACCAAGCTGTTAAGAATAGGAAATACGAGAGGCTAGAGGCAATGATAAAAGTGTTGCCCACCAGCCACAGCTTTTTCTTTGACCCCGTATTAATTAAAAGCGTAATTAAAACCACCAAAGCCCACATAGAGCATGGATTAAAACCATCCAATGTACCCAGTATCACCGTTAAAAAAGGCAATGACAAATTTTTCAAATTAATCTCGCCAAGCAGCGGATATTTTATTTTTTCCCCTATCGGAGATGTTGCTATGGGCTCGCCGCCGCCGTTATTATCCAGCTTGCTTTTTACAATATATATATCCAAGAGCTGTTTTATTTTGGCGCCGGTCGTATCTTCACCGCTAAAGCCAACCACTAGCTCATCGCCAATCACGGTGACTGGCACAGAGCCGCTTGCCCGCCCGCTTTTTTCCTTTGTCACCTGCAGCAGTAGCTGATAGTTTGCCTCATTATTCCAAGTTTCAAAATTTAGCCACTCAATTTCCGGGTAATCATCTTTTATTTTCTGCAAAAAAATTGTTTCGTCATGGCAATGCGAACAGCCATCTCCCCAGAAAAAATAAACTGGCAGTTTCCCATTTTTTTGCGCCAACTGCGTTTGGCTCCCATCGGGCGCGTTAAGAGCGGCTTGGGCAGTCCCGGTATTAAAAAATACTCCCACTGCCAATAGGATAGTTAAAAACAGGCTGAATATAACAATCTTTTTCATGTAATTGATTATAAACTAAAAATTAATCTAGGTCAATTTTGACTAAAACCAAATTTTTTTATACACTGAAGATATGTTTAATTTACCTCAAATAGAAGAAAAAATTCTCAAATTCTGGAATGAGAATAAAATATTTGAAAAATCCCTGAAAAAGGAATCACCCAACAGGGACTATGTTTTTTATGATGGCCCGCCTTTTGCCACCGGATTGCCTCATTACGGCCATTTAGTTGCCAATTTAATGAAAGACATCGTACCGCGTTATTGGACAATGAAAGGCTACCATATTGAGCGCAAGTGGGGCTGGGATACTCATGGTCTGCCAATTGAAAACATTGTTGAGCGCGAATTAAAACTGAAAAATAAAAAAGACATTGAAAAGTTGGGGGTCGAAAAATTTAATCTCTTATGCCAAAGCAAAGTCCTGGCGTACGCTGAAGAATGGCGCAAAATTATCAATCGTTTTGGCCGCTGGGTAGATATGGATAATGACTATAAAACAATGGACCTGCCATATATGGAAACTATTTGGTGGGTTTTTAAATCTCTGTGGGATAAAGGCCTGATTTATGAAGATAAAAAATCAATGCATATCTGCCCCAGGTGTGAAACAACTCTTTCCCAGTCTGAAATCAGCCAGGCTTACCTTGATGTGGAAGATTTATCAGTCATCGCCAAATTTGAATTAGTTGATGAACCAGGCACATTTGTTTTAGCTTGGACAACAACACCTTGGACATTGCCCGGCAATGTGGCTCTGGCCGTAGGTAAAGACATAACATACGTCAAAATTGAATCCGCTGGCCAAAAATATATTCTAGCCAAAGCAAACTTAGCAAGCCTGATGAAAGACAAAGCATACCAAGTCATTCAGGAATTGAAAGGTAAAGATTTGAAAGGCCAATCATATCAGCCGCTTTTTGACTATTTTAATAAACCGGGTATTAAAAATATTGCCAATGCTTTTAAGATTTATACCGCCGATTTTGTCACCATTGAAGACGGCACTGGTGTAGTTCATGTTGCTCCGGCATTTGGTGAAGATGATATGAATTTAGGCAATGAGAAAAACCTGCCTTTTATCCAGCATGTAAAGATGGACGGTCGTTTCACTCCTGAAGTTAAAGATTTTGCCGGGCTTGAAGTCAAGCCCAAAGAGGACACTCAAGCCACTGACAAAAAAATTGTTAAATATTTGGCAGACAAAAGTTTAGTTTTTGGCCAAGAACTTTATAGCCACTCCTACCCTCATTGTTGGCGCTGTGATACCCCGTTGCTTAATTATACGACGAGTTCCTGGTTCGTTAATGTGACTAAAATTAAAGACGACCTGTTAAAAAATGCTAAAAACATCAATTGGATGCCAACTCACTTAAAAGAAGGCCGTTTTGGCAAATGGCTGGAAGGCGCTCGTGATTGGTCAATCTCCCGCCAACGTTTTTGGGGTTCAGTCATACCCATCTGGAAATGCCAAGTCAGAGAACAAAAAACAAACAGCAAGGAACAAAGCGCCGGCTGTGGGGAGATAAGAGTCATTGGCTCAACTAAAGAATTAGAGGAATTAACTGGTCAAAAAATTAAAGATTTGCATAAACATACTATTGACAAAATTACATTCAAATGTGAAAAGTGCGGGGGTAGAATGCAACGGATTTCAGACGTGCTGGATTGTTGGTTTGAATCAGGTTCCATGCCTTATGCCCAAATGCACTATCCTTTTGAAAATAAGGCGTTATTTGAAGCCAATTTTCCTGCCGAGTTTATTGCCGAAGGCGTAGACCAAACCCGCGCCTGGTTTTACTATTTACATATTCTAGCCACCGCCTTAAAAGGCAGCCATGCTTACAAAAATGTCATCGCCAACGGCATTGTCTTAGCCGCCGACGGCAAAAAAATGTCCAAGAAATTAAATAATTATCCAGACCCTGAAATTATATTCAAGCGATACGGCGCTGACCCAATCCGTTATTATTTATCCGCCTCGCCGGTGATGCGCGCTGAAGATTTGAATTTCACTGAAAGCGATATGGTTGAGCAGGGCAGATTTTTTAATATCTTATTAAACGTTTTGAGCTTTTATCAGATGTTTGCTGGTAAAATTAAAATCCAAGATTTTGCGGAAGAAGATTTAGAAAATATTTTAGACCGATGGATTATTGCCAGATTAGAAGTTTTAAAAAAGAAGGTTACTCAAAAAATGGACAAATATGATTTAAATGCCGTCCGTGAAATCCCTGAATTTATCAATGACCTGTCAACCTGGTATATCCGCCGTTCTCGCGCTAGATTTAAAAGCGATCAGCAGCCAGAAAAATTACATGCTTTACGGACACTCCGTTATGTATTATTTAACCTATCAAAAATTATGGCGCCCTTTATGCCCTTTACGGCCGAACATCTTTATCAAGAATTAAATGGCCAAAAAGAATCAGTTCATTTAGAAGATTGGCCAGTAGTCAATGAAAATTACATTAACCAAAAAGTTTTAGATGCCATGAGCTTGACTCGTCAGATTGTGGAGTTGGGTTTGGCCAGGCGCGCCGAAACCGGCATTAAAGTCCGCCAGCCACTGAACGAGTTACGAGTGGCAGGTTGCGAGTTACAAAATGAATACACGGATTTAATAAAAGACGAATTGAATGTCAAAGAGATTATTAGTGAAAAGGGGAATGGTGCACTGGCGGTGGAACTGGACACCAAACTCACTGATGAATTAAAAGAAGAAGGAATTTTACGCGAATTAACCCGTACCATCAACGGTATGAGAAAAAAGATGAAATTAACCATTGAGGATAGGGTAGTGGTAGAATATAATTCTGCTGACAAAACAATTAACGCGGTTTTTGCTAAAAAGGGCGGCGAATTGAAAAAGTCAGTTCTAGCCAGTGAATTAAAATTGGTTGATCAGAAATTAGACAAAATCAAAATTAACGATATTGAAGTTGACATGAAAATTTCAAAAATTTAACATGAGTGCCTATTACAATTTGAAGGCCATAATTTTAAAGCGCCAAGATTTTCGCGAGGATGATTTGCTCATTGCGGTCTATTCCAAGGAAAAGGGGAAAGCGATTCTTCAGGCCAAAGGCGCTAAAAAAATATTAAGCAAGTTAGCCGGCCATCTTGAGCCGGTTACTTTGTCTTACCTCAATATTACCTATGGTAAGCAGATTGACCAGCTCATCGGCGCGCAAATTATCAAAAGCTATGCAAAAATTAAATCAGACATTCAGCTAACCGCTTATGCTTATTATTTTATTGAACTCATTGACCGTTTAACCAAAGAAGATCATGCCGACCAGAATATTTTTCAGTTATTAGAAAAATCACTGGATTTTCTTAATGCAAACCAGGGCGAATTAAAAATCGCCCGCATCAGTTTTGGCTATAAATTACTTCATTTTCTCGGCTTTAATCCAGCACAAAAGGAGAAGTTAAAAAATGGCATAGAATATATTATTAAAAATAATATAAAAAATATAATAAAAAATAACCAAATCAATCAGAATTTAGTTGAATTAAATAAGATATTAGATCAAGAATTGGAAAATAATCTAGAAACAGCAATAAAAACTAAAGAATTTTTAAGATGTTTGAAATCATAAAACACTCAAAAAAATCTAAAGCCCGTTTAGGCATTCTTAAAACAAGCCATGGCAATATAGCCACTCCTTTTTTTATGCCCATTGCCACCAAAGGTTCTGTCAAAGCCGTCAGTTCCGAAGAAATGGCAGAGCTTGGCAGCCAGATTTTGCTAGCCAATACTTATCATCTTTATCTGCAACCCGGCATAAAAATACTCAAGAAATTCGGCGGCTTGCATAAATTTATGAATTGGTCTGGTCCGATTCTGACTGATTCAGGCGGCTATCAGGTATTTTCCTTGTCTGAAAAAACAAGAGAAGCCGTCAGTCTAAGGAAAATTACCAGCCGTGGCGTGGAATTCCAGTCCTTTATTGACGGTTCAAAACATTTATTTACTCCGGAGAAAGTCCAAGACATCCAAGACATCATTGGCAGTGACATCAAAATGGTTTTGGACGTCTGTTCGCCTTATCCCTGCGCCAAGAGCCAAGCGGAAAAAGACTTGGAGATTACTCATAATTGGGCAGAAAGATCATTGAAAAAACATAAAACTCAAGGGGCGCCACCTAAAAAAAGCCTGTTATTTGGGATTGTTCAGGGTTCTGTCTATAAAGATTTAAGAATAAAATCAGCCAAGTTTTTATCCCAATTGAATTTTGACGGTTTAGCCATCGGCGGACTGGCGGTCGGCGAGCCGAATAAAAAAATGTATCAAGTTTTAGATTATCTTATGGATTATTTGCCAGAAAACAAACCCCGCTATCTGATGGGAGTTGGCCGCCCAGAAAATATCATTGAAGCGGTTAAAAGGGGAGTTGATATGTTTGATTGCGTTATTCCCACCCGCGAAGCAAGGCATGGCCGATTGTATCAAATGCAAAAGTCAAAAGTCAAAAGTCAAAATTTTGGAAAAGATTTTTATAGAATTTTAAATATTACCAACTCAAAATTCAGTCACAGCAAACAATTACTTTCCAGCGGCTACACTTTTGGCTATCTGCGCCATTTATTTAAGGCAGGCGAACCATTAGCCATCCGCCTGGCCACTTTGCATAATTTAAAATTTTTTCTTGACTTATTCCGCCAGATGCGCTTAAATATAAGTAGAGATAAACTATAAAACTATGAATAACAAAATCGCAGTCATTAAAACCGGCGGTAAACAATATATTGTTCAGCCAAATGATAAATTAAAAGTAGAAAAGCTTAACGCCCAAGATGGCGCTCAAGTTGATTTTGAAGTCTTAATGACCAGTGATCAGGACGGTCAAAGCTTAAAACTCGGCAACCCGACTTTAGCAGCTGCCAAAGTTGAGGCAAAAGTTCTTAATCAAGGCCGGGCTGAAAAAATCCGCGTGGTCCATTACAAAGCCAAAACGCGCTATCATAAAGTTTACGGCCATCGCCAGCCGTTTACGCAAGTGGAAATTTTATCTATTAGTTAATTAAAGTCTCAAATTTTTTGAGGTTTTAAAATTAATTTTTAATTTATGTCCAGACAATCTACATATAGAGAACGAGCTTTTATGCCTCCGGAAGACGTGGACACTGAAGCTTATTCAAAAAAAGACAAACCAAATTCACCTCCCTTGGGAAAAGGTCTCGGCCCGCATCAGGGCTTTGATGATGATCTAATGCCCGATGTGCGAGAAGAAGATTTGTGGTATGAAATAAAAGATAATCATAAATTTATTCCAGCTGATCAGATACCGGACAGTACAGATGAATTTAGTGAGGATGCAATACTGGAACGTATAGACAGAGAAAGGCAAAATGGTTCAGACGATGACGAGTTTGAGTCTAATTTTGAAGTTTGTTACGCGGTTGCCGAAGAAAACGCCAAGTCGATTAAAAACCCGTTACTAAAAGAGATAGCCGCTCACATCATTGCCGATGCCAAGAAACTTGAAACAAGCGACCGATCGAAATCGCGAAAAATAAATTATTCCGTAAATTTTGCCGAGAACGGAGATACCCAAAATAATAAGCGCATTGAAACAGCGCACGCTTGGCAAAAACAGAAACACCAGAAAACCGTAGACCATTTCAATAATTATTTCAGAGAGCTCAATAGAAGCGAGATACAAAAAATGCCGTTTTCTCAAATTGAATTTCTCTTTAACAAAGTTTATCAAGATTTAGCCGCTTTGGCCAGTATTCACGACAATCTGGATTATTTTAAAAAAGAATTTTTCCCCGATGAACAACAAAAGGAAATTAAAAGAGAGGCGGTGGAGAAAGAGGCAAAAACATGGCGGGAGATAGAACGGAAACATGGTTTTGGATTGAAACAGATTCAAGGACTTACACCTTATTTTGTTGATAGTTTATCGGACTATCTTGAATTGCAAAATGAAGTTGACAGCACTTTTACTCTTATGGCGGCTGAAAAGCGACTTAAAGGGGACGATGATGAATACAAAAGGTTAAAGGCTGAATGGCAAAAAGGCAAAGATCAGCTTAAAACTTTTAGAATGAAAGAAGATTTAGACCCAAGAAAAATAAAAGTAGTTAATTCACCGCCTGAATTTATTCGAAAATACAATCTTGGGGTGTTAACCTCGGATCATCGACAATTTTTATTCCAGATATTAAAAGAAAAGAAACACCAAAACGATATTTGGGCCAAAATGAATAAACAAAGATCAGATAAATTAAAAAACAAGGCAGCAGCATAATTTTATTGTTTAGTATAATAATAAAGCTCACCGCATTCCGGTGAGCTTTTATAAAACAAAATTTTTATGCGATTATATCTCAATTCTGTTGTTGATCGCGCTGGCGAGCGTAATTTCGTCAGCGTATTCCAAATCACCGCCCATGGGCAGGCCGCGCGACAAGCGCGTTATTTTTATTTCCGGAAAATCTTCTTTTAATTTTTTTTTGAGATAAATAATGGTTGATTCGCCTTCTATGGTAGGATTTAATCCCAGTATTATTTCATTGGTTTTGTCTTTACGTAGCCTTGCCAGAAGCTGTTTGATACGTAGTTTATCCGGGGTAACTCCTTCCGACGGGTTTAATAGTCCTCCCAGCACATGGTAAACCCCATTGAATGAATGCGTATTATCCAGGTATTTTATGTCTTCGGCATTAGCCACGACGCAGATGGATTTTTTGTCGCGTTTAATATTCCGGCAAGTGTCGCACAATTCATTTAGACTATAGTTGCCGCATTCCCGGCAGGTTTTAATGGTGGTTTTTAAATTCATCAGATTTTTTCCGAATTGCTGCAGTTCTTCTTGCCCGCCGTTTTTTATCAAATAAAAAACCAGCCTCTCCGCGGTTTTTCCGCCGATGCCCGGCAGGCTTGTGAAATCATCTATTAAATTTTGAATTACTTCAGGATATTGCATTTAATTAAAAACCAAATCCGCCGGCCATCATTTTTTGTGCCATCAAACGTTGCACTTTTTTTACGGCCTCATTAAAAGTTTCTTTTAAATATTTTTCTTGTTCCTCGCGGTTTAGCGCTGGGTTAATTTCCACTTGTAAAACCTCTTGATTGCCATTCATGACAATTTTTACCCCGTGATTTTCAGCCTCAATTTTTTCTTGGGCCAGCATCGCCCGCATGGCGCTGGCTTGCTTTTTCATTTCAGCTAAATCTTTCAGTTTATTAAACATACTTTTTAAGTTATTTATTAATATTGATCATTAATATTCCAGCTCTTCCACCCGTTGCTCTAAATTTTTAAAACTGACTGTATTTTCGTCAAAAAATAGTGAGATTGTCCCAGTCGGGCCGTTTCTGTGTTTTTGGATCATAATGTCGGCAATGTGCGGCCTGCTGGTATCTTTTTTATACATTTCCTCACGATAAATAAACATCACCACATCGGCATCCTGCTCTAAACTGCCGCTCTCGCGTAAATCTGCCAGCCGAGGAATTGATCTTGGGCGCTGTTCAACCTGGCGCGACATCTGTGATAACGCCAGTACCGGAATATTTAATTCTCTGGCAATTGATTTTAGGCCGCGTGAAATCTCCGAGACCACTTGCACCCGATTATCAATATTACTGGCCGCTCCGCCCCTGCCTTCCATCAGCTGCAAATAATCAACCACCACCAATCCCAAATTATGCTCTGCCTGCAATCTTCTGCATTTGGTCCTGATCTCCATGACATTAGACATGGGCGAATCATCAATATAGAGCGGCGCTTCAGACAAATCTCCCATCGCATGGCCAATGCGCGAAAAATCAGATTCCTGTCCGGGAATTTCCCTGTCTGACAGGTTGCCAGTGCGTAGCTTCCATAAACTCACTCCAGCTTGCGCGCAGAGCATTCTGTCAACCAGTTGATCTTTACTCATTTCCAATGAAAATATGCCTACGCCGATTTTTTCTTTTGCCGCCACTTGTCTGGCAATGTCCAGCGCGAAGCTTGTTTTACCCATACTCGGCCTAGCGGCTAAGATTATCAGGTCAGATTTTTGCAAACCAGCCAGCTTTCTATCCAAATCACGATAATGGGTGCGCAGTCCCCGCAGTTTCCCTTTTTCCTTGTGCAGCTCATCAATTCTGTCAAACGCCTCGGACAGCAAACTCTTGATTGAGCTGAATTCCGGTTTTAAAAACCATTCAGAAATTTTAAACAATTTGCTTTCCGCTTCGTCTAGCAGTCGATCAACCTCATCATCTTCATGATAACCCATTTCATGTATTTCCGCTGCCGTGGTAATCAATTTCCGCAGAATCGCTTTTTTTCTGATAATCTTGGCGTAATGCGCCACATTGGCCGAAGTTGGCACCGCATTTGTTAAATTAATCAGATATGACCGGCCGCCAGTATTTTCTAACTGTTTTTTTTCATCAAGTTTTGATGCTAAAGAGAGCAGATCAATCGGCTCCTTGGCGCCGTATAGCTCTAGCATGCATTCATAAATTATTCTGTGGCCGTCTTTATAAAATTCTTGCGGTGTCAAAACATCCGCAATTTTAGTGATCGCGTCCTTATCTATCAGCAGGCTGCCCAATACAGACTGTTCAGCTTCTAAGTTTTGCGGCGGCATACGTAGATTTTCGGCCATATTTTTTATCTTGAAAATTCATTTTAATCTTACCATTTTTGCATCATTAAAAGCAACCCCTATTTTTACACATTTTTATACCCCTCTTTTCCCCAAATACTATCTCTGCTAATATTAAACCATGGACTTATCTATTATTATTGTCAACTGGCATGTCAGGGATTTATTAAAAAAATGCCTTATTTCAATATACCAACACATTCAAAACATTAATTTTGAGGTTTTTGTTGTTGATAATGCCTCGCTAGATGGTTCTCTGAAAATGATACAGCAGGAATTTCCGCAAGTGCGGCTGATTGCCAATCAAAGAAATACTGGTTTTGCTTATGCCAATAATCAAGCCTTGGAGCAAGCTCGGGGACAAAATATCTTGTTGCTCAATCCTGACACAGAGCTGATTGATAATTCCCTGGAAAAAATCGTCAGGGTTTTTGGCCAGCATAATGATTGGGCGGTTTTGGGCGGTAAAATTTTAAATCCTGACCATTCGCTCCAAGAATCAATCCGCCGCTTCCCGTCATTAAAAGACCAATTATTAATTCAGCTAAAACTCCATCACCTGTCATTTTTTAAAAAAAGTCTCAATTTATATCTGGCCAAAGATTTTGATTACGCCAAAGAAAGCGCGGTTGACCAAGTTATGGGCGCATTTTTTCTAACAAAAAAATCTGTCATAGAAAAAATCGGCGGTTTTGATGCCAGATATTATCTTTGGTTTGAAGAGGTAGATTTTTGCCAACGGGCCAAAGATGCCGGCTTAAAAGTCATTTATACACCGGCAATTAAAATCTATCATCACGGCGCTGCCAGCTTTAAACAACTTGACTGGCGCAAACAACTTATTTGGGATCATTCAGTCCAGCACTATTTCTGGACACATCAGCCTAAATGGCAGTGGTTAGTTTTGTGGTTTTTTCAGCCGATCAGTCTATTCTTGGCTGTAATTATAAATTACTGGAAAAAAATAAATGCCAAAAAATTATTTTAGAACCACTCTGATTTTCCTTATCTTCAGTGAACTCCTGTCAATTTTCGCCTGGCTTTTACCAGAATTTAATTTGGCTGCTTTTTTATTTGTGCTAGCCATTACTTTAGTCCTTTCTCTTAAAAAACTTGAATACGGCATACTGATCGCTGGGGGCGAATTGATTATCGGCTCCTATGGCTATTTATTTTCTTTGGAATATGGCAGCACTTTAATTTCTGTGCGCCTCGGCATATTTATGGTTGTCATGTTTGCTTGGCTGTGCCATGTTGTTAAAAATGGGGGATTAAAAAGTTATTGGTTAGAGCTAAAAACATTCAAATTTTTTAAATATTACGCCGCGCTGGCAATCGTTTTAGTTTGGGGATTTGTTTGGGCCATAATCCGCGGCAATGATTTCGGCAATGTATTTTTAGATTTTAATAACTGGTTATTCTTCCTCTATCTTTTACCTTTAATCACCCTTTCAAAAAAAGAAAATTTTTGGCCGGATTTTTCCAAGGTTGTCTTGGCCGCCCTTAGCTGGTTGATTATAAAAACAATGCTCCTGTTATATATTTTTTCCCACCAATTTATCTGGGCATTGCCAGAAGTTTATCTCTGGGTGCGCGACACTCGTGTCGGGGAAATAACCATGATGAGTAGCAATTTTTACCGCATCTTTATTCAATCTCAAGTTTATGCGCTGCTTGCATTTTTTATTCTGTTGCCAATTTGTCATCGCGAGGAGTCTCATCCTGAGCGGGACGATGGAGCGATCCCGGCTCACAAAAACTTCGCGAGATTGCTACGCCACTTCGTGGCTCGCAATGATAAGTTTATTTTACTCACAACTTCTCTTTCCGCCGTGATAATCAGCTTTTCCCGCAGTTTTTGGTTAGGCCTGGCAGCTGGATTCGGTATTTACGGCCTCTACTTATTGCTCTATCAAAGAAAACAAATTCTCAGGCAAATTTTAAAAATAGTTGTCATCGCCGTTCTATCTTTGGCTATAATTTTTGTCATAATTGCCATGCCTCCCAAAATCTCCGGTGACAATCTCGGCTCATTAATTTCTAAACGCGCCACAATAATTGAAGCCGCCGGTTCTTCAAGGATAAATATGTTAAAACCATTGGCCCAAAGCATTATCAAGCATCCTGTTATCGGTTCTGGCTTTGGCACTACCGTTACTTATAAAAGTGTTGACCAGCGTTTGTTGGCCGCCACCGCCGGAGCCAGCGGAGAATACACTACCTATGCCTTTGAATGGGCATATCTGGACTTGCTGTTAAAAATAGGACTTGTCGGTGTATTTATTTATCTCTTATTAATATTTAAGATATTGCAAATTTTATGGCAGAATATTTTAAATAAAAATGATTACGAGTTACGAGTTACGGATTACAGATTACGACTAGGTATTTTTTTGGCGTTTATTTCGCTGTTGGCCGTAAATATTTTTACTCCTTATCTTAACCATCCCTTAGGAATAGGATTTATTTTGATTATTTCCATATTTGTTTTGCAAGATAATTTTAAAATTGAAAATTAAGACATTAAAAATTATTTTAAAATTTATAATTTATAACTTAAAATTTTTATGAAGGTCTCAATCATCATCGTCACCTATAATTCAATGAAATACCTGCCAGACTTTCTGGACAGTATTTTTGAGCAATCATATTTTAAAGAAAAAGGATTAACGCCTGATATTTTTATTGTGGACAACGGTTCCAGTGACAAGACTGTTAAGTTTATCAAAGATAATTTTTTTACCGTCCATCTTTTGAGAAATATCAACAACATTGGGTTGTGCCGCGCCTGGAACCAGGCAATTAAAATGACCAGCGGGGAATATATTCTCATGATGAATCCGGACGTTATTTTGCACCAAGACTATATTAAAGAAACCGTTAAAATTTTAGACTCCGACCAAACCATCGGCAGTGTCGGCGGCAAGCTTTATCAGCTAAGAATTTCCAGTTGGGATGGGGATAATTTGTTAAACTTGGAAAAAACTAATATTATTGACAGCACCGGCATCCAAGCTTTTAAAAACCGACGTTTTATTGAGCGCGGAACAGGGGAAACTGACCATGGGCAATACAATCAGGAGGAACAGGTCTTCGGCATTAGCGGCGCTTGCGTGATGTATAGGAGAAGCGCTTTGGAGCAAATTAAATTTGAATCAGAATATTTTGACCATGATTTTTTTATGTATCAGGAAGACATTGATCTGGCCTGGCGTTTGCGCCTTAACGGCTGGCTGGCAATTTATACTCCCAAAGCCATTGGCTATCATCACCGCCGCGCCCGCTCCCAGGGCAAAGTCAGTGATTGGAACATTATCAGGCATCGCCGCCAAAAAGAGGATTTTGTCAATTTTTTTTCCTACCGCAATCATCTTTTATTGCTCCGGAAAAATAGCTTGAAAATCAATGTTTTTAGGCATTTCCCCTTTATCTTTTTCTACGAGTTGAAAAAATTTTTGTATGTGTTAATATTAGAAAATTCAACTTTAAGGCGGACAATCCGCGATTTAATCAAATTAAGAAAAATTGTCAAACAAAAAAGAAGATTTAACATGAGAATTAGAAAAGTAAAACCCGAAGAAATACAGCAATGGTTTCAATAATATGAAACTAAGTATTATCGTTTTAAATTACAAAAATAAGAACTTAGTCAAGTACTTCCTTAAAAATGTACTCAATTTTAATTTTGATTTTAACTGGGAGATTTTAGCGATTGATAATGCTTCAAACGACGGCCTTAATCAATTATTAAAAAAAGAATTCCCAGTCGTTAAATTTATTAGCAGTCCTAAAAATATTGGCATGGGCGCTGGCAATAATCTGGGTATTAAACAATCAAAGGGGGATTATCTGCTAATCGCCAACCCTGATATTACTTTAAATCAAGAGTCAGCTCAAAAATTAGTTGACTTCCTAAACCAAAATCCACGGGTTGCTATAGCAGCGCCAAAAATGATCAATCCAGACGGCACCAGACAAAACACATGCTATCACTGGCCAAAATTATTGACTTTTATTTATCGCCGCACATGGCTCGGGACAACATCAGCAGGCAAAAGACATTTGCAGCAATTTTCATATTCATCTGACGAGCTAAGAGAACCAAAGCAGGTTGATTGGGTGCTTGGCGGCTGTTTTTTGATCAGAAGAAAAGCTCTTGATGAAGTTGGCCTGTTTGATGAAAATTTTTTTCTCTTTTTAGAAGACACTGATCTTTGCCGCCGGATGTGGCAGAAAAACTGGCAAGTCTGGTATCTTCCCCAAGCCGCCATCATTCATCTGCCTCACCGCCTTTCCGCTGGCGAGCGAACGATTAAAGATGCCTTCTCCCGCTTGACCTGGATCCATCTCATCTCCTGGCTTAAATATTTCTGGAAATGGCGCAGCGCTTAATTAGTCTTGAAATATTCTCAATTAATGCTAGAATATTATTAATATCTGGACCGTTGGTGTAGCCAGGCCTAACACGTCTCCCTGTCACGGAGAAGATCACGGGTTCGAATCCCGTACGGTCCGAATTAAATTTTAATAGGGGATAACACCCCTTTTTTGATTATTTTAATTATGTTACAATAAACTTATGGATAATCAAAATCAACAGCCATTAACCAAAGACGAATTAACTTATGCTCTTAAAGAAGAAAGAGGCGAGCTTGTCAAACTCATTAAACAAGAGATTTCTTTGCCTATTGGCGAAAAAATAGATAAAATGGCCGGACAAATAGAATCAATCCAAACGCACCAACTCAAACAAGATACCAAAATAGATAAAATGGCCGGACAAATAGAATCTTTACAAGGCCATGCTCTTAAGCAGGATATTAAGATAGACAAAGTAAGAGAAGATTTAGAAAGAAGAATAGACAAGAGTGAGAATGCTATTCTCAACAGCAATGACAAACTTATGGCCGAGCTCAAAAAGAAAAATGAAGAGGAAGCTGCTCATAGCTTATCGCATATTCAAATCAAAAACAATCTTGCCAACCACGAACACCGTCTCCATGCCCTAGAACCACAAGCATTATAAAAAGTAATTCAATAATAAAACAATATAGCAATATAGCAATCTAGCAATTTATAATATTTCTATGAAAAAAATTCTTCTCCTCATCCCTTTTATTATTATCCTTTTTTCCTTAACCATTGCGCCAATGGCTTTGGCGGCGGATTGTAATTGTATTTGTAAAGATATAGGTGAACCAAAGAAGGTTATAAATATGAGTGCCTGCGAGGGACGTTGTACCCATTTTTTTGTGGCTGAACATCTTGTAGAAAGCTGTGAAACCATAGGAACAACGGATAATAATAACAATAATAATTGCGAGGGAACCGTTTGCATTACAGATCCATTACATATAAATGGCGACCCACAAGAATTGTATGTCAGAATTGTCAATGCCTTACTCGGTTTTGTGGGTGTTGCTTCTTTAATTACTTTTGTTTATGCCGGTTTTCTTTTTCTGGTTTCCAGCGGCAATCCAGAGCGAGTTAAAAAAGCCAAAGACGCGATGCTCTATGCTGTTATCGGCATAGTTGTGTCCATTGCCTCTTACGCCATTTTAAGTTTTATTTTCAAGACTTTAGAAGGAGCTACTGGGCAATAATCTGTTATTGCGAGGCGATGAAGTAATTAAGGATAAAAAGAAAACACCGAATAGTAAGACCACCCGGTGTTTTTTTATTTGTGGTGTAGCAATTTTTTACTACACATCACCTCCTTTAAAATTTTTGTTTTCGTTTATAAAATTTCAAAAGTCGTTTTATTTTTTTGGGTTACCTGAATCCGGCAACCAATGCCGGAAAAGATAACCCACTCCGCATTGTCGCCGAAGTAAAGCTTAACAGGGTCATCGTGGGCTTCAACCACGAAGGGCTTGCCCAACAAACTTTGCTCGGTTTCCCTGGTGTGGACCTCAACCCGTTTGCCAGCCGGGTTGAAAACCGTTACCGTGGAGCGGGCAGGAATGCTCAAGTTGCGAAATTCCGCGTCGGTTTTAAACCGACGATTATAGGCGAGCAGAGAATCCTGCTCGGCCTGCTTTGCGGAATCACTATGAGCCTGAGCTGTTTTGATTAGGTCAGTCGCCGCGCTGTAGCCATCAGCAACTAATCCCTTTGCGAGCCCGAAGAGACTACCCTTTTGCTTGATATAGTGACAAGCCTCGTTGTCGGTCTTACTGCTGGCTTCCGACAGCGCAGTGGCCGTTGAATGCATCGCCACCGAGAAGCCACCCCATACCAGCAAAAGGGTTAAACCAAGCGCAACCAGCCTATAGATCCGTCGCTTGGCTCTAGCGGTGCGGATTAGTTTTTTATCATCAGTAGCCAGGTCAATGCTTGCCCATTGCCCGACCATGATTGACATTACGGTCAGGAAGAAAATCACAATGGGCATTAACGCTAGTGCCCGCCAGGACGGAAACACGATACAGTAAATCGTCGTCAGTCCCAGCGGGATAATAGCCGACCAAATACTCCGAAATTTTTTCGTGATTCCGTCGACATCAATGGTCGGTTTGGGCACGCCGGCTGGCTCAAAGCCAGCTTTTTTCAACGCCTCCAACAGGGCAGAATGTACAGTCAGAAGCGTTCCGCCCAAAACATTAACATATATTGAGACCAGAAATGCCACTGCATTTCCAGCGATCGCCACAACCATAAAGGGGGTTAATAGAAAAAATCCCCCAATGGTCATGCAGAGCCGGTTTTGGAACCCGGCGCCGAGAGAGAAAAACATGGCGGCACCGACGAAACAGATTAAAAGGGCGTAAAAAATCCCCATTTTATTCCGTCGCACCACCTCGTATGCCTTCTCTCCCACCTTCTCGGTCCCTACAAAAATGATTTGGACCAACAGGCCAACCGTGGTGGCCGCCTGCTTCAGGGCGTCAAGAATTTGGGGCAGGAACAGATACACAATACCCCACTTGGCCCCGGTCTTCACATCATCACGCAGTTCACTCATTTTATTACCTCCAAAATTGATTTTACCTTACCATGCCTT
>Ga0210053_1001916_pt1 | contig 18362 bp, 12 predicted proteins | sample CryGeymeta201512_FD_185467 | JGI IMG/M metagenome (GOLD analysis project Ga0210053, IMG submission 185467) | Groundwater microbial communities from Crystal Geyser aquifers in Utah, USA - Crystal Geyser metaG 2015-12 (SPAdes) (version 2) | ecosystem: Environmental > Aquatic > Deep subsurface >... | reverse complement strand
AAGTTTTAGGTTCGAGCCGCACTTAATAAGAAACTCTCTTTTTTGAAAAAGATTTTTATTATCCGATGCGATTTTATCCGCTCGTAGAGCGGAAACTATCCAATCTCTCATTCGTTCGAGCCAATCATATGGTCGCCTCGAAAGAGCCAGAAGTTTTTCCTCAAGAGTTTTCTTTTTTGAGATAAGCTGGGACTTTTTGAGAAGATAATCCTCACGGGATATCGTCTGATCCAAAAAAGAATCAAGAAGAAAATTTATTTTCTTGCTGATTCCGGATAACTCACCTTTAAGCTCTTTGGAGGCTACCATAACGGATTGGGAAATATCGTCCTTTTCTTTATTTAATTTGGCTAGCATTTTATCTGCCCAATCCGTTCTCAAAGAAACTTGATTGATATGACTATTAATCTGTTCAAGAAGTTTTTCTTCGCGGATAAAGGGTTGCTGACAATCATGAGTTTTTGATTTCTTGGTACAGCGGTAGTAAAGATAACCTTTTTGGACTTCTGAGGTTATCATCATTCCGCATTCTCCACAACGGATAAGACCGGTAAAAGGTTTGGGAATCTTTACTTTGGTTTGGGGTCTACTTCTTAAAGTTAAAACTTCTTGAACCGTGTCATAAAGTTTCTTTGAGATGATTGGCTCATGTTTGCCCGGGTGGAGTTCTTTGGAATACCAAAAGAGGCCACAGTAAAAAGGGTTCTTCAATATACTTTTTACTGCATCAATTTTTAAATTATTACCATATGAAGATTTAAAATTGTTCTTCGACAAAAAGTCAGAGGCGTCAGAGAAAGTATGAGTACCTTGGGAATAGTATTCAAATAACAATTTTATCTGCTTCCATTCTTTAGGATCTTTGACAATGGTTTTTGATAATCTTTCATTAAGGTAGCCTCTGGGAGCTTGAGCAGGCATCCAACCTAATCTGACTTTTTGGCGAAGGCCTCTTTTGGTATTAACAGATAAGGCGTCAACATAGTATTTGCTTTGACCAAAAGCGATTGATAACATGAAAAGTCCCTGAGGAGTGTTTTGAAACCAGAAAGTCGGAAACTTAAGATCAACTAGTTTATTCGTATCAAGTAAATGAACGATTTGACCGGCGTCAACAGCGTTACGGGCAAGACGGTCAGGATGCCATGCTAATATTCCTTGTGATTCTCCGTTATTTATCCTCTCAATCATTCCATTAAATAATTCTCTGCCAGGGACTTTAGCTGTTTTACTTTCGATTAGAGTATCAATAATAGTTAAGCCTTCTTTTTGAGCAAAGCTTTTTAACTCGTCAAGCTGAGCCGGAATTGACAGCTGTTGACGCTCCTCATCATCGGTCGACTTTCTGGCATAGATAAAGTAGGTAGGACTTTTCATGTTATTTGATAAAAATATTACTCCTCTATTTTTGATTTTCAATAACAAGATCAGTTTTATTTATCTGATAATCCATACTAAGTCAGTATTAGATAAAGGAGTCATTATTATCAAAGAAAAATCAGAAATATTTTCTTGATTTTTCAATTGCTTTTGGGCAAAGCCCCGCCTTTAGGCGGGGAAAAATAAAATCGCATCACTCGACTGAAAGTCGAGAGAAAGTTAGGAAAAAAAAGGGGAGATGATAAAAATCTTTTTGAAAAAAGAGAGTTTTAGATGTATCAAAACAGAGGATTGCGACCTTCCAATTCACTGGGCGGCACTTCGTGCCGCCCGACAAGTCGGGACTTGGGTGCGTTTGTATAAACTTGCTCGAACTTATTTTATCAAAGGCGGGTGAACAAAACAACGGTTAATCTTTTCTCCCGACTTGCGATAGTTCGCTTTTTCTTTTGCGATATCTCGAGCCGTAAAAACCATAGCTGAAGGATGCCACAAGAACGTTGACCAGAGCTGATGGAATTAAGTGCTGGGGCTTCTTTCCTCTGGGGGGCGGCATTTCCCCTAACCTTAAAGTAGCCGCTTGCGGCTACTCGCATTTTCAGACGACCATTCCTATCCCTCCTTTTGCTCCCGACAAGACGAAATCCCAATCGCCCTGCCGACCTTAAGCGCCGGTTGACTCTCAACTTCCCAGCCTTACTTACCCGAGCAGTCGCAAGTGTTATGTTGCCCGCCTCCCTTCCTCCTTCACCCCTCCCTTCGGTCGGGGTTTCGGAGGACAAGCCAGTCGGCGGGTTCAAGGGGGCTTCCCCCTTGAACCCCCTTTAAAGGTATATATTAATAGTCCCCACCGTTTCTGGATTGTTCTGTTATGCTTCCACCTCCGTCCTCGTCCCGACTTACGTCGGGACTCGGACTTCGGTGGACAAGCGCTCCTCCCTTCGGTCGGGCTCGCAAACTTACAGGGGGCGGAGAAAGAGAAAGGGAGAGAAGAGAAGGGAACAAAAAAACAGAGAGGGAGAAAGGAAGGGCTTCGCCCTTCCTTAAACCATCCCAAAGACAAGATAAGTGGTTTGGTCGTCGACCCCATCCTTGTAAAGGTCATTAAGTCGTAGCCGACTCTTTCGGGCAACCATCTCAGAGTCGGACAACTATCTTCAGGTGGAGTATCAAGGTAACGTAGGAACGGTAGTCATCAAGGAGTTCGGATGGGGTGAAAATGCTCGCACCCACGATTTATAATTTAAGACCTATGGTCTTTATAAACTTGCTATAGAGGTGGGTGGTGATTTGGAAAAACTTGGGTAGAGTCAATCAACCATTTAAAGTTGTTGTGGGTGCTCGCCCCCCCGCGAAAAGATTGTAAAGTTTGAAAGTTGTATATCTTTATCTATAGTATCCCGCTTCGTTAGATTAAAGGCGCGCCGACTACCAACAAACCATAAGGAATAACCTTAATAAATTTGTCTTTTAAAGATTATGCATTTCGGCGCTTGGTTTTTCGGGAGTCCTTCAATTTCTTTTAAGACGGACTCCCTCAATCGGGTAGTCTTCTTGACAGGCAGGGGGGGCGGCATTTTCAGACGACCAATTTTAATTTCCTCACCCCTGACCCCTCTACTTCTCCAAGAGACGGAGAGGGGAACCAAAGATTGAAGGCTTGTTTGTTTCGGTCGGACAACCTTAATTGGTCTTTAATCTCTTTGCCCCGACCGAGTGAGAAGACGGGATTTGCTTTTTTCTTATAATTGGGATTATGATATTAGATATATGAAGCTTACAAGAAAACTAACTTCATCCGGTAGATACTTCAAAGTCCTGGTTATCCCGAGGGAATTTCTAAAGGCTTTAGGCTAGAGACAAAATCAGAATCTTGATCTTAAGCTGGATGAGAAAGGGAAAAAAATAATTGTCAAAGATTCAAAAGAAAAATGAAAAATAAAATACTTTTGGCTGTTTGTGTTTTCGTTCTGATGGTTATTTCCTTTTTTGCCGGTTCTTACTTTGAAAGACAAAAAACCAACTCCCAAACCTCCCCAACACCCCTAATATCCCCAACTCAAAAGCTAACCGTAGTTGACGTTACTGATGGAGATACGCTTAAACTATCAGACGGTAAAGTATTTCGACTCTATGGCGTTAATGCTCCTGAAGTTAAAGAACCATTTTACAAAGAAGCGGTTGAATTTACAAAGAATTTAACCTTAGGAAAAGAAATCACCTTTGAACAGGAAGAAAAATACAAAGAAGATAAATTTGGAAGATTACTGGGTTATTTATTTGTTGATAGGAAAAATCTTAATGTTGAGTTGGTAAAAAATGGATTGGCTAGAGTGGTTCTTTATGAGAAAAGAGCTAAGATAAAATATCAGGATGAACTTCTTCAAGCTGAGAGTGTTACGAAGCAAAACAGGTTGGGAATTTGGAAGTAACTATATTTTCAACTAATTTCTTATTTATTTTTCTTCCTTTTTTGTTTCTCCGCTCTCTAGTTGTAAAAGATCAAGCTCCTTGATTGGTAAAGCAGTTTGCCCGACCTTTCCTTGAATACTTCCAACAATATTGGCAGCTGCTAAAAGTAATCTTTTTGCTTGTTCATCTCTTGCTTTCCAATTTTTTTCAAAAACAATCCTTTCATTAGCAACCTGCTTTGTGCTTTCTTTATAAACTTCAACAATAGCTTCTACTTGATGTATAAATTCGTGACTAGTAATATATTCGTACAGAAGATCAGTTTTTTCTCCTCTATGTATTGAAAGTGCCTTCTGATATCCTACATCTAAAAGATTTTTACGAAGAATGACTGCCAGTGGTAAATACAAATTAAATCCAACAACTAGAACCCCATCTTTTTGCCCTAAAATTCCGTTTTTAATTTCTTTAGGAAAAATATTTGTAACTATAACAGGAAAGTTTGCTTTTCCAGATCTAAGTTCATCTCTTAGTTTTATTGCCCAAACATCTTTCCACGCTTTTGCTCGTTTTGCTTCCCATAGAATCACACCGCACACAATTCCTTTGGGACTTTTTACTATTTGTTTTACATCAGCTCCTTTTTCTCCTTTCTCTACTGGAATAATTTCATCATGAGGGAAATTCCTTCTTAATTCTTCTTCCAGATCAAGTTCTAAAACCTCTCCTTGTAACTGTTGAGATCCAACGTTTGCTTTGAGCCTCGCTTCTTCTAGTGATTTTTTTAATCCTTCTATTATTTTTTCTTTTTCCTTATCTTTAAAATAATGATCTTCCGCAGCTTGCTTTAAAACTCTTTCTTCGATTTTTTTGCTTTCTTCATCTACTTTTCTTTGAACTGTTAATGATAGATCTTTTTTTTCTTCCTGAAGTTTTCTGTTTTCTTCCCGAAGCTTAAGTTCGTATCCTTTATATGTCTCTGCTTTTTTCTCTTTTTCTTCTATTTGTTTCTTTAAGTCTGCTATTTCAAATGATGATTTTTCTTCATATTCTTTTCTAATTTTTTTCTCAACATCTAGTTTGGTTTGCTCTTCAATTTCAAATCTTAAAGCTTCGGTAATTTCTATTTCATTTCCACATTTTTTACATTTTATTGTGTTTTTCATTTTTTTATCTTTAAATTAATAAATCTTTCCAATTGCTAAAATCATTATTTTTAAATTCTTTGCTTGTTTCATCAAAATAAATCCATCTCCCTTTATAATTTCTTGAATCGGTATTCATAATCAATCCACTAAATAATCTTTTACCTCTTTTATTTTCGCTTTCTATATATTTATGTAATCCTTCAGCTTTTGCCTTAAAATCGCTCAAGTGAATTCCATGAGTATCAAATAGTCCAATCTTTCCATCTTTAAATTTAACAATAAAGTCTACATAAAAAGGTTTTTTTTCTCCGTTTTCATAAGGGACGGCAAAAAAAGTTGCGTCTCTGTCACTATTTTTGAACCACCATTCAACACTGTTTGTTTTACTATCTAAATAGTTAATAAAAGCTTTCTCTGACTTCCATTTTTCATCGATATAAAAAGGTTGCATAATGCTTTTTCGCCTATCTTCTTTTTGATATGTTTCGTTAAAGGTTTGTTTTTCTGAAATATTCCAATTTTCGATAAAACCAAGCTCAGAAGTTCTTTCTATTACTTCTTTTATATACTTTTCTTTAGCTTTATCAATTACATTAAAAAAGTGGCCAATATTTTTATCGCTTAAGACAGTTTTTATCGCTTCATCTTCTCCTTCTCCTCGTTCCATCTTAAACTCTTTTTCAAAAAATTTATAGATGCTTTCTTTTATCCTTCCCACAGATCTATCTTCGGGATATAAATAAACCGTCCCTTCTTGTAAACTTCTTCTGACAAAAAAATCAAATAGTCTTTGGAAATCATAATTGCTCATCTCAATTGGTTTGTCCGCTAAAATTGTTTTGCTAGTTAATAGATCAATGTCTTCTGTTTTCCAATCACTAAATACTTTTATATCCAATTTTATTGCTTTCTTATCAGCTCTTTTTTTTAACTGATATCTTTCTGCTTCTTTTAAAAATATTTGAATAAAAAAAGGGCTTAACCTAGTTTTTTCGCGATGACGAACAGAGTAATAAGAAAGTAAATCAATAGGTTTATAATCTTTTTTCCTATAACTTGTGAATATGCTAATATATCCGCCAGCAAGATCTTCTTTAATTTCAATATCACTTAAGTTAGTGTAAATATAGCCGTAATTTAAAATATCATTTTGATAGTGACCTTTATCCGGTTCCGGCATTCGCATAATTCTTCCAACTGTTTGGATAGAGAAAATTGGACTGTGCCACTCTCTGAATAAGACTAAAATTTGTGCTCTTGGACAGTCCCAGCCTAAAGCAATTGCTTGCTTAAAAATTAAAACTTCAACCTCGCTGTCTGCTTTTTCAACATTTTCTTTATTAATATGTTCACCAGATAACCAAATTGATAGTTTTCCGTTTTCAGTTGATATTTTATATTTATCTTTTAAAATTCTTATTACTAAATCTTTTTGGTAGTCTTCTGTCTGTCCTATTCTGTCTGGTAATTGAATTAAAATTAAAGGGTTGATATCTGTTTTTTCTTTTTCAAATACTTTTAATAATTCTTCCCTTTTCTTCAAAGCGGCGTCAATTACCAGTTCATCACTGCTTTTACTTAAACTTGACTCAATTTTTCCTTGTTTAAGAAGATTAATAAACTTTTCATTTAAAATTATTGCTTTTTTAATCATGCCCTCTATCTTCACTTTTTCCAATGGGACTTCGGTAATCTCATTTGGATCTCTCATTCTTGGTGTTGCCGAAACTCCAATTGTTAGTTTTGGTCCGATCATTTCTCTTAACCCTTGAGAAATATCGCTTTCTGCGTGATGATGAATTTCATCAATTATTAAAATTATTTCCCGTCCTTCTTCTTTTGTTCTCTCTATTACTTTTGATAAATTAAATTCTTGTTCGTTATCACGGATATAGATGTTGTCTACTTTATTAATACTTTCCCAATTGATAAATAAAATTTCATTTTCTTCAATCTTCCTATCATCTAAATCTTCAAAGAAAGAACATTGAAGCACTCTGCTCGTCTCAAAATAATTTTCTAGTTTTTGTTTGCTTTGATTAGTTAAAACTGGTCTTGGTGCGGTCCAGATAAAACTGAAGGGCTGTTTTATTTCTCTATCATCAACTAATCGTTTTAAGAATTCTGCCATCATGATCGTTTTACCTGAACCGGTCGGCGCTTTGAAAATTAGCTTTTGTGAGTCTCGCTCTAAAAGCTTTTTGCTGTCTTCTAATAATTCCTCTATCGCGTTTTCTTGATATGTTTTTAGCTGCATAGTTTAATTAATAAATTTTTTGAAAAATTATTGTTATTAAAGCGCCTATTATTGTTCCAAAAATTATCAATATAATTTGGTCTTTATTTCTAGTAAAGAAATTGGGCTTGTTTTTACTGTAAGCAAATTCTATGAGTGAAAAATTATTCAAACTTCTGAATCCGATAAAAAACCATAAAATGACCATTACAATAAATGTTAGTAACAAAATAAAAACTAATTTAGATCCTATTTTAGGAGACATAATAGATAATAGCTGAGGTAAATAAATAAGGACTATTGACCACATCGATAAGTTTGATATACGCCATAAAGTTTTTCTTTCTCTCCTAAATATAATTTCTTCAATCTTTTTAAGCGCGCCTATTGTTTTTAAATCGTCGCTATCAGCGTAAAGTCTTGCACTATGATTAGAGAAATCAATAGATATATAAGGCGAATGTGTTTGGATATGGAATTCACTCGTAGTTTCAGTATCCTCAGAAATTTCTTTAAATTCTTGGTACTCGAATTCTTCTGTTTCTAATTTATATTCTTTTGGTTTCAATTCTTCTTTTATAATCTTTTCTAGAAGTTCCAAATCCTCTCGAAATAAATGAGGCATCTTAAAATTAAGAGCATAGTAATTATAATTTTTCTTTTTTTTCATATTTTTATATAAAAATTCTCCTATACACTCTCAAAATCGCTTCTGGAATAGGAGATAATTTTACTTTTTGTTTTATGTCTTCAAATTCTTCATCAAAAGTTTCCTCACCTAAAGAAAAAACATAAACACTAAATCTGCCTTTAATGTCTTTAATAGTTTTTTTAAAAGAAGAGATTGAGTTTTGATCCCAAATGATTCCTGTATAGTGATTAGTATTTTTGAATATTTTAAAATCTTCTTCATCTCGAATTACTTCAAAGGTTCCTTCTTTAACGCAGAGCATTTCTGTTGCTTCTTTTGTTAATTTTATTTTATTTTTATCCGTCGATTCTTCATATTCAACAAAATCAGTTTTGAAGTATTTTAAGTTGCCACCTAAACGTTTTACTTTTTTTTCTTTTAAGTTTTTATGTCCCTCAATGACTTTTTTAATTCTTGGATAACAAATATCTGTACAAATCTTATGTCCACCATTTTCATCTTGGTTATTAGTACAAAGAATAAATTGACGATTACTTCCATCTTCTGTGTTAAGATCTAAAACAGCATGTGCCGTTGTTCCTGTTCCAGCAAAAAAGTCAACAATTATTGAATTCTTTTGACTTGTTAATTGTATAAGCGTTTTAATTAAAGAAACCGGTTTAGGATTTTGAAAAATATCAGGTTCCCCTTCTTTTATATTAAATATATTCCGTAGTTCTTCTTTACCTTCGGTTGTAGTTCCTTTAGTCAGAAACACAGAGTAGGGTGTTATATATCTTTCTTCATTTATAAAAATTTTGATTCTTGGGACATTTTTTCCATCCGGCCCCCAGTATATTCTTTTTTCTTTATTTAATTTTTCAAATTCTTCTTTTGAAACATCCCACTTCCGAGTAAATTTCTTTCCTAAAGGGGAAAAAACTGAATAGTAATTAGGGTGTTTTGGATTAGATGCGCTTTCTTTTTGAGATATACTTCCTGATAACCAATCTCCTCTTGGATCATTATCTGGATTTGATTGTTTACCGATAAAATTTGGGAGTTCGCACATTTTATTAAATTGAATTTTTGACGACCTGTATCCAATTAAAATATATTCATGATCTTTTCTGAATGTAGTAACATTTTTCATTTTTCCCCATCTACTATCACCACTTTTCCGCCAAACAATTACATCGGTTAAATTATCAAAAATTCCATCCATCAACATCTTTAGCTGGGCTATTTCATTATCATCAATTGAAATAAAAATTATTCCAGTGTCTTTTAATAAATTTTTTGCTAATTTCAGTCTTTTTTCCATGAATGAAATCCATTTGGAGTGACGATAGGCGTCTTCGCGATCAACATAATGGTCATTAAAAATGAAGTCTTTATTTCCTGTGTTATATGGTGGATCAATGTAGATGACATCAATTTTTTTAGCGTGAGTATAATTCAAAACTGAAAGCGCGTGATAATTGTCACCTTCAATTAGCAAATTTACTGGTTTGTCTCTGTCCGTGATTATTTCTTTATTTTTAACTTCTTTAAGTACTGGTAGCTTATTTTTACACATTTCAACTACTTCTTCTTTTTTATCTTCCCAAACTAATCCATATTTTTTTCTTTTTCTCAATTTTTTGATTTCTTCGATTAGTTCTTCTTTTGAATATTCGTTATAGTATTTAGTTGATGAAATCATACTTAATATTTTATCACTTTTTATTTTTTTATCCTCATAAATTGCTATACTTATTTAAAAATATGGATCAGTTGAAAGTTTTTATTAGTTATTCAAGCGAGGATCGTTTTCTTGGCCGTGTTTTTAAGCAATCTTTTGAAAATTATGCTGGTTTTTCTGTATTTTTGGCACATGAAGATATCTCTCCGGCAACCGAATGGGAATTAAAGATCATTAAAGAAATGAAGAATTCAGACGTCGTTATTCCTCTTATTACTAAAAATTACAGAAATTCTGAATTTACAGATCAGGAATTAGGGATGGCTTTGGCTTGGGAAAAAATAATTCTTCCAATAAAGTTAGCTGATATTAATCCATACGGTTTTATTAAAAAATTTCAAGCTTTAAAATGTAAAAACGATGAATATAGTGTTATTAATGGGGTAGTTTCAACAGTTTTAGTTCTAATTGAAAGTAAAGAATTTAATAAACACAGGAACGTTGTTATTGAGTCGGTTGTAAAAGCGTTCTGTCAAAGCAGTAGTTTTAAAATGACCAGGACGATTATTGGAATTCTTACAAAGATTAATAAATTTACCGATGATCAAATAACCTCCTTTAAAAAGGCTATAAAAAACAATGATCAGATTTACAAAGAATACTATGCTTTGCCTGGTTTTAAGAAAATATTGAGAGAACAACATAAAATCGTTATTGACAGTTAGTTGCTAAAAGTTTTACAATAGAGGTATGAAAGTAAAAAAAGAAATAAAAAAGAACGGTGAATATAAAGAATATAAAGCAATAGTTAAGATGGTTGACGAAGCTTATAAAAAAGCCCTTCTTTTTAATAAGACCGACTCGCAAAGAAGATTGGAAAAAGCCTTCAGGTTTTGTTGAACTATCATTCAAAATAATACTTCCATAACTTGCTATAATTATTTTGATAATTAGTCCTCCTAAATCCCGATTTAATCGGGACATGGAGGAAGGAAAACCACGTTAGGAAACAGGAGCTCCCTGTTCAGTAACCTAACGTGGTCATAACTCGAAAGGGTTATGGGAGTCCGAAAGGATTCCGGCTGGCGGGGAGCTTTGTTTTTTTGGGTTAAAATCTATGGCTAAAAATCTGAAAAGATATTATCAAGCTTGGGAACTTAGACAACAGGGGAAAACTTACAAGAAAATAGGAGAGATTATGGGATTTAGCAAAAGCTGGGCAGGGACAATGGTGAGCTTCATCAACTTCAAAATCAAATATCAGAAACAAAGAAGAATTAGCGGTGAGTTGAAAGAGTTAGTTAAAAAATATCCTAATATTTAATTTTTGCCATTGTCTTTTTAGCCTTCTACTGCTATAATTACTATAGGTTAATTATATTTTTTAGTAATTTATGACTGGACCAGAAGCAAGAAAACAACCTTGTCAACAAAATCGTACCGAATATGCTGGTATTGATCTACTCCCAAATCAGAGAAAACCGTTTATTGATTTTATTGAAAGTTTAGGTCTAAAACAACCAAAGAATTTTATTCCAGGGAACGAGGCAACAATTTATTTCTTAGAGAATGACACTCCTAATATTCTTCCCGGAAGATTACGATTTAGAATGTACGGTCTTCCGCCTTTTACCAACACCTTTATTATTGACTCAAATCAAGAAGGAGTATTTGAAATGAAGATAAAACCTGCTAGTAGAAATCGGGTCGAGATAAAACATAGACAGACAGCTACTGCTCAAATGGTCGATGAATTTATTAAAGATCCAAGAAGATTTCAAGATTTATTTTATAGTTCATATTCTCCTACAATCCAAGCACTTCCGGAAGATAAAATAGATCCCCAATTGTTTGAAGCGCTTCTATTAAATTTGACTGACACAGGATCGATTTTCCCATCTTTAATAATTTACAGAAACCGTCAACACTGGGTATTAGATGAAAACGACCCAGATACATTTAGAGTCACCTTAGATGATGAAATAAAATATTTTGGTTATCCGTATAAGACACCACAAAATACTATCTTTACCCCCCCCACATACTTAGGAGACGATTCTTACTTACGAGCTGAAATCAAAGTTGATAATCATAAAAACCAAATAGAATTAGTTGATACGATCCGAGAATGGCTTACTGAAAACGGCCATATTCCACCTGTCCGAAAAAAAGGTTTTCAAGTATATTTTCGTCACGAGCTCGGAGTTCCAGATAGATATGCCTTAGCTAAAGATTATTTAACAAAAGAAATCCCAGGAAGAGAAATTGAAGCGAAATTAACTCTTGAAAGTCCTGATGACAGAATAACTATTGCAGACTTAATAAAAAAAGGGGTTGAAAACGGCGATCTTCCTGATTATAGACTTCATCAAATACTTCCCCATACAAAACAGACAAGTCCAATATCTTATCGTTATGGAATTAGAGACGAAAAAGGAAATATTTTAGGAGAAGCATTTATTATTACTATGTATTCGGACGGCAGAATAGCTGGATTAAAACGAAAAACAAATTTAATTGGTCAATATGGTCAGCATGGAAATATTTTAGATAAAGAAGAAGTCAAAGAATCTATTAGATGGCCTGCGTGGACTCAATGGGCTGAAGAAGAAACGATAAAAGAACAAGCAGAGATTTTAGGAGTTAAAAAAGAACAGATGTTTTTAGGCGGAGTTACTAAAAGAGACAGAATAAGAGTAAATATCGAAAATAAAGGTAATGACAGGACTTATGTAATTAGTATTGAAGATAATTTAACTAATGATGGTCGTAATTTTCGTCAAATTGAAATTGAATATGGAGATAGACGAGGAAATCATCTATCAAAAATTGATGGAATTACTATCCCGCAAATTGTTGGAGAAATTGAAGAAATTCAGAAATTTCTCATTGACTTAATTACTACTCGAGGAGGATCACTTAAACCTGAACCAGTTTCTAAATTTGATTGGCTTACATCTCCAAAATAGTTGTCGATTTAGCTTAAAAAAAGCTTGTTCTTATGCTATAATTATCAATTATGTCCGAAAAAATTGTCAATGTTTATTGGTTCTATGAATTAAAGTATGGTAACAGTACCGTTGCTATCAAGACCGATAGCATTATCTTCTGGATAAACACTTTCTTGTTACGGAAACCAAATGAGATTCGTTTAATCAGTTTCATTTTGTTATGAATTCCTTCCATAAAACCATTGGTTGATTTGTTGTGCCAATAATTTAAAATATATTCACCCCATCTGGATAAAGTTCTACCACAAGAAATCAGTTCACCGTCATCGGTTGACTCTAAAGTTGAGATTATCAGTTTCAGTTGTTTATTTGCCTCTTCTTTTGTTTTCGATCGATACATTTCCCGGAGTCGTTCTTTGGTCACATAAAACATATGGAGTTCCGGATATTCCTTAATAATGTCAGCCAGATAATGAATTTGTTGACTGATTAAGTCTTCCTTGTTTTTGGTTAAAATATATCTTGGTATTTTCTTCTTGTGAATATCTTGAAGAATATATCTTGCTTGGTCGATTCTTTTGTTGGCGTCTTGAATAACATGAAAATGGTCAACAACAATTGACGTATTCGGCAATACTTGTTTTACCGCCATTAAATAGAGCGGACACATATCAATTACTACTTCAGATATTAATGACTTTACTTTTGGAGAAAAAGACCGGATGACTTTTTTCAGTTCGTCTTTTCGTTTGGAATTTAATATACCTTTAAGATGATGATCTGTAATGTTTCCAATAGTTGTCACCATTTCACGTCCGGCAAATGATACCTCATCAATTCCAAGAACGAATGGTTTATCTTTCTTTTCCTCCGACTTAAAATCAAATAATTTGTCTTTAACAAGTTCATCCAACCACCGGCGTTGAGTGTTGTAAGATACTTTGTACTTTTTAGTACCGGCCGAAAACGAACGGTCTGACAGATTAAATATTACTTCGATTTTATGATTTTGAGTAACCCTTTGGCGGTTATTAAGTAAGGAAATTTGCTCTGTGAATACTGACAAACAATTTTGGCATCTAAATCTTCTGGGCTTGAATTTTAATACGCAAAGTATCCCAAGTATTGTCCCATTTTTAATGGATCGTGTTTTATCGTAACCGTGAAATATCTTTGTTGCCTTTTTACATTTTGGGCAATCGGCAGTTACTCTCCTTTGTTTTAAAAGAAAGATCGTCTTATCTTTTTCTTTTACAACTTTAATAATTTGCCACCCAGATACATTTAAGACTTTGTTAAAATTCCACATAAGGACGGTTGTAACTGATAATTCTGTAATAATTTCAGTTTAACCGTCCTCTTGTTTTTTGTGACCTATAGACGGAAGAAAATCCTGTGCCACGGGTTTTAAAAGGAGTTTTAACTGCTGCTACAATCTAAAATACTATTTACTTACCACAGTTTATGTTATAGAACCTGTTTATTGTAAAGAAGACCATTTATTATTTGAAAGATATCATAAAAAAGGTGGCGGAAGATTACAGAAATGCTATGCAGATGAAATTGGAAGTGATCTTACTACTAGTACACAAAAAGAAATTGGTGAAAGAATCTACTGTTTAAGGTGTAATCCGATGTTACCAGTAGCTATCGTCAGTTTAATTCATGGAAGAAGAGCTTATAAAATCATCCAGTCGGGAGTGAGGAAAGTTGTTACTTAACTAAAATATGTCTAATCAAGGAAAAATCTTTGCCCTGACTGGTCCTTCCGGAGTCGGTAAAGGATTTATTAAACAACATATAAAATTACATCATCCTCATCTTGAACAATTGACTGTAGCTACAACAAGAGGAAAAAGACCTGATGATGGAAAAGATAGAGAAACTGGAATTCCAATAGGAGTATTTTTAGAAAGAAGAAATGGAGGAACGATTGTATTTGCCCATCAGCCTTTTGGCCCTGAAGGAGATTGGTACGGTTTTTATGCTGAACAAATACAAAGATTGTTAGCTGATGGCAAACAGGTGTTGACTGAGATCCATGTTGATAATGTTGGTCCTTTTAAAACAGAATTTGGAGAAAAGGTCAAAATTTTAGGTCTAATTGCTGATGAGATGTATTTAGAATCAAACTTAATTTGTCGAGGTAGTGAAACAGAAGAAGATCGGCAACATCGTTTAGATCTCGCCTTAAAAGAAACAGAGGTGATAGCCCAATTAGTTAGTCAAGGATTAGTTGATTCTGTTATTGAAGTAAATGACGATAATCGAGAAATAATCGCTCAATTAGCTTTAGAAAAAATGAATGAGCTTGGTTTAGAAGAAGTCAACAGTTTCAGAGTTAGAAGAGAATATGAGTAGCGAAACAACACCAGTCACAAAAACAGATTTATCAATAGAACTATTAGGAAGAAAATTTAATAATCCTATTATTTTAGGTTCTGGTACTTTAGGCGACTCAATAGAAAGAGTTAATCTATTTTTAGCTAGTAAAATCGGCGGAGTTATCCCAAGAACTACTCGATTACATTATGCACCAGGTAGAGACCATCATCCTTCTCCCCATCTTGATGTTATGTCTGGTGGCAATATGAGAAATGCCGAGTGGACTGGAGCAACGATAGATTACTGGCGGCCTTTTTTAGGTAAGTTATCAGAAAACGGTCGGACAATTATATCAATCTCTGGTCGGGATATTAATGGTTGTCTAGCTGTATGCCAAGAACTGGATAGATTTAATTTTCCTTTTTTTGAAATAAATATTAGCTGTGCTCATAGTAATGACGCCCATGGTTTTATTACGAGAAATTGGGAGCATATAACAACTCTTGTTAGAACTCTAAAAGACGTCGGTATAAAAACTCCTCTAGCTTTAAAATTTGGTCATAGCGATTATATTGTTTCTTTGGCTTTAGCAGCTCAAGAAGCAGGAGCCGACGCTATCGTCGCTATTAATACTCTTTGTCCAGTTATTGATTTTGATATTTCTTCTGGAAAACCTAATTTTACTTTAGGGATTGCTGGAGGAAAAGGTGGACTATCAGGAAAGGCTATTTTTAATATTGCTTTAACCGATGTTTTTGATTTATCAAAACATTTAACTATTCCTGTTATTGGTTGTGGTGGAATAAGTTCTGTTGAAGATGTCATTAAAATGATAATGGCTGGAGCATCAATGGTTGAAGTTTATACAGCGGCTCATCTTCATGGTAAAAAAGCTCCTGAGTTTTTAAATAAATTAGTTGGTGATGTAGATAAATGGTTAGCCGAACATGGTTACTCAAACATATCACAAATTCAAGGTTTAGCTTTAAAAAGTGTTTCTCAAAATAATCAAATAATCCCACTATTACCAAAACTTAATAAAGATCTTTGTACAGGATGTAACAAATGTGTAAATATTTGTTTAGAAGACGGCGCTATATCTATGATTAATAATAGTCAAAAAAAGCCAAAACAATTTCCTAAAATCGACCCTAATCATTGTATTGGTTGTGGCGCTTGTGTTTCTGTTTGTCCTAAAGACGCTATATTTTTAGAAGCTCCACTTTCCTAATATAAAATTTCTCCGCCCCCTGTAAGTTTGCGAGCCCGACCGAAGGGAGGAGCGCTTGTCCACCGAAGTCCGAGTCCCGACGTAAGTCGGGACGAGGACGGAGGTGGAAGCATAACAGAACAATCCAGAAACGGTGGGGACTATTAATATATACCTTTAAAGGGGGTTCAAGGGGGAAGCCCCCTTGAACCCGCCGACTGGCTTGTCCTCCGAAACCCCGACCGAAGGGAGGGGTGAAGGAGGAAGGGAGGCGGGCAACATAACACTTGCGACTGCTCGGGTAAGTAAGGCTGGGAAGTTGAGAGTCAACCGGCGCTTAAGGTCGGCAGGGCGATTGGGATTTCGTCTTGTCGGGAGCAAAAGGAGGGATAGGAATGGTCGTCTGAAAATGCGAGTAGCCGCAAGCGGCTACTTTAAGGTTAGGGGAAATGCCGCCCCCCAGAGGAAAGAAGCCCCAGCACTTAATTCCATCAGCTCTGGTCAACGTTCTTGTGGCATCCTTCAGCTATGGTTTTTACGGCTCGAGATATCGCAAAAGAAAAAGCGAACTATCGCAAGTCGGGAGAAAAGATTAACCGTTGTTTTGTTCACCCGCCTTTGATAAAATAAGTTCGAGCAAGTTTATACAAACGCACCCAAGTCCCGACTTGTCGGGCGGCACGAAGTGCCGCCCAGTGAATTGGAAGGTCGCAATCCTCTGTTTTGATACATCTAAAACTCTCTTTTTTCAAAAAGATTTTTATCATCTCCCCTTTTTTTTCCTAACTTTCTCTCGACTTTCAGTCGAGTGATGCGATTTTATTTTTCCCCGCCTAAAGGCGGGGCTTTGCCCAAAAGCAATTGAAAAATCAAGAAAATATTTCTGATTTTTCTTTGATAATAATGACTCCTTTATCTAATACTGACTTAGTATGGATTATCAGATAAATAAAACTGATCTTGTTATTGAAAATCAAAAATAGAGGAGTAATATTTTTATCAAATAACATGAAAAGTCCTACCTACTTTATCTATGCCAGAAAGTCGACCGATGATGAGGAGCGTCAACAGCTGTCAATTCCGGCTCAGCTTGACGAGTTAAAAAGCTTTGCTCAAAAAGAAGGCTTAACTATTATTGATACTCTAATCGAAAGTAAAACAGCTAAAGTCCCTGGCAGAGAATTATTTAATGGAATGATTGAGAGGATAAATAACGGAGAATCACAAGGAATATTAGCATGGCATCCTGACCGTCTTGCCCGTAACGCTGTTGACGCCGGTCAAATCGTTCATTTACTTGATACGAATAAACTAGTTGATCTTAAGTTTCCGACTTTCTGGTTTCAAAACACTCCTCAGGGACTTTTCATGTTATCAATCGCTTTTGGTCAAAGCAAATACTATGTTGACGCCTTATCTGTTAATACCAAAAGAGGCCTTCGCCAAAAAGTCAGATTAGGTTGGATGCCTGCTCAAGCTCCCAGAGGCTACCTTAATGAAAGATTATCAAAAACCATTGTCAAAGATCCTAAAGAATGGAAGCAGATAAAATTGTTATTTGAATACTATTCCCAAGGTACTCATACTTTCTCTGACGCCTCTGACTTTTTGTCGAAGAACAATTTTAAATCTTCATATGGTAATAATTTAAAAATTGATGCAGTAAAAAGTATATTGAAGAACCCTTTTTACTGTGGCCTCTTTTGGTATTCCAAAGAACTCCACCCGGGCAAACATGAGCCAATCATCTCAAAGAAACTTTATGACACGGTTCAAGAAGTTTTAACTTTAAGAAGTAGACCCCAAACCAAAGTAAAGATTCCCAAACCTTTTACCGGTCTTATCCGTTGTGGAGAATGCGGAATGATGATAACCTCAGAAGTCCAAAAAGGTTATCTTTACTACCGCTGTACCAAGAAATCAAAAACTCATGATTGTCAGCAACCCTTTATCCGCGAAGAAAAACTTCTTGAACAGATTAATAGTCATATCAATCAAGTTTCTTTGAGAACGGATTGGGCAGATAAAATGCTAGCCAAATTAAATAAAGAAAAGGACGATATTTCCCAATCCGTTATGGTAGCCTCCAAAGAGCTTAAAGGTGAGTTATCCGGAATCAGCAAGAAAATAAATTTTCTTCTTGATTCTTTTTTGGATCAGACGATATCCCGTGAGGATTATCTTCTCAAAAAGTCCCAGCTTATCTCAAAAAAGAAAACTCTTGAGGAAAAACTTCTGGCTCTTTCGAGGCGACCATATGATTGGCTCGAACGAATGAGAGATTGGATAGTTTCCGCTCTACGAGCGGATAAAATCGCATCGGATAATAAAAATCTTTTTCAAAAAAGAGAGTTTCTTATTAAGTGCGGCTCGAACCTAAAACTT
>Ga0210053_1001911_pt1 | contig 18397 bp, 15 predicted proteins | sample CryGeymeta201512_FD_185467 | JGI IMG/M metagenome (GOLD analysis project Ga0210053, IMG submission 185467) | Groundwater microbial communities from Crystal Geyser aquifers in Utah, USA - Crystal Geyser metaG 2015-12 (SPAdes) (version 2) | ecosystem: Environmental > Aquatic > Deep subsurface >... | reverse complement strand
AAGCCGCCAAACTTGCAGCGCTACTCGGTCTGCGCGGCGCGGACTCGACCTATGTCGCCGTTGCCAGCCGCCTTGACCTGCCGCTCGTGACGCTCGACACGGATCAACGCGAGCGGGCAGCGGGGCATATCGTCATTCGAACCATCGAAACGCCTTGATCTTTTGAAAATATAGAAAACTTTCCGCGCCAAAACCTGCGCTCGCCTCCTGCCAAAGCTCAATCCCCTCCGCACCGGCGGCAGGCGGAGCAGGAGCAGGAGGATCACGATCAGGCCATAGACGAGCGGACGGAGGATGTCGCCGCGCAGGTGGAAGAGGTCGCCTTTTTTCGACCAGGCGTAATGCAGCACCACCAGCGGGGCGCAGTTCCTAAACCAGCACATGGTGGTGATATTTGGGGCGATGAGAATAAGGAAAAACGAGCTTTGTGGCGGCGGTCCCCCTCTGACCAGGCCAGAGAACCATCACCACAAAGCTCTTCATTATGGCTACGCCACAACCTGCGGTAAATCCTTCATGGCTGCTTGGATTTCCTCGGCAGGATAGGCATAATCCTCCAACTTCCCGCTCAAGTAGGCCTGATAGGCACTCAAGTCGAAGTGCCCATGGCCAGAGAAGTTGAACAGGATGACGCGCTTCTCGCCTTTTTCCTTGGCGTCCAGCGCCTCGTCAATGGCAACGCGGATGGCGTGCGCCGTTTCCGGCGCCGGGACGATGCCCTCGGCGCGGGCGAACTGCACGGCGGCTTCGAAGGTCGTCAGTTGTGGTACGGCGATAGCCTCCATGAGCCCGGCTTTGCAAAAAGCGGACATGCTGGGGGCCATGCCGTGATAGCGCAGCCCACCGGCATGGATGGACGGCGGCACGAAGGAGTGTCCAAGCGTATACATCTTGACGATGGGCGCCATCTTAGCAGTATCGCCGTAATCGAAAGCATAAGCGCCCTTTGTGATGGATGGCGTGGCGGTTGGCTCGACGGCGATAAAACGTGTGCGCTTGCCCCCTTTCAGATTCTGGCGCAGGAATGGGTAGGCAAGCCCGGCATAATTCGATCCGCCGCCCACGCAGCCGATGATCACATCCGGGTATTCCCCGGCCATCTCCATCTGCTTGAGGGCTTCCTCGCCGACGACCGTCTGGTGCATCAGCACGTGGTTCAGCACCGAGCCAAGGCTGTATTTCTTGGCTCCGCCGGAAGTCGCGGCAACTTCCACCGCCTCCGAGATGGCAATGCCCAGCGAACCGGGGCTTTCCGGATCTTTAGCTTGCAACAAGCGCCCGAACTGCGTCCGCTCCGATGGGCTGGCAAAGACCTGCGCACCGTAAGTTTCCATCATGATACGGCGGTAGGGTTTTTGGTCGTACGAAACACGCACCATGTACACTTCCAGATCCAGGCCAAAGAAGTTGCACGCCAGCGCGAGCGCCGAACCCCACTGGCCCGCGCCAGTCTCGGTGGTCAGGGCTTTCGTCCCGGCGGCTTTGTTGTAGAATGCCTGGGCGATGGCTGTGTTCGGCTTGTGGCTGCCGGCCGGAGAGACGCTTTCGTTCTTGAAAAAAATGTGAGCAGGCGTGCCCAACGCCTGTTCCAGGCGGCGGGCGCGGTGTAACGGTGTAGGACGGTACAGCTTGTATATTTCTCGCACTGGCTCCGGGATGTCAATGTAGCGCTCGGCACTGATTTCCTGCAGGATCAGTTCCATGGGGAAAAGTACCGAGAGGAAATCCGGTGTGACCGGCTCGAGGGTGACCGGATGCAGCACTGGCGTAGGCGGAAGAGGACTGTCGGCCATCACGTTGTACCAGCACTTCGGCAGGTCGGTTTCGTTCAACAGAAAACGGGTTTGGTCAGACATGGGAAACTCCTTGGGGTGGTAGATTGGTTGATTAGTAATTTAGTAAATTGGTAACGCGCAAACGTGTAAACGTTCAAATGCACAAACGCCACTACACCCTTCAAGGCGGTTGTAAGGAAATAGCAAATTCGATTTGCAGATTCATTTCGACCTCCTTATAAAATATGAAAGCGTTCATCCCAAATGGGACGAACGCTTTCGCATCCGTGGTGCCACCCAACTTAGGCTGCTTCCTTAACAAAGAATCCCCGTGTGATGCAACGGGGATAGAAGCCAGCCTCACTTTATTTCGTTAGCTAGTTTTTTAGTTTCGTAGTTGGGTAGTTTCTAACTACACAACCATTCAACTAAATCACTAAGTAACTATGCCCAGATAACGGTGGCAACTTCCGGCTCAAGCTACTCCAGCGGCATCCGCTAATCCGTTCCATATCCGCTGTTTCGCCCTGCAACTCCGAGGTCCATTCAGCGCCATCGTGCGGACAGGATCACACCTTTTCCTGCTCTCTGGACCGCCGTAACAGCGCTTACTCGTCCTCATCAACGTTTTTCCATAATAATGCAGCTATTATATGCAAGAAGGCACGTTTGTCAATAGCAGCATTCCGGGCGTCAATAAAACTATAAGTTGACTTATAATATTATTTGATATAAAATAAGGTTGACTGCTATTTTCTTTGGAGGAACAGATGGCTGCAACCCTTTTCAAACGCACGGTCATTGACGAGATCGGCCGTTACCTGTATACCGATGATGTCATTGTCATCCACGGCGCGCGCCAGGTAGGAAAAACATCCATCCTGGCTTATTTGCAGGGACAACTGCGCGAGCAAGGCGAAACGACTTTCTACCTCGACTTGGAAGACAGCCGGTTGGTCTCCATTCTCGACAAGGGAGTAGATGAATTTCTAAATCACCTCCGGGAAGAGGGCCTCGACCTGGACGGGGCTATCCGAAGCGGGAAGAAGCTGTTCGTATTTATTGATGAAATCCAATACCTGACCAATCCTTCCCCTTTCCTGAAACTTCTTGCGGACCATCAGCGCTATTTGAAGATGATTGTTTCCGGCTCTTCGAGTTTCGAGATGAAAAGCAAATTCAGGGTTTCACTGGTCGGGAGAACTGTCAATTTCGAGATCTATCCCCTCTCCTTTCGCGAGTTCCTGCTTTTCAAAGGTGTGACGTTTGTCGAGGGCGCGAAATTCACCGGAAAGAAGATTGTCGAACTCCAATCCCTGTATGCGGAATACGGCTTGTGCGGCGGGTATCCGAAAATCGTGTTGACGCCCGGACTCAGCTTGAAGGAAAAATATCTTCAGCAGATTATTGATACCTACGTTCGAAAGGATATCCGTGATCTCGCCGAGGTCAAAGATATTTCCAAATTCAATCGCCTGCTCGAAATTCTCGCCTCACAGAGCGGGAACATGCTGACCATATCTGAATTATCCAACACCTGTGCATTGGCACGACAGACGGTCGAGCGTTACCTTTTCTTGCTCGAGCAAACCTATGTCATCCGGCTCGTGCGGCCGTTCAGCCGAAATGTACGTTCCGAACTATCCAAAGCGCCGAAGGTATTCTTCTATGACACTGGCCTGATGCAAATGCTTTGGTTGAAACGGCTGCAGAAGGAATTGCTTGGCCCCGTCTTCGAGACGAGCATCTTTGCCGAACTGGTCAAATGTTATGGCCCCGGCCAAATCAGCTATTGGCGTACGCTGGACAAAAAGGAAATTGATTTCATTATTCGATTGCCGGAAGGCATCCTGCCCATAGAAGCCAAAATCCAATTTCCACGTGCAATACCTTCTGCGCTGCGCGGCTTCATCCGCCCGAAATCAGCAGTCCAGTCTCCGAATATCGAAAACGACTACCGGATCGTCAGTCTCTATGGGCAGCCTGCGACAGACAAGATGATTTATCCCTGGCAACTGTAGAATTGCCGTCGTGGGGTTGGCCTGAACGGTTGCCCCTGTTGTATAATAGACATCATGATCGAGCTGAACATTCCCGGACGCGGCAGCCTGCAACTGCATCACCTGGTCGCCGACGTGAACGGCACGCTGGCCGTGGACGGGCAATTGCTGGACGGCCTGGTCAAGAAAATCAGCGCCTTGCGCGACCGCTTGACCGTCCACCTGTTGACCGCCGACACGCACGGACGCCAGGCCGTCATTGACGGGCAGCTCAACCTGAAAGCGGTGCGCGTCGGACCTGGGGACGAGGCGGCCCAAAAAGCCGACTACGTCCGCAGCCTGGGCGCGGAGACGGTCGTCGCCATCGGGCAGGGCGCCAACGACGCCGGGATGCTCGCGGCGGCCGCCCTGATGTCCCAGGAGGGCGTCGCCGTCGAGACCCTGTTGGCCGCCGACTTGGTCACGCCGGACATCTTTGCGGCCCTCGAATTGCTGGATAAGCCCCTGCGCATCGTGGCGAGTTTACGCAAATGAACATGACAGAAGAAAACCCCTTCCCGGAAGAACCCACCCCAGAACCCATCCGCCTGCCTCCCGCGCGGCGCAGGCGGCGGCGCTACCTCGTCTCGCCGGGCGATGACGAACGCGCCGCCCTGCTGGAAAACCTGGCGCGGCGCGCTTTCCCCTCCTTTGAGTTCTTCCTCTTCTCCCTGTTGTGCGGCGCTGTCCTGGGCGCAGGCTACATCCTGGATTCGCAAAGCCTGCTCCTGCTCGGCGTCTTGATCGCGCCCCTGATGACGCCCTGGGTTGGCCTGACTCTGGCCACCGTCACCGGCTCGGGGCGCTTCTTCCTGCAAACGCTGGGAGGGCTGCTCATCGGCGGCATCCTGGTCTTCGGCAGCGGCCTGCTGGCCGGGCTGGCGGCGCGCATCTGGCTGCCGCTGCCGCTCTTGCAAGCGGACATCAATTCTCATCTGTGGTGGCCGAACCTGGTCGTTTTGGCGCTGGGCGCGGTGCTGCTGGTCGTTTCTTTCGTCCGCTCGGAAGAGAAACCCTTCCTGCCCAGCGTGATGCTGAGTTACGAGCTGTTCCTGCCGTTGAGCGCGGCCGCCTTCGGGCTGGGGTGCGGCCTGCCGGACGCCTGGCCGAACGGCCTGCTGGTCTTTCTCGTCCACCTGGCGCTGGCCACCTTCCTGGGCGTGATCGTGCTGGCCTTCCTGCGCTTCCGCCCGGCTACGTTCGCCGGTTACATCCTGGCGATCCTTATCCTCTTGTTAATCTTGACCGTTGTACTCGGCCTGGCTGGCATCGGGACGTTCATCCCGGCCCAGTCGGCGACGCCCACCCTGACCCCGACCATCGCGCCCGAGCTGACATTCTCAGCGACGCCCGCGCCGCAGCGCACTGCAGCCGTCACCCCCACCACACTTGCTGCCACTACATTCGTTGTCACCGCCACGCCGACGCTGCAAATCCCCGCCTCCATCACGCCGACGCGCACCATCACGCCCCAGCCAACGCCGGTCTATGCCCGCATCTACGCCGCCGAGAGCAACGGCGCCTACGTCCGCTCCGAGCCAGGCGGCAGTATCCTGAAATCGCTCCTCAACGATTACCTGATCGAGGTGCTGCCAGAGGTCAAGACTTATAACGGGGTTGTCTGGGTGCACATCCGCACGCCGGATGGCACCGAGGGATGGGTGATGCAAATGGTGCTGGTGTTTGCCACTCCGGTACCCAACTGGCAGCCGTCTGCAACGCCCTAGAGGGGTTGCCTGACATGTCATGCTGAGCGCAGCGAAGCATCCCCTGCACGGCGAGGAGACCCTTCGCCACAAAACGGCTCAGGGTGACAAACCTATCAGACTGTCATGCTGAGCGCAGCGAAGCATCCCCTGCACGGCGAGGAGACCCTTCGCCACAAAACGGCTCAGGGTGACAAACCTATCAGACTGTCATGCTGAGCGCAGCGAAGCATCCCCCGCACGGCGAGGAGACCCTTCGCCACAAAACGGCTCAGGGTGACAAACCTAACAAAATGGTTGCCCGAACAAGGGTTCTCCCGAGAGAATGACACAAAGGCTGAGCAGTCACAAAATTTCTAACACAAAGGATATAAAGTACACATGCCCATCCACTTTGGCACGGACGGCTGGCGAGCCGTCATCTCGGATACGTTCACGTTCAACAACCTGCGTCTGCTGACCCAGGCCATCGCCGATGCGGTGGCCTCCGAGTATTGGGATAAGACTGGCGACGGTAAGATCAAGCCCGACCCGCACAAGATGGTGGTCGGCTTCGACACGCGTTTCCTCTCGGATCGCTACGCCGGAGAAGTGGCGCGCGTCCTGGCTGCCAACGGTTTCACGGTCCACCTGGCCCAGTCCGACGCGCCGACGCCCGCCATCTCGTTCGCGGTGCGCAATCTCAACGCCATCGCGGGCGTGATGATCACCGCTTCGCACAATGCCCCGCGCTACAACGGCGTGAAACTCAAGTCGGCCTATGGAGGGTCGGCGCTGCCCGAACAATGTCGCCGGGTGGAGGTTTACATCAACGATAACGAGGAGCGGGCCAGGGGTCCGAACCTGATGGACTTCGACCAGGCGCGCCAAGCCGGCCTGATCCAGCGCTTCAACCCGCTGACGGCGTACTTCGAACATGTCCGCAAGTTGATCAACTGTGACCTCATCGCTGAGAATCCGCAGCGCTTTGTGGTGGACTCGATGTACGGCTCCGGGCGCGGCGTCATCAAAACCTTTTTGCAAGGCACCGGCTGCGAGATCAGCGAGATCCGCGGCGAGATGAATCCAGGCTTCGGGGGGATGCACCCCGAACCGATTGCCCGTTACCTCGGCCCGCTGGCCGGCGCGGTCAGCACTGGCATGGGTGATTTTGGCCTGGCCACGGACGGCGACGCCGACCGCATCGGCGCGATGGACGGGCGCGGGGCCTTCGTTGACCCGCACAAGATCATGGCTCTCTCCTTGCGCTACCTGGTCGAAAAGCGCGGCTGGAGCGGCGCGGTGGTACGCACCGTCTCGACCACGCGCATGATTGACCGCCTGTGCAAAGGCTACGGTTTGAAACTCTACGAGACGCCGGTCGGCTTCAACCACATCGCCGACCACATGCTGGCCGAGGACGTGCTGATCGGCGGGGAGGAATCGGGCGGCATTTCGTTCAAGGGGCATATCCCCGAAGGCGACGGGCCGATCATGGGACTCTTGCTGGTCGAGATGATTGCCGCGGCGCGCAAGCCGCTGCACAGCCTGGTCGAGGAGCTGCTGGCGGAAGTCGGCCCGGCATTCTACGGGCGCACAGACCTGCGCTTGAGCCACCCGGCGGCCAAGGCCGAGATGACCGAGTACCTGACCAGGCAAGCCCCAGCCGGGATCGGAGGCCAGAAGGTAGCCGAGGTAGGGGACATGGACGGGGTCAAATACATTCTGGCTGACGATTCGTGGCTGCTCATCCGACCCTCCGGTACGGAGCCGGTCTTGCGCGTCTACGCCGAAGGCCGCGATATGGAAATGGTCAAAGCCTTGCTGGGTTACGGCGAAAAGGTCGCCGCGAGCGTAACGTAATTGCGCCACTGCATGACTCATCTCGAATTTACGATTTCAAGTTTTTAGCCACAGATTAGCACGGATTTATCTGTGGCTGTTTTTTCTCCCCAAATCATGAAATCCAAACCATCCTATCCCCTCGCCATTTTCGAGGCCGTCTTCGTCAACATCATCTGGGCCTCCTCGTTCATCTTCGTCAAGCTGCTGCTCAAGGATCTCGGCCCGCTGACCATCGGCGGGCTGCGCTATTTCATCGGCTTCCTGGTGCTGCTGCCGTTCATGCTGCGTAGAGGCAGACTCCACCTCGCATTGCCGCGCCGGATATGGCTGCGCCTCTTGCTGATTGGTGTGAGCGCTTACACCATCGGCAATGGCGCCATGTTCTGGTCGTTGAAGTATCTGCCTGCCACCACCGTCTCTTTCATGATGAGCATCATCACGCTGCTCGTCCTCTTTGGCGGCATTCTCTGGCTGAAAGAAATCCCCACCTGGCTGCAAGCCGTTGGCATCCTGGTCACGCTGGGCGGGACGGCCCTGTTTTTCCTGGTTGGTCTCAAGCCTGGCGAGCCGTTGGGGATGGCCATTCTCAGCCTCGGGCTGGTAAGTTTCACCCTCTTCGGTGTGCTGGGACGCGAGGCGGCGCGCAAATACCGCGCCTGGATGCACCACACCGCCCTGGACGCTCTGGCGTTGTGGTTCGTCGCCGAAACCAAACTGGATTGGGCCAAAGCGCACCCTCGTGATCCTGAATTGGTGCAGCAGTTGGAGCTTGAAGTCCTGCCAGCCCTGTCTATGTCCAATGTGCGCGAACTGTTGAAGGCGGTTATGCCGCTGGATCAACTATCGCCCGATGAAGCTACCCGATTGGTGATCAAGCATTTAGTCAACCGCTCCAACTCTACCCGAAGTCGCTTGAATGCCCAACGCAGGATACGCGCACCCACATGAAATCTAACAATGTCAAGTTAAATTACCCCACTCAACTTGAAATGACCGAACGGAAAGATTAATGCTGCTGTTAGTCCCAATAATCAGGCAGTGAATCATTCGTATGACAGGCTATCGCGCACACTGCTCCGGACAGCCTGTCTGGCGGGCCAAGCTGAAGCCAGCGCAGAAAGCCCCACCACCATTACCAGCCATATTCCTATTCCTTCCAACGACAGGCTTTGATTGAGAGGGATGCCAAATAGGGCCGACCCAACTGCACGGGCAAACGCCCAACTGGCAGGAAGACTAAAGACAGCAGCCACCAGCCAGCTCAAGACTCCGAGAGCCATTCCCTCACCGATGAAAATTTGAGAGATGTTCCGCGAATCACCACCGATAGCCCGCATGACGCCGATCTCCCTCATACGCTCAGCCACATTGATAAACATGGCGCCCATCAGCCCCAATCCACCGACAACCGCTGCCAGAACAGACATGGCAATCAGTAAATATGTCAACAAATCAAATTGGGAAAGGTATTGTGCCACGGATTGATTTGCCATCTCTGTACCGGCAATGAGTAGATCGTGTTTTTCGTACAGGCTACTCAAAGCTTTCTCTACTTGTTTCTGCGTGATGTCACTGTGGTCAGTAGTTTGAACCAGCAGATCAGTGGCGTGACCCATTTCGCCGTTAAGCTTCGCAAATACACTGAGAGGCACAAACGCCGTTCGTTGTCGGTTGGTCAAGTCAAAGGCCAGACCAACCACTTGCCACCGTGTTGGTTGATTCAAGGAGGTCATCGTAATAAAATCACCCACCTGAACCCCCTCATCTACCGCAATTTGTGCATTCAATACAATCGACTGCGTGTCTCCGGGTAGCAGCCAGCGTCCGGCCACAATTTTTGGTATGTAGATTTCTGTATCTGACGGCAGGGCGCGCAGGACTAATGTACGTTCCTTATTCCCGCCAAAATTGAAAATGCTTTCACCTGTCCAGTGCATTTCAGTGTGCGCTACTGCGGGGATAGTTGTTGCCAATTCCCGTATTTCTGAGGCATCTTCTGGATTGGCGAAGCTAATGACAACATCGTAGTGGAATACGGAAGCCATCTCGTGCAGAGTGGATTGGAAAGAACCCTTCACACTCATTACGGAGATAAACAGGAGGCCACTTATCACCAGCATCCCCAGAGTTAGCAATGAGCGGTGCCTGCGACGCAGAATATTACGAACAGACATGGCCCAAGAGACTGGAATACCCTGTAAACTCAACAAAACTTTTTCCAACTGGCCGCGTCCAAAAGTAAAATGGATACCATAATTTTGAATTGCCTGATGGATCGTGATTCGCGCCCCATCCAAAACCGGGAACAATGCTGCCAGAACCGGCACGCCCAAGCCTGCCACACTTTGAATCATCCAGGCTAGAGGAATGATCTGCAAACCCGGCGGGTCAATGTTCAAAAGAGACAACAGCCAAGCTGACAAACCTTGCGACGCAATCATAGCGAGCGGAATGGCCAGCAGAGTCGAAGTCATGCCATAGATCAGTGAAATAGCAAGGTAAACGCGCATAATTTGGCCCACATTCGCACCGATTGTTTTCATACTCCCGATTTGGCGTATCTGCTGAAGCATGATCGCATTGAATACATTAATTATCAATAGTGTACTTAGCCACAAGATACCAATCCCCAGAATACCAAGCACAACCGAAAGCGCCTGCACCTGTCCTTGGTATTGGCCTTTGGTCGGGTCTACAATCTCTGCTGGGCTGAGGGCATTCAGCCGCCTGTTGACACGCTTGACCACATCGTCAGCAACGGCAGAATCAAAAGAAGAAAGCTGGATATTAACCAAATTGGGTTGGCTGATACCAGCCAAGCTTTCCAATGTAGAATCTGTGACATAAAACGTGGCTTGCCCGCCGATGCGTGGTGAGACCGTTTGAACAGAATGGATCACCCCCGTCAACTCAATAGTTTTTTGTGAAGTCTCCCCTCTCCTGATCAAAATATACTGTCCCAAACCCAAGCCGAAGTACTGTGCTGTTATCCTTTCCACTCCTGCTTCGCGTATGTCCGGCCAACCACCGGAATCCAGACTGACAAAATCCATCCATTGCTCGGTATAGCTTTCCCGAGCAACCAACAAGCCTGTAGACCAATCTGCGTCTCCGGGCTTTTTCCAGTGGATCGACGCCATAGTTACGTACTCGACAGCAACGACATTCGGCAGATCATTCAATTGATAGATGCCTGCCTGTTCAGCGTTTGGTGGGATTTGAACATGGATATGGGAGGGGTTTGAAGCTTGTAATCTGTTCGTCATTTGGGTGGTCAGAATGATGTATAAGTTAATCACAAGCCCAAGCGACAGAACGCCAAAAGTAATGGTAAGGATCACCGTCAAAGAACGTGACCAGTTCTGGAATATATCGCGTCGAATTTTGGACCACAAAACGCTCATGCCCTCACCCTACTATCTGTCCATCGCACACGTGAACCAACCTCGACATATGCCTGCATAACTCAGAATTATGAGTAACCATAATGACGGTTTTGCCGTTTTGCACTAGGCTCTCAAACAAACCAGCTACGATTTCAGTATTGGCGGTGTCCAAGTTGCCGGTAGGTTCATCGGCCACGATCAGCTGTGGGTCGGTAGCCAACGCGCGGGCGATTGCGGCTCGTTGTTGTTCGCCACCACTGACCATGCCTGGCAATTTATTTCCCAAATTTTCAATACCCACCCGGGCCAACAATTCCAACGCCCGTATTCGGCGCTCGTTGCCTTTTCCCAATTTGCAAAACTCCATTGGCAAAATAACGTTTTCAAGCAAAGTGAGCGTTGGTAATAGTTGGAAAAACTGGAAGACCACTCCAATATTATGGCCTCGCCAGCGGGCCAGTTCATCTTCAGTGTAGTTGCGAATCGTTGATTGGTCAATAATCACTTCACCACTATCTGGATGGTCAATGCCTGTCATAATGTTTAATAAGGTGGATTTACCAGAACCCGAAGGCCCAAGAATGCCGACAAATTCACCACGATAAATCTGCAAATTAATGTCCTTCAGGACTTGGATTTTCACGGCACCGGCCTGATAGCTTTTATTGATGCCTTTTAGGTTCACAATCGTGTGCGGTGGCAACGTAACGGGGAATTTCATGTCCATATCTTTCAGATTCATGTTTTTCTCTCGCTCCATGTACTTAGTGCTTGCAAAACGGTTGCCGTCGTAAAATAGCGGTTGCGGTCAGGAACACAAACCCCATGTTTTAAGTCTCCACCGACTTCGGGCCATTCCTTGATGCTCCAAGGCGCATGCTCCCCTGCTGGCGGTAGCTGGAGAATAGGCTGAGACTCCCAACTTCCATCGGAAAGCTGCCTATCGAGGAGCCATTGGATTGCCCTTTCCAAATGCGTATCGGATATGCTGCCAAGACTCAGACAAGCACAGACCGCCAAGGCAGTATCCACTATGCGGCCAGGTGTACCTTCCGCACCATCATTCCAACTTCCATCCGGCAACTGCGTTTTCATTAGCCATTCAGTTGTTCGCTGTAATATCGAAGAATCTAGAGCCTCGCCGATGCACAGGAGAGCTCTCACACACTGTGCTGTGGCATACATTTGGCCATGATACCAATAGGCATTCCAATAACCGTCAGGGTGTTGCGCACAACGAATAAATTCAGCGCACCGCAACAAAACAGGCTCCCCATGCCCCAAGCCACAAGCCAACAACGCCTGCATGGCTACGGCGCTTATGCATACGTGGGCGCTACACCAGCCAGACAAGTTGTCCTGAGAACCAGCGCCGACGTATTCTGCAATGCCAAATTCAGGCCCCAAGTAGGTTTTAATCCCCCCAGAAACATGATCCTGATGCCCCATCAAAATGTCCACAGACATCTGGGGATCCCACTCTGCCCCGCTCCTCTGGAGGAAAAGCATGGACCAACTGGTAGAATCCATATCTACAGGCAACCCTGGACGATACCCCCACGCCCCAGACGGATACCGATCGGCCAATAAAACCCCAGCGGCTCTTAGTAGACTCTGACGATCAAACGTTCCAGTGCCAGCCAGCGACCACCCCACATATGCCGTGATCCAATCGCGTCCGCCGGCGGCAACGCCATGAAAATCGCTCCAAAAACCGGCTATGTGCAGAGCCTGTTTGAAAAAATGGATGGCCTTATCAATACCCCAGTACAGATCACTTAAATGACCCGAACGTATGGGATCATCCAACCGCATCTCGTTTAGTAAAACCAGCAGAGATTCGGCACGCTGTTCAGCATCGGCCAGGACTTGAGATTGAATACTTATCGAGGGCTGCATGTGTCAACGCCACCTTGAGAATGATGTAGTTTCACCCATTTGACGAAAAGCATCCCAAGCAAACGCGCCAAAGCCACGCCAATAAAAATCAAGAAATAGATCTGAGTTTGAAATGTCGCGATGCCCAAGTGTCCCTTAAGAATTTCGTCCGCTATACCAATCAGCCAATACAACTGCATTCCCAACCAGGCTAGAATAATTGTGCTGGTCAACATGAAGTAGCCAAAAACCCACCCGCGTAGCCGGTGTTTTTCGCCTCGCACCCACTTTAAAAACTCGAATAAGGCATTGGTACGAATATTCGCCTGTTTAAGCAAGGTGGAAATAATAAAATATCCGTCCGTCGGCATCAGCGGCGAAAGGTTGCCTAGGATCATGAAAAAATTTGCCAGGCTAAACTTCGTTATGATTTGGACAACTTCCAAAGGCATCCCAGGTCCCAGCCAACGATAAGCGAGCAGGCCCAAACTGCCTAAAAGCAAATTGACATAACTTCCTGCTAGCCAGATCCGAATCCGCAACGCCGGTTTAAGAGTGTAAATCCCCGCAATTTCTGTATAGAAATAAGGGATAAAACCCATATATAAAGCCATGCGCACCTTACGAGCAACGGCACCGTATGCCGCTGCGACATACGCATGGGCCAGTTCGTGGCACAATATCGAAAATAAGCTACCCACCGCCAACACCACATAACCCAACAAAAAAGACTCTCCAACCATAAAAATATTTTGGTTCGAGATAAATTGAGGATTGAGAGAAAATGAACCTAAAATAATGACCGCCAAGCTAAGGAAGAATAAGGGTTTCAAACTACGCATTGCTGGCGATCGCAGTGCTTTAAAGAAACGCCGAGTATTCAAGCTGAACAAGTCCACGGAAAAACGTCGGAACTCACCCTGAAAGATTTTTGCGGGTTTGGGGGTCTCGATCAAATTTGCGCTGGAAAACAGCTCATAGAGATGAATGACATCTGTTTTCTGTCCATACGCGGCTTCCAGTTTTGCCCCGATTGTTTCTAGAGGGTGATTCCCGTCCAACATGGTAACAAAATTCATGACCAACGGCACTTTGTTGGCGGGAACCGCGATATATTTGTCCCGTTCAAGACTACCAACGCAATATAAATCCTCCCCAAGGCGCTCATACAATACCCATGCTTGAATATCGTCAACTGCTTTGGGCGAGAAGGATTGAGGCTCCATGCCAAGTTCAATATTGTTCGCTAGTGCTGCCTGGTTGAGTGGACTTGTCCTTAAGGTTTTCAAGAATCTGCCTCCACGTGTCTGGGTCGCTGCGCAGTTTTAACAATCCATACAATACTTCTTCCAAGCCACCACGGATGCCATTGCAAACTGGTTCCATCCGTTGATTGATTGAGCCAGTAGCAGCAAATAATTCACCCAGACAGCCGCTGCACACACCGCGTGCCCAACAAGCCTTGCATTTTGCATTATGAAACTTATCGCTGGCTCGCATTCGCTGTTCCACCTGCTGGTAGGTGGCTGTTTTCCATACGCCTTTTTCAATTGCTTTTCCCATATAAAACGAAGGATCCATTAGCTGGTAGCATGGGTAGATAGAGCCATCGACGTTGACCGTCAGGGCGGCTATGCCCACAGGACACAGATAAGGACTGATGCGTTTGAAGACCAATTTCTTTAGCAAGCGCAATCCCAAAGTGGATGCCCAAGGCTCTCCTCGCATCAAATCCTGGATAACGCTCGCTTGTGCATCAATAAGCCATTGCGTACGTTCCTGGTCCGTAACTCGACCAGCTTTGTCGTAACCAGCTTCGATCAAAGCCAAGTGGGTGCGATGGATACCCAACTCTTCCTCAAAGAATTGCTGTAAACTTCGATGGTTGTACCCTTCCTTCAGATGACGGCAAGTTACTGTGGCTTCAACAGCCTCAGGCTTCTGATCTCCCGTAACCGCACGCAACTTTTTCAAATTCTTTGTCACGCGGTGATAAGTACCCCTTCCCCCTAGATCCACTCGATAATGATCATGCAAATTTTGTGGACCATCGATGCTAAAAGTTACCTTGATCTGATAATCTTGTATCAGCCTGACGAACTTATCGCTCACCTGTATGCCATTGGTGATCAGGGCAAACCAAGGCATATGGGTAATGCGACCATCCCTATATGCGCTGCTCAGATATTCGCAAACGGCCCTCACAGCTGCTAAATTCATGGTCGGCTCGCCACCAAAAAACTGCACTCCTTGGAATAAAAATTCACCATCCTGGACAAAATTCTCGATTACGTGTACTGCAAGCGCGGGGGACATCAAACCTCGTCCTTGACCGTAATCTCCCCCACTGGCATTGCAATAACGACAGCGCAGATTGCAATCCTGACTGACAAGCAAGATCAAACGGTCGCCCAATAGTTCTGTATCGTAGAGTTTTGGAGGGCGGACATTAGCTTGGTGGTTAATTTCATTCTGCAAAGTTGCAAGGAATCCCTCGATTTTCGTAATAGGCAAATCATATTTAATCGCGGCCTGCGTTGGCGAGATGCCCTCTACTATGTCCCGAACTATGCGGGCCGTTTTAACATCAACCTTGAAAAAAGCCAAAGTGTCGGGATGGAAAATGATACCAACATCCTCTCTTACAATGACATGCACGTCAAACAGGGATGTATTTATAGATAAGGGAGGAGACAAGATCATAAATTGACCACTTTCCGCAGCACTATGTCTAGAATCAGCAAATATTGGTATGTTTGGGTAGAGGTCGATCGACCTCTACCCAAACGTTCGTGCCAAGCTAGAAAACGCTTAGCACCAGAGCCCGCAGATAGCATTATTACCAGGGGCTACCGCCTCCTCGAGAACTTCGAGCTCTTCCAAGGCGATCGTTTCGAGTTCCATGGTCTGCCTCCTTTCTGTAAGGTATTTGCTTGCGGAAAGGTGTGGTTTTGCCCACTCATCCTTCCCGTTCACCACCTATAGGTCAAAACGCGTATTGGTTGCGCCAGCAATGCGGTTTGCAACCGCCATAGCCGTACTCTTATTGAGAATATCCTCTGCGCTAGCTTGCACGCCTCGTGCCAAGGCCTCGTCGCCCATCCGTATACAATACGAATTCACCAGATCGTAGCTCAACAAAAACTCTAAACCATCGAAATTTAAGAAAGATCCAAGATCAACGGGTAGAGGCAAGCCCAAATAGGGCTGGATCTCCTGCCACAGATACTGCTTATTCCGTTCGAACCAATTAAGCTTTTGAGGGAGGAGATTAGATCGCCCTAAAGAGGAAGAGATCTTAGCGCTTATGAATAGCCCAAATCCTTTGACGCACATTTCATCCAACAAAGTTCGAGATTCTCCCATACGGCTCAAGCGTGCCACGCGCCCATATTCGTAAGCCAGATATTCTTTATAGATTTGCAGCATGCCAGCATGACTGTTGGTAAAAGCCGCACGGTTCAAAACGATTTGCCAGTCCTGCTCATATTGAAAGGATATACTAGGCGGGACCTGGACCATATCACACAGGTATATCCTTAGCATAGCTGATGGGGGGACAAATTTCATGCAATGTTCCAAGACTTCATGCGCAGCCTGTATAAAATGGGCATCACTCTCGCCGGTAATAGTATTCTCGCCTTTGCCCCCATCGCATGACGGATCTGCAATGACCCCGGTTGCCCGCCAAAAGGATTCCGCCCACGACGACGGAAGGTTTTCCAAAAGCGGCGTGATCGTCACTGGAACAGCCGAAGCCAAAAAGCGCGGGGACTTCTTTTTTGTTTGGGGAAAAGGAGTGGTCTCCTGCTTACGCTTCTTCGGCAATTGGTTTAGCTTTTCCTTCAAGGCGGCTGAATATTCTTCGCATCCCTGGATCATCCGTAAGATTTCATTCTGCCATGCTGGGCACTGTATATCCCGTACAAGGTACAAACCCATTCTGAAATAATCCATCGCTTCCCGCAACGTTTCTAGCGCGTAACCCTGTTTATAGATCAATGTTCCAATCGTATTCACATCTGTCCGCGAAACATCTTCGGCACCATTGGCTAAATTGTGATCTAAAAGAACTTGTGTCAAAAGCGGTGTATATAGATGGTCGCGATAGTCGCTGCGCCAGTCTTGCAGGTTATCCATCAGCTGCAAACCAACATGGTATGCTTCGCACGATAGGGTGATGGCTTCAGATATGTCTTGCTGGGAGAGATAAGCCAATGCTGCCACGCCGGCCTTCGCCATCGCGCTCTTCCCACTGAAGATAAAAATCTTTCCCTTTTCGCCATATTTGGCAACACGATAAGTATGCTGCACGCGCTCCACTATTAAAGCTTGTACATTTTCGTAACGGCATTTTTCGAAATATGCCCAGAACGGCGAATCAGTGGGGAACAACCGGTTCAAGACTAAAATGATCTTTTGGTAAATCGAGTTAACCCAATAGGCAATTTGCGGCTCGAGCAACACCGCGCCATCCATGAGACGATCCACCATTAGCACGTGATCTAAATAAAGATATTGGCTGAGCGCAAGCTGGTCGTAATGCTCCAAGGGGATGTTCGCATATAGTTCATAAAACAAATAAGGAAACTTGCTATAGAAGAGAATATCTTCGTCGTGCGTTCTCCTGAAATTCAAAGAGTGTTCATGCGCCTGAGAGGAAACCCCCAAGTGAAGCGCATCACAGCGTAAAGTATTCTCTGTCTCTTGCACCATACATCGGAGGCGCACTTCAGCAGCACGCCGTACATAAACGGAGTGTTGATAAAGATGGTCACGATCTGCGAGAAGCGAATCTGCTATGTTCAACTTACCAACCATGAATGCAAACAACTTTTGAAGTTGGCCACATTATACTCTAAACGGGGTAGTACTGCGCATTGCCTCATAAAAAAGTAACTTTGTGAAGTTATTCTGGGTGTAAAAAAGCTTACCCTACCATCGGCTAACTTGCCGGCCGGGCGCGCAGCCGCCGCGCCAGGAGGATCACCACCACCAGCACGATTGCTATGATGACCAACCCCGGCAGGCCGACCTCGTCCGCGAAGCCGGTTTGCGCCAGGGCGGTCGCTGTGACCGCGGCAGTCGCCGTCTTATTGGCTATGGCCGTTTGGGTTGCCGCGAGCGCCACAGGATCCAGCGTCGCGGTCGCGGTTGCGGCGGAAGTCGCCAGGGCCACGACCGGCGTCGGGCTGAGGGTGGGGGTGAAAGTGCTGGTTGCAGTCGGCAAGGGGCTGGGGAGCGCGGTCGGCGTCCAGGCTGCCGCATCGGCCGTCTGGGTCATTGCTTGGGCTACCTGCGCATTCTGCGCCTCGATGGTCGCCTGTTGAGCGGCGGTGGCGGCCTTCTGCCGCGGCAGGATGATCAGCGCGTAAGCGGCCATGCAAGCGATGGAGATGAACACAACGCCTGCCAGGATGCCTGCCGCGATGATGAAAGTGCGATTATTCGATTCCTCCTTCAAGGGAGGCGTAGAATCGCCACTCAGATCGAGATCGTCGCTTTGTCCTAACATCGCTTCCTCCTCGCTTACATTCTCGCTTGCATTATATCATCCCAGCACTTCCAAATTGACCAGGGGAACGGTGGCTTGTTCGCCGCCTTCCAGGCGCACCTCGCCGGCCAGCAGGCGCAAGCCGTTGGGCATGGCCGTCAAGCCCGGCAGCAGCGTCACCAGCGTGCCAACCCGGCCGGCATCCGGCGCACGAACCAGCCGCACCTGCTGGCCGGAGGCAAAGGCCTCCACGTGGCGCGGCTGCGGCGGTTCTTCGGAAACGGGCAGGGGAATG
>Ga0210053_1001903_pt1 | contig 18426 bp, 18 predicted proteins | sample CryGeymeta201512_FD_185467 | JGI IMG/M metagenome (GOLD analysis project Ga0210053, IMG submission 185467) | Groundwater microbial communities from Crystal Geyser aquifers in Utah, USA - Crystal Geyser metaG 2015-12 (SPAdes) (version 2) | ecosystem: Environmental > Aquatic > Deep subsurface >... | reverse complement strand
CCTTATTTTCTAATTTTTGCTAAATTCAAAATTGTTTTGATTACTGTATCTGGATTTAAAGACATAGATTCTATTCCTTCTTTCATTAAAAATTCGGCAAATTCCGGAAAATTACTCGGTGCTTCGCCGCAAATTCCGCAGTATTTTTTCTTTTCGTTGCAAAGTTTAATAACCTTTCTTATCATATCTTTTACCGCTTCGTTTCTTTCATCGCCAACTTTTGCCACGATTGCCGAATCTCTGTCTAATCCCAAAACCAATTGAGTTAAATCGTTTGAACCAATACTCATTCCATCAAAAATCTCCAAAAACTTATCAGCCAAAATAACATTGGAAGGAATCTCGCACATTACGATAACTTTTAAACCGTCCTCTCCTCTCTTTAGTCCATTTTTTGCCATTAAATCAAAAACTTTTTTACCCTCTTCAACTGTCCTGCAAAATGGAACCATCGCCCAAATATTTTTCAAGCCAAAAACTTCTCTTGCTTTCTTTAACGCCTTGCATTCCATTTCAAAGGCCAGTCTAAATTTTGGATCGTAATACCTCGATGCTCCTCGCCAACCCAGCATCGGGTTTGATTCTTCGGGTTCAAATAATTGACCGCCAATTAAGGCTCGATATTCGCTCGTTTTTAAATCAGAAAATCTAACAATCACTGGTTTCGGATAAAAAGCGGCGGCAATTTGGGAAATCCCTTCAGTCAATTTATCAACAAAATATTCTTTTTTATCTTTATAACCGATTGTAATTTTTTCAATTTGGTTTTTCAGTTTTTCGGTTTTTAAGTTTTTAAAATGATAAAGGGCTAGAGGATGAATTCTAATTTTTTCAGCCAAAATAAATTCAATTCTGGCTAAACCTACTCCGTCATTTGGCAAAAATGAAGTTTTGAAGGCAATATCTGGCGCCCCAATGTTTATCATTATCTTTGTTTTTAGTTTTGGAATCTTTTTTAAATCGTACCTTTTAATCTCAAAAGGAATTTTTCCCAAAAATATCCTTCCCTCTCTTCCGGCAGTACAATCGACAGTAATTTCTTCATTATTTTTTAAAATCTTTGTTCCAGTTTTGGTCCCCACAATGCAGGGCACTCCCAATTCCCGGCTCACTATAGCCGCGTGACATGTTGAACCGCCTTCCTCGGTTACAATTGCCGAAGCTACTGGAAAAATTGAAACCCAATCTGGGTCTGTCATTTTTGTTACCAAAACCTCTCCTTTTTGAAACTCTGAAATTTTTGAAACATCTTCAATAACATGAACTTTTCCCTGGCCAATTTTGTTTCCGATTGCAATCCCGGTTAAAATCGGTGCCTTTTTAGTTTTTATTTGATATTCCTCATAAACCTTAGCAACCTCAGGGGCGTGGACTGTCTCCGGCCTCGATTGAACAATAAATAATTGACCTGTTTTCCCATCCTTTGCCCATTCAATATCTTGGGGAATTTTGTAATGGTTCTCAATCACACAAGCCCATTTGGCTAAGGTTAAAACCCCTTCATCGGTTAAAGAAAATCTCGTTTGATCCTTTTGAGAAACATTCATCTCCTTCAAACCACCTTCTTTTTTGTAAATGTATTTCTTCGTCTTCCTCCCCAAATTTTTGACAACGATTGGTCTATAGAGCTTGCCCTGAGGAGTGAAGCGACGAAGGGTAGGTTTGAAAACATAAAATTCATCGGGAGTTACTTTTCCTTTAACGATCATTTCCCCTATTCCCCAAATTGAATTTATCAAAACGACATTTCTAAAACCGGTTTCAGTGTCTAAGGTAAAAATCACCCCCGAGGAAGCGAGGTCGCTTCTTACCATCTTTATAATTCCAACCGATAAAGCAAACTCTAAATGAGGAACTTTTTTTTCTTCTCGATAAGCGATTGCCCGATCATTAAAAGAAGAGGCTAAGCATTTTTTAATATTTTTTAATAATTCTTCATCTCTCCTAACATTCAAATAGCTCTCAAATTGCCCAGCGAAAGACATCGTTGGTTGATCTTCGGCAACGCCAGAAGATCTCACTGCCACATCTGGATTTTTGCCATATTTTTCTCCCAATTTTTGATAGGCTTTAATAATTTGAGATTTTAAATCCTCCGGAAGCTCAGCTTTTAAAATAAAATTTCTTGCTGCTTTGCCCGTTTCTTGTAAACTTTTAATACTTTTTGGATCAAATTTATTAAAAATTTCCTTTAATTTCTCTTTAAGATTATTTTCGTTTACAAAATACCAATAGGCATTGGTTGTTAAAGTAAAGCCATCTGGAACATTCACCCCTTTTTTACTCAACTGAGTATACATTTCTCCCAAAGAAGCGTTTTTTCCTCCGACTAAAGGAACATCTTCTTTGGAAATTTCTTTTAACCACAAAACGAATTTTTCGGTTTTTTTCACCCCGTTAGAAATTTTCATAAATTTTTTACTTCGAGTTTACCCCGTAGAAATACCTGATTAACCAGGAATTTCTAACGGGGTTCATAGAATTTGCTTTAAAATTAAATTCAAAGATTTTAATTTGAGACCTTTTGATTGTTTTTTGTAGGTTTCGATTATCGGTTTGAAGGCTTTATTGCCAAGTAAAAATTCATTCAACGCATAAATTAAACCTTCTAATTTGTCGGCTGCTTCAATAATCTTTCCTTCAATTTTATTTTTATCTTTTGATGTTCTCCAAAACAATACATATTCTTTGGCGATTTTTTCTGGAAAATTTTTCATCAAATTTTCGAAAAACTTTTGGCTCATTCTTTTAATCTCTCGGGTCAAACTCTCATTGGTGTGTTTGAAATCGTAGATAATATCTCCAGTCAAACATTCTTCTAAATCGTGCAAAAGGGCAGTTTTTAAAATTTTTTCTTTGTTAATTTTATTTTTGAAAATTTTTTCTTCCAAATCAGCCAAAATCATTGAATAAAGTGCTACATGAAAAGAGTGCTCAGAAACGCTTTCATCTTTTATTCTCATTTGAGCCGAAAATCTAATTACCTTATCTAATTTTCTCTCTTCTTTTAAAAAATCTTTGAAATTAAATTTTTTCATTTTCCTAAAATCTTTTTAATTTTCTCGACGCTTTCGGGATTCGCCAAAGTAGATAAGTCACCCAATTCTTCACTAGTAAACAATCTCTTTAAAATCCTCCGCATTATTTTTCCTGACCTGGTTTTTGGTAAATCTTCAACAACATAAACTTCTTTTGGCAGAGCGATAGGTCCAATTTCTCTTTTTACGGCCTCAATTGCCTCCTTTTTTATTTCTTCTAAATTTCTTTCTTTTTTCAAAACCACAAAAGCCACCGGCACCTCCCCCTTGATTTCATCTGGAATTCCAACTACTGCGCATTCGGTAATATCTTCATGCTTTGAAATGGCTGCTTCCAATTCCCCGGTTGCTACTCTATGACCGGCAACCTTTATCACATCATCTACTCTGCCAACAATTCTTATTAAACCATTTTCATCTCTCAGGGCTCCGTCGGAAGTAAAATAGATTTTATCACTATACTGACTCCAATAAGTTTCTCTGTATTTTTCCGGGTTTTTATAAACTCCTCTTAACAATCCCGGAGCAAAAGGCGAAAATATTACTAAATTTCCCTCTTTTCCCGGCGGGCAAGATTTCCCCCTTTCATCCAATATATCTGCTTTGATTCCCGGAAATGGAAGCCCGGTAAAAGCTGGTTTGAAGGGTCCAATTCCTGGCAAAGAAGTAATTAAAATTCCTCCGGTTTCGGTCTGCCACCAAGTATCAACGATTGGACATTTCTCTTTTCCAATATTTTTAAAATACCAATCCCAAGCACCTTCATCAAACGGCTCCCCTACCGAACCCAAAATTTGTAAAGTTTCAAATTTATATTTTTCGGCAATTTTACCGTTCATTTTTTCAAACATTCTGATTGCCGTCGGAGCGGTATAAAAAATTGTTACCTTGTGTTTTTCAATAACTTGAGCCCACCTATCGGGACTCGGCCAATCAGGCGCACCTTCATAAATCAGGGTTGTAACTCCATTGAGTAATGGCGAGTAAATTGTATAAGTGTGCCCAGTTATCCATCCGACATCGGAAGTGCACCATAAAATCGAATCCTCATGTAAATCGAAAATCCATTTTCCCGTCCAATAGGCTTGGACTGTGTAACCGCCGCAAACATGGGTTGTGCCCTTCGGTTTGCCCGTGCTTCCGCTCGTGTAGAGTACAAACAATAAGTCTTCCGAATTCATCACCTCTGCTGGAGAGAAATTTTTCTCGTTTTTTATCAAATCTTCATACCATATATCTTTATTATTGCTCCAAGAGATTTCATTTTTTGCTCTCTTGACTACAATTACTTTTTCGACTTTTGTGTCTTTTATTCCCTCGTCGGCATTTTGTTTTAAATTAATAATCTGACCTCTTCGATAATATCCATCAGCAGTGATTAAGATTTTAGCTTGAGTATCCTGTAATCTTATTTTCAAGGCAGATGGCGAAAAAGCCGAAAAAACAACGATATGGACTGCCCCAATTCTGGCACAGGCCAACATCGAAATTATCACTTCCGGAATCATTGGCAAATAAATTCCCACTCTATCTCCCTTTTTTACTCCCAATTTTTTGAGGGCGTTGGCAAATTTATTTACTTCTTTGAAAAGCTCCTCATAAGTTAAAAATCTTGGCTTCTCTTCGATTGGTTCCGGTTCCCAAATTAAAGCAACTTTATCTTTTATTTTTTCCCAGCCGAGAGGATTTTTCTCAAAGATATTAGAAGTAATATTTATTTTTCCTCCAACAAACCACTGAAAATAGGGGGGATTGTGCTCAAATGCCTTCTCCCACCTCTCAAACCAAAAAATTTCTTTGGCCAAATTCTCCCAAAATTTTATGGGATTTTTTTCTGCCTCCCGATAAATCTTCTTATCTTTCACCCAAGCCCTCTTTTTAAACTCTTTTGTTGGAAAATATGAATCTCCTTTTTTAATCATATTTACCAATAATTTATTCGCATATAATTCGCGTAAAATTCGCATCTTAATTCGTGTATTATTTAATTATACCTCAAATTAAAAATCGGGGCAAAGCCCCGGTCCTTTTCTGTTTAATCTGGAAGATTAAACATTATAGTTTTTTGCCAACGAATTCGGCAAACTCAGCCAATCTACAAGCGTAAGCCCATTCGTTATCATACCCTTGCAAAATAACTCGCTGATAAATAATTTATTTCTATTTAGTTATTTAAGCGACTTCGGGAGTTACTTAATTAGTCCCGCTTCTAAAACTATTTTTTAGCAGGGGTGATTTCAAAAGTATCATGATCTTTTTCAAATCTAATACGATATTGATCAAAAAAACCTTCCTGCCCCAGTAAAAGACTTACCGTGGGACTCTCAATAAAACAAACTGGGATTTCTACTGATTCGTTCAATCCATCTACCTTAATCTTAATTTTTTCTAAACGATATCCATCTATTTGGCCGCTAATCCCTGTGAATCTAGCTGGCCTAGCCTTTGATAGATCTATACCAAGCACTTCGGCCACTTGGATATTAAAAAGTGAACAATCCGCTCCCGAATCCACAAGGGCATCAAAATTTTTACTATCTTTTGGACCAAAAACCTCTATTGAAACAATTGATTTTTTTATAAATTTGAGCGTTCTATCGGGTGGAAAGAAAGAAGTGTATCTATATTTCATAGCCTTATACTTATATATTTTGGGGCATATAAAAAGAATCTATAGGAAATACCTTCAAAAAAATAACATCTTTTGACTTTACCTTTGCTACTACCTCTTTTAATTCATCTCCATTTTCAATAACTCTCCTGCGGTCCGAAGACAAAGCCACCCATTTATTTGCATATGGTTTTAACAACTTCCTTAAATCGTAGTTTTTTTCTTTTGTTATCATAAGTTTTTCTATATTTTTATAATAGCGAAATACTTAAAATTATTCAAATATCTTCATTTATAATCTTTTGCCGACGAATTCAGCGAATTCGGCAAGATAAAAACAGATGCGCTTTTTTCAATCACACCTAATCCCCTTGGTTGTGCTGAATTTTGCCCACCCAAATAGTGATATACGCCCCTCTATCTGAAGGTTGTGATTACCTTTTGTTGCCAACTGTCCAATCTTACATTCTGCAAAAACACCAGGCTCTAAACGATTAAGACCTTCGCATGTAACCCTTGAGTTATCTATATAAAAATTTAGCCTATTGGAATCGATAGTCTTTGTAGTAGCATTCTTCAAGGTCAAAACATAATGAGAATTAGTAACGCAGGAAACTTCTGTTATTTGAATAGGACCGCCTTCTCCCCTCAACTCCTTAAACTGTTGCATCATAATAAAACCAAATATAAAATTGAGAATAATTAAAACCGTTAAAAGAACACCTATTGGTGCGAATATGTCTTTCCAAGTCATTAAATAAAATTGATTAAATTAATTAAAGAAAAGAGGGTTCGACCTTTCTTCTTAATTTTTAAAATTTTATAACTTCTTTCCCACATATTCGGCAAATTCGGCCAATCGGCAGGCATAAGCAAACTCGTTATCATACCAAGCGACAACTTTTATTAAATTGTTTTTGACCATTGTTGAAAGAGCATCAACGATTGCTGAATAAGGATCGCCTTTGAAATCATTAGAAACTAAAGGGTTTTCTTCGACTCGCAAAATTCCTTTCAGTTCTCGGCTTTTTGAGGCCTCTTTGAAAATTTTATTTACTTCTTCTTTGGTTGTATCTCTTTTCACTAAACAAATTAAATCCAAAACCGAAACGGTTGGCGTCGGGACTCTCATTGCCATTCCATCTAATTTCCCTTCTAATTCCGGAATAACTTTGCCAATGGCTTTGGCAGCACCAGTAGTGGTGGGAATAATATTTAAAGCCGCTGCCCTAGCTCTTCTTAAATCTTTGTGGGGTAAATCCAAAATTCTTTGATCGTTAGTATAAGCGTGGACGGTGGTCATAAAACCCCGGATTATTTCAAAATTTTGATGTAATACTTTTACCACTGGGGCTAAACAATTGGTTGTGCAAGAACCCATATCAACGACATCGTCTTTTTTCGGATCATATTTTTCTTCATTGACTCCCAAAATGAAAGAAGGAGTTCCTTCTCCCGGAGCTGAAATTATAACTTTCTTTGCCCCGGCTTCTAAGTGTTTTTTTGCTCCTTCAAAAGAAGTAAATAAACCGGTACACTCCAAGACAACATCAACTTTTAATTCTTTCCAAGGCAATTTTGCCGGCTCTTTTTCAGCAAAAATTCTAAATTCTCTTCCCTCAATAATTAGAGAATTTGGGCCAAATTTCACCTCTTTTTGATAAATCCCGCAAACCGAATCGTATTTTACTAAATGAGCCAGAGTTTTTGGATCAGTCAAATCATTAATCGCCACCACTTCCAAATTTGGGTGATTATCTAAAATTCGGCGAAAAACTGGACGACCGATACGACCAAAACCATTGATAGCAATTTTAATCATATTTTCTCGCGAATTTTAAGTTAATTTTAAACGAATATAAAACGAATTTCTTAAAATTATTCGCTTATTATTAGCTTTAAATTCGTTTATTATTAGCGAGTTTTAACAATTCTGAAATTTTTTCTTTATCAAATCCGACCACAATTTGGCCATCGATATCTACCACCGGTACTCCCATTTGGCCCGATTTTTCAATCATTTCTTTTAAGGCATTCTCATCCTTTGAAACGTCAATATCTTCAAACTCAATACCATTTTGTTTTAAAAACTCTTTCAAAGTATGACAATAAGGACAGCCGGGGGCTGAAAAAACTTTGATCATAAATGTTGAAAATGATTTTTCCGCGTAATATCCGCGTTTTGATCCGCGTGGATCCGCTTCTATTATTTACAACTTCCGCCACTGGAACCAGAAGATTGGCTATAGGTTTCAGAAAAGCCAGTCGCTGCTTGCTCTTCAGTTAATTTCTGAGAACAAATATCAGGCAAATTTTGAAATCCACAGCAAAGTAAAGTTTTTACTGCTTGGGCAGTTCTACCGCCGAAATCAAATTCACTTACTTTCTCGCCTTCTAAGATCAGGGTTGGCGAACCAGATACTTGATATTTCCCTCCTAAATCAAAATCTGCTTTTGCATATTTTATCCCGCGTGAATTATCATTCATACAACCATCCAATTTACTTTTATCTACACCGGCTCCTGTCAAACAACTTTCTATGTCTCCTTTTTTAATGTGGCAATCAATATACTTCCAGTATTTATCTTGCTGTTCTTCTCGAAGACAAATCTGCCTGAGATTTTCTTGGGCCTCTTCATCGCCATGCATTGAAGTTATTTTCCCATTCTCAATAGCACCTATATATTCAACTCTAATATTTCCAGCCAAAGAAGGAATATTTTTCACAATTTCATTTAGAATTCTTTGCATTTGTAATCCAAATGGACATTTACTTACAACAAAAGCTTCCAATTGAGGATTTTCGCTCTTTTTAATATCTTCACAGGTTAACTTCTTTTGTTCTTGTTTCTCGGTCGGTTTCTCCGCTGGTTTTTCTTCCAAATTTATGCCTTCATTTGGGAATAAAAGCTTCCCATCTTTGGACACATAGGAAGTGTATTCTTTGTCTCCTATTTTCAAACTTAATTTATAGAGCCCATTTTCCTCTGTCACATTAACTAAAGAGGCGGTCGTCCCTTGCTGTAACAAATTTTTGTTAATAAAATCTATCGCTTTTTGAGCCGCTGCTTGAGGAGATAATGTATTTTCCTTTCTCTGGTTGACATAAATCATTGCACCGGCAATAAAAATTCCGGCAATAATAATGGCTATCGGTATTAAAATTTTTTTAAATTTTTCGACCATATATTTCATTTTAGCAATAAGTTCTTTTTAGTCAAATAAAACGAAGTTTTAAAATGTTTTTTTATTTTTTATTTTTAATGATTTATCGAAATCGTATCTTAGTAAGCCAGCAAAAGGTACTTCGATATCGCTAATATCTTTATCAGATATTTTTTCAATATATTTAATTAATGCTCTTAAGGAATTGTGGCTTGCAACCACTAAAACATTTTTCCCTTGTTTGAGGTCTTTTTCAATATATTTCCGATAAAATGGTACGGTTCTCTCTAATACTTTTTCTAAGTTCTCTCCCCCGGGGGGAGAGAATCTAAAACCTCTTCGCCAAAGGTGAACTTTTTCAGCGCCATATTTTTGAATAATCTTTTTTTTGTTTAGTCCTTGTAATTTGCCGTAATATCTTTCGTTTAGATTTTCTGAAATGAAAACTGGTATATAATTTTCTTTATTCGTTGCTCGAAAATTTCCCCATTTTTTCATTTTCCCTTTATCTAAATGAATAAAAATCGGATATTTTTTATTAACATATTCTAAAATTAAAGCCACACACTGTTGATTTCTAAATAAAGGTGAAGAATAAATTGTATCGATCTTAAAACGAAATATTTTCTTGGCTAGCTCTTTGGCTTTTTTTGCCGTATTTTTCATCAAAGGCACATCCACCCAACCCGAAAATCTATTCTCCAAATTCCATTGCGATTTTAAATGTCTTAATAAAAATAGTTTTGGCATAAATCCTACTAATTACGAATTTAATCGAATTACGAATAGATGCCAAGCGATCTCCTAAAATTACCTTGCCGAGTGAATCCCTTCTTCAATTTCTAATAATCTATTATATTTTGCTACCCTTTCTCCTCTGGCTGGCGCTCCGGCTTTGATAAAATCCGCTGAAATTCCCACTGCCAAATCGGAAATAAAATCATCTGTTGTTTCGCCCGATCTATGGGAAACCATAATTTTCCAGCCTGTCCCGTAGCCCCCACCAAATTTTGGTGGGGGTCCTTCGGGGCCAAAAGATTTTGCCAATCTTGCCGCCTCTAACATCTCGGTTATTGTTCCGATTTGATTTGGCTTTAAAATTAAACCGTTACAGAGATTTTTTTCTTTTGCCAGTTTTATTCTTTCTATGTTTGTCGCTAATAAATCATCACCAAAAATTGTGATTTTCTCTCCAATTTTTTTTGTAATTTCTGAAAATCCTTCAAAATCATCTTGAGAAAATGGGTCTTCCAAAGAAATAATCGGATATTTTTTTAAAAGCTCGAAGTAATAATTCAATAATCCTTCTCTTGTAAAGATGACTTTTTTCACTTTATACTTGCCCCGTAGTGAACTTGTTCTACTCCGGGGTTTTCCATCGATAAAAAATTCAGAAGCTGCGGCATCTATAGCAATTTTTACCAAATTTTTATAGCCAGATTTCTCAACGGCTTCTAAAATTAAATCTAGGGCTTGTTCAGCAAAAATTAAAGGTGGAGAAAATCCTCCTTCGTCACCGAGATTTGTTGCTATTTTGCCAAATTTTGTTGCTAGAATTTCCTTTAAATTGTGATAGATTTCCGAGGCGGCTCTTAAATTTTCGGAAAAAGAATCCAACTGAGGACAAATCATAAATTCCTGAAAATCTAAGTCATTCCCGGCATGAACCCCTCCATTAATGATATTAAAACAAGTTTTTGACACAGGTCGGACCTGTGATGATTTGACCGAGGTCGGACCTAGGTAAATTTCATTGATGTATTGATATAAAGGTATATTTTTTGCGGCGGCACCGGCTCGGCAAACCGCCATCGAAACAGCTAAAATTGCATTGGCTCCCAACCTTGATTTGTTCTTTGTTCCATCTAACTTAATCATTAATTCATCAATTTCTCTTTGATTTGTTGAGTTTTTCCCGATTAGTTTGGGGCCGATAATTTCATTGATATTTTTCACCGCCTTCAAAACACCTTTTCCAAAATATCTTTTCTCTCCATCCCTTAGCTCCACCGCTTCATATTTTCCTTTTGAAGCTCCGGCTGGAACTGAGGCTTTAACAAAAAAATCAGTAGTTTCCAAATTTACTTCCACTGTTGGCAAACCTCTCGAATCCAAAATTTCCCTTGCTAAAATTTTTTTAATTTTTGAATTTTTTGCCATAAAAATATAAAAAGGTGCACGTCCCTATTTCAATCAACACCCGAGGTTGATTAATAAAAAATTGAATTATTTTTGTTCCTGTAAATAATCATAGGCAGCCAAAGCGGCTTTTGCTCCTTCGCCACAGGCGGTGACAATTTGTTTAAATTTGCCGACATTGACATCGCCGGTTGCAAAAAGACCCGGGGTCTTTGTCTGAAAGGTCTCAAAATCAACTTTAATTTCGCCTCTTTCATTTAATTCCACCAAATCTTTGGCAAAGGCTGAGGCAGGTTGCGAACCAATTTCAACAAAAACTCCTTCCACTTCCAATTTCTTCTCTTGGCCAGTTTTCCTATCCTCATAAATTATCGAATTTACAAATTTATCGCCTTTGATCTCTTTTAAAGCAGCATTAGTAATAATTTCCACTTTTTTGGTTTTTCTTGCTAATTCTTGATTTTGGATATCAGCAACAACCCTCTCTCCATATTCTAAAACATAGATTTTCTTTGCCCAGCGAGCCAAAGCAATCGCTGCTTCAAAACCCGCATTTCCTCCGCCAATGACCGCCACGATTTTATTTTTAAATAGAGGAGAGTCACAGGTGACGCAATAGGAAACTCCCCGACCGACGAATTCATTTTCGCCCGGAACTTTCAGGGGTCGAGGATCAGCTCCGGACGCAATAATTACTGTTTTTGATTTAAATAGTTTTTGATTTTGAGTAAAAACTTGAAAATTTCCATTAGTCCTTTCAATCTTAATCACTGAATCCATCTCAATGTCAATTTTAAATTTATCTAAATGCTCTTTAAATTTCCGAATAAGTTCTATTCCCGAAATTTCTTTAAAAGCCGGATAGTTTTCAATCGGCACTGCCTTCTTGGTAATCTGTCCTCCAAAATCCTTTGTAATCATTAAGGTTTTCAACCTATATCTTGCAGCATAAATTCCAGCAGTAATTCCAGCCGGTCCTCCGCCAATAATTATTAGTTCATAGTTCATAGTTTATAGTTTATAGTTTATAGTTTATAGTTTAAGGTTTAAGGTTTAAGGTTTAGGGTTTAGGGTTTAGTGGGTGGCGCAAGAAATACAGGGGTCGTAAACCCTGATTAAAGATCTAATTTTTCTCTTTCTTTTTTCTTCCGGAAGTTTAAGAATTTCTGGTAAAAGGACTTTCAAATCTTCTTCTAAGTTGGCTAAAAATTGAGCAGTTGGGGTAATGATGTTGCAATTTAAAATCCTTCCTTCTTCATCCAATTCAAAATAAGTAAAAAGAGTTCCCCGCGGCGCTTCCATTGCCGATAAACCTGACCCTTTCTTAATTTTAAATTCTTTTTTCTCTTCTTTCAACCTTGCCCCGTAGGAAACCGAAGGTTTTTCTTCGGGGTCTAAATTTAAAATTTCTTTTATTAGCTTTTCAGATTCTTCCAGAAAATGCAAAACTTCAACCATTTGAGAAAAGAGATTGTGGTAAATATCTCCAAAAAATTTCTCATCGGTAAGATGATTTTTCTTTTTGAAACTTTCGAATAAATTTTTTGCCAAAGGATTCAAAAATTGCCAATTATTTTTAACTCTGGCAATTGCTCCCAACATATAAGGTTTTCCCAAGTATTTAACTCTTTTTACCGGCGGAATCTTTAAATCTTCTTCAATCTGATTTGAGTAAAAATCGCCAGCAGTTAATTTTTTGTCAGCGATTTTGATAAAATTTGCCTGGTAAAAGGGGTATTCTGCTTGCCCGCCTAAATTTTCCTTTGAGAAATTTTGGCGGGTGTTTGAAAAGAGAGAGGTAAAAAGAGTCTCTCTTTGAAAATCTGGATAAGATAAATCTTGAAAGGTTTTAGCTAAAATTTGGGCTGATTCAAAAACTCTTGGCAAATCAAATAAAAGTTTTTCCAAATCTTTTTTCTCGGGTAATTTATGAAATCCACCAATTTGGGGAGTAATCGGATGAACTTTTCTGCCGCCGATAACTTCCGTAATTTTTAGCGAAAAATCTCTAATTTTCAAAGCCGCTTTTGTTTCTTTTTTAAATTTTTTCATCAAATCCAAATCATTCTCAATATCAAAAAAATCAGGCAAAGACAAAAAAAACAAATGCAAGGTGTGGCTTTGAATTATTTGACTGGCTAAAAATAACTTTCGAAGTAAAATTATTTGGGGAAAAACTTTTATTTCCAGGGCCCTTTCTAAGGTCGAACAGGCATTCAAAATATGGACGACCGGACAAATTCCGCAAATTCGAGAAACAACGATTGGCACCTCCTGAATCCTTCTGCCAACTAAAATTCCCTCAATTTGTCTTAAACCTTCTAAGACATTGATTTTCAAATCTTTAATTTCCCCTGTTTTGGCTACACTTGCCCAAAACCCCGCCTCCCCTTCAATTTTATGAATATGTGGAACAATGATCTTCATAAATTATTATTTTAACAGTTTTTTGATATCGTCTTTGATGCCGAAAATTTCTAAACTTTCTTCGATTTCTTCTTTTTTTGCTAATTTTTCTAAAACTTTTAAAAAACTTTTTACCTTTGCTCCTTTAAATATTCCCCGACAACCAAGACAAGGAAATTCGTTTCTTGGACAAATGGCATTACAACCAGCTAGAGTAACCAATCCAAGGCATACCTTTTTTCTGGCCAAAAAACAATTTTTTGTTCCTCTTTTTGGACATTCGTTACAAACCGGACTTTGGCAAATTTCTGGAATTTTTCCTTGAATTAATTCTTTTGTATATTTTAAAAATTCTTCGCCATCAATTGGGCAACCGGGAATGACAAAATCGACTTTGACAAAATTATCTATCTCTTTAATTTCCGGATTTAAAATACGATTTAATCTTTTATAAATAAACCTGACTGTTCTTCCCTTTCCTTGATAATTTTTCATTTCCGGAATTCCGCCCAAAGCAGCACAGTTTCCCAAGGCCACCAAAATTTTTGATTCTTCTCTAATTTTTTTGAGAATTTTGAAATCTTCTGTTGTAATTGGAACTCCTTCAATGAAAGCAACATCAATAAAAGGTTTAACCTCGGGTTTTAAACCCTTTTGTTTTGGAAACGGCTTCTCCTCAATTAAAGGAAAATCTATCAATTCAACTTTCTTTAAAAAATTAAAAAAAATTGCTCCCAAATCCAAAAGGGCAAACTGACAACCTTCGTCAGAAGTCAAAGAAAAAATAGCAACTTTCGGTTTACCCTGAGCGAAGTCGAAGGGTTTTCGCTTCATTTTTTAATTTTAATACATTTTCAAAAATAAAAAAGGGGCTATTTAGCCCTTTGGAATAAAGATATTGCTCAATCAATACTAAACAAAAGGTTCTAGTTTTCAATAAGCATTTTCTTATTCTATCCTGCCAGCCAGCCACCGTCAATAACGACATCAGAACCAGTCATATAAGAAGAAGCGTCAGAAGCCAAAAATAATACCAAATTTGAAACTTCTTCTGGTTTACCTACGCGGTGAAGGGGAATTCTGGCTAACGTTCCTTCCATTGTTTTTGGATCAGCTTTTAATGGGTCAATCATTGGGGTTTCAATTGCCCCCGGAGAGACGGCATTAACTCGAATATTATGAGGTGCCAATTCCAAAGCCATAGCTTCGGTCATTGCCACAATTGCCCCTTTTGAAGCACAATAATGAACCAGAGCTGGAAAACCAACTCCAGTTTGGCCCATCGCAATCGAGGCAATATTAATTATCGAACCCGATTTTCTCTTTACCATTTCCTTTGCCACTGTTTGGGCAAGCAAAAAATAACCCTTCAAATTTATCTCGATTGTTCTATCCCAATCTTTTTCAGTCATTTCTAAAAATGGTTTGAAATCACAAATTCCAGCATTGTTTACCAAAATATCAATCTTTCCCCACTTTTCAATTGTCCTTTTAACCATCTCATCAACCTCTTCCTTTTTTGTGACATCGCATTTAACAGCCATTGCTTCTCCTTTCGCTTTTTTAATCTCATCTGCTACTTTTTGACAATCGTCCAAAGAAATATCAGAAACTACAACTTTTGCTCCTGCTTTTGCCAAAGCAATGGCATGAGTTCTTCCCATCCCCCTTCTGGCTCCAGTAATGATGACAACTTTTCCTTTTAAATCTGGATACATTTTTTTGAATTTTAAAAATTTTTGACCTTTACGACCTTTACCCCGTTTAGAAATTTTACATTACTTTGCTTTTATATTAATCCTATTGAATCAAAAATTTCTAACGGGGTTTAATATTTTATAACTTCCGGAATAGCTTCAATTAAATCCGTAGCCACTAATCCTTCACCAAGTTTTTTGAAAGCAATTTCGCCAGCTAAACCATTGATAAATGCAGCGGCTTGAGCAGCCAAAAATGGATCAATTCCCCGAGCCAAAATTGCTCCACAAATTCCAGCTAAAGTATCCCCGGTTCCGCCGACAGTTAAAAAAGGACCACCGGTTTTATTTAAAGCCACCTCTTTGCCATCGGAAATGATATCGGTTCTGCCCTTGAGTAAAATTGTGGTTTTTAAACGAGCCGCCCCTTCTAAAACTGCCCTGATTTTTTCTTCCTCTGGCAATTTATAAACTTCTCTGCCAGTTAAAACAAAAAACTCATAGGTGTGGGGGGTTATTAAAAATGGCTTTCCCAAAATTATTTCTGGCTTTTTGGAAACAGCGTGGATGGCATCGGCATCAATAACTACCGGAACTGAAACTTTTTCTAAATATTCCAAAATCACATTTTGGGTTTCTTCCGATCTTCCTACTCCCCCACCAATAACTACGGCAGTTTTCCCGTGAGCCACTTCTTTAGCGCCTTCGGTCATTTCAATTAAAGTAGCCAAATGCTTTTTTCCCAACCACTTTCCCTCCAGAGGATAAGCCGCTAAATCTGGAGAAAAAGAGGCAATAATATCGGCTGCTCGCTTTGGAGCAATAATTCTAACCATATCAACGCCGGCTCGAAAGGCAGCCATAGCCGATAAAGCCGGTGAACCAGAATAAAATTCGGAACCGCCGATAACTATTAATAAACCAAAATCATATTTTTTTGATTCAGGTGACCGAACTTTATAAATTTTCTTTAAAATATTTTTTGTTACTTCTTGCATGTTTATTTAATTTTTTTTAAAACCTCTTTTAGTTTTAATCCATATTGGGGATGTTTTAAGGTTAAATAAAAATGACATTCCAGCCAGCCTTCTTTTGTTCCGCATTCCAACCAATTTCCTTCAAATTGATAACCATAAATTACTTTTCCATCTCCAATCATTTCTTCTAAAACCTCAGCCAAAACTATCTCCCCTTTTTTTGAAGGTTTGGCTTTTTTTAAATAATCAAAAACCTCTGGTGTTAAAATGTATTTTCCGACAATGGCTAAATCAGAAGGAGCTTTATCAATGACCGGTTTTTCAACAATTTTTTTAATTTTAAAAAGACGGTTGGCAATTTTTTCCACTTCAACAATTCCATAAGAGGAAATTTTTTCTTTGGGAACCTGAGAAAGAGAAATCACTGGTTTTTGGGCAGTTTTAAAAACTTTTATTAGTTGCGCCAGACAAGGAGTTTTCGACTCAACAATGTCATCGCCAAATAAAACTGCTGCCGGCTCCCCGGCTACCAAATCTTTGGCTTGCAAAATAGCATGGCCATCGCCTAAAGGTTTTTTCTGAAAAACGAAAGAAAAAGAAAGCCCCTGGCAAAGTTCTTCCAATTTTTTCAGTTCTTCTAAGAGATTTACCTTGCCTTGTTCTCTCAATCTTTTTTCCAATTTTGGCGACTTTTGAAAATAATATTTTTGGAAATAATCAACAACAATTTTCTTTTCCGGAGAAATAACGAAAATTATTTCCGAAATCCCGGATTGCTTTGCCTCTTCAACAATATATTGAATTACCGGTTTATCAACTAAGGGCCAAACTTCCTTGGGGAAGATTTTACTCAAAGGCAAAAATCTTGTTCCCAAACCAGCAATGGGTAAGATGGCTTTTTTTATCATATTGATTTAAGTTTTTTTCTTAAAAAGGCAGGGGTCTCCCAAATTTTCTCTTTCTCTAAAATTTTCTCTTCTTCTTCCTGGAGAGCTTTTTTAACTTGGATGGCGTTTCTTCTAATTTTCTGGGTGGTTTTTTCGAAAAATCCTGCTCCGGTAGTCGATGAAGCTGTCGCTTCATCTCCACCTTTCGCTCGGCTTTGCCTCGCTCGGGTAGCTAAAACTTTGTTTTCTTTTTTCTTTTCAGTTTGTATAGGGTTTTCAGACCTAACTTTTATCTTTTGTTTTTTTCTTTCTTTTGGAACATTTTTTACTGATTTTTCTTTTGAGGAAATGAAATTGGTTTTACAACCGGTTGCCAAAATCGTAATTTTTAACTTATCCTTTAACTTTCGATTTTCCGAAATTCCAAAAATAATTTTTGCCTCTCCTTCGCTTTCAGCAAAAATGGCTTGAGAAATTTCATTAACTTCGGCTAATTTCAAATTTGGTTCCCTAGCGATGTTAAACAAAATACCTTGAACTCCAGAAATTGAATAAGGATAGAGGGGACTAGAAATTAATTTTTTAATTGCTTCTGGAACTTTATTTTGACCTTCAACCTCGACAGTATTTAAATAGGCAATTTTCCCAAAAGAGGGTTCTAAATCATTTCCAGCCAAAATCGTTTTCAAGTCGGCAAAATCAATATTGATGAGACCTGGTTGATAAATGATTTCCAAAAGCCCTTCCAAACTTTTGGCTAAATTTTTGTTAATTACCGAGAGGGCACTGGTTAAAGGAGTTTTCTTATCAACGACTTGAAAAATTCTTTCATTGGGAATAATACTTAAGGCATTTAAATAGGGTTTCAATTTTTTCAAAGAATTTTTGGCGATTTCCATTTTCTTTTCACCTTCAAATTTAAAAGGCAAAGTGAAAAATCCAAAGGTAAGAAGTCCCAGATCCTGGCAAATTTTAGCAAAAACGGGGGTGGCGCCTGAACTAACTCCCCCGCCTAAAGAAGAAACTAAAATTATTAAATCCTGACCTTCCAAAATTTTTTGAATTTTCTCTTTTTCTTTTTGAGCCGATAATCTCCCTAATTGAGGATTCATTCCGGTTCCTAAACCAAAAGTTAAGTTTTGACCAAAAGGAAAACGTAGAGATTGAAAACTTGTCTTTTTCAAGGCTTTTAAGTCGGTATTAGCAACGACAAAACTAATTTTTCCTTTCCCTAAAGGAGCAATTTTTTGGGAAACTTCAGAAACAATTGAACTTCCACCTCCCCCAACCCCAATCACTCTGATTTTAATTCTTTTAATCGGACCTTTTAAAAAGGATTTTTTGTCTAATAAAGAAATTTTGGTAGATATTTTGGTCCTTGCCTTGAAAGTTTTTTTGGAAATCCTCCTTTTTGTTTTCACTTTTTTTATTTTTTTAAACTTCTTTGGCATTAATTTATTTTATCCCGTTAGAAATCTAACGTCAACCATTCCTTATTCCCTTAT
>Ga0210053_1001897_pt1 | contig 18467 bp, 15 predicted proteins | sample CryGeymeta201512_FD_185467 | JGI IMG/M metagenome (GOLD analysis project Ga0210053, IMG submission 185467) | Groundwater microbial communities from Crystal Geyser aquifers in Utah, USA - Crystal Geyser metaG 2015-12 (SPAdes) (version 2) | ecosystem: Environmental > Aquatic > Deep subsurface >... | reverse complement strand
CTTGTTGGTGCGAAACGGGTCGCCTTCACCAGCGAACATGCGGGTGGGGTCTTCGCCCTCGCGCTTGAAGGCAAAAGTGCCAGCGGTGTAGGGGTAGCTGCCGGGCACGTTGTCTAACATCAGCCACTTCAAAATTTCGCCGTGGTCTTCGTATTGCGGCAGGCAGACTTTGCGGATCACCGTGCCGCTTAAGGACTTGGTGGTGAGCGCGGTGCGGATTTCCTTGTCGCGGATTTTCACCACGTATTCGTCACCAGCGTAAGCCGCTTGCATGGCGGGCCATTGCGCCAGCAATTTGGCAGCAGCAGGGTCTTGGGCGGAGGTGCGGGCCTGCGCCAGTTCAAGCACCGTGCCATACGCGCCGGGTTTGGCGCTGCCGTCCTTGCACGGGTCGGCGGCCAGCAACATCTGCGCGCTGGCATTGAGCTGCTGAATTTCACGCGCCAAGCGGGCCTGGGCACGAGCTTTGGTCTTGTAACCACGCACGGTGTCGCTGATCTCGGCCAGGTAACGGGTGCGCGCAGCGGGCAGAACCGGGCTTTGGTTGGTGCTGTGGCGCACGGCCACCTTGGGTAGGCTGCCGTCTGTCACCTTCAGGCCCAGTTCGACCAGGCGAACTTTCAGAGCCTGGTAGAGCGCAGTCACGCCGTCGTCATTGAAACGCGCCGCCATGGTGCCAAACACCGGCATTTGCTCTGTGGGCGTGCCCCAGGCTTCCTTGTTGCGCTGCACCTGCTTGGCCACGTCACGCAGCGCGTCGCTGGCGCCCTTGCGGTCGAACTTGTTGATAACGACAAATTCGGCAAAGTCGAGCATGTCGATTTTTTCGAGCTGGCTGGCGGCGCCGAATTCGGGCGTCATGACGTACATGGGCACATCGACCAGCGGCACGATGGCCGCGTCGCCCTGGCCAATGCCGGAGGTCTCCACAATGATCAAATCAAAACCCGCCACCTTGCAAGCGGCAATCACGTCGGGCAGGGCGGCGCTGATTTCAGAGCCAAAGTCGCGCGTGGCCAGGCTGCGCATGAAGACTCTGGCGGCTGCACCGCTTTGCGGTGCGGGTAAATTGGGGTCAGAGCCCGAATTGCTGCGCATATCGGTATCTGACCCCACTTTACCCCAAGGTCCGATCGCGTTCATGCGGATGCGGTCGCCCAGCAGCGCGCCACCGCTTTTGCGGCGCGATGGGTCGATCGAAATCACCGCCACGCGCAACGCATCGTTCTGGTCGAGCCGGAGGCGGCGAATCAATTCGTCGGTCAGGCTCGACTTACCGGCGCCGCCGGTGCCGGTGATGCCGAGCACCGGAATCTTCTTGGTCGCAGCGAGCGCCTGAATGTCTTTGGCAAGCGCCTTGAACGGCTTGGAAAGCGCCGCTTTGGCCTCGCCGGCAGCGACCTCGTTTTCCAGCCCGGTGATGAGTTGCGCCAGCGCGCGCCAGCTCTTTTCAGTATGGCCCTGAATGGCCTCGACAGTGGTGGGCGCGTATTGCGTCAGGTCATGGTCGCAGCGCATCACCATCTCGCCAATCATACCGGCCAAGCCCATGCGCTGGCCGTCTTGGGGGCTGTAGATACGCGTCACGCCGTAGTCCATCAGCGCCTTGATTTCGCTGGGCACAATCACACCGCCACCGCCACCAAAAACCTGGATGTGCGCGCCACCGCGGCTTTTCAGCAGATCGACCATGTACTTGAAATACTCGACGTGGCCGCCCTGGTAAGAGCTGATGGCAATGCCCTGCGCATCTTCCTGCAGCGCAGCGGTCACCACCTCGTCGACGCTGCGGTTGTGCCCCAGATGGATCACCTCAGCCCCCATGCTTTGCAGAATGCGGCGCATGATGTTGATGGCTGCGTCATGCCCGTCAAACAGGCTGGCAGCGGTGACAAAGCGCACCTTGTGCGTGGGGCGGTAATTGGCCAGGGCCTTGAAGTCGGCGGACAGGTCGGTCATGGTGGGTGTCTCCAGATCAATATTTGTGAGTTAAAAACCAGCCGTAGGCGCGGATGCGAACGGATTGACGTTGACGTAAACGTCAATGTTAACGGGTTTTAAAAAACAAATAATCACGGCTCGTCAAGCCACCGCTGGCACCCTATGAGCTTTTAATCCCTAAGCCAGATAACCGCACGCATGATCTGGACTGGACTGGCCCGTTTTAATGCTGTGCAAACACGGCTGCCAGTGTCGGTGCGTCCAAGATACGATCGGTCCAGAGTTCAAGCTGCTCTTCTGTTGCGCATTGAAGGCGCTGGCTAGCTTCAATGCTCAAGGGGCCAAAGCGCTTGATGAGCAGGCGCACCAGAAATTCGGCCTTGCCTTCTGCCTTGCCTTCTGCTTTGCCTTCTGCTTTGCCTTCTGCTTTGCCTTGCTGCATGCCCCGCTGGATGGCAAGGCGTTCAACACTGGTGACGTATTTCATTCGGGTTTCTCCTTCAATTTGTTCTATATCTTGCCACAGTCGCTGCTCCAGGCCGTCTGGCAGACGCATCATCCAGTCAAGCACTGCAAACAGGTCCAGCACACGCTGGCGGCTCCAGCCTTGCGTGTAGAGCAGGCGTACCAAGGTGCGTTTGGCTTGGTAACGCTGCTCGGGGTTGTGTTTGGTTTGGCGAGTGCGCAGGTGGGCAGCAGTGACCAGGGCAAAGGGGTTTGGATTGGCTTCCAGGTCTTGAACTCGGTCAGCGTGATCCAGCAGCTTGACGACCGGGAAGTGCATTTCATGGACGCAGCCGAGGGTTTCAAAGCCGTAGCGGTCGGGCTTCCAGCCCTCTTCGTCATCGGCCAACACCGCCATGCTGGCGATGGGGCAGGCGTAGCGGTCAAACAGGCGGTAGTTGTAAGTGAACATGCGCTTGGCAAAGTCGGCATCACGGCGGCCCTGCACCTCTACATGGACATAGACCCAGTTTTTCTGGCCAGTGGTCAAGGTCACGCAAGCCAGAGCATCAGCAAAACGCTTGCCAAGCTCGGCATCGCGCACTACCTGACGGAGTTCGACGTTTTTGAAGTCGTAGCCCTTGGCCCAGTCAATTTCGGCACTGGCCCGGGGAAAGTAAAACGCAATGAACTCGGGGAAGGCGTGTTCGAGGATGTCTTTCCAGGGGCTATCGTACTCATCAGAAGGTGATATTGAAGTGTTCATGCTGGCCATATTAGCGGGAACAGGTCAAACGCGACTTCAACATCAAATCGCCCCCACAAGTCATCTGTAAGCCGGAACAAACCGCCAGCGCTACAGCCGCTCACTTGTCCTCAAGCGGATTCAAAAAATCGTAAATCGGCAAGGCCAGGCCGCCCAGCAGCAGGATGGCCAGGTCCCATTGCCTGATTTTCCAGATCACCGGCAGGAAAAACAGCGCCAGCAGCACGAGGGAAAGGAGGTCGTAAATGCGTTTGTTCATGGTTTTGTCTTCCTTTTACAGATTAATTCAGTTCAGTCGAGCCGCTTGACCAGCCAGCGCGCGGTGCGCAGCAGGCGCGCGTCGTTGTGCAGCGCGCCCACCAGTTGCACGCCCAGCGGCAAACCGGCTTCGGTTTGCAGCAGCGGCAGAGACAGGCAGGGCAAGCCAGCAAAGGTCCACAGCGTGCTCATCACCGGGTCGCCTGTGCTCTCCAGTCCGGCCGGTGCGGCACCGAGCGTGGCCGGAGTCAGGATAGCGTCGAAATGTTCAAAAAATTCGTCAAAGCCGGCAGCGGCCACCTGCATGCGCTCAGACGCCTGCAGGTAATCGGCCGCCAGCAACTTGGCGCCGCGCGCCAGCATGTCGAGCGTGGACGTGCTGGCATGGTTGCCGTTGTCTGCCACCAGGCGTTGCAAGCTGGCGTGCATTTCAGCGTCCATGATGGTCTTGTGCCAGATCAGGGCATTGGCTACTGATTGCGGCAGTTCCACCTCGACCATGCAGTCTTTCAACTCATCAGCCAGCGCCTCAAAGGCCTCGCGCGCGGCTGGCTCCACCCGTTCCCACATGGGCGTTTTAACGAACATGAATTTGGGTGGCAAGGGCGGCTCTTCATTGCAAATGGACGCCAGTTGCATCGGGAACACCAGTTGGCCGCTGGCGAGTTGGTGACCACCCACCAGCACCTCGGCCACGGCGGCGGCATCTGGCACCGAGCGCGCAAACACGCCCACTTGGTCCAGCGACGGCGCACCCTTGAGGATGCCACCGTTAAAAATCAGGCCGCGCGATGGTTTGAAACCCACCACGCCGCAAAACGAGGCGGGGCGGATCACCGAGCCGTTGGTCTGCGTGCCCACAGCGGCCGGCACCAAACCGGCGGCCACAGCGGCAGCCGAGCCGCTGGACGAGCCACCCGGCGTGTGGCCCGGCGCGCGCGGGTTTTCGGTGACCGTGGGCTGCATGTAGGCCAGCTCGGTGCAGTGCGATTTGGCCCAGACCAGGGCACCGGCCTGGCGCAATTTGTGCACCAGAAAGGCATCGACACTGGGCGTGCGGCCACTGGCCGGGGCATAACCCCATTCGGTGGCGTAGTCGCAGGTGTCGATGTTGTCCTTGAGCGCAATCGGCACGCCAAACAGCGGCGGCAAGGGCGCGCCCACCTGGCGCAGGCCGTTGAGCCGCTCGGTTTGCAAGGCCACAATGTTGGCGTCGTGGTGGACGAATGCCTTCACCTCGGGCTCCTGCGTCCGACTGAATTCCAGCATGGCGGCCACGTAGTCCAGCAAGGGCAAGCTGCCTTGCTTGAAGTGCCCGACCAGCTCGGTCACACCTTGCTCGTGGGCCTGTTTTTGTGAATCTGTCATGGGTCTACTCTGCTTTCTTTACGGGGCTGTCGCTGCCGCCGGAAAAGAACGACGGGTCAATCACCGCGTCGGCCTCTGGCGTAGCGGCATCAGTCGGGGTATCAGCCGGGCTGGCTGCAGGTGCAGCATTGTCCGGGCTGGCTTCATCAGCACCGCCGCCCATCAAAAACGCCGGGTCCATGGACTCGCGGTCCACCGGGCCATCGTTGGCTGGCGCGCCGGACTGCGACGGGCTGTTGTACATCAAGTCGGGCAACCAGTTGACCAGCCGCGGCTGAACATAGAGCAGCGCCAGCGTCATCAGCACCATGCCAAGGAACGGGAAACAGCCCTTGAAAATGGTCCAGAGCTGCACCTGCGGCGGCGCCACCCCCTTCAGGTAATAGGCCGACATCGCCATTGGTGGCGTTAAAAACGAGGTTTGCAAATTCACGGCGATCAAAATGCCGAACAGGATGGGATCCACGTTGAAGTGCTCCAGCAGCGGCAGGAAAATGGGCACAAAAATGATGATGATCTCGCTCCACTCCAGCGGCCAGCCCAGCACAAAGATGATGAGCTGCGTCACGATCAAAAACTGCCAGGTGTTGAGGTCCATCGACAGCATGAACTCCTTGATGACGCTCTCGCCCCCGAGGTAAGAGAACACGCTGGAAAAGGTCCAGGAGCCAACAAACAGGTAGCACACCATGGCCGTTGTTTTGGCGGTCAAAAACACCGCTTCGCGCAGCCGCACCCAGGAAAACGCGCGGTACACCACCGCCAAAACAATACCGCCAGCCGCGCCCATGGCCGCCGCCTCGCTGGGCGTGGCCAGGCCGAACAAGATGGAGCCCAGCACCGTCAAAATCAGCAAAGCCAGCGGCAAAAACGCGGTGACCAGCATGTAGGCACCTTGCCAAAAGCCAATACTTTCAAGGTCCTTGGGTTTAGGCGCCAGCGATGGGTTGATGATGACGCGGCCCAACACATACAGCAAATACAGACCAGCCAGCACCATGCCCGGGACCATCGCCGCAGCGTAGAGCTTGACGACCGAAATACCCGCGGTGGCGGCGTACACAATCAGCATGATCGAGGGCGGAATCAAAATGCCCAGCGTGCCGCCCGCCGTGATCACGCCGGTAGCGAGTTTTTCGTCGTAGCCGGCCTTGAGCATGGACGGCAGCGCCAGCAGGCCCATCAACGTGACCACCGCACCGACAATGCCGGTGGCGGTGGCGAACATGGTGCAGGTGATCAGGGCGGCCACCGCCATTGAACCCGGCACGTGGCGCAGCGCCACTTGCAGGCTCAGGAACAGTTTGTCGAGAATGTTGGCACGCTCGATGATGTAGCCCATGAACAGGAACAGCGGGATCGAAATCAGCACATCGTTGTTCATGATGCTGAAGGTGTTCTGGGTGAACAGGTAGAAGATGTTGTTGTCGAGAAAGCTCTGGTCAGGCTGGTAGTAGGCGTAAAAGCCAAACAAGATGCCCATGCCCATCAGCGTGAAGGCAATCGGAAAACCCAGAAAAATGCAAACAATAAACAGGCCCAGCATCAGCAGAGCGATCATCGGGTCGCTCATGCGGCACCGCCTTCTTTGTGACCAAATTGTTTTTGCAGCGCTACTTCGAGCTCCACCACGTCTTCATCGCGGCTCATCCAGGCGTTGTCACGGATGGCAATCACGCAGCGGCACATTTCGGCCAGGCCCTGCAAAAACAAGGCTACGCCCACAACAAAGATGACCGACTTCAGTTGCCAGATCGGCACGCCCACCGGGCTGTTGACGCTGGCCTCCTGAATGTTGCCCGACTTGAGGGCATAGAAGAAACCCGAGAACACCAGCGCCAGCACGCCAGGCATGTAAAAAATAAAGTACAGCGCCAAGTCCACTTTGGCCTGAGTGGCAGGACTCCACTTGCGGTAAATAAAGTCGCCGCGCACATGCGCGCCCTTGGACAGGGTGTAGGGGCCAGCCATTAAAAACAGCGTGCCGTACAGGATGTAACTCATGTCAAAAGCCCAGTCGGTGGGGTCGTTGAGCACATAGCGGCGGAACACCTCGTAACAGGTGCCGGCCGTCAACACCAGCACGGTCCAGGCAAAACCGTGGCCCAGGGCTTCTGAGAGCCTGTCAATGCTGCGAATAAATTTTTCCATACGAGCTCACAAAAAAATCGCCGCCACAGGGGCGGCGATGTGGTTGCCAAAAACAGGGTTTAAACCGGCAGCTTGGTCTTGAAGACGTGCTCAAAGGCCGACTTGTAATCGGCTTCGTTGTAGAAACCGTAGTAAGCCACGCGACGTGCCCAGTCTTTTTGCGACTGCCATACTTTCTTGAAGAACGGGTCTTCGGCTTCGAGCCTGGCCACAATCACGTCCCAGGCTTCAATTTGTGCCTTGAAGATGGCCTTGGAGGTACGCGACACCTTGACCTTGTCCTTGACGATCAACTGCTGCAGGTCGCGCGAGTAGTTGTCTTGTGCGGTCCAGGTGTTGGCCGAAGAGGTCGCCTCGGCGGCGTATTCCAAAATGGCTTTGAGGTCGGGCGGCAAGGCGTCGTACTTGGTCTTGTTGAAGATGATCTCAAAGAATTCCATGGCCTGGTGGTAGGAGCCCATGGAATAGTACTTGGCCACGTCCTGCGAGCCAAAGCGGCGGTCGGAGGTGGGGTTGTTGAACTCGAATGCGTCAATCACGCCACGCTCCATGGCCGGCACAATTTCGCCGCCGGGCAACTGGGTGACCTTCATGCCCAATTCCTGCATCAGGTCGGCGGCCAGGCCCACGGTGCGGTACTTGAAGCCTTTGAGTTCAGCAGCAGTTTTGGGCGGCGTGTTTTTAAACCAGCCCAGCGGCTGGGTGGGCATGGGGAAAGCAAACAAGCCTTTCACGTTGTTGCCCAGTTTCTTTTGCAGTTCGTCATAAAACGCCATGCCGCCGCCACGCTGAATCCAGCCCAGTGCCTGCTCGGCATTGGCACCGGTAATGGGGCCTGAGCCAAACAGCGAGGCCACCTTGGACTTGCCATACCAATACACCGCCACTTGGTGACCAGCATCAAGCACGCCTTTGCTCACCGCGTCGGTGATTTCAAACGCCTTGACCACCGCGCCGGCAGTGAGGTATTCGATGCGCAGGCGCCCACCTGCCATCTCGTTGACGCGCTTGACGTACTCTTCGGCCATTTCGTTAAAAATATCCTTGGCGCCCCAGGCGCCCTGCATTTTCATCACGATGGTGGAAGGCTTGACAGCCACAGCCGGCGCTTGTGCGCGCACCGCCATTACGGGGGCGGCCGCCGCAGCGGCGGCAACAAAAAATTTACGGCGTGTGGGGGTTGCCGGGGCAGCCGCCGCAGTGGCATTGGCAGTGGCAGTGGTGTCATGCACAGTCATGTTGTTTCCTTTAATTTGGTTCTGATGAACAATGATCCGTTGAATTAGATTTGCGGACCTCGATAAGGTACCCTGAAGCGCCACCTTAAAAAGCTAGGGGAAACCCTGAACAAGTCGCCTAGGTGTCAGGCTTTTTTGTAAAAACAATGGTGACTTGCAGGTAGGCAATCGGCTCGCCGCGTTACATTTCAGCCTTGTCACACTGTTCAGTCCATGCAGCCATGAAGCCAATTCAACTCTTTGACACCGCCTCAAGCACCTTCACGTACGTGCTGTTTGACACGGGCACCCGCGACGCTGTCATCATCGACCCGGTGGACGCGCAGCTTGAGCGCGACCTGCAAGTGCTGCGCGACTACGGCCTCAAGCTGAAGTGGGCGCTTGAAACCCACGCGCACGCCGACCACATCACCAGCGCCGGGATGCTGGCCGAGCTGGCCGGTGCCAAAACCGCTGCGCCGGTGGACTGTGGCATCAGCACCGCCGCTGTGCAGCTCAAGGATGGCGAAACCTTGAGCTTTGGTGCCGAACAAATCCGCTCCCTGCACACCCCCGGCCACACTGCGGGCAGCATGTGCTTTGTCTGGCGCGACCATGTCTTCACCGGCGACACGCTGCTGATCAACGGCTGTGGTCGCACCGATTTTCAAAGTGGCAGCGCCAAAGAGCTTCACCACAGCCTGACCCAAGTGCTGTTCAAGCTGCCCGATGACACCATCGTTTGGCCGGGGCACGACTACAAGGGCAAGACCAGTTCGACCATCGGCTTTGAAAAAGCCAGCAATGCGCGCGTGGCCGGCAAAACCGAAGCAGAGTTTGTGGCCACCATGGACGCGCTGAATTTGCCGCCGCCCAAGCGCATTGACGAGGCCGTGCCGGCCAACCTGCAGGGCGGACTGCGCCACGACGCGCACCCTGGCAACAGCCTGCAGGTGCAGCTCGCGCCTGACTACGCGGGAGACATCAGTTGTGCCCTGGCCTGGGCCTGGGTGCAAAGCGGCGCTGGCGTGCTGGTGGACGTGCGCACCGACGCCGAGCGTGCCTGGGTCGGCTTTGTGCCCGATGCCTCGGCCGTGGCCTGGAAGCAGTGGCCCGGCATGGTCAACAACCCCAACTTCGACGACGAGCTGAAAGCCGCCGTGCCCGCTGGCAAAAAGGCGCTGCTGCTGTGCCGCAGCGGCGTGCGCTCCATTGCCGCCGCCAAACGCGCCACCGAGCTGGGGCTGGAGGCGTACAACATTCTGGAAGGTTTTGAAGGCGACCCCGACGGCCAAGCGCAGCGCGGCCGCAAGGGAGGCTGGCGCCTGAGCGGTCTGCCCTGGCGCCAGAGCTGACAAGGCCACCATGACTTTTTTGGCCATTGATGTCGGCAACACCCGACTGAAGTGGGCGCTGCATGCCGCACCGCACCGCACCGCGCCGCTGCTGGCGCAGGGTGTCGAGTTTCTGGAAAACATCGACCGCCTGGCCAATGGCGACTGGGGTGGTCTGCCGCACCCGGCGCGCATGCTGGGCTGCACCGTGGCGGGCGACGCCGTCAAGCGCCGCGTCGAAGAACAGATGGAACTGTGGGACGTGTCCGCCAACTGGGTGGTGGCCAGCAGCCATGAGGCCGGTCTGAGCAACGGCTACGACTACCCGTCGCGCCTGGGTGCTGACCGCTGGGTGGCCATGATCGGCGCCTGGCACCGCACTTTGGCGCAAGGCCCGGCGCGGCCACTGGTGGTGGTGATGGTCGGCACTGCGGTCACGGTGGATGCCGTCGACACGCAGGGCAAGTTTTTGGGCGGCATCATCCTACCCGGCCACGGCATCATGCTGCGCGCTTTGGAGTCCGGCACCGCCGGGCTGCATGTGCCCACCGGTAATGTGTGCCAATTTCCGACCAACACCAGCGACGCCCTGACCAGCGGCGGCACCTACGCCATTGCCGGCGCGGTGGAGCGCATGGTGCAGCACCTGCGCCAGCACTGCGACGCCGAGCCACGCTGCATCATGACCGGTGGCGCCGGCTGGAAAATGGCGCCCAACATGTCGGTGCCTTTTGAGCTGGTGGACAACCTGCTGTTTGACGGCCTGCTGGAGATGGCAGCGCAACGGTTTGGCTGACGCTCACCGCTTCAGCCACGCCTGTGCCAACCGCACCCAGTAGGTGGCCCCCAGCGGCAACAGGTCATCATTGAAGTCATAGCTCGGGTTGTGCAGCATGCACGGCCCGCCGCCGTGGCCCATGGCGCGGTGGTCGCCGTCGCCATTGGCAATGAAGACATAGCAACCGGGCTTGGCTTGCAGCATGAAAGAAAAGTCTTCGGCACCCATGGTCGGCTCCTGTGCCAGCACCTGCTCAGCGCCCACAATCTCGGCCATCACCTGGCGCGCAAAGTCGGCCTCGGCAACGCTGTTGATGGTGGGCGGGTAATTGCGCTTGAACGCAAAGTCGGCGCGCAGCCCTGATGCCGCGCAAATGTGCTCGGTCATCACCCGCATGCGCTGCTCAATCTGGTCGAGCACCGCCAGCGAAAAAGTGCGCACTGTACCTTGCAGTTCGCAGCGGTTGGGAATGACGTTGGTGGCCTCGCCGGCATGGATCATGGTGACTGAAATCACGCCTGCATCAATCGGTTTGAGGTTGCGGCTGATGATGGTCTGGAAAGACTGCACCAGTTGGCAGGCCACAGGCACCGGGTCGAGCGCGTTGTGTGGCATGGCGGCGTGCCCCCCTTTGCCGTGCAGGGTGATCTTGAACTCGTTGCTGCTGGCCATCACCGGGCCCGCGCTGGCAGCAAACTGGCCTAACTGCATGCCCGGCCAGTTGTGCATGCCAAACACCGCGTCCATGGGGAACTGCTCAAACAAGCCGTCCTTGATCATCTCGCGTGCACCACCACCGCCTTCTTCAGCCGGCTGAAAAATCAGATATACCGTGCCGTCAAAGTTGCGCTGCGTGGCCAGGTGCTGGGCTGCGGCCAGCAGCATGGCGGTGTGACCGTCGTGACCGCAGGCGTGCATCTTGCCGGGCTCGGTGCTGGCGTGGGCGAAGGTGTTGGCCTCTTGCATCGGCAGCGCGTCCATGTCGGCGCGCAAACCAATCGCCCTGTTCGAAGTGCCGTTTTTAACGATACCGACCACGCCCGTGGTGCCCAAGCCACGATGGATCGGAATGCCCCACTCGGTGAGCTTGGCGGCCACCACATCGGCTGTGCGAAACTCGTTGAAGCACAGCTCTGGGTGGGCGTGCAGGTCGCGGCGCAAGACCTCAAGGCGGCTGCGCTGCTGGGCAATTTCAGGGATCAAATGCATGGTTGTTCCTACAAGACTGACGTCATTGCGAGTCGCGCAGTGACGAGATTGTTACGTCACAATCATGCCTCAACTTGCAAAGCCACCATGACCACTACCACTTTGCCAGCCACTGACACCGTGCAGATTTTGGGCGCCTGCCCGCACGACTGCCCCGACACCTGCTCACTGCTGACCACGGTGCAAGGCGGCGTGGCCGTCAAGGTGCAGGGCAACCCGGCGCACCCGCACACGGCGGGCAGCCTGTGCACCAAGGTGTCGCGCTACCCCGAGCGCACCTACCACCCCGAGCGCCTCCTGTATCCGCTCAAACGCGTCGGTGCCAAAGGCAGTGGGCAGTTTGAGCGCGTGAGTTGGGATGCTGCCCTGAGCGACATTGCCATGCGCCTGCGCGCGATTGCCGCGCGCGACCCGCAGGCCATCCTGCCCTACAGCTACGCCGGCACCATGGGGCTGGTGCAGGGCGAGAGCATGGCGGCCCGCTTTTTCAACAAGCTGGGTGCCTCCCAACTGGAGCGCACCATTTGCGCTGCGGCCGGTGGCGAAGGGCTGGTGCACACCCTGGGCGGCAAGGTCGGCATGCGAGTGGAATTCTTTGCCGAGTCGAAACTCATTTTGATTTGGGGCAGCAATTCCATCAGCAGTAACCTGCATTTCTGGCGCTACGCAAGCCAGGCCAAACACAACGGCGCCAAGCTCATTTGCATCGACCCGCGCAAGACCGAGACCGCCGACAAATGCCACGAGCACATCGCCCTGCTGCCGGGCACCGACGGCGCGCTGGCTTTAGCGCTGATGCACGAGCTGATTCAAAACGACTGGCTCGACCACGACTACTTGGCGCGCTACACGCTGGGCTGCGAACTGCTGCGCGAACGCGCCCTGATATGGCCACCAGAGCGCGCAGCGGCGGTGTGCGGCATTACCCCCGAACAAATTCGCGCCCTGGCACGCGACTACGGCACCTGCGCCCGCAACGGCCAGCCCGCTGCTATCCGCCTGAACTACGGTATGCAGCGTGTGCATGGCGGCGCCAATGCGGTGCGCCTGATCGCCAGCCTGCCCGCGCTGATTGGCGCCTGGCGCACGCGCGCTGGTGGCCTGCTGCTATCAAGCTCGGGGGCTTTTCCGGTGCAGCGCGCCGCGCTACAGCGCCCTGATTTGCTGGCCGGGCGCCATCCGCGCAGCATCAACATGGCCACCATTGGCGACGACCTGCGGCGCCCGAGCTGCCCGACCTTTGGACCGGCCATCGAGGCGCTGATCGTCTACAACAGCAACCCGGTGGCGATCGCGCCCGAGTCGGCCAAGGTGGTGCAGGGCTTTGCCCGCGACGATTTATTTACCGTGGTACTGGAACAGTTTCAGACCGACACGGCAGACTACGCCGACTACATCCTGCCCGCCACCACCCAGTTGGAGCACTGGGACGTGCACAGCGCCTACGGCCACACCGACGCGCTGCTCAACCGCCCGGCGATTGCACCGCTGGGCGAGGCGAAACCCAACGCGCAGATTTTTCGGGAACTGGCCGCTCACATGGGCTTTGCTGAGCCGTGCTTTGCCGATAGTGACGAAGCGCTGTGCCGCCAGGCTTATGGCGATGCGGTCGATTTTGAGGTGCTGCTGGCGCAGGGTTTTGCCACCTTGCCCACGCCCGAGGCCCCGTTTGCCCAGGGCAACTTCCCGACCCCGTCGGGCAAGTGCGAGTTTTTCAGCGCCCGGCTGGCGGCGCAGGGTCATGACGGTCTGCCCGACCATGTGCCCAACCATGAGGCGGCGCACACCTCGGTCGCCTATCCGCTGGCCTTGATTTCGCCCCCAGCGCGCAACTTTTTGAACTCAAGCTTTGTCAACGTCGAAAGTCTGCAAGCCACAGAAGGCGAGCCGCTGCTGGAAATGCATCAACTTGATGCGGCCGCGCGCGGCATTGCCGACGGCGCTGTGGTGCGTGTTTATAACGACCGCGGCACCTACCAGTGCCGGGCCCGCCTCAGCGTGCGGGCGAGAGCGGGCGTGGTCAACGGCCTGGGCGTGTGGTGGCGCAAACTGGGGCTCAATGGCACCAACGTGAACCAGCTCACCAGCCAGAAGCTCACCGACCTGGGCCACGGGCCGACCTTCTACGATTGCCTGGTTCAGGTTGCCCTGCTCGACACCCACACCTCGTTAAGCCAAAAATCGGCCCCATAGATCGCCTGATTCATAGTAAAGTAGCGTTCTTTTAATGCCCATTTTCTTCGCAAGATGAACGTTTCTGCTGCATCTCCAACAGCAAATTTCTACGATCCAATCAGCAAAGCCGATCGGACTGCCGGTGCGCCGCGCTCAGAAGTAAAAACTGAGCAGCGCCAGCCGGGTCAAAAGCTGACGCCACAGGATTTGGCTGTGGTTCAAGAACTCAAGGCCATTGATCAGTCGGTTCGCGCCCATGAGGCAGCGCACATGGCTGCTGGCGCGGGCCTGACTTCCGGGGCAACATTTACCTACCAGCGCGGACCCGATGGCGGCAATTACGCAGTGGGTGGCGAAGTGCGCATCAACAGCTCTGGCGGGCGTACACCCGAGGTAGCGCTGCGCAATGCCCGCCAGATCAAGGCCGCCGCCCTGGCCCCGGCAGACCCCTCGGGTCAGGATCGCGCCGTTGCAGCATTGGCAACAGGCATGGAACAAGAGGCAATGGCCCAGATCGCGCAGCTAAAAACCGAAGCAGCGAACGACCAAGCCAGGCCAAAAACGTCTGCGCTTGCGCGGGCTTATGGCGCCATGGACGACCGCGTCGGGAAGCTGTTAAACAGTTACGCCTGAAGCACCTCAGCGACGCTCTCACCATCAGAACCGGCAGACGCTTTACAAGCCGGACGCAGCAACGCGCACGTACCCAAAATGGCTATCCGTGCGTCGATTTGACTGACTTCCATGCGTGGCTTGGCAAGCCAACGCCATGAACTGCCAGATTCACACTCGGGTTGAGTCAATGGGCGGTCCTTTGAAAAAAATGCCTTGAGCCAGGTCGAGACAACGTTGAACACCATCAACGTGTCGGTCGATATCACGGGGGTTATTCCTTCAAGGGAGGTAGACGACAAATAAGCAAGTGAAGCGGGGATCGAATCCAAGACTCTTGGAGACAACCAATTTGTCCGAACTGTCTTTTCCGAACAGCTGGAAGGCTAGTCCTCTCGCCTTGATAACGTGATGCCGATTCAGTCAAAACCTGATCCAATTGGCGGAGTGAAATGTGACATATTTTGCTTTCATGCAAATACGCACAGCGGCATCCACACTAGTGATTGGCCTCGTCAGTCATTTGAATTTCGGCGTGCCAAAGCCTGGCACAGCAATTCGTTGAACATCAAATTATTCGTCTTCCTCAGAATTTCCCCGCAGCGCAACCGGGTCTGCCGTGATGGGACGGTAGATTTCAACGCGCTGACCTGGCTCCAGGCGGGCTTCCAAAGCAACAGTTTTGCCAAAAACACCTACCTTTTGAAGGTTGAGGTCAAGCATTGGGAATGTCCGAATGATGCCGCTGGCCTCAATCGCATCACGCACCGTTGCTTGCTCAGGTACATCGACCTCTAGCCAAGCCTGGCGGTCTGGCAAGGCATAGGTGACGCTGACTTTCATGATGTGGCTGCCCCAGGTAAAACAACTTCAACCGGTGCAAGTTTTGATCGTATGGATGGTTTTCGCGCGTCCATCGCGCGATTGGCGGCAATCATCAGCCCCAGCACGATAAAACCACCCGCAGGCAAAATCATCACCAAGGCCCCGCCGCCGGGATACACCCGCATCTCCGGAGACCCAAGAGCGGGCCCAAGCAAAATAGCAGCACCGGCAAACAGCGTGCCGCTCCCCGCCACCTCGCGCAGGGCACCCATCAGGGTCAAGGCCAAGGTAAAGCCGACCCCCATCGCCAAGCCGTCCAGCGCCGACAGGGCCACACTGTTTTTGCAAGCAAACGATTCGGCGCGCCCCAAAATCAGGCAGTTCACCACAATCAGCGGGATGAACAGTCCCAGCACCTTGTGCAGCTCATGCAGCCAGGCGTTTATGGCCAGGTCAACCAGGGTGACCAGCGTGGCGATGATCAACACAAACGCTGGAATGCGCACTTCGTCGGCGATCAAGCCGCGCAGCAGCGCCACCAGCATGTTGGATGCCACTAGCACCGCCAGCGCTGGGCACAGCGACAACATCTGGCTGAACACCACGTTGTTGCGCCACAGACCGTCGGCAAGAATGTCTTTGGTTTGACGGTTCGCGGCAAACAACCGCAAAACGAACAAAGGGGATAACCCAGCGGAGATGGTGGAGGAAAGGGGCGCAGCCAAGGGAAACGTCAGCAAGAACCCCGCAGCCCGGACACCGAGTCGGGACAAACCTGTGCCGATGGGACTTGAGGGCGTACGTATAGCAGCGAAACGGGACAAAAAGTTGCGATTCACGGCACTGCTGCACCACATCACACCAATGCTACTGATGGAGAGCTTCTGCGCACTCAAGCACGACGCAGCGGCAGGCGTGGACGCAGTGACGTGGCAAGACTACGAGGAAGGACTGCATGAGCGAGTGCAAACGCTGCACCGGCAAATCCACGTGGGTGGTTACCGGGCAACACCATCACGGCGGGTACTCATCCCCAAAGCTGATGGCAAACAGCGCGCACTAGGCATTGCCTCATTGGAGGACAAAATTGTGCAACAGGCGGTCGTGACCGTCCTGAACATGATTTATGAAGAAGACTTCCTTGGATTCTCGTATGGCCACGCGCTCAAAGGAAGTTGTCGCAATGACATCGCAGCCCTTCGGCTCATCCAAACTGGTACGGTGTGGCCAGCCCGGCTTTGGCCTCTTCGCGCGAAAGCAGCGTGTCTTGAATCAGGCGCAGAGGCATTTCAGGGTTTTCCAAAACAGCCTTGCCAATACGGGCCCCATACTCAATTTGTTTGGGCACCGACCGGTGCTCTGCCGCTGCATGCGGTTTGGCATCTTCTACCAATCGCTCTGAAAGTTTTAATGCCACGGCCATCACGGTTCTCCTTTAATCACGCGTTTTTTTATGACGTGACTTGCAACCTTTTGCAACCAACGAGTCGACTAATGTCTGTAATTTGGCGGGCCAATCGTCAAAACCAACGCCCGCCATCAGCCGAACTAGCCAAACGTTGCTCCAAACGATGCCCATAGCGTTTCGGCAACATCACCGCTGATACACAAAATTATTGCTGTCAGCGCTTATTCAACAAGTGCCGGGGGTCTATTTGCTAAAGAAAAAGAGGAAAGCAAGGCTCCCGATGTGATCGTGCCCAAATTGTGGCGAGTCGTATTTTTTTGTCCAAACCCTGCATGAGATTGAGCGCATCAAAATGCGGCACAGAGCGGTTGCCGTCAACCGCTCTGTGCCGGTGGCCGCCTTTGCGCTGGCTAAGGCTTGACTGGGTGGGTTGGGCAGTCATACAACTTACAAGTCATTTACCCCGCTAGCGACCGTCCAGCAAGCGAAAGCCGGACTTTGTCCACCTGGTTCAAGCTGTTGTTGCGCCGCAAGCTACCACAACAGGCTAAGGCATCCGATTTGTAGCGTTCCCTCCAAATCAACCAAATTTCCGGCCTAAGCCAACCAATAGCCCGCCAAAGCACCCCGTTGCCCCCCTTTGCCCGCCGTTTTCACCTGGCATTCAACTTGCAATAACAAGGCTTCCCACCCTATCAGGGGCGTTTCATGTCAACAACCCTCAAGGCGCGCATCGCCGATATGTTTGATGAGCAGGGGTGCGACATCAACCAGGGCAAGAGCGACAAAGACCGCAAAAAGGGTTGTAGCAAACAACTCTTGCCCGGTGCGGCGGCGGGCGGATGCGCTTTTGACAGGGCCAAGATTGCGCTGCAACCGATTGCCGACGTGGTGCACCTGGTGCACGGGCCGATTGCCTGCGAAGGCAACTCGTGGGACAACTGGCACAGCGGCTCGTCGGGCCCGCAAATCTACCGCACCGGCTTTACCACTGAGATCAATGAGCTTGACGTGATCTATGGCGGCGAAAAACGCTTGTTCAAATCGATCCGCGAGGTTCTGGAAAAGTACGACCCGCCCGCAGTCTTTGTCTATCAAACCTGCGTGCCCGCATTGGTGGGCGACGACATTGAGGCGGTCTGCAAACGCGCCACCGAGATGTTTGGCAAACCCATCATTCCGATCAACGCCCCCGGTTTTGCCGGCACCAAAAACCTGGGCAACAAGCTGGGTGCCGAGGCGCTGCTGAACTATGTGATTGGCACGCGCGAGCCTGCATTCACCACGCCTTGTGACATCAACATCATTGGCGAATACAACCTGGTGGGCGAGCTGTGGCAGGTCAAACCGCTGCTCGATGCTTTGGGCATCCGCATTCTTGCCACCATTGCGGGGATAGGCGCTACAACGACATTGCCAGCGCGCACCGCGCCAAAGTCAACATGATGGTGTGCTCCAAGTCGATGATCAACCTCGCCACCAAGATGCAGCAACGCTGGGGCATTGCGTATTTTGAAGGCTCGTTCTATGGCATTGGTGACATGAGCGACTCGCTACGTCAAATCGCCAAATTGCTGATTCAACAAGGCGCACCGGCTGACTTACTGGACCGTACCGAGCGCTTGATTGAGGTCGAAGAAGCCCTCGCTTACCAGCGCATTGCCGAGTTCAAGCAGCGCCTCTCTGGCAAGCATGTGCTGCTCTACACCGGCGGCGTCAGCCTGCCCCTTGGGGTGAAGACGGCGAAACGCTGGGCGCTGCGCCTGTCGCTGTGGGTGCCTGACCATGGCCAGCGTCATTGAATCCAAAAAAGCCTGTGCGATGAACCCGCTCAAGATGAGCCAGCCGCTGGGTGCCACACTGGCGTTTTTGGGACTGGATGCTTGCATGCCGGTGATGCACGGCTCGCAAGGCTGTACCTCATTTGGCCTGGTGCTGCTGGTGCGCCACTTCAAAGAAGGCCACAGAATTTTCAGATTTT
>Ga0210053_1001848_pt1 | contig 18799 bp, 10 predicted proteins | sample CryGeymeta201512_FD_185467 | JGI IMG/M metagenome (GOLD analysis project Ga0210053, IMG submission 185467) | Groundwater microbial communities from Crystal Geyser aquifers in Utah, USA - Crystal Geyser metaG 2015-12 (SPAdes) (version 2) | ecosystem: Environmental > Aquatic > Deep subsurface >... | reverse complement strand
GGAACAGGCGCGACGGGTTGGTGGGCGCGATCCGGATATAGCGGCCATCGCGGTCGTAAACGATGATGACATCGGTCATGGCCGCAAAGAGCGAGCGCAGTTCGGCTTCGGAGCGCTGGGTGGAATCGAACAGGCGGGCATTCTGGATGGCGATCGCCGCCTGCGGAGCGAAAGCGCGCGCAAGCGCGGCGCTCTCCTGGGAGAAAGCGTTGGGATTGTTCTCGTCGAGGATCAGGATGCCGATCACGTCCGGACCGACGATGAGGGGCGCGCCCAACCAGGAGCGGATGGCGGCTGTTTCGGGAAGAACCTCCCAGCGCGGGTCGTCCTGGGTGTCGTTCAGGATGACAACCTCCCGCGACTTTACGATCTCCAGCATCAATTTGTCTTCTTCCAACGGCCGCAGGAAGCGGTCAGGCGGACTTTCGAGCGCGACCGTGCGCTCCTGGTCCCGGCTGATGCCGCCAATCTGCAACCGGCGCCCATTTGGTTCGAGGAGTTGGACGGAGGCCGTGCGGAACGGAATGAGGCGGGGCAATTGTTCGAGCAGTTGTCGCACCACCTCGTTCAGATCTAGGGAGGAACTGGCGATGCGCGCCATCTCTGCCAGCGTATCCGCGATCTGGCGGCGGTATTGTTCCTGCCCATACAGGCGGGAATTCTGAATGGAAATGGCGGCCTGTCCGGCAACCGCCATCAGCAGGTCGCGGTCATGTTCATCGTAAACGTTGGGTTCGGTGTACGATTGCGCCGCCATGACTCCGATCACCTGCTCGCCGAGGAGCAGGGGGACGCCCAGCCAGCAACTTGCCGGTTCGCCCACAACTTCGATCCCCATCTTTTGCATGGCTTCGGTTACATTTTCGGGGATCAAAATTGGTTTGCGCGTACGCAGGACGTAGCCTGTCAATCCTTTATCCGCCGGAATGGTGGCGATGTTTAGATCTACAACCGATTCGGATACGTTGAACGGGAACGTCACTTCGTTCCGTTCCGGGGAATACAAGCCGATGTAAAAATTCTTTGCGCTAATCAGGCGTTCCACGCCGCGATAGATTTCGGGTAAAACCTGGTCCACATCCAGTAGGGCTGACAGTTTTTGGTTAAGCTCGTTGAGGGCGTCCAATTCCCTGGTGCGCGTCTGGGTCTCTTCAAACAGGCGCGCGTTTTGGATGGCAATGGCGGCCTGGCTGGATATGGCCGTTAGCAGGTCGCGATGGTGTTCGGTAAACAGGTTCGGGGTCTCGATGCTTTGAAGGCCAATGACGCCCAGCACAGACTCGCCCACCAGCAGGGGCGCTCCCAGCCAGCACTGCGCCATGCGGGTGTCCCCAAGGGTAATGACTTCAATCCCCAAATTTTTCATGTGGCCGGACATGTCATCGGGGATGAAGAGCGGTTCGCACGTGCGCAGAACGGTATCGGTCAGGCCGTTGCCCAGTTTGCGCGGCGGTACCTGGACTCGTTCACGGTCGTTGATCACGAAGATCGGGGTGATCTCCTGCTTCGCTTCGTCGTACAATGAGACGAACAGGTTGGTGGTATCCATCAAGCGGCTGGCGTACTTGTAGACGGCCCCGGCAATGGCTTCGATGCTCAACAAGCCAGTGAGCTCGCGTCCCATTTCGTTGAGCGCCGCCAGTTCCTCGGCGCGCGAGCGGGTTTCCTGGAAGAGGCGCGCGTTTTCGAGCGCCTGCGAGAGCTGGTCGGTCACCTGCCTGACGAGCAATTGTTCGTTCTGGTCCCAACTGCGCCCGGCCGTCTCATCCACCACCTGGAGCGTGGCCCAGTTGAGGCTGTCCATTTGGAAGGCCAGCGACATGCTGGACGGGGTGTCCGCCCCGCCGCGCCGGGCAATGGATACCGATTCCAAAGGCGGAAGCGTTCCGGTCTGTGTGAGCGCAGGCGCGCGTGACACGGGTCTGGTCGCGGCGGGATGGGCGGAACTGACTGCGGGCTTTTTTTCGACGGGCCGGGAGGGCGTCTTCCGGGCGGACTTTTCCCTGGCGCCGTGCGGCTTAAGCCGTACCACATCGTCCCGACGTTGTCCCGAATCTCTTGCGGGATGCTTTTTCGGGAGGGCAGGTGTGGATGGTTTGGCCGATTCGTCCTGCATGCCCTCGAAGAGATCGTCAAGCCGTTTGCTGGTTGGTTTCTTTGGCATATTCCATTAACTCCTCAGCCAGCACGCGGTATTGCAGGGAACCGCGGCTGGAGGGCATGTAGCGCGTGATGGGTTGCCCGGCAATCGGACTTTCACGCAATTTGGTATCCATTTCAATCACGGTCTCGAACATGCCGTCGCCGAACGTGGAAACCAACTGTTCGTAAATACTGCGATGGGTGCGGTTGCGGCGGTCCAGCAGGGTGACCAGGATGCGATAGGCCAGGTTTGGGTTGGCTTCCTTGCGGATGCGGCGGATGACCGTCATCATGTTCCGCAGGGCGTAGGCCGAGAAATATTCCGCCTGCGTGGGGATCAGCAACAAGTCGGAGGCGGCCAGGGCGTTGAGCGTGATGGCCCCAAGAGACGGTGGGCAATCCAACAGGGTGTAATCGTACGAAAGGCTGGGAATCGCTTCCAGCGCGGCGCGCAGGGTGGTCAAATAATTGGTGCGCACCGGCAGGAATTGCTCGGCGCTTTCGATGCGGGCGTTGCACGGCACCAGGTCGAGGCGCTCGAAGTCGGTCTTGTGGATCGCGCCCTGGAGCGGCGCGGATTCGATCAGGACGTTGGCGGAGGTCTTCGAGGCCTCGCCCGGCTCAAATCCAAGCGCCAGCGTCAGGTTGGCCTGCGGGTCCATGTCCAGCAATAAAACCCGGTGACCCAGTTCGGCTAGCGCGCCTCCCAGGGAGAGCGTGGTGGTCGTCTTGGCGACGCCGCCTTTTTCGTTTGAAATGGCAATGGTGTACGTCATAGGCCTGACTCCAATCAACCGGCTTCCTGGCCGTTGTTTTCGCGGCCGGGAAGATGCGCGGAGACAACTTGCGGGATGATCTCGACCCGGCTTACATTCAGGACGTGTTGCAGTTCCTCGATGGCGGTTCGGATCATGACCTGCGGGTCGTTTGTTTCCCGGATCCTGGAGGTGATCTCGGCGACGGCATGTTCGCGGGCCGCGCGGCCGGAGGTCTCCTCGAACAGGCGCGCGTTTTCAAGCGCCAGCGCCAGGCGTTCGGCGGTGGCCTCGATTACGGCGATCTCGTCCTCGGTCCATGCGCGATCGGGATCGGCGGAACGAATATCCAGGATTCCGATCACCTGGTTTTGCAAGCGGATCGGTACTGCGACTGCCGATATCGTTGCTTGTGTGTCTGATTTTCGGGCCGGTGTGGCAACCACCATTCGCCCGGTCTTGAGCGCATTTTGCACTTCATCCCATTCCACCGGCTCGTTGATAAGATGACCCGCCCCGGCGGCATGGTAATACCCCAGGGCAGATTGCTCGGTTTTGCGTTCCCAGGCGCGGTTGATGAAGTCGCCATACAAGGACTGCGATTCTGCCAGCGCCTGCCGGGATTCTGAAATAAGGCGGGCGTTTTCGATGGCAATGGCGACCTGGTCGGCCAAAATGCCAATGGTTTCCACATCTTTCTCGGTGAAAGCATTGGCCTCGATGCTTTGCGCATCCAGTACGCCGATGATGCGTCCGCGCAGGCGGAGGGGCAATGCCATTTCAGAGCGCGTTTCGGGCATGTCGGGGTTGTTGAAGTAGGTCGCGTCCTCGCCGACATCCAGGGCGATGCGCGGCTCACCACTGGCGGCCACATGTCCGACGATGCCGACCTGGCCCACGGGTAATTTGTGTCCACGCGCGATCATGCGTTTGCCGCCAGGGCTGTTGGAGGCCCGCAAGACGGCGTTGTCGCGGACGGGATCGAGCAGGAATACGCCCACGTGATAGAAGCCGAAGCGTTCGCTGACCAAATTCGTGACCAGTGTGAGCAGGTTTTCGAGATTGACTTCGGTGGAGACGGCGCGCGCCACTTCGCTGACCACCTGGAGCTCCTCCGCGCGCTTCCCGCTTTGGAGGGTCGCCTGTTCCAGGTCGGCGGTGCGTTCCGCCACGCGTTGTTCGAGGCCTGAAATTAAGTCGCGCAGGCGGGCGGTCATTGAGTTGAAGGCGTTCGCAAGAATGCCGAATTCATCGTTGGAGGTTGCGGTTGCGTAAGCCTGGATATTTCCCTGTGTAACTTCCTGGGCGATGCCGGCTAATTTGATCAGCGGAGATGTTAATGTTTGCGCCAGGGCGAGCGCAGAAATTGCCGCGGCCAGGCTAATAAGCAATGCCAGCAGGGTTGTGGTTAGAGTCTGTCGCTGCACTGGCGCGAGCAGGATGTCTTGCTCCAGGGAATAGATGACCACCCAGGGGCGGGTTGTCATGCTGGCGATGGCAAGCGCATTGGCGGTTGGTTCTTTTTTGTTTTCGCTGGCGCTGCTTTCCTGGATGGTCAGGAATGATTGGCCGGATTGCAAGCCGTCTTCGATTGCGGGTAGGTTGGCGGAGAATTGATCGGCTGTGCCGTTCGGCAGTTGACCGGCGCTTTGTAGCTTCGCCAGCGCGGCTGTGTCAAGCGGCACAAGGGATTTGAAAACGATTTCGGGTTGCGCGCCGTTGGCGAGGAAGATGTGGTTCTCATCCAACAGCATGGCAAAGGAGCCTGGGCCGCTCAGGTTGGTGCTTTGGGCAATAATCTGCTGCAAGACAGAAGCATTGTATTGGATGCGTAAAACGCCGACTGTTTCATGCGCCGAATCGCGCACAGGCGCTGAAAAATAGAAACTATTGTCCTTGTAGAAAACAGGCGAGAGCGTTGGCAGGCCTGCGCGCAGCGTTTGTTTGAAATATTCCAGATTCGATATGTCATTGCCTTCATTGGCACTGAATGAATCGGCGACATCAATTCCGCTCAAATTAAATAATGAGTAGGAAAGGATGTTAACTTGATCCCTGCGGTTGAACGCTGTCAGGATCGCCTCAACTTTTGGAAGTATGCCCGGATGTTCGCCAGGGGATACAAGCATATCGGTCAGGTCGGATATCTGTGCTTCCGTGCGTAGAACATCCAGGTTGGTTTGGATAAAAACATCCAAATTTGCGGCGCTTTGAGAGGCAATCACTCGTAATTGTTCGTTGGCGTTTTTCTTTAAGTGAGATTCCAAAGCGCGCGTGTTGATGATCGCCAGAATTCCAAGCGGCGTAAGCGCAACGACTAAAAAGGCAATCACCAAACGGGCGCGTACCGCGCGGATGATCTGCGTTATGTAAACAAGAAGGACAACCAGCGTTATCCCAAAGACGATCTGCAGGGCGATTTGAAGATTGTTTGGAAGGTTAAATCTAAATGGAAGATGGAGGTAGTCTGTTGCCAGCAACAGGATGGACGCGAATACGGCGCTGGCATTCATCCACCTTCTGTTTTGCGGGGGCAGGAGAAGATACGAAACCGTGATTGCCACGGCCGGCAGTAATATAGCCAACACCCAGCTTACGCCCGCGATTAAAATATTTCCGAGCAGGAATGCCGCTTCTGAAGAGCCAATCAATATCCATGCCGCCAGGTGCGGGCGGCCTCTTCTCATCAAAATAATACTGGCAACCGCCGCCAGCGCCGTAACAAATGTGACGCCGCCGGTTGCCCATAGCTGCCATGCGCCGTTATACCAGGCCAGGGCAATCAGACTAACCAGTGCGAGGCCCACGCCAAACAAGACGATACGCCCAAGATTGATGGCTGTCTTCGTGGTCTCTGGTGTATTCGTTGCTGGATGGTCTGTTGGCGGAGTGGACATGGCCGATTCCTTTAGGGTCTTTTCCTGGCAGAAGCCTGAACAGATATTTTTGTTAGCGCGCCAAACCGATGGGGCGGCAGGTCAATTGCGAAGCATCCCTGTGGGACTGCCGCCAAAACAGGCTGTCATCCCAGCGCTTTGGCGCGCCATATATTTTTTATCTACCGTACATTGCGTTCCTGGCAGGCTTGACACAATGTACGGAGGAGATAGTTTTAAATTACGGGACAAACGCCATTACGGATAGCGGCGTTCCTGAACCATCTTTCAGGCGCAGGATGCCTAATACCAACGTTGTGCCGGTGGGAGGAAGTTGATCGAGATTGGTTACGCACTCGAGGACAATACCGTTCACTTCTGTGACCTGGGTGTTGGTCGCGTACGAGGTGTCCTGGCCTGGGTCCGCGCCGTGTGTGTCTATGCCCACGCCGGCGATTTTTCGCTCATCTAATAAGAAGCGGGTGGTTGCGCCATCGAAGCCGGGAAAGTGCAGGCCGCCATCGGCATCTTCATTGAAGAAGGCTTTTGGATCGTTCCATTTTTCCTGCCAGCCTGTGTATAGCAACACCACGCTTCCGGCTGGGATTTTGCCATGTTCTTTTTCCCAGGCTAGCACGTCGTCTTTGGTGAGAGCATAATCGGGGTTATCGGCGGTCTGGGCGCGGATGTCGATCACGACGGCTGGCACGACCAGCGATTCGGGTGTATAGGCATCGATGCCTGTGCCATTTTCGTGGAAGGAGTTGGCCGCGTTCATGTGGGTGCCGCTGTGTTCGCCCATGGAGAAACGGCGCAGGTAATAACCGTCGGTTGCGAATTCAGCGACAGTCTCAAACACGACGGGCGGGTCACCAGGCCAAAGCGGAATGTTCGTATCAATGACGTGGCTCAAATCCACTACTTTTGAATAGTTAATGGATTTTTGGTTTGTTTGCGAGGCGCTGCTGCAAGCCGTCAGGATGGCAAGCAGGCCAAGCGTTCCAAGGACGATGCGCATTTTCTGTATCATTTTATACTCCTGTGGTGGTGGTTTATTGGGCAGGCAAAAAGCTTGCGTCAAGCATAAGGTTAATATCCGGCGCGCTGGTCAGGTTGCCGGTGCTGATCAGGAAATCAATGTAAAGCTGGGTGGTAAAGTAAATGGAGGATGTATCCGCGCCGGGGTTTTGAGAGAACGCGGCCAGGTTATCTTGCAGGTTATAGAGCTTGTCGCCTTCGAATGAGACATCTTCGATGTTCAGGCCGGCTTGCTTTGCAATAATTTGAGCGGCCTCGTCAGGATTCGCGCGGGTAAACTCAAGCGCTTCGAGCCAGGCGGCGATAAAGGCGCGCACATCCTCGGGGCGTTCCTTTAAAATTTTGGTGCGAAATACGAGCAGGTCGGCAATCAAGCCGGGCGTGTCTGCGCTGGTAAAGAGAATATGCTGTCCGTTGGCAAGCGCCTGGGATGTGTACGGCTCCCAAGTGTGGCCGGCGTCCATCTGCGCGGGAATAGCATCTGGCACTGCTTCGGCATTTAAGTTTACCAATGTCACATCTTTCAGGCTGACATTGCCAGACTTAAGCATCTCGCGGACGAAAAGTTCGCCAAAGGTACCCAGCGCGGCGCCAATGCGTTTGCCGCGCAGATCTGCAATGGTGGCAATATCGGCGGACGCCACAATTTGATCCGCTCCGTCAGAAACATCCGTGATGAAGACGGCTCTCAGATTGTCGTTTTTGACGATTGCGACCAAATCTCCGGCCACGAACAATCCACCGTCAATTTTCTCAGCCGCCAGGTCTGGCATGGCTTGGTCAAATATTTCGTAAAGAACCGGTTCCACTTGCACGCCATGTTTTTCAAAAAAACCTTTTTCCTGGGCGACCAGGGTGATCCAATCGCCAGGCCATTGTGTCCACTCGATGCGCAGGGGCGGTCTTGGGGCTGGCGTGTTGGCTGGCGCACAGCCTGCCAGCGCGCTGAACACGAGCAGTACAAGGACGATCAGGCGGAAAAAGCGATGGAGTGACATGGTGAAATCCTTTCTGTGATTCCTTTGGTGGTTTAGCTTCGACTCTCCTCGCGGAGACCGGTTTGAATCTGAATCAGGACATCCGTCCCGTTCAAGGCCTGGCTAAGCTCCTGGGCGGTGGTTTGTAAAATATTTTCCATGCGGATGTTGCCGCTGATCTTGGAGGCGATATCGGAAATGACTCGCTCGCGTTCGGCGCGATTGGCGGTCGTCTGGAACAGGCGTGCATTTTCAATAGACAGGGCCACGCGTTCGGCCACCGCCTCGATGATGTCAATATCGTCATCCGTCCAGCGTTGTTTGCCGGGCATCAAGATGTTGAGGAGGCCGATCACCTCGCCGCGCATTTTGACGGGGACAGCCAATTGGGCCAGGTCTTGCTCTCCACCGGCTTCCTTCTGGTGGATTTTGCCATCTTCCATAACATGAGCGATCTCTCCCAATTCCACCGGGACTTGTAATGGGTCGCTGCTGCCGTTGGCATATCGGAAGCCCACCAGTTTTTGCTCAGCGGAGAATCGCAGCCATTCCCGCTGCATGTATTGGCGATAAACCGTCTCGGCTTCTGTGAGCGACCTTCGGGTTGCTTCCAGCAAGCGCGCATTTTCGATGGCGATGCCGATCTGGTCTGCCAGGATGGAGAGGGTGGACACATCCTCATGGGTAAACGCGGACGGTTCGGTGCTTTGCGCGTCCAAAACCCCGATGATCTTGTTGGCGACGGTCATCGGCAATGCCATTTCGGAGCGCGTTTCGGGCAGGTCCGGGTTGTTGAAATACATCGCATCTTCACCCACATTCAGGGCAATGCGCGGCTGGCTGCTGGAGGCCACGTGGCCGACGATGCCGACCTGCCCGATGGGCAATTTGTGTCCGCGCGCGATCATGTGTTTGCCGCCGGGACTGTTGGAGGCACGCAGGACGGCATACTGGTTCAGGTCGTCGGACAGGAAGATGCCTACATGATAGAAACCAAATCGTTCGCTGACCAAATTCGCGACCAGCGTGAGCAGGTTTTCGAGGTTGACTTCGGTGGAGACGGCGCGTGCCACTTCGCTGATGGTTTGCAGGTCGTTGGCGCGCTTTTCGCTTTGTTGGCGCGCCAAGTCCAGGTCGGAGGTGCGTTCGGCCACGCGTTGTTCGAGGCTGTCCACAAGTTGGTGGATCTGTCCGGTCATGGCGTTGAACGAGACTGCCAGTGTGCCGATCTCGTCCTGCGTCAGTTCGGGCGCGTGGGCGTTCAAATCGCCTGCGGCCATCTGGTTGGCGGCGGCGTTGATGGCGAGCAACGGACGGGCGATCTGGCGTGAAAGCAGGAAGACGCCCAGGGCGAGCAGGACGGCGATGGCGAGTCCGCTGGCGAGGATGGCGGCTGCCACGCGCTGCACCGGCGCGAGGGCCTCCTGCTGGCTGATCTCGGCTAGCAGGGCAGTCTCGCGGTCGTCCATCCAGCGATAGACGCCGATGACGGGGACGCCTCCGTAGTTCGTATATTGTGCCAGGCCGTCCTCGCCGCGCAAGGCAGTGTCAATACCCTGCGTGTGAACGCCGCGCGGGTATTCGCGCTCGCCGGAGCGGGCGGCGGAGATGAAGTTGTTGAAGCGGTCCACGATATACGTTTCGCCGGTGTTCCCAAGCCCGGCGCGTTGCAGGATGATGCTGTCGAGGCGCTCCAGGTTGACGTGGAGCGCCAGCACGCCGAGCAGGTTGCCGCCCGCGTCGCGCAGCGGCGCGGAGATCGTCATGGCGGGCTGGCCGGTCTGCGGGGAGGTGTACACGTTCTGTATGTAGAGATCGAGCCGTCCCTGTGTGTAATATGAATCGGAGACGCGATACTGGCCTTCGTTTCCTTTTTCGGTGGAGACCAGCACCTTGCCGCCTACGCTGCTCATCAGGAACATTTCACTGAAGGGTGGGTGACTTTCCATTTCCTCGACCAGTAATTCCAAAATGCTGTCGTGCGCGGCAACATATTTGGCGGAGTCTTCCTCTGCGCTGGATAAGATCTGGACGTCGGCGCGCAGGTCGGGCGCAACGACCAGGTACGCGATCTCGTCGCGCTGGTCGTTGACCCAGCGATTCAGCTCGTCCTCTTTAAGTGTCGCTACCGCTTCCAAGCGGTCATAGATGGAGCGGGTCAGCGCGTTGCGGACGATGGCAAGCGTGATCACCGTTGTGACCGTTACACCGATCGCCGAAAGCGCCAGGAAATATGTGACGAGCCGCGCCATCAGGCTCTTATTCCAAAATCGCATGGAACCTCCAAACACTTGGGTAGTCGCTTAGTCGCTTAGGAGTTGTGTAAAAATAACTTCCCGATTCCAAAGTTCGCGAGCAGTTGCACTGCGAGCGGGATGCAGTCCAACTGCATCCAAAACAAGGAATTATTTCTACACGAGTACTTAGCCGCTGGTCAGGGCGTAGCCAGTTTGTAGAAGACGAACTTGCCGTCCACGACTCGCAGAACGACCGCGCTTTTGATCGGGTCGCCGCTTCCGCTGTATTTCATGCTGCCGGTCACGCCGAGGAACGATTCAATGCCTGCCAGCCCGGTGCGAATGGCTTCCGGTTCGGCGAGTCCCTGGCTCTGGATGGCCTCGAAGAGCAGGCCGAAAGCATCGTAGGTGAGAGCCGCCACGTCGTCCGGGGTGTGGCCGTATTTTGTTGTGTAATTTTCGATGAAGGTGCGCGCCGGTTCGTCGGCAATGTCGGTCGCGTAATGTGTGCTGAAATAGGCGCCTTCCAGTTGCGTACGGTCTTCGGGCGCGATCGTTCCCCACGAGTCGCTGCCGATCAACGGAATGTCCAGCCCGATCTGGCGCGCTTGTTCGGCCTGCAGGGGGACCTCGTTTTCGTAGTTGGGCAGGAACAGGACTTGCGCGCCGCTGTTTTTGATCTTCGCCAGTTGTTTCGTAAAGTCCGTCTCGCCGGTGGTGTAGCTTTCAAAGGCTACCACCTCGCCGCCTGCGGCTTCGAAAACCTGCTTGTAGATCTCCGCGATGCCCTTGTTGTACGAACTGGCCACGTCATACAACACCGCGGCTTTGGTGGCGTTCAATTCCTCGAAGGAGAAGCGCGCCATCACCCGTCCCTGGAACGGGTCAATGAATGCCACACGGAAAACGTATTGCCGGTTGGCGGTGGTGTCGGGGTTGGTGGACCAGGGGCTGATCATCGGGATGCGGGCGTTTTCCGCAACCTGGGCGACGGGGATGGCGTTGCGGCTGGCCTGCGGTCCGATCAGCGCGACCACGTATTCCTGGTTGATCAACTTTTCCGCTACAGCCACCGCTGTTTCAGCTTTGTCCTGGTTATCCTCGATGACCAGCGTGATCGTGTATCTCTTGCCCGCCACTTCGAGGCCTCCGGCATCGTTGATCTCTTGCGCGGCCATCTGAGCGGCCTCCACCGTGGATTTGCCCACGTTGGGAATGCCGCCTGTGATGGGAGCGATCACGCCGATGCGGATTTCGTTAATCTTCTGATCCTGTGGCGCGCAGCCTGCCAGCGCGCTAAAAACGAGCAGCACAAGGGTGGCCAGGCGGAAAAAACGATGAAGTGACACGGTGAGGTACATGGAGAACTCCTTTCAGCGATTCCTTTGGCGGTTGGATTCGGCATTATGTTGCATCGCGCTACTCCTTCTCCCGGAGTTGCAGGGTGACTTCGGAGCCAGCCAGGGCGCGTCCCAGTTCTTCCACGGCGGATTGCATGATGTCGCGCACGTTGATGGAGTCGCCGACGCGGGAAGTGATCTCGCCGATGGCGCGTTCCTTGGCGGCGCGGCGCTGGGACTCGTCGTATAAGCGGGCGCTGTCCAACGCGCCGCTCAACTGGTCAGAAAGAGTTTGCGCTGTCTGGATCTCGTCTTCTGTCCAGCGCGCTGGATGAGGCTTCACGAGCCGCAGCGCGCCGATGGCCTGTCCGCGCAGCAGGATGGGGATGCTCAAGGCCGCGCCGTCCTCACCCATCACCGGCCGGCGTTCCTGGATGGCGCGGCGGGATTCTGGACTCCAGGCGGCCTTTTCCACGCTGACGGGATTCTCGCGCTCGGCGCTCACGTAGCCGGGATTGGTCCCCGTTTGGAGGCGCTGCTTCCACGCCTCTGCGGCGATCTCGCCATAGGCGCGGCGGGCGGCTTCCAGCGCGGCCTGGTTTTCCGCGAACAAACCGGCGTTTTCAATCGCCACGGCTAGTTGGTCGGCCAGGATTTGCAGGGTGGAAACATCCTCCTCGCTAAAGGCCGCCTTCTCGGTGCTTTGGACATCCAGCGCGCCCAGGATTTTTCCTCCGGCCTTCAGGGGCAGGGCCATTTCGGAGTGTGTCCCGGGCAGGTCGGGGTTGTCGAAGAAGACCGCATCCTGGCCGACATCCAGGGCGATGCGCGCCTCGCCCTTGCCGCTGACGTATCCCACGATCCCCACCTCGCCGACTTTCAGGCGGTGCGCGCGTGACAACATGCGCTGTCCGCCCGGGCTGTTGCTGGCGCGCAGTACGGCGTATTCGCCGCGCGCATCCAGCATGAAGATGCCGGTGTGGTAGAAACCAAAGCGTTGGCTGATGAGACGCGCGGCTTGCGCCAGCAATTCATCCAGGTTACGCATGGAGGCGGCCGCGTTCCCAATCTCGGCGGCGGCCTGGATTTGGAGGGCGCGGCGCTCCAAGGCGCTGGTGCGTTCGGCGACGCGCGCTTCCAGGCTGCCAACCAGCCCGCGCAACTGGGCGGTCATGCTGTTGAATGCGCGGGCCAGCGTGCCGATTTCATCCTGTCCGCGCACTTTTGCTTCCGCGTTGAGGTTGCCGCCTGCAATTTCCTCGGCTATCTTCGTCAACGCGCTCAATGGTTTTGTGAGGCTGTTACCCATCCCAACGGCGGCGAGTAAGGCAAGGATTAGAATCGCGCCTACGAGGAAGATGCTTGCTGTAATGGTGTTTTTTGTCACCAGGGCAACCTGCTCCCTGGCGCTGATGGCCCCCGCAAGCAGTTCCTGCGCCGGGACGATGATCGCCAGGCTATAGCCCGTTTCTGGAACTGGCCGATAAACAACAAAATGCTCTACACCGTTGATCGGCATGGTTTCCAGCTCGCTTTGACCCGCAGCCATTTTGGTCAGCGCGGCCCAGAATTCTGGAGGAACTTGAATGGAAACCTTTGTCTGTTCCAGGACTTCACCCAGGGGAAGTGTATCCGGCTCGACTCCGAGGCTCTTATAGCCGGCCTCGGGTATTGCGATCAATCGCTTGCCCTGGTCGATCAGGAATGCGTAGCCTGTCTGTCCAACGTGAATATTGGAAACGATGTCCGTAATTCTGTTAAGTTGAATATCCTCGGCAGCCACGCCGCGAAAGTTCCCCGCCGAGTCAAATACGGGGATGCTGGCGGTAACGACCAGGCCATGCAGCGCGGCGTCCAGATAAGGGTCTGACCAGGCGGCTTTGTGACCTGGATTTTGCGCCGGCGCGGCTTTAACAAACCATGGCCATTTCGTCACGTCGAAGTCGGGCGGGACGATGGCTGCCAGGTCTATGTTCGGATAGTAGAGTGTCTCTCCGGAGACGCCGCCAAAATAAACGGCAACGGTATCCGGGTTTGCTTCAAGCACCGTAGCTGCAATAAAATCCAATTGCCTGATTGTATTTAGTTCCGATATTAGGCTGTCCGTAAGTTCGACCTTGGCGGGGATAAACACGGATGCCGTTTCGGTATTGGGGTTGTCCCAGCTTCCGTTCGGCAAACGACTTAACGCCTGGGATGCGTTCCAATAATCAGTGTGATTGAGCAATGCCTCTTGGGAAATTAATTTCGCCGTGGTCGCCCCAATGGTCGAGATATCTTTTCGCATGGAGCTAAAGAAGTTGTCAAGCGCGGCGGCCTGTTCAGTACTGGTGGCAATTAACTTATCCTCTGCCTGCTGGCGGACACTTTCATCCAGTTGATTTGTCAGATAGGCATTTGCTTGTTGCGCGCGATAATACACGTAGTATCCCATTCCTGCGATTGCGATGCCAGTGATTAATATGCTGCTCAGGATCAGCCTGGCGCGAAGACTAAGCGGCCCAAATCTGCGTGCCATCATTTTTCACTCCTCTTCGGCAGTTTGGCTTCCGATTTTTCTGTAGCGTCCTTCTCCGGTCCGGGCAGGCCCAGGCGGACTTCCGCTTCTTTGAGGTTGAATCCGCGTTGAAGTTCGCGGGCGGCGGTTTGCAGGATGGTCTCCAGGTCGAGCGTTGCGCGCATGCGAGTGGAAACGGCGGCAACCATTTGGTCGCGGTGGGCGCGCGCCTGCGTCTCTTCGAGCAGGCGGGCGTTTTCCAGGGCGAGTCCCACCTGGGTCGCGATTTCTTCCAGCATGGCCTGTTCGCGGGGATGCCAGTTTTGCTCCTTGCGCTTGATTTTGATGACGCCGATTTTTTGGTCGTGCAATGTGATGGAGGCCTGCAATGCCTGCGAGTCAGGTTCCCTGGCGCCTTCTTCCACCAGGGGGTGGACACTAAAGCGCGATGTGCCGAGCGGGGTATAGGCGTAGGCCAATTCTTGTCGGTCAAGTGTTTCCGTCCAGGCGCGGCGGGTCCGTTCGACTGTCAGGGATTCCAGTTGCGCCAGCGAGGTTTGGGTCTCCGCCATCAGGCGGACGTTTTCAATCGCCAGGGCCAGCTGGTCGGCCATACTTTGCAGGATATCAATATCGCCTTCGGAAAAAACCTGCAACAGGTCGGATTGAATATCCAACACGCCGATGATCTGCTTGCGGACGATGAGGGGTAGCGCCATTTCGGAGCGCGTCAGTGGGAGGTCGGGATTGCTAAAGAGAACAATATCCGCTCCGGCGTTCAGCGCGATGCGGGGTTTTCCTTGCGCGGCGGCATCCCCGACGATGCCCTGGGCATTGACTTGCAGGCGGTATCCGCGCGCCAGCATTTGTGCGCCGCCTTGCGATGAGGCGGCCTGCAGAACGGCGTATTGACGGCTTTCATCAAGCAGGAAAATGCCCACATGGTAAAAATCGAATTGATCGGAAATCAACCGCGCGGTGTCGTTGAGCAGCGGGCCAAGTTCGCGGATTTCGGCGGCCTGGCGGGCCACATGCACGGCGGCGCGCAGTTGGTTGGCGCGGCGCTCCAGGTTTTGCGTACGCTCGGCCACCAGTTGTTCGGCGTGCGTTTGCAGGATTTCCAATTGCGCCATCATGGTGTTAAAGGCGATGCCCAGATGCCCGACTTCATCGGCGGAGGTCACCTCGGCGCGCTGATCCAACTGGCCGCGCTCGACGTTGCTCATCGCTGCGCGCAGGCGGTTGATGGGCGTTGAAACGGAACGCGCCAGCAGGTAGGAGAATCCGATGGTGAATGTCAATGCCGCCAGGCCGACCCCCGCCAGTTGGGTTTGAAGGTTGCGCAAGATGGCGGCTGTGTCGGCGCCGGGGGCGGTCAGATCCAGGGCCTTTTGATAGGTCAGCGCCGAGACCATTAATAGCGCTGTCACGCCAATGGCGAGGAATACCATCAACAGGCGGGATTGCAAGCGCGCTCCACCCAGGCCGCCATGCTGTCGCTCCGCGTCGGAAGGCAATAATACTGCGCGGACAGGTTCCAACGCCCATTCCAGCGCGAAGTAATAGAAGAGCAACAAGCCACTGGCGGAAATAATGCCGCCGATGAGACCGTGTATGCTTTGCGAGAGGCTGAAGCCGCCTGTCCAGTATAAGTACAGGGCGGCGGGTACGATTACCTGAAAGAAGGAGGTCAAGACCGAGAAACGAGTGAAGCGCCAGGGGTAGGCGGTGGTTTCGCGCCAGGCGGCTTCCTCCTGCTCCGGCTGCGGGATAAGGGTTGTTTTTGCTTTTTGCGCCTGCGCCCAGGCAGTCAGGCGGATTCTTGCTTTCGGTGTAATGACAAAGCCATATAGAAAGACCAGCAGGTTGGCGATGCCCACCAGCCCGAAGACGGCCTCCGCCAGGCGCGCGAATTGACCTTCGTACAAGCCCGCGTTTAGCACGATGTAGTAAATGCCCAGGCTGGCCGCCAGGAAGGAAGCCAATTGGAAGGCGAGTGTGACGCGCCACAGATAATGCCTGCCCCAGCGGGCGAGAAGTCGCGTCAAAAACGGAGCGCGCATTGCGGTCTGGTTCATTTCCTATCCTATGAGCGCGTAGGTCAGGGCGCAGGCGGCCCAAATCCACAGGCCCTGCGCTACGCCCAGCGCCAGGCTCCAGGCGACGGGCGTCTTTTGGGCGAGGCGCATCAGGGCTGGCAGGGTAAACACGATCAGAAGCTCGCCGCCAATGATGTACCAGGGTGTGCTGCCGATCATGCGGGCATTGCTGTAAACCCACCAGTTGGCGCCTTTGGCCCATTGCTCGTACAACGGAATGTTGATCGCGCCGAAGAGACCGATCAACAGCGAGGCCAGCGGCAACCTGAAACGGTTGGACAGCCACCAGCCCAAATAGGCCAGTTGAACCAGGACGTTCGTCCAGGCAAAGGGCATATAAAGCGGCGAGCGCAGGATGAAAGGCCCGCCCGGCGCGTATGCCAACGTTCCTGTGACATTCACCAGCCAGCGGTCAGCCAGAAGTTCGGTCCAGCCGGCGGCCAGGCTGAAGAGCAGAATGCGTCCCAGCCATGCGTCGCGATAGCGGTAAATGTAAACCAGGTTCAACAAAAGGATGAGAAAGGTGATGAGCGTGGCGGTCATCCAGCCCCAACCCAGGAATGAACTGGAAAAATTCCATGCCACGGTCAATGCCAAAGTGAACAGCACAAACTTCAACCGCCTGTCCGCCGATTCGGTCGTTTCCTGCAAAAAAGTGGTCATTGTGTCTCCTTGTTATCATCCATTTTGAGTTCAATCGTCGCTTCCGAACCATTGAGCGCCCGTCCGATCTCTTGCGCGGCGGTTTGCAGGATGCCATCAACCGTGTTGGCGGCCCAGATCTTCGTTGTGATCTCGGCCACGCTGCGCTCGATACCGGCCTGTTTGCGGCTTTCATCCATCAGGCGCGCGTTTTCGAGCGCGATGGCGGCCTGTGTGGCGACGGATTCGACCCAGGCGCGCTCCTCGGGCGACCACTCCTCGCTGCCCGAAAGATTGATCTGGCCAATCACCTCGTCACGCAACGCAAGCGGGACGTTCATGGTTGTTTCCGTCCCGGACGGGGTTTCGTCGCCGATGGCGTATTCAAGTCCTTCGCTGGCCGCCAGGGAGGTCCACGCCTCGCGCAGGTACTGGCGTTGGACGGTTTGCAACTCCTGCACCTGCCGGTTGGTCTCCTGGAAGAGGCGCGCATTTTCAAGCGCCACCGCCACCTGGTTGGCCACGTTCTGGAAGGTTTCAATATCCTCCTGCCCAAACGCGGCTTCGCGCGTGGACTGGATATCCAGCGCGCCGATGACGCGTTCGCCGATGGACAGCGGCAGGGCGATCTCGGAGCGGGTGTAGGGGAGCAGGGGATTGTTGAATCGGGCCGGTTCCGCCCCCACGTCCAGGGCGATGCGCGCCTGTCTTTCGCTGACGGCCGTCCCCACCATGCTTTTATTGTCCACTGCCAGCCGGTGGCGCGATTCGCGCAGGACGCGTCCCGCCTCGCCGGTGGCGTTTTTCAGTTCCGCCCATTTGCCGGCCTGGTCCATCAGGAAGATGGCGGAATAGTAATGCCCGAAGCGCTCGGTGATCAGGTTGGTGACTTTTTTGATCAGTTCGTCCGGGTCGAGGATCGCGCCGACGGCGCGCCCGACCTCGTTCACCGCCGACAACTGGGCGGTGCGCTCGGCCACCTGTTGTTCGAGGGAGCCTTGCAGCACTTCGAGACGCGAGACCATGCGGTTGAACTGGATGGACAGCGCGCCGATTTCATCCGTGCCGACCACAGTCGCGCGCGCGGTAAGCCTGCCTTTTTCGATGTTGTTCATGGCGTCCAGCAGGGATTGGACAGGCCAATACACGGAACGGGCAAGCAAATACGCAAAGGCCAATCCTGCGGCAATCGTCATGGCCGCCACTGTTATCATCTGAGACCGGAGATTGAAGAGCGCCTGTGTTTGATCCCCGCCGATCGCCATGAGGGCATTTACCGCCCTTTGATAGCTATGAGGCGCGATCATCAGGAGGATGATCAGGACCAACGCGCTGATAATGATGATCAGGCGGGTTTGCAGTTTCAACCCCGCCATGCCCCTGAGCTGCTGTTCGTGACCGGTGGGCAGGAGCGCCAGGCGCGGCGGGATCATGGCGTATTCCATCAAAAACATGTCCAGCGCGATGAGGATGGTCGCGGAAAGCGCCCCGCCGATTACCACGTGAATGGTCTCTTCCGTGGTTGCGCCCGCCAGGTAATACATAATGAGGCTAATGGGGAGGATGACCTGGAAAATCGCCACAACACTCGCCGCCATACTGAAACGCCATGGGAAGGATGTGATTTCCATCCAGGCTTTTCTCTCTGTTTCGGGGTCGCCCGGCGACTGCGTTCCGCGTGCCAACCGTTTTAATTGCTGGTGGGCGTTGGGTGTCGCCAGGCGCATGATCGGGATCAGGCTCACGTTTGCGCCGACCACCAGCGCGATCACCCCCCCGAACAACATCTTCACCTGTTCCGGCGTGAATTCCACATTGAGCAGGATGTATAAAACACCGCCGGAAGCGGCCAGAAAGGAAACGAGCTGGACCGCCAATTGCGCCAGGGAAATGTAACCGGCGCCCCAACGGGCCAACAGTTTTTGTCCGAGAGGAAATTCAGCGCTGGAAGTGTTCATTGTTTTTCCGGGATTGGTTCGGATGATTCGCTGTTCACGGCAATCTTGATTTGAGCGCGACGCGCGCCAACGGCCCTGCTAATCTCGCTGGCGGTGGTTGCCAGGATGGTTTGCACGTCGGTGGAGCGGCGGATCTTGCCGGTCGCTTCGTAAAGTTGTCGCTCGCGTTCGGCCTGCCGGCGGATCTGGTCGAGCAGGCGGGCGTTGGCGATGATGGCCGCCAAACTGCCGGCCAGCG
>Ga0210053_1001812_pt1 | contig 18987 bp, 17 predicted proteins | sample CryGeymeta201512_FD_185467 | JGI IMG/M metagenome (GOLD analysis project Ga0210053, IMG submission 185467) | Groundwater microbial communities from Crystal Geyser aquifers in Utah, USA - Crystal Geyser metaG 2015-12 (SPAdes) (version 2) | ecosystem: Environmental > Aquatic > Deep subsurface >... | reverse complement strand
AACTACCAAATACCAACTAGTGTCACGTCACTTGTAATATGGCGTAAATAGTATTATTTTTGTCATAAAAGAAAGGTATTTTATGACAAAGTACAAAGTAACTCTGACGGAAGATGAGCACACAGAATTGATGGATACAATAAATAAAGGATGCCATACATCTCAAAAATTCCGGGCGGCTTATATTCTTCTTAATTGTGATGAAGGAAAATTTGCAGACAAAGTCACAAATGAGCAGATGAGTAAAGTCTTAAAAATCGGTATGCGAACGATTGACCGAGTGAAGAAGAAATTTGTGGAAGAAGGTTTTGATGCGGTACTTGAAAGAAAATCTCCTGATCGTGAGTATGATAGAAAAGCGGACGGAGAAGTAGAGGCACATTTAATTACCTTATGTTGCAGCGAACCCCCTCAAGGTTACGCCAGATGGTCATTACGGTTATTGGCCGATAAATTGGTGGAACTCAAATATGTCGATAGCATATCGTATGAAACAGTACGTAGAGTGTTAAAAAAAACGAATTACAGCCTTGGAAAGTAAAAGGGTGGGTAATTCCGCCGAAAAAAAATGGACAATTTGTTGCCGATATGGAAAACGTGTTAGATGTTTATAAACGCCCATATAATGAGGCTAATCCGGTAGTGTGCATGGATGAATCGCCGAAACAACTCATCAAAGAAACTCGCCGGGGAATTCCCATGAACCGTGGTCAGGCGGCGAGGGTTGATTATGAATATGAACGATGTGGTGTCTGTAATATTTTTATGGCAAATGAACCATTGAAAGGGAAACGACTTGTTGAAGTAACAGAAAGAAAAACCAGAAAAGACTGGGCGGAATTTGCCAAGCAGATTTCTGATGAGATGTATCCTGAAGCTAATAAGATAACCTTAGTCATGGACAATTATAATACGCATACAGCCGGTTCTTTATATGAGGCTTATCCGCCGAAAGAAGCAAAGAGAATTTACGACCGATTCGAATTTGTCTATACACCGAAACATGGAAGTTGGTTAAATATGGCAGAAATTGAATTGAATGTCTTGTCTGGACAATGTCTTAAGCGTCATATTGACAATGTCCATTTTTTGAAAAAAGAAATCGCAGCTTGGCAGAAAAAGAGAAATAATAAAAATTCAAAAATCAATTGGCAGTTTACGACCAAAGATGCAAGGACAAAACTTAGAAAACTTTATCCGTCAATTGAAGAGTGACACAACACTAGTATCGTTTTCTCAATGTGATGGGCTACTTGTATCCAATTACCACTTTGATATTTCTCAATCGTATAACCATAGTCAGCTTTGGTATCAAAGTATCTTGCCCAACCACCATAAACGATTGCGCAAGAATAAAAATCATTTGATTGTGAGGACCACCAACCACTTGCGTCCATGAATGCTTCCGGCGGATGCGAACCAACATTAGCTGAAATATTATTGTGAAATAATAGAAAAGAGGTGAAAAACGATATTAAAATTATTACTTTTTTCATGTGTATACTCCTAAATTATTATTTTGAAATTGCTTAATTAGAGTATCCTTTTTAGGATGAAGTCCAATCATTTTGTTTAACAATCTATTTACAAAGATTTTTTAAAATGAAGTGGGTTTTGTACACAATTAATAGTCCTTGGAATGAAGCATCCCAACCTCCTTTTCTTGAGCAGTAATATTACTCATGATTATTTTAATAGCATTATCTTTATGGTCTTGTTGTGGGTTTTTGTATTTATCGTTACATAATAAACGCCACTTTGTATACCTTGCCTGCTGTAAGGCAGATTAGAACCATCAAAATTTACTTTATGAATTCCAGAAGATTGTTCCTCGGATACAAGCCTTACCACCTCACGTCCCAACACATCATATACTTTTAGCGTAACAAAACTTGGCTCGGGTAAATTATAACTGATAACAGTTACCGGATTAAAGGGATTTGGATAATTATTAAAAAGATAATATTCGCTTTTATCATTAGGAATATGATCGTCTGCAGAAGTTGTATTAGTATATAAAAAAGCGGGTTCCATTATTACATTTAGGTTATTGTTAGAAATATCAGAGGCAGCTATTTTTAATGAATAAAAACCACCGGGTAATAGGGGCAATTCACCTTTATAAAGACTATCTTCAAATGTTAAATGGCTTTCAGACCAACTTGAATCATCTTCGGCTTTATAGAATAACTGAACCCAGTTCAACCGGTTATCATCTTCCATGCTAAAGCGGATAGTATTTATCTCCTCTGAGTTAAGACGATTGGTAAGATTTTTGGCTGCCAAGATCTGAAATAGCGTCATATATGGAGGATTTTTATCCGGTTCTCCTAAATCGAAATCTGCAATTGATATTGTTGATGCAGCTCTTTTGGCTACCTCGCTTTTATCATTTGTTACTGTTACCCGGTATTTGCCAGAGTTAACCGGATAAATTAAACTGTCGGGATCATACCCCATAGATGGATAATCCCTATATACTACACCAAGAATCTCCTTGTCCACCACCAAACTATCTTCAGCCATGATTTTAATTTCATTAGGGTATTGTGGTAAGGCGTCATTGGTTTGTGAAAGAAATAATTGAATTGCATTAGAACTTCCCCAACTACTCCTAATCTGTATTTTATTATCAGTGTTTTCATATTTCCCAAACCAGTAGGTGGGAGTTAAACCGAAAGTAACGTTTTCCGATTCAGACAGAATTATTGGTTCCTGCTTACCCTCATTAGAAGTAAATCCGTATACTTTATCTTTAGCCAATCTCATGTTAATAGTGGCAAGATCTTCACCTCCATCCCCTTTCAAATCAATTTGATTATAAAACTTTGAGTAAGATAGTTCAATATTCGCGCTGGTATCTTGATAAACCCTCAGTTCCAATGGTAAGCCGTAAGGGGGGTCGTCTAAATATGAATGTATCCCGGGAAAGAAAGCAACATGGGGTGTTGAAGCCACCGCTGTATCCGGGAAGTTATACCTAAAATTAGCATGACTATAATTTTCCGGATAATTCTCTATGATAGAATCTGTATTACTATTTGTAAAATCACCATTTAAAATATAAAAATCACCCTTATTTATGGGTTGTTTTCCTATTACCCTCCATTCATTTTCAAAAGGTTCATTAGGGAATTTATTGTATTTTAAAGTGAATTCTTCTTTCAATACAGGAAGCCGATAGTTAAGATCCAAACGCGTATAACTTATTCCGCCGGGCAAAGAACTGTTATAAAAAGAAAAGCCTATTGTACTCATCAGCAGCGGGCTATTATCTATCCGCTTTAACTTGAATACCTTTTCTTTATCAGCATCCGCGTAGTTAATTTTTAATGTATCGTTACCTGCCAGTTCCAGTTCTTTATAAAATAGAGTCATAAAATATCTGTTGTCTATTTTTAGATAATAATAAAGTGAAAGAATTTGATACGTTCCTTTTTGAAGGTTGTAAAAAGAATATTCTCTACCTGCCGCCACTTTGAAGAAATCTTCTTTATAGTTATTCATCATCCAAATCATTTTCATCTCATAATCGGCTTGTATCACTAGGGTATATCCGTCTGAGGATATAGCTCTGTTTTTTTGCGTTGAGGAGGTTTGAGATTGATCAAGACAAACATTTTCATTTATGATTATGTGTGTGTTTGGTCTTGACTCCACACTAACGCTTTGGGCGTTGTTTGATATATTCCACATCAGAAGAATGTTTAACAAAATAAGTAGCTTACAAGTTAAATGTTCAATCATAGATTGTGCCCAGTTTATTTGCGTAAGTTATTGTAGTTGTAATAGAATGGGGGGAAAAACTCCAAGTAAATGGCAACAAGCAACAAGTGCCGCAAATCGGAAGCAAGAAGGGGGAGAAGAAATTATTTTGTTCATGTTCAGAAAAATTACACATAAATGTCACTCTTCTTATAATTAATTTTTTCTGTCAGCATAGTAAAATAAATAAACGAAAAAGGCAAGAGGTTTTAAAAATAATTTTTATTTTTTTGCACTTGAGGAGAGTGGTCAAGTTTATGATAATTCGGCTACAGTTGGGTAAAAGGATTGTCTCTGTCTTCCCTAAACTCCGGACGGTAAAATTTCTCGCTTTCAAACTCCTGCGTCCATCCGTTTTTCAAATTGTATTTGTCCAATAAATCTAAAACCCGTTCATATTCGGAGGCGCGGATGGTCCGGTTTATCAAAATTTCTTTTTCTGCTTTGTTCGATGGAAAGTACTGCGACATTACGGAAATGTGAATATCCGGACTCAACTCTTTCGCAATAAACTCAAACACTTTTTCCGATTCGGAGAGATCATTCGGCAGTACAAGATGGCGGATGATTAATCCCCGAACAACGATATCTCCTTGATAGATAAGCTCATCGCCGACCTGCTCATACATTTCTTTTACGGCAAGTTTAGCTTGTTCAAAATAATTATCTACCTTTGAGAGTTGCTTTCCGTACTCACTGTTTCCGTATTTGAAATCAGGGAGATAGATATCGGCAACGTCTTTGTAGAGTTTTAGCATTTCAACCGAATCATATCCGTTCGTGTTGTAAATAATGGGAAGCCGCAAGCCTTTTTGCACTGCAAGATATATTGATTTAAGAATTTGTGCAGAAAAATGTGTCGGCGAAACCAATCCGATGTTGTGGCAGTTTTTGTTTTGCAGTTCGAGCATAATTTCAGCCAACCGCTCGAATGAAACTTCGTGCTCTTTTTCAATCTTCCAGTTTTGACTTATCTCAAAATTCTGACAGAAAACACACCGCAAATTACAATTGCCGAAAAAAATATTTCCTGCACCGTTAGAACCGCTTAAAACCGGTTCTTCACCAAAGTGTGCTGTATAAGAGGAAACTATCGGAAGATAACCGCTTAAGCATTTACCGGGTTTATTAACCGTTCTATCGGTCAAGCAATTTTTCGGACAGCTTGCACAAGCTTTCAAAATTTCTTCCGCTTTTTGCGCGCGTTCTAAAAGTAAACCGGAAGCATTGAGTTTTATGTATGATGGAACAGACAATATTTTATGCACCTAATTTAATTGGGAGAAAAGCATTATTCGTGCCGCTAATTTATTATTTTTGAGTGACAATTTTTAGGATTAATAGAGAACCACAATTGATTACCGCCCTCTTCAAGAAATTAGCACAAGAATTTACCTCGAACCAAAATAATAGCATTCCAATTTCTCCGCTTTGCGGAGCTTCCAAAAGTTTTTTAATTAAAGAGCTTTTTGAAAAAGAAAATCAGATTGTGGTTCTGCTGCCAAGCGAGCAATCAGTTTTGGAGATGAATGTTGAACTGAACATTCTTGAGCTTAGTGAACATCTCATAACAATCACGGATTTTAAGACCGAGTCGCTTCAGGAAAAACTTACCGAACTTTCTAAGCGCGAAAAATTCATTCTCATTTCAACTTACGAATTACTTACTTGTACGCTTCCGTCAAAGCAAGTTGTCCAGCAGAACACAACTAAAATTACCGTCGGGGGGAGTTTAACGTACGGCGATTTAATTGAATATTTTAATTTACTGAATTATAACCGTGATAAATTTGTGGAAGATCCGGGAGACTTTTCCGTACGCGGTGCAATAATTGATTTCTGGTCTTACAGCGAAAAGATGCCGGTGCGCATTGAGTTTGACGGCGACTTTATTGAGTCAATCCGCTTCTTCGATCCTGAAAGTCAGCGCTCGATTGAGAAGACAAGTGAAGTAACAATTGCAGGAAGTTTGGAAGTTGACAGTGAGGAGTCGGCGGTTGGCCGTCGGCAGTCAGCAGCCGGCAATACGCAGTCAGACATTTTTGAATATTTGACAAATCCTGTTTTACTAGCTTCATCTTACGAACTCAATAATCTTGGGAAAGAACATGCGTCAAGCAATTCTTTTGTTTCCGAAAAAGAAAAAATGGAAGATGAGTTCATTGACATCCTTGAAGAACTTGAAATTGTTCAACCAACAACCGGCGACCAACCACTAACAACTAACCACTATCAACCAACAACTTCCTCAACTTCTGCCCGCTGGATCATTGAAGAAGAAATAGGTTCATCTGAAAATAAAATTGAGTTAGGATTTGCGGAAGCTCCCGTAATAAAATCGAATTATAAAATTTTGCTAAACACTCTCCTTCAATTTGAAAAAGAAGATTACAAAATTTTTATTGCCGCGGAAAACGATCTACAAACAAACCGGCTGAACGATCTTCTTTCCGATTTAAGCGAAACGGTTTCAACCTTTATTGATGAGGGCAAAATCAAGATTTTTTCGCTTGCGGTTAAAGACGGATTCATCAACAAAAAAGAAAAAATTCTGCTGCTTACCGATTACCAAATGTTCGGCAAGCCATACCGTACAAAACTTCCTTCGCACAAACCTTTAAAGAAGAACCGGAATAAAGAATTTGCCTCCATAAAACCGGGCGATTTTGTTGTACATGAAGAATTTGGGATCGGAAGATACGGCGGGCTTGAAACCATCAAGATCGGCGAAGCTGAACAAGAATCAATGAAACTTTTTTACAACGACGGTGGAGTGGTTTACGTCAATCTTAATTATCTCCATCTCGTAAAAAAATATTCATCAAAAGAAGGCATCACTCCATCACTTTCAACGCTTGGTTCAAACGATTGGAGCAACACCAAGAAAAAAACGAAGAAGAAAATTAAAGAAGCTGCACGCGAGCTTATTGTGCTTTATGCTAAAAGAAAAGCCGCACAAGGTTTTGCGTTCAGTGAGGATTCTGTTTGGCAGAAAGAACTTGAAGCTTCATTCATTTATGAGGATACTCCCGACCAGGCAAAAGTAACGGAAGAAGTTAAACAAGATATGCACGCCGTTAGCCCGATGGATAGACTTGTTTGCGGCGATGTTGGATTCGGGAAAACAGAAGTCGCCGTGCGCGCTGCATTCAAAGCGGTGCAAGATGGAAAGCAGGTTGCCATACTTGTTCCAACAACAATTTTAGCCGAACAGCATTACAATACTTTTATTGACCGGCTTTCACAATTTCCCGTAAAGATCGCCGCTCTTTCAAGATTTCAAACAAAGGCACATCAAAAAGAAATTGTTGAACAACTTGCGGAAGCGAAAGTTGATATTGTTATCGGAACGCACCGGCTTCTTTCAAAAGACATTAAATTTAAAGATTTGGGTTTACTCATCATTGATGAAGAACACCGCTTTGGCGTAATGGTGAAAGAGAAATTGAAAGCGTTGAAAGTCAATGTTGATACGCTCACGCTTACTGCCACGCCAATTCCACGTACGCTAAATTTGTCACTGCTTGGCGCGAGAGATTTATCACTCATCGTTACACCACCGCCGAATCGTCAGCCGATTTACACAATTGTATCAACCTTTGATATGGCGAAAGTGAAAACATGGATATTAAATGAATTGCATAGAAACGGACAGGTCTATTTTGTGCATGACCGAGTTCAGTCAATTGAAAAGTTTGCCTCATATTTGCAGCGTTTTATGCCGGAAATAAAAATCGGTATTGCGCACGGACAAATGAAACCTGCGCAGCTTGAAGAAATTATTCACGGTTTTCTCATCCGCAAATTTGATGTGCTCCTTTCAACAAAAATTATTGAATCGGGAATTGATATTCCAAATGTAAATACGATGATCATTAACCGGGCAGATAGATTTGGGCTTGCGGAACTTCATCAGCTGCGCGGACGCGTTGGCAGAAGCGACCGCCAGGCATACGCATATTTTCTGATTCCTTCGATGGAAGGAATAAATAAAAAAGCGCTGCGGCGTTTGCAGGCAATTGAAGAATTTTCTGAAATCGGCAGCGGATTTAATCTTGCGATGCGCGACCTGGAAATTCGCGGAGCCGGAAATCTTCTCGGAACCGAGCAAAGCGGATTTATCAACGACGTCGGTTTTGATCTCTTTGTTAAAATGATCAACGAAGCAGTCGAAGAACTGAAGTATGAAGAGTTCAAAGAAGTGTTTGAGAATCTTCCGAAGCCGCAAGAGCGCACGGATCCTACGATTGACGCATATTTTGAAATTGGAATTCCAACCGCATTTATGCCGGATCAAATGGATCGGTTGAGTTTCTATACTGCACTGTTCGGTATTAAAAAAACAAATGAGATTGAAGAAATAAAAGACGAAATAATTGACCGCTTCGGTGATTTACCGGTACTCGTCCGCCGGTTAATGGCTTTGGCGATGCTAAAATATTTTGCTTCGCGAGCATTATTTGAGCGGGTGATTATTCAACGCAAAATCGTTTTTCTTATTTTACCAAAAGGCGCGAAGAAAGATTATTACGAATTTCGTTTTATAGAGATGATGAGATACATTTTAGAAAATTATAAAGACAGAATAAAATTCCAGCAGCAAAAAGATTCGATGAAATTGGTGATCGAGAACAGATTTGAATCGCCCGAAAAAACAATTGAGTTTCTGTTGAAGTTCAGCAAAGAAATAGCCGGGTTATTTAAGAATCTAGATTAGATTTACCCTGCAAATTAAACGTATGCTTTTTAATTTGTAAGGTAGTAGATGGGATCAGGAACTCTATTCTTATCTCGGAATACATTATCAGCCGTATCAAATGATTTCTTTTGCGCTTCCGCAAATCTTATTAAACGGATTTTCTCTATCTTGGCGACAGTAATTTAACATTTCATTTAAAGGAGCTCTATGTACGACATTCTTATTATCGGCGCCGGTCCGGCGGGCATCAGCATGGCAGTTGAAGCGGTGCATTCCGGTATTGATTCATCAAAAATTTTATTGCTTGAAAAAGCGGAAGAACATTCTTTCTCAATTAAAAAATATTATCCTGATAATAAATTAGTTACCGCAAATTTTAAAGGATTCGAAGCGAAATGCACCGGCGTGATGTGCATTGTCAATTCAACAAAACACGAAACCATTTCTTATCTCGATAAAGCGATCGAAGAAAATAATCTGCAATCAAAATATGGCGAAGCGGTTTGGAAGATTCATCAAAATGAAGATAAATCATTTATCGTTTATACCGACAAAGGAGAATACCACACAAAAATAATTACAATTGCGATCGGCATCCTCGGTAAACCGAATAAGCCTGAATATAAAATTCCTGCATCGCTGAAAAATTCGGTCTTCTTTGATGTAACCACAAAAGAAATGACCAATTCAAAAGTTCTTGTTGTTGGCGGCGGAGATTCTGCATCGGAATACTGTCAATACTTATCGCAAGCGGGCAATACGGTTTCGTTAAGTTATAGGAAAAAAGAGTTTTCCCGGATGAACGAAATTAACCGTGTGAGTATTTTAGCGCTTGAAGAAGAAAAGAAAGTAAATATTTTATTTGAGTCGGAAGTTCTTTCAATTGATGATAAAGAAGGGAAACCGTTTGTAACATTTAAAGAAGAAAAATATCCCGCACAACGTTATGACAATGTGGTTTTAGCTCTTGGCGGAACAACTCCTTCCAATTTTTTGAAATTGATAGGAATTGAGTTTGACGGCGAAGACCCAATTTTAAAAGAGCATCACGAAACTTCTGTGCAAGGATTATTTTTGCTTGGCGATTTAACCGCCGGAACAAAGGGCGGCTCCATTATTTGGGCGTTCAATTCTTCACGCAATGCGATGACAAAGATTTGTACGGATTATCTGAGCTGTAATATATCGTTGCAAGGTTGAGCTTGGAACAAATAGTTTGCAGTCGGCAGTAAACAGTACGCAATAAGCAGTGGAAATATTTGCTCCATTCATGCAATTATTCTCATTCATTCATGAGTCCAAGTTTTTTCGAGAAATCCTGATTTGACTTCTTCCCAACTTCGCCCTTGATTTGGATTTTCGTTATAAGACTTTATTCTTCTATCCAATTCCTCTCGTTGAGTTTGAGTAAGTTCAAAACCTTCATTCTCAATGGCAATACTGTCCCAAATTTCTTCAACTAAAAGAATTTTTTCCGAGAGACTTAAAGCGTTAATCTGTTTTATTAATGCGGTTTCCATTTTCATTCTTAATTATTATGAAATTTATTTTGCAACCCGTTGGCGAAAGTTTTACTTGAGCTGCGTTTGAATTAATTTTTTCAACGCTTTAACCCACGCATCGGAATCATTCAAACTTTCCACAAGCTGTACTTTTTCTCCGCCGTGTTCAACAAAAAGCTGTTGGTATTCATGGCCGATCTCGACAATGGTTTCAAGGCAATCTGCTACAAACGCCGGGCTGAAAACCAATATTTTTTTAGCTCCTTTTTTTGCAAGCTCTATTATGGTTTTATCCGCAAACGGTTCAAGCCAGTTTTTATCAAGCCGGGACTGGAAGCAAACGGTAATTTTTTCTTTCGGAAGATTAAGTTTTTCAGCAATCAATCTTGTAGTTGCATAACAAGTAGCTTTGTAGCAAAATTTATTTTCTTCAGTAATTTCATTTTCGCAATTGTGATCAGCGCAGGGTTTACCATCAACATGAACTTTATCAACTTGACGAATTGGCAATCCATGGTAGCTGAATAAAACGTGGTCGTATTCATCCAGATTATATTGCTTTCCTTTTTCGACAAAGCAATCGATAAATCCCTCACCATCATAAAATTGTGAGATGGTTCGGATTTCAGGAATTACCCACCACTTGCGGATGATCTTCATCGCTTTATCAATTGCCGAACCGCTTGTTGCAGAAGCATACTGCGGAAATAACGGAAGTAGAAGTACCCGCGAATAATTTTTCTTTCTCATTTCTTCCAAAACATTTTCCATGCTTGGATTTCCATATCGCATTGCAAGGTGTACAGCAACTTCATCAACAAAACTTGTTTGTAATTTTTTTTGTAAACTTTGGCTGTAAAAAAGAAGCGGCGATCCATTTATTGTCCAGAGTTGTTGATAAATTTTTGCGGATTTCGGCGCGCGGAAAGGAACGATTATTCCGTTCACCAGAAGAAATCTTGCAACAGCCGGAATATCAATTACACGCGGATCGTTGAGAAATTCAGAAAGATATCTCCGCACATCTTTAACCGATGAACTATCGGGAGTTCCAAGTTGAATAAGTAGTACGCCGGTTTTCATTTTTCTATTCCAAGTAAATTAAAAAAGAATGCGTACTGAAGCGCAGTTCTTTTGAATCGTTTAAATCTTCCTGAAGCACCACCGTGACCCGATTCCATATCGGTATCGAGCAAGAGAAGATTTTTATCCGTTTTCAATTCGCGAAGTTTTGCTACCCACTTTGCCGGTTCCCAATATTGAACTTGAGAATCGTGCAAACCTGCTGTTACAAGTAAATTTGGATACGCTTTCGCTTCAACATTATCATATGGTGAATAGGAAAGCATGTAATCGAAATAATCTTTTTGATCCGGATTTCCCCATTCGTCATACTCGCCGGTTGTAAGGGGAATTGATTCGTCGAGCATGGTGGTTACTACATCAACAAAAGGAACCGCCGCGGCAACACCTTTAAATAAATCAGGACGCAAATTTATTATCGCTCCCATCAACAAACCGCCGGCGCTTCCACCGTTTGCAAAAAGTTTTTGCGGATTTGTGAATTTCTGATTAATCAATTCTTCCGCGCAAGCGATAAAATCAGTAAAAGTGTTTTTCTTTTTGAAAAATTTCCCATCTTCATACCATTGTCTGCCGAGTTCCTGTCCGCCGCGGATATGAGCTATCGCATAGACGAAACCTCTGTCGAGCAAACTTAACCGTACTGAACTGAATGTTGGATCGGTGCTGATGCCATATGAACCATATCCGTAAATCAGTAACGGGTTGTTCCCGTTTTTCTGCAATCCTTTTTTATAAACCAATGAAATAGGGATTTGAGTTCCATCAGTCGCGGTTGCAAAAATTCTTTCTGCATGATAATCTTGTGGATCGTATTTTCCAACAACTTCTTCCTGTTTTAACAATTTTCGCTTCTTTGTTTTCATATCGAAGTCGTAAGTTGAATTTGGTGTTGTTAACGAAGTATAACCAAAGCGGAAGATGTCAGTATCGAATTCCGGATTTGTGGAAGCATAAACAAAATAGGTTTGCTCGTCAAACGGGATTGAATAAGCATTTTTGTTTTTCCAATTTATAACGCGGATTTGTGCAAGTCCGTTTTTCCGTTCTTGCACAACCAAATAATTTTTGAAGATTTCAATTCCTTCAAGAAGCACGTCTTTTCGATGGGGAATAACTTCCGTCCAGTTTTCTTTTGTAGTTTTATCTGTCGGAGTCTCCATCAAACGAAAATTTATTGCATCAAGATTTGTAACAATAAAAAATTTATCCCCAAAATGATCAACCGAATACTCAAGATTTTTTTCGCGCGGATGAATTAATTTGAATTCACTCTCAGGTGTATCGGCATCTACAAATCGATATTCATTTGAAAGTGTAGCCCGCGAACCGATCACGACAAACTTTTCAGATTTCGTTTTATAAACGAAAGTACTGAACGTTTCATCCGCTTCGTGATAAACTAATTTATCGAGAGAAGTTTCTGTTCCTAAAATATGTTTAAAGATTTTATATGGGCGCAACGCTTCGTCCTGCATCGAATAGAAAATCGTCTTGTTATCGTTCGCCCATGTAATATTTCCTGTTGAAAGAGGGATATGATCCGGAAGCGTTTTTCCGGTTTCTAAATCTTTGATGTAAATTGAATATTTTCTTCTGCCGAGCGTATCAATTCCGTAAGCAAGCAAATTATTATTTGAACTCACTTCCAAACCAACCACCTGACAGAAACTATGTCCGACGGCAAGCTCATTCACGTTCAGCATTATTTCAGCTTTTTTATCTAACGATGAACCACCCTCTCTACAATAGATTGGGTATTCCTTTCCTTCATCGTATCGAGTATAGTAGAAATAGCCGTTGTGTTTGTAAGGAACCGACATGTCCGTCTGTTTTATTCTTCCAACAATTTCAGAATAAAGTTTTTCTTGAAAAGCTTCAGTTGGTTGCATCGCAACTTTTGTGTAAGCGTTTTCTGCATTGAGATAATCAATCACTTCCGAATTTTCCCGCTCATTCAGCCAATAATAGTTATCAATGCGTGTGTTGCCATGTTTCATTAATTCTTTTTTAATTTTTTCTGCTTTAGGCGGAATCAACTCTTTCCCTTTCATTTGTTGAGAATAAAGTATGTTTAACATAATACAAAACACAAAAATGACTGTGAAAAGTTTCTTCATTTAGCTACCTCAAGATTTTTTAGATGTTTATTGACCAAAACTATACGTTCTTTCCTTCAATTACAAAGAAAATATCAAGACAAGTTTAGGTTAGAAAAAATCTATTGAGGATATTTGAAGAAACGATTAGCAACTTTATTGAGAGAATTATGTACACCGCTTTTGAAACTGAAATCGCAATTCGTCCGGACGATATAGACCTAAACAACCATGTACACAACACAAAATATTTGGAGTATGTTTTTGCCGCTCGTTATATTCAAATGAGAGACGGCTATAAAATGTCGATGCAGAAATTTTGGGAACGGGAATTAAACTGGGTGATCAGCGTTACGCATATTGAATACAAGCGTTCCATAAAACTTGAAGACAAAATAATTGTCCGCACGCAGATTGATTCCGTTAACGGTGCGCAGGCAAAAGTGCTTTTTTTCATTTTGAATAAAGAGACGAACAAAGTTGCTGCCGAAGGTTATCTCCTTTACACAATGATCTCTACAAAAAGTGGAAGGCCGGTGAGAATTCCCGATGACATTATTGAAATGTATTCGAAGTAAACAATTTAGTATTTAAACAATGATCTGAGATTATTCATTTCAATTTTAATTAATTTTGACTCAACTATTTAGGAGATTATTATAAAGATGAAAAAGTTACTAATTCAAATAGCGTTTTCACTTTTTATTATGATATCGATTTTCCCGCAAGATAATTTTAATCCGGTTGGTATCTGGCAAGGCAAACTTAATATTAGTCCCGCGGTTCAATTATCAATAGTCCTTCACATCGATAAAAAAGATGATGGAACGTTGAGCGCCTCAATGGATAGTCCCGATCAAAGCGCGTATGGAATTAAAGTTGATAAAATTACGGTTACGCAAGATTCTTTACATTTTACAGTTATCGCAATTGCAGGCAACTATTCCGCGGGATATAATAAAGACAGTTTGATGCTTGTCGGAATTTGGTCGCAAGGCGCATACAGCTTTCCGCTTAATTTAAAAAAGACAGATAAAGTTGAAGAAGTGAAAAGACCGCAGCTTCCCGTAAAACCATATCCTTATAATGACGAAGAAGTTGTGTTTGAAAATAAAATTGACAGCATCAAACTTGGTGGTTCTTTTACTTTCCCGAAAGAAGGAAACAACTTTCCGGCAGTCGTTTTAATTACCGGTTCAGGCTGGGAAGACCGGGATGAAACTATTTTTAACCACAAACCATTTCTTGTTATTGCCGATTATCTAACAAAGAAAGGTTTCGCAGTTCTTCGTTTTGATGACCGCGGTGGCGGCGCTTCAACTGGAAATATGACAAAAGCAACTACGCTTGATTTTGTTAAAGATGTTAAAGCCGCAGTTGATTATTTGAAGACCAGGAAAGAAGTCAATCAAAATAAAATCGGATTAATCGGCCACAGCGAAGGAGGAATGATCGCCCCGCTTGTTGCTTCGGAAAGAAATGATATTGCATTTATCATTTTATTAGCCGGACCCGGATTAACCGGCGAAGAAATTCTTATTCGGCAGACAGAATTAATTTCTAAAGTTGGAGGAATTCCGGATCAAGAAATTGAAAAGAACGTGAAACTTTCGAAAAGCATTTATGCTGAACTACGGAAAAGCAAAGATTCCGAGGAAGCGAATGAACGCGTAAAAAAATTATTGGGAAAGTACATTGAGACACTTTCTGATAGTGAAAAGAATGATTTGGGAGACACTAAAGCTTTTGTTGAGCGGCAAAGTAAAGCGGTTTCAAGCCCATGGTTTAAATTATTCCTAACCTATGATCCAATCCCCGTTTTGGAAAAAGTTAAATGTCCGGTGCTGGCATTAAATGGAGAAAAGGATTTGCAAGTTCCACCGAAGGAAGATTTAGCGGCTATAGAAAAAGCGTTGAAAACCGGGAAAAACAAAAACTATAAAACGATGCTTTTGCCTGGCTTGAATCACCTTTTCCAGACAGCCCAAACCGGTTCACCAAATGAATACGGAAAAATTGAAGAAACGTTTTCCCCTTTAGCTTTGCAAGCGATAAGCGATTGGTTGAAAGAAATTCTCCAATAAAATTGGGATGGCTTTAAAGTTCTAAAAGAGCCGGCATAAAAATATTTTTTCGTAATTTTCAACAAGAGAAAATTATTTCTAATCTGATTTGGAGTATGTATGGCTAATTACCCGTTGAAACGTTTAAGAAGACTTCGTTATAATCCGTTGGTTCGTGATATGGTTCGCGAAACAATTCTTACAAAAGATGATTTTATTTATCCGCTATTTGTGGTTCCGGGAGAAAAAATAAAAAATCCGGTTAAGTCGATGCCCGGCGTTTTTCAAATGTCGATTGATACACTTGTTGAAGAATGCAAAGATGTCGCTTCGCTCAGAATTCCTGCCGTCATTCTTTTCGGAATTCCCGATCATAAAGATGAAGTTGGTTCGGAAGCCTATAGCCCGAATGGAATTATTCAACAAGCTGTTCGCGCAATAAAAGCAAACGTGAAAAACTTATTGGTTATTACGGATGTTTGTCTTTGTGAATATACTTCACACGGGCACTGCGGAGTTTTACAAGGCGAAGATATTTTAAATGATGAAACTGTTTCTCTTCTTGCAAAAGAAGCTGTTTCGCATGCAGAAGCCGGAGCCGATATTATTGCTCCTTCCGATATGATGGATGGAAGAATTATTGCAATAAGAAAAGCATTGGACTATAAAGGATTTACAAAAATCCCGATACTGAGTTACGCGGCAAAATATGCATCCGGTTTTTACGGACCATTCCGCGATGCGGCTGAATCAACTCCGGCTTTTGGCGATAGACGTTCGCATCAAATGGATATTGCTAACACGAACGAAGCTTTGCGCGAAGTTGAAGCTGATATTGAAGAAGGCGCAGACATTGTTATGGTTAAACCTGCCGGCGCTTACCTTGATGTAATTTATCGCGTGAAAGAAAAATTCGGTCTGCCGACTGCTGCCTATCAAGTTAGCGGTGAATTTGCAATGATCAAAGCTGCTGCGCAAAATGGCTGGATTGACGGAGAGCGTGTGATGATGGAATCTCTTGTTGCAATTAAACGCGCCGGTGCTGATATGATCCTTACTTATTTTGCGAAAGATGCGGCGAAGTATTTGGACAAAACGAGAAAATAATAATTGATTTAAGAATAATGATTAACGATTTTTGATTTATGATGGTGATAGAAATCTTCGCAGTTCTTAAATCGTTAATCCTTGTTCTGAAATCAAAAACAACTTAGGAGTTGGTATGAATATTTTGGAGAATAAATCGGCGGCAAAATCAGTTTCTTTAGATAAGTTGAATTTTTGCGTTGACTTCATTGACGGACGAAAACTTTTTGTTCCAATCGCTTATTTCCCCCGCTTGCTTAAAGCTGCTAACGAGCAGAGACAAAAAGTAATTATCTCGGGCGGGGGCGGCGGATTGTACTGGGATGAACTTGATGAAGACATAAGTGTAAGAAATTTGCTACTGGGATTTGGCGACACAACAAAACCGCAAGTTCAAGATTTTCAAGCTGCATAAAATTTTCAAAATAATGCAAACAAAAATGTTACGCTTAAAAAAAGTCTTGTTTATAGAAAGATATTCTGAACAACAATGGAGAAATAATGAGAAATCTATCTATAAAAAAAATGTTCTATTATAAAGGAAGCACTAAAGGTTTACTAAAGGATGTCATTCCTTTACGAAATCCACTTGACTGGGATGATCCCGAAAGCGAAGAAAAATTGCTTTTTGATCTTTATTATTACACGCCTAAAATTATTTCCGAAACTATTGGTAAGCCACCTCGGGGAAGCGGTTTCAAAAACGAAATTAATAGAAAGGATTTTGAAGAAATTTACGATGAAGATTGGTATGAGTTAACTTTTGTGTACGACAATAATAATGCAAAACATAGAGAATATTGGTACAAACTACAACATATCATACTAAATCTTATTCGATGGGAAAAGAAAAGATATTATCATTTTGATAATGAATTTGAAAAATATGTTAAACAAAATTCTTTATCCCGAAGGAGGAAATAAAATGAGAGCATTTGTATATATACTTGGGGCTTCAAAAAGCCCCAACAAGATTGAATGTCCAGTTCCTTTCGAAATAGATGAAAAGGAAATATTTTTCGGACCCTGCAAAAAAGGGTTAAGACAGAAATTAAAAAAAGAAGTCGATATGAATGGTAAATTGGACTCTGAAACTTTTTTTGTTGGGCTAAATGCTAGTAATGCAAAAAAAGAAAGAAAAAAAGAAAGAAAAATAGTCTGGGCAGGCAAAATTCAAACTCATTATACTTTTCAACAAGCTAATGCAAAATTAGTTAGTAGCAAATATTTGCCAATAAAGTCTGGGGAAAAAACGGACAACTTTCCTTTGCATGTAATACCGTTTAAAAATGGTTATCAACTTAAAAACGACTTACATTCTGAAAATGACGATTGGATTTTAGATCTTGTTTCTAATAACGAATCAGTAATGCACGATAAGAATTCTAAGTCAATTACTCTTAAAAAAGGTTCTTCTTTTAACCGAGATATTTGTTTCATTTTTTCAAACATATTTTTTGCTAATCGTTTTGGAAGTGGAATTGAAATAAAAAACGAAATATTAGATATTTTTAAAATTAGCCAGCCCGACAAGAAAAATATTGATTCATTTGCTGTTTTTGGTTATAGAAAAGATCACTCGATTGACGGGAAAACGGGACTTTGGCTGGAATTGGATAATCAATTAACGCAAAGACTAATAAAACTAATAGAAAAACAAGCCGAGAAGATTAAGAAATATCCGACTTCATCTCAAACAAAAACTAATAACAAAAGAAATAAAAACTATCAAGGAGGTTGCAAATGAAATTATTTGTTGTGAACGTTGGTGTAAATAAAAGTGACGCATCAAAGCGGAAAATGAAATCTCCCATATTTTCTGACAAGACTTTTGAATTTATTCCAATTAAAGAAAAGAAGACAGATGTAGAATATTGTGATAATTCTAGTCGTTACAAGTCTATAAAATGCTTTAACAACACAAAGAAAAATTTGGCAGAATACCTTCCAGATGAATTACACAATTATTATGCACATAACGATCCAGATTTTGTCAATCTTACTTATGGAGATGTTTATTCGTCACGTGCAGGAAACTTAAAAAACGTTTCGGAAGGCAGTATAATTCTTTTTCTAGCTCGATTATATGATTATGATTCGGAAAAAGAAAAATTCCTAAATTCAAGTTCCCTTTATTTTGTTAGCTGTTTTGAAGTCGAAGCAAATTTGGAATTCAAAAAAAATGTAAACCCAAAAGTCAATAAGGCAGTTATTAATAATGCTCACTACAAGAAACTGCAAAAAGGATATAAAAAGAATTTTCGTATTATTCTTGGCAAAAAGTCAGGCTCGTGGAGATTTAAGAAAGCTATTAAAATTACTGAGGAGATAGCCGAACTGCTATTCAATGGTACTTATGATACTAGAACAGATCAATTTGTTAATGGGAAAGCAATTGTGAATAATAAAAATGAGAAGCCTCGGAAATTTGAAAATTTTGCACAGATTACTCGTTCAATTCAGCATTTTCTTGATGATGAAAATAAGAATGAGAAAGAATCATTTATAAAATTATTACATATTATTAAAAAAGACTCTAGATGAAAATTGCCTTTGCCGCTTCAGAAGCGTATCCTTTTGCTAAAACCGGCGGACTTGGAGATGTTATCGGGGCTTTGCCGAAAGCGTTAAAAGAGTTAGGGGAAGACGTAAAAGTTTTTCTCCCCAAATATGCTCAGATAGACCACTCA
>Ga0210053_1001810_pt1 | contig 18994 bp, 19 predicted proteins | sample CryGeymeta201512_FD_185467 | JGI IMG/M metagenome (GOLD analysis project Ga0210053, IMG submission 185467) | Groundwater microbial communities from Crystal Geyser aquifers in Utah, USA - Crystal Geyser metaG 2015-12 (SPAdes) (version 2) | ecosystem: Environmental > Aquatic > Deep subsurface >... | reverse complement strand
TTTTCAACGCTGAACTCGCCTGCCGGATTGTAGCAATCCGGCAGCGGTTTCCAGCCCATCGTTTCATCGCCCTCCAATACCAGTTGAATGTCTATGTAACGTCGGTGCGCTTCCAGCCGCGCCATCTCGCGCGTGCGCCCCGGTACATGTTCGACGATGGCGATCAGGTCATCACCGACAATGTTGTAGCGCCCCGGCGCGAGCGAGTACAAGTCGGTCTCGCGGATGTAGTCGAATACGCGCGGGAACAAAGGATGCAGCGCGGCATAGCGGGAAGACTGGGAGAGAGAAGAGAGGATCATGCTTTAATACTATTCACAAGAAACTTGCTGCAATCAAGAAAATCGCAAGAATAAGGTTTATTGTGAGGCGGAATATTTGGTGGTAGTGCTCCTAATTCGCGTAATACGGTGCGTGAATCTTTCAAGAAGATTTCAACTTCTCTTGGTGAAATGTTTTGGTCGGTAGAGTAGTCAGCCTTATGTCGTTTAAGCCGAAGTGAATCCAGTTTCTCAGCCGCTGTGTTGTTGTGGCATTTCCATAAGGCATCAACAACATTTCTATGTCCATTTGAGCCGCTTGTACTACTACCAGTTGCATCTCTGGCGCAAATCAACGCTGCGTAATAAGCTCGGCCTATGATAGTTCTACGTAAACACTCCGAAGATGAAGCGGGAGCAGTATCAAAGAGCCAGCTTGCAAGAGAATACCACTCAGCAGGTTGAAAAGGGCTAGCCTTGTGAGATGACGACATCACGTAAACACCATGCGAGTCCAGACGCTTCTATTTTTTGAAACAGCGATTGATCCTTTTGGTCGAATTCGTCATCCAAGGGGAGTCCTGACAGAACAGTCAACTCCATGATTGGCATGCCTGTGTCTTCATCTTCGACAACATGAAGGTCGCGAATGACTTTTGTGCCATATATGTCGTCAACAATGGCAGCTACTTCACTCAAAAAAACTCGGGAAGTTACATGTTGGCGCAGATATTCGTTAACGGCGGCTTCTTGTAATTGGTCAATCTTATAGCCAAACAGTGCTAGGCCTTTTCGTTCAATGATGCGAGTTGGTGTGATGATTCCTGCTGTATCAACAAAAGTTGGAGGCAATTCTTGCGAGGCCAACCCTGTCCCAAACATTGCTGCCAGAGTAAAAGCGATGACAGTGGAACCGCAGGTCTGTTTACTCGCATGAGGTTTTTGAAGTGTGGTCGGCACGTTTCCCTCCTGCAGCCCAACTTTTGATGAAGTCTGTAGAGTATGGAATGTTGTACTAGCCGTACCGACAAAAGTATTCATTTAAGCCCAATGGTGTTGAGTTGATCGTTGGTTAGCAATTGCTTGATTATGGTTTTATTGCACTCATGCAACTCATCAAAAGCTTTACGAATAAACTCATCGTCAAATTCTTTAATTGCCTTAGGTGACAAAAACCGTAAGTGGGCTGCATGGTCAATAGTCGTAGTGATAGTGGTGTTTGCCGGATTCTCTGCCGTACTTAGATTGAGTACATTTAGCAACTTAGCGCCATAATCATCTTTTTCTTCAAACCATCCTTGAAATACATGCCAAAACTTACCAGCTTTCAATGCTTGTTTTGTGAGATATGGAGATTCAGTGTTGAATACTTGGCTGATTTTGTATTCATCTTTGTTGTCAGTCACAAAACGGTCAACGATTTGATGAATCAAACTAGATATTGCATTGTTGTCGTCATTTACGAAAGCAATCGCCGCCTTGATGTGTTCAAGTGCCTTGAAAGAAATATCTTCCCACCTTTTATATTCGGTGCATGACACAACTATCGCATTGCCTTCCACGCGCAGAGTCCAGTTGGGGCGACCATCGGGAAGCAGGTTTTGCAGTATTCCTCCCGATGTAACTCCAACTTTTTGATTAACTTCGCTGCCAGTAATGCTGACTTCCATCGTGTTCGTTAAGCTGAAAGTTGGGTAGTCCTTTTTGAGGCGTTCGTGCAAACCTGACAATGAGCCGATTATGCTAGGCTCAAAGGGGCGCTCAAAAACCACGATAAAAGACGCTACATCAATGGCGTGATTTTCGCTGATTGGTTTTCCCATTTTATTCTCTCGATTCATGAAGCTGTGTACAAAAAGTGCGGCGCATTCTAACACGCTAACTTGTTGCTTAAACAGGATTATAAGCAGTGCTTAAACCAAAAACCTTGCGATCATCCCCTTCGTCATCTCGCCTTGCATCGGTATCTGCACTTTATGGCCGCTGCCGGGAGCGACGGTAATCGCAGCACCGTTTTTGTCGCGCATCTCATTGAGCTGGATAATCTGGTTACCGGAGGGGTGGATGATTTCGATCTGGTCGCCGACCTGAAATTTGTTCTTCACGTCTATTTCCGCATAGCCGCCCGCGCAACTGAGGATGTCGCCGACATATTGCTGGCGCGTACTCTCGGAGTGGCCGCGCAGGTAGTTCTGCTGTTCGTGGGTATGATGGCGTTCGTAAAAACCATCGGTATAGCCACGATTCGCCAGCGCATCCAGCGCGCCCAGCAGACCATAGTTGAACGGACGACCGGCAACGGCATCGTCTATCGCCTGACGATACACCTGCGCGGTGCGCGCAACATAGTAAATGGACTTGGTGCGACCTTCGACTTTCAGCGAATCAATGCCGATTTTCGCCAGTCGCTCGACGTGTTCCACCGCGCGCAAGTCCTTGGAATTCATGATGTAAGTGCCGTGTTCGTCTTCCATCACCGGCATCAGTTCTTCAGGGTGATCCTGGCGTGCGATGACATACACGCGGTCTGCCATCGGGTGGCGCGCCTGTCCGCCGCAATCGGACAACGCGGACTGGCTCAGCGCTTTGTCAAAGTCGAAATCAATCTTTTGGATGTCGCCCGCACCGTTTTCCTCGGCATTGTCCATCTTGTAATCCCAGCGACAGGAATTGGTACAAGTGCCCTGATTGGCATCGCGGTGATTGAAGTAGCCAGACAGCAGGCAGCGCCCGGAATAAGCGATGCACAGTGCGCCATGCACGAACACCTCCAGTTCCATGTCCGGGCATTCCTGACGGATTTCCTCAATCTCGTCCAGCGACAGTTCGCGCGACAAAATCACGCGGGTCAGCCCTAGCGACTTCCAGAATTTGACCGCCGCATAGTTGACGGTGTTGGCCTGCACCGAAAGATGTACCGGCACTTGGGGCCAGCGTTCGCGCACCATCGCGATCAGTCCCGGGTCGGCCATGATGAGCGCGTCCGGCTGCATGGCGATGACCGGCTCCATGTCGGCCATATAGGTCTTGAGCTTGGCGTTGTGCGGCATCAGGTTGCTGGCAACGAACAGCTTCTTGCCCAGCTGATGCGCCTCACGAATGCCGGTTTGCAACTCTTCCAGCTTGAATTCGTTGTTGCGCGCACGCAACGAGTAGCGCGGCTGACCGGCATAGACCGCATCGGCACCGAAGGCATAGGCGGCGCGCATCTTGTCCAGGGTGCCGGCGGGTAAAAGCAGTTCGGGTGTTTTCATAGTGGATTAGGCCGCACGTACTTCATTGAGTAATTCTGGATGTTTATCTAATAGCTTCAACAGCAACACGGTGGACTTATGTGGCTGCGTCTTGCCACACTCGTATTCCGAGAATGCACTCACCCCACCACCGAATAGTTTCCCTGCATCCGCTTGCCGCAAGCCTAGTTTCTTGCGGATGGTGCGCATTTCTACCGCAATAGAGGCATCAACTTTTTGTGTAAAAGCATCCATTTCACAGCTCATGCGCTGCCAATCTGCTGAATATTCGGGGTCAGAAAACCCTTCGCCGCAAGCAGCGCAAAATTGACCATGCACGGCACTGATTATTGTTACTTGGCCGCGATACTCAAACGGCAAATCACGCGCTTCTAATACCAAGCTATCGCTCGCACCGCACGCAGCGCAAATGTGTGAAGGGATCGCTGCATACCCGTTATCGCTCATCTCATTTCTCCTTAAATTGAATTACAACTTTGCCGCCCGTTGTAAGCGTCAACTTAACATAAGCGGTTTTGCCGTTTTGGCAGAGTGTGTGGTAAACGTCCTGCCAGACCTGGTTATTCAGATGCGTCGTCATGCTTTTGAACAATTGTTTGAGTTGCAAGCTCAAAACCACGCCGACCGCTTCCGTTTCTGACAATTCCAAAGCGTCAACGCCTATTCGCACCACGCAATAAAAGTAAAAACCATCGCTCTAATCGTTTCGAGTTCGTAATGGGTTTTATGTTTTTCCAGGTGGGATATTTTACGGATTCCACAAGATTTAAGGAAGGATTATTTTCCGGTATTGCATCCGTGTCGGATAAATATGATTGCTTGCTTATTTCCGAAGGGGTTGGCAATGCTTGGTTTTGGCAGCTTCACGCGCCATGGCTTCGATTTCGGCCATGTCGTTTGGTGGATAGTCGGTATTGCTAACGGACTGTCCGGCTGCAAGGGTATTAGCGCATTGCCAAACGTGCGGCTTCAGCCAAAAAACCGGAGCGCGATTCCCCGTGCGAACGGGCATATTCGTCAATTTTTGCCAGTAACAATCGAGGCAAGGTGATATTGAGCTTTTCGGACGGGCCAAAGTAGCGCTCTACGGGCACTTCCACCACCGCCCAAATCCAACCCGTAAAATCAGGATCAGCCTGATGCTCCGTTAGTGTCTTGGCAAGCGGCACATCGCCGCCATCTTCAATGACAGTTTCACACCAAAGGTCAATTGCTTCACGGGCGTTGTCCACGGCTTTGTCCAGGGTATCACCGGCAGAAAAACAGCCGGGTAAATCGGGTACCACTACGCCAAAAGCGGTGGTTTCTGTACCCGGTTCAATCGCAATAATAAATTTCATTGTCCATCCCCTATTTTAATCCAGCTTGCTTTAACAATTTATGCGTAATACCCACGCCCAAATCCTGCTTGGGATGCGGAACGCTGATATGGCCAGGTTTCGCAGGGTGGGTAAACACATGATGACTGCCCTTTACACCGCGCAATAACCATCCGTCCGCTTCTAATTGTCTGATCAGTTGCTTGCTATTCATGGTGGTTATTATAACTACCTGCTGTGCTGCGTTACAACCATTTACTTTGGAATGCCAGTAATCTGGCAATGCTTGGTTCTAGCGACTTCACGCGCCATGGCTTCGATTTCGGCTATATCATCGTGATGGGTTTGGCGGTATTGCTCACGGGCGGCGCGGATGTGGGCGAGGTGGGCTTCGATATTTTGCGAGGTGAGAAGAACGCCGAAGTCAGCGGGGACGGTGCGGTCGGGGGCGTGGTAGTTGAAGATGCGGTCGAGGACGAGATCGCCAGCGGCAGGGGTGTAATGCGAGGATTCATAGTAATAACGCATCCGACTTGTTTTGTCGGTTAATGCGGGAACAGCTTCATTTGTAATTGAGTTATAGCCACTAAAATCCCAAACTTCAAATGGCTTGGTATTAGCTTTTTTAGCTTCAGCTTCCACCATCTGTACCACCATTCGTTTCCAGTCTTCAAACTGACTCCAGAGACGGCTGACTTGGATAGTTTCCCATTGCCTAGCGTGAGAGGGGCCAATAAAAATTCGCATATCTGATTTCATACTGTAGGCAATTGCAATTGCTTCACGCAATTCTTGCATGGGCGTTTTTGAGAGGATGTCATCCTGCTCTAATAGCAAAGCATTTTTACATTTTGGCAATGGAAAATGATTGTCCAACAGGTAATGTCTTTCGTTATCCTTAAACGCCTTGTGCTGTCCAATTAGCAATTGCTCAGTCCATTGATCGGGTGTTCTAAATCCATCGCCGGCTGTGGTGGTGGAATGTCCGATAATATTTTTAACTACCGTTTTTGCTGATGCTTTTAATGTACTTAGGCTAAGCAGCAATTTATAGGGGCGAGATTGATCGAAGTTTTCTATCGAATAATCTGCGGGTAGCGAATAGCCGTAAGCATTCGCATTCTCAAAAAGCAATCCTAAAATAATTTGTTTTGGATTGCCGTTGCGTTTCGAGAGGCTTTCCAAAATTCCTTTGCTTTCAACAAACGGCTGAGAAGATATTGCCGCGTTAAATACAGATCGCTCACGAAAAATTTCGTTTTTTGGATCAATGCCACTATCCTCTCTTGAAGTTCCAATAATTAGCACTTCGGGTTTTCTTCGTAGAACATTAACGATCTCAAATAGCCTAGGATTTTCACCAGCAAGAGGCTTACTTTTATTTAACCGACTAATTTCAGGCGAACCATAAAACCAATATGGATCAACAAACCAGTTAATTGACGCAAACAAAACGATGATTAGTGGTGCCGCGCTAATAACTTGAATTGAATATTTTTTCATCATCAAAACTGGAAGTAGAGAAATTCACTGACGCGGGTTAGCCCCATAATCGCTATGGCAAACAACACGCCCGTCGCCCAAGCCCTTTTTTTGGTGGGTTGCCATTGAAAGAGGCGAAGCCATTTTTCTCGAAGTGCAGGTAAACTTTTTGAATCCATTAAAGAATGACTTTCTTTCAAATCTTCGCAGGTGGGACGATAAACTTGGAACATCTGCCAAACATTGGGCAGTAGCCAAATAATCGCAAATCCTAAGGTTAAAATTTCCCCGCCTTCTTTTACGGCAAAACCGACACCGTTAAAAGAGAGCCAATCATACTGTCCGAGCTTACCTTCCCATGATGTTGGGAGGGACATGCCATTCAGCCCCGCCATGCTGTGCAGCATGGTCATCGCAGAGCTAAAACTATCCGCCCGAAAGAATACCCAGCCTACGACGACGGCTAAGAAGGTGAGCGCGCCAGCACAGAGCTTTGCCAATTTACCGCCTTCGCTCCAGCCCATTTTTTCTTTGAAGGCACGCCAGGCATGGTTTACCATCAGGTAGAAACCGTGCAATGCGCCCCAGATGATGAACGTCCAGCCCGCGCCGTGCCACAGGCCGCCGAGCAGCATGGTGATGAATAGATTGAGAAAACGTCGCGCTTTGCCATGGCGACTGCCGCCCAAGGGGATGTAGAGATAATCGCGCAGGAAGCGCGATAAGGTCATGTGCCAACGCCGCCAAAAGTCGATGATATTGGTGGCTTTGTAGGGCGAATTGAAGTTCATCGGCAGGCGCACGTTAAACATCAGCGAAATGCCAATCGCCATGTCGGAGTAAGCAGAAAAGTCGAAATACAGTTGCAGTGTATAGGCCAGTGCACCGAACCATGCCTCAAACAGCATCGGTTGTCCGCCCGCAGCCACAGCATTAAAAATCGGCGTGGCAAACTCTGCCAGCGAATCCGCAATCAACACCTTTTTCGCCAGTCCCAGCACGAAAATGCTCAAGCCCACGGCGACGTTATCCCAGTTGATATGGCAGACATTGCGCTTGGCGAATTGCGGCATCATTTCTTTGTGATGCAACACCGGTCCGGCGATCAGGTGCGGGAAATAGGTGACAAACAGCGTGTAGTAAACAAAATTGAATTCCTTCACTTTGCCCTGATAGGTGTCCACCAGAAAGGCGATTTGCGTGAAGGTGAAAAAGGAAATGCCGAGCGGCAGGATGACTTGTCCGACTGACAGCGCAGTGCCTGCGAAGTGGTTTAGATTGTCAGCAAAGAAGTGGGCGTATTTGAAATAGCCCAGCAGAATCAGGTTGGCAGCAATGGCCACAGCCAGCAGTATTTTTGACTGACTGACTGACTGACTGACTGACTGACTGACTGACTGACTGACTGACTGACTGACTGACTGACTGACTGACTGACTGACTGACTGACTGACTAATTCATTTTGTGGTTGGTCGGACTTGAGTCCGGCTGTCGTGTTGTAACCTGACCTGACGGTAATTGACGTGCGGGCGATACGATGGCCGATCAAGTATCCGGCGGCGTAATTAAATACGATAGAACCCAACAGCAAACTGACATAACGAATATCCCACCAGCCGTAGAAAAACAGCGATGCGGCGGCTAGCCAGAGCGAAGCCAAGGCATGGCTGTATTTGCCGATGTGAAAGAATCCGAAAAACACCACAGGGCAGAAGACGAAGATGAAAACATAGGAATTAAACAGCATGGGCTAAATCTTCTTCGAGTTGGGCGCGCAGCATTATTGCACAGATTGCTAACGTTCCCTCTCCCCAGCCCTCTCCCGCAAGCGGGCGAGGGTTTTTGCATAGCGAGTGAAAAATTGAGCAGCCTCTTTATCTGGATAATCCCAAGCGCTCAATAATCGCAAGGCAAGGGGCTGCTTGATTCAAGGTGTAAAAATGCAATCCCGGTGCGCCGCCCGCGATCAGCTTTTCGCATAGCGCGGTAATGACATCCAGACCGAATGCCTGCACGGCCTCGGTGTCGTCGTTGTAGCCTTCCATGGTTTTGCGCATCCAGCGCGGAATCTCCGCGCCACAGGCATCCGAGAAACGCGCCAGTTGCGAGAACCGCATAATGGGCATGATGCCCGGGACGATGGGTACTGTGACACCCAGCTTGCTTGCCGCCTCGACGAAGTTGAAGTAGGCATCCGCATTATAAAAATACTGCGTGATGGCAGCGTCCGCACCCGCTTCTACCTTGCGTTTGAAATTGAGCAAGTCGGCTTGCGCGGACTGGGCTTGCGGATGGAATTCAGGATAGGCCGCCACCTCGATATGAAAGTGGTCGCCCGTCTCGGCGCGGATGAACGATACTAGTTCGTTGGCGTACTGGAATTCGCCGATGCCGGCCATGCCGGAAGGCAGGTCGCCGCGCAAGGCGACGATGCGCCGGATGCCCATCTGCCGGTAAGCCAGCAGCATGGCGCGGATGTTGTCGCGGGTCGAACCGACGCAGGACAGATGCGGTGCGGCCTGATAGCCTTCGGCATGAATCTGGCGGATGGTATCCACCGTGCGTTCCTGCGTAGACCCCCCCGCACCGAAGGTGACGGAGAAAAATTCCGGCTTGAGTGTGGCCAAACGGGCGCGCACGACGGTCAATTTTTCGACACCCTCCGCTGTCTGCGGGGGGAAAAATTCAAAACTGATAGGGGATTGATTCATTATTTCCTCAATAATTGTGCGGCGGCTGAAGACAGCGCCCATGAAAAAATGCTGTACAGAACGGCACCCAGCACGCCGTGCCAGAAGCCATCCACCACGAAGCCGCGCAGAATCGAACCTGCAAACCAGAACATCAAGCCATTGATGGCGAAGATAAATAGCCCCAGCGTGACCACGGTCACGGGCAGGGTGAGCACCAGAAAAATGGGGCGGATCAGTGCGTTGATCAGACCAAGGACGATGGCGGCGATGAAAGCTGCCGCAAAACCATCCAGGTGTATGCCCGGCACGAAGTTCGCCACCGCCAGCAAGGCGAGGGCATTCAATGACCAGATGAGTAACAGTTGTAGCAATATTGTTCCCTTGAAAAATTGAGGGGCGGAAAAATCCGCCCCGTCATCATACCTGCCTTTTAGCTGTCAATAACGTTGGCTATCAACATCGCCAACGATCAATAACGATAGTGATCAGCCTTGTATGGGCCCGCCTTCGGCACATTGATGTAAGCCGCCTGCACGTCGGTCAATTCGCTGAGTTGAGCATTCAGGGTGGTCAGTTGCAAACGCGCCACCTTCTCGTCCAGATGCTTGGGCAAGGTGTAAACGCCGACGGGATATTCGCTGGTGCGGGTGAACAGTTCGATCTGCGCGAGGGTCTGGTTGGCGAAGCTCGATGACATCACATAGGAAGGATGTCCCGTGCCGCAACCCAGATTTACCAGACGACCTTCGGCCAGTAACAATATACGTTTGCCATCAGGAAAGATCACATGATCAACCTGCGGCTTGATGTTTTCCCACTGGTATTGCTTGAGCGAAGCGACATCAATTTCGTTGTCGAAGTGACCGATATTGCAGACGATGGCCTGATTCTTCATCTTCTTCATGTGGTCGTGGGTGATGACGTGGTAGTTGCCGGTGGTAGTGACGAAAATGTCGCCGAACTCGCTGGCGTAGTCCATGGTGACCACACGATAGCCTTCCATCGCCGCTTGCAGTGCGCAAATCGGGTCAATTTCCGTGACCCATACTTGTGCCGACAGCGCGCGCATGGCTTGTGCGCAGCCTTTACCCACGTCGCCGTAACCCGCGATGACGGCGATCTTGCCAGCAATCATCACATCGGTGGCGCGCTTGATGCCATCAACCAGCGATTCGCGGCAGCCATACAGATTGTCGAACTTGGACTTGGTGACGGAATCGTTGACGTTGATCGCCGGGAATTTCAGTTCGCCACGTTCAAACATTTGATACAGACGGTGTACGCCGGTGGTGGTTTCTTCAGTCACACCAAGGATGGCGGCAAGTCGTGTGGAGTACCAGGTCTTATCGGTCGCCAACTTTGCTTTAATGGAATTGAACAAACAAATCTCTTCTTCGGAAGAAGGATTGTTCAACAGCGACGCATCTTTTTCAGCACGCGCGCCCAGATGCAACAACAAGGTCGCATCGCCGCCGTCGTCCAGAATCATGTTGGACAGACCACCGTCGGTCCATTCAAAGATACGATGAGTGTAATCCCAGTAGTCGGTCAGTGACTCGCCTTTGACCGCAAACACGGGTACGCCCGTTTCGACGATGGCGGCGGCGGCGTGATCCTGAGTGGAATAGATGTTGCAGGAAGCCCAGCGCACTTCAGCGCCCAGGGCGGTCAGCGTTTCGATCAGCACGCCTGTTTGAATCGTCATATGCAGCGAGCCTGTGATACGCGCGCCCTTCAAAGGCTGACTGGCAGCGTATTCATTGCGAATCGCCATCAGGCCGGGCATTTCAATTTCGGCGATCGCCAGTTCCTTGCGTCCCCAGGCTGCGAGGGACATATCTGCGACAACATAATCCTGTGTTGCTGTGTTCATACCCAACTCCATTCATAAAAGTTAATGAATGGGTGCGGTTAGAACGTAAACTGATCCGAGCCTGACGGGGGAATGAGAATCAAACCCGCTGCAGCACCCCTCGGAGGTCGCGGATTATAAATGAAAAAAGTTTTTTGCAAAAGATGTTCCGGTTTATTGGCAAGCCTCTGCTTCACCAGGAGGTATCGGCTACGCCACTCCACAACTCATGAATATCGGTGATGCCCCACTTTGCCGGGTCCTCAAAAGAGGTAATCCTGTCCTGGCAGCCCGCCAGCGACAAGTCCACTATTTCGTGTTGAATCCGGCAATTTGCGCGGGTGGAAAAAAATATTTTCACCATCGGCGTGAGCAGAGAGTTCGTTGTCTGCGCGATGACCACAGCCAGGCATCCCGATTTGAGTTGTACCAGCGAGCCTATCGGGTAGATGCCGACACTGCGCACAAAGGCCTCGAAAATTCGCTGGTCGAAATGACCGTTGCGCCACTCCGCCATGCGGCGCAAGGATTCGGCAGGTTCCCAGCCACTCTTGTAGGGGCGGTTGGAGGTAATCGCGTCATACACATCGCACACCGCGCCCATCTTGGCATACAGGCTGATTTGTTGGTCGCCAAGGTGTTCGGGGTAACCTGTGCCATCCACCTTTTCGTGGTGATGCAGGCAGACATCCAGTGCGACCTCGCCCACCCCGCTGCCTTCCAGCAGCATCTTGTGCCCCTCGCTGGGGTGATTTTTCACGATGGCAAATTCCGCATCAGTCAGCTTGCCGGGCTTGTCCAAAATTTCCATAGGAATCATCATCTTACCTATATCGTGCAACAATCCGGCCAAGCCTGCTTCGCGGGTTTGGGCTTCGTTCAAACCCAGTCGTCTGGCCAGCGCCACCATCAGTGCGCAGACCGCAACCGAGTGCATGTAGGTGTAATCGTCCTTGTTTTTTAGCCGAGCCAGGCTGATGAGCGCATCGGGATTCCTGAGTACCGAATTGGAGATTTCTTCAACCAGAGGAAGCGCGTCGTCGCAATTAAGCGCACGACCCATGCGCGCCTCACCAAACATCGAAGCAACGGCCTGTTTGGATTTTGCGCAGATTTTTACCGCCTGTGCCGCTTCCTGACTAACGCTGCGGCGTTGCGCCGTCTTGGCGACGGGAGCATCTTGCGCGGGTGTGATGGCAACGGTTTCGGTGACGGATTCCCGATCTTCGTCGCCCCCCACATCAGCAACACTCGCGTTCGCGACATCAAGACCCTGTGCGGTATCTATTTTTATCCACTTAATCTGAGCGGACAAAATGATTTGCAGGTCTTTAGGTTCATCCAGCAGAAAGGTTTTGCGCCAGAACGGATGGTCCATCCACGCACAGCCTAATTCGTGGATGAACATGCCTAAACGCAATTGTTCGACGGCAATACGCTTAATCATGAAGTTTTCTACGGCATCAAGTAATGTCAGATTCTAAGGCAAAAAAGAACGGCATCCCAAACTAAATCTGGATGCCGTTCTTTTCAGTGTCGCTGATGCATCGGTACTTTACTCAACCCCCGACATGGCGCTGTGCTTAGGCTCTACAGCCCCGCATCGGCGCGCAAGGCGGCGGCCTTGTCGGTGCGTTCCCAGGTAAATTCCGGTTCTTCACGGCCAAAGTGGCCGTAAGCGGCGGTTTTTTCATAGATAGGGCGCAACAGGTCTAGCATATTGACGATGCCTTTTGGACGCAAATCGAAATGGCGCAACACCAATTCAGTCAGCTTGTCATCGGAAATTTTGCCCGTGCCGTAAGTGTCCACCATCACGCTGGTCGGCTTCGCCACGCCGATGGCGTAGGAAACTTGCACCAGACACTTGCTGGCCAATCCTGCGGCAACGATATTTTTAGCCACATAACGCCCCGCGTAAGCGGCGGAACGATCCACTTTGGAAGGGTCTTTACCGGAGAATGCACCACCACCGTGCGGGGCTGCGCCACCATAGGTGTCCACAATAATCTTGCGCCCAGTCAGACCGCAATCGCCTTGCGGGCCGCCGACCACGAAACGTCCGGTCGGGTTGACCAGATAGTTGATGTTGCCCTTGATCAATTCCTTGGGCAGGATAGGCTTGAGGATTTCTTCAATCACCGCTTCGCGAATCGCTTCCAGGGTCATTTCCGGCGCGTGTTGCGTGGAAAGCACCACGGTGTCTATGGAATGCGGTTTGCCGTCAACATAGCGTATGGTCACTTGTGATTTAGCATCGGGACGCAACCAGGACAGGCGGCCATCGTGGCGCAATTGTGACTGGCGCTGCACCGCTTGATGCGCCAGATAAATCGCCAGCGGCATCAAGGTTGGCGTTTCGTCGCAAGCGTAACCGAACATCAGGCCTTGGTCGCCCGCGCCTTGATTCAAAAAGTCGTCAGAGGCGCGATCCACGCCTTGCGCGATGTCCGGGCTTTGCTTGTCGTAAGCCACCAATACCGCGCAGCCCTTGTAATCTATGCCGTATTCGGTGTTGTCGTAGCCGATGCGCTTGAGGGTGTTGCGCGCGACCTGGATGTAGTCAACATTGGCGGTGGTGGTGATTTCACCTGCCAGAACGACCAGACCGGTATTGGTTAATGTTTCGGCGGCTACCCGTGCATACGGGTCTTGCGCTAGAATCGCGTCCAGAATGGCATCGGAGATTTGATCTGAAACCTTGTCAGGATGGCCTTCGGATACAGATTCGGAAGTAAACAGAAATTCGCTCATGGTCGTCCGTTCGTCGTTAAAAAATTGAAAGGCGCGCATTTTAGCAGAATATGCAAGCGCTGGCAGATGGTGCAAAACCTCGCAAAATGCGTAAAACTTGGTAACCTCCCCCCGTGACTACATTTTTCTTCAAAATCATTTATCGTTTTTTATCCTGCTTGCCGCTGGGCGTGTTGCACAGTCTGGGGGCGTTGCTCGGCCGGTTGACTTACACGCTGTCCGCTCAGTATGCGGCGCGGATGCGGGAAAACTTGCGGCAGGCCGGTTTTTCGCTGGAGGATGCTGCGGGGCAGCGACTGTTGTCCGCAACCATCGCCGAAGCGGGCAAGGCGATTACCGAACTACCCTGGGTGTGGGGGCGGACTTACGACGAAGTGCTATCCCGCGTGCGCGCTTGCGAAGGTCTGCAATATGTCGAGGCGGCACAGGCGGCGGGGCGCGGCATCATATATCTGACACCGCACTTGGGGTGTTTCGAGATGTGCGCGCTGTATATGGCGCGACATGCACCGCTGACCGTTTTATATCGCCCCCCCCGACTGCAATGGTTGGAAGGCGTGATGCGCAGCGGTCGCGAGCGCGGTCAGGCCAAGCTGGCCAAAGCGGATATGAGCGGCGTGCGCCTGTTATTCAAGGCGCTCAAACGCGGCGAAGCGATCGGGATGTTGCCCGACCAGGCTCCCAGTCAGGGGGAAGGGGAATGGGTGGATTTCTTCAATCGTCCCGCCTATACCATGACGCTGGCAGGCAGATTGGCAGAAGCCAGCGGTGCTGCCGTGCTGCTGGTCAGTGCCGAACGGCAAGACACGGGCCAGGGTTACGTCATACGCTTTGAACCTTTGGCGCTGGATTTTGAACAATCCGTTGCGCGCCAGATTAACGCAGCGCTCGAACGCCTGATACGCGCCTTCCCGGCGCAATATCTGTGGAGCTATAACCGCTATAAGGTACCGGACGGCGTATTGCCGCCCAATACAGCAGGTGAGGCGTAATGCGACTCGGCGTTTTTATCCTGTGGTTGATCCATTTTTTGCCTTTGTGGGTCATCGCGGCAATAGGCAACGGCATCGGTTCGCTGCTCTATGTTCTGGCGGCTGAACGCCGTCATGTCGGCGCTATCAACCTGAAGCTGTGTTTCCCGGAAATGAGCGAACAGGCGCGCAGACAATTATTGCGCGATCATTTCAGGCTATTCGCGCGCGGTCTGGTCGAGCGCAGCATCCTTTGGTGGTCAACACCTGAGCGCATCCGCAGCCTGATCCGCGTTGAAGGACTGGCGCATTTCGAGGCGATTAAAGGCCAGTCGGCCATTTTGCTCACGCCGCATTTCGTCGGCATGGACGCGGGCGGGCAGTGGATAGCGCAGCAAACCGACACAGTGTGCATGTACGCCAACCAGAAGAGCGCCTACATGACCCAGCTGCTGCTGGAGAAGCGCGCCCGTTTCCGCCACCAGCACCTCTATTCGCGCCAGCAGGGCTTGCGCCCGATTATCAAGGGGATGCGCGAGGGAATGCCGTTCATCTACCCGCCGGATCAGGATCAGGGCATCAAGGATGGCGTATTCGTGCCGTTTTTTGGCGTACCCGCCGCGACCATGACCTCGGTGTCGCGCATCGCGCAGATGACCGGCGCTAAAGTTGTGCCTTGCATCACCCGCGTATTGCCCGGCGGGGCGGGCTATGTGCTGACTTTTTATCCGGCGTGGGAAAATTATCCCAGCGGGGATGCTGTAGCCGACGCGCGGCGCATGAACGCATTTATCGAGCAGCGCATACTGGAAATGCCGGAGCAATATTTTTGGCTGCACAAACGCTTCAAAAACAGACCGGAAGGCGAAGCAAAATATTATTGAAACGTTGGGTTCACATGGACGAATAAATGAAATATCACGACCTGCGCGATTTCATCGCGCAACTGGAAAAAATCGGCGAATTGAAACGCGTCACCGCACCCGTCTCCACCCACTTGGAAATGACGGAAATCTGCGACCGGGTGTTGCGCGCGCAGGGACCTGCCATCCTGTTCGAGAATGTGATCGGGCCCGGAATGCAGAAAAGCGCCATGCCTGTTCTTGCCAACCTGTTTGGCACGCCGCGCCGCGTGGCGCTCGGCATGGGGCAGGAAAGCACACAAGCCTTGCGCGAAGTGGGCAAGTTGCTGGCTTATCTTAAAGAACCTGAGCCGCCCAAAGGCTTGAAAGACGCATGGGAAAAATGGCCGATATTGAAGCAAGTGTTGAGCATGTCGCCAAAAGTCGTGTCTTCCGCGCCTTGCCAGGAGGTGGTTTGGGAAGGGGCTGACGTGGATTTGTCCAAACTACCGATTCAGCACTGCTGGCCGGGCGACATCGCGCCGCTGATTACCTGGGGTCTGGTGGTGACGCGAGGACCTGCCAAGTCGCGCCAGAATTTAGGGATTTATCGCCAGCAGGTCATCGCGCCCAACAAAGTCATCATGCGTTGGCTGGCGCATCGCGGCGGCGCACTGGATTTTCGCGAGCACTGCCAGAAGAATCCGGGGCAGCCTTTCCCGGTTGCTGTGGTCATTGGCGCCGACCCCGCGACGATACTGGGTGCGGTCACACCCGTGCCGGATTCCTTGTCCGAATATCAGTTCGCCGGGTTGCTGCGCGGTGCCAAGACCGAGCTAGTGAAATGCTTGGGCAGCGATTTACAAGTTCCCGCCTCCGCTGAAATCGTGCTGGAAGGCGTGATTCATCCTGATGAATTGGCCTTGGAAGGGCCTTATGGCGATCACACTGGTTATTACAACGAGCAGGACAAGTTCCCAGTGTTCACCATAGAACGCATCACGATGCGCCGCGCCCCGATTTACCATTCCACCTACACCGGCAAACCGCCCGACGAACCCGCCATGCTGGGCGTGGCGCTCAACGAAGTGTTCGTGCCGCTGCTGCAAAAACAATTTCCTGAGATTGTGGATTTTTATCTGCCACCGGAAGGATGCAGCTACCGCATGGCGGTGGTCTCTATCAAGAAGCAATATCCCGGACACGCCAAACGCGTCATGTTCGGCATCTGGAGTTTCTTGCGCCAGTTTATGTACACCAAATTCATCGTCGTGGTGGACAACGACATAGACATCCGCAGCTGGCAGGAAGTCATCTGGGCAATCACCACCCGCATGGATCCGGTGCGCGACACGTTGCTGGTTGAGAACACACCGATTGATTATCTGGACTTTGCCAGCCCCGTATCCGGCCTGGGCGGCAAAATGGGGCTGGATGCCACCAATAAATTCCCGGGTGAAACCAACCGGGAATGGGGTACGCCCATCGTCATGGACGAGGCGGTCAAGGCAAAAGTGGATGCGATGTGGGGGGAGTTGGGGTTGTAAATAACCGTTCGTGCTGACAACCAGCGACTTGGCTGGCGTTGTTTGCCCGCTTAGTCGAATGGCTAGTTGTTTCATCAGTACTCGCCGACATCCCCTGACCAGCCTCCGCTACTCGGCGGCGCGCAGGGGAAGAAGGTTGAGTTGATGGGTGCTAACGTCTAAATTCAGCGATCTTTGCGGCATCCGATAGAACGATAAGTTTGGCTTTGATCTCGGAGTTTTTGCATAGTGTTTGACCGACTATTTCTTACTTGCTTTTACTTTTGATGGTTTCACATCAGCAAGTCCCTTGTGCTTGGACAAGCTTTGTGCAGCCTTCTTCCATAAGCTGTATGAAGTCACGTGCATCTGAAAAGTAATTTCTAAATGCAAGACGAACATCGTCACTTGTATTGGCTCTTACTAATACGACATCACTATCAGGAAATTCTTTCTCCAATTCAAACAGTTCCCGCAGAGCGTCTGTGGCAGACCTAAAGGTTCGCACGTCAAGTTCTCGGCTGCCTGAGAATATAAGAATCGCATTTTTACGCTCAGTGACGGCTTTGTCTGCGGCGTTTAGTCCGCGAAGAGTTTTTAGAAGTTTGAGTTCCTCGTCGAGCTTCAAAAATTTTGCGACGATCACTCGATCTTCAATTTCTGGCAAAGGGCCCTTTGTGTTCTCAAAGGCTCTTGCCAGTATTTCACTGGCAAGAGCCATTGCCTTCTCGTACCGAGTGTCGCCTTGCCGAAACTTTGGTTGGCTTTCCGTGATGAAGCCGATCACCTCTACCGCAGTTGACCAAGCGTGCTGAACAAGCGTCCTATACTGAATTTCAAGGTAAAGCCCAGCTAGTTCTTTTCCAACCTCTGAATTTACGTTGTATTCGTATACATCATGAATTCCTCTGTATCCAGTGCACTTCGGTTTCTTGATGTAGTCGTATTTGTCTAGTTCGTTGCGACGCTTATGATTGAAATGGGCATTATGGAAATTTTTTCGAAACTCGATGAGTGTCTGTAAGTCTTTGAAGATTAGCCGACATCCTGCTATATCGTCCATCCTTGATAGTTGCATGCCCGGCAGTCGCTCGAGCTTGTCGAAGATTGTTCTTTTTCGCTTGTGTCGTTGTGCGACCGAGATTCCTGTACCACGCGTTCTAGTTCGAAGAATCGCTTGAAAAGTGTTCAGAACAGCACGATGAGCGGCTCGCCATTGTTCAATAACATGGAGGTCTTCTGCGGACTGCGTTCCAGACCGCACATTTTCACCTGCACGATTGACGCGTGATTTTGAACCACCAGGGTGGTGAAGTTTAGTTTGAGTGGTCATTGGTAAATTGGGAATTTGTTAATTGTTAACGCAGAATTCAGGCAACTTGCGTGGCTTTATCGCACGAGGTCGTCTTGAATGACGGATTTTCATTTGAAATCAATGGAAACAGGGCTGGATTGCGAATGGATTCTACGACCAGATCAATGTCAAGCAGGGGCCAGTAAAGGTGATTGAGTGAGGGCCGCTCAATCGTGGTGATTTGATCAAGCGTGGCTTGCTTGAACCAGGGAAATTCTGCATAGGCGACAAAAAGTTCTTCGTCGTCCAGAAGCAACCAGAAGCCCTTGTTTGAAACTACAGAAACTTCAGTTTCCAAAGTGGACGCGCCAGGCATGGACAATCTCCTCGTGGTGAGTATGAACCAAGGCTTGCGCCTCGTTGAGTTGCTTTTGAGACAACCCCTGATTCAAGGCTAATTCAATTGTTGGCTCCAGCCAGAACTTCGCTTCACCGTCGGTATGGGCGACATGAACGTGAACTCGCATTTCTTCACGAGAAAAGAAGAAAAAACGAAAGGCACCTTCACGAAATATGGTTGGAGACATGCGCGAATAATACCAGTTCTGTTGGGTTGTTACGCTCAACGCAGGCGGTTTTGTATGCGGCGAAATCCGTTGTCACGACCCTTGCACCCACTCGATCAGCGCGTCCTGCGCCGCTTGGGCGCGCTTCGCGTTCGGGTGGTTGATGAAAAATACCACGAT
>Ga0210053_1001804_pt1 | contig 19014 bp, 22 predicted proteins | sample CryGeymeta201512_FD_185467 | JGI IMG/M metagenome (GOLD analysis project Ga0210053, IMG submission 185467) | Groundwater microbial communities from Crystal Geyser aquifers in Utah, USA - Crystal Geyser metaG 2015-12 (SPAdes) (version 2) | ecosystem: Environmental > Aquatic > Deep subsurface >... | reverse complement strand
CACCTTGCCTAGCCGGGTGACCACCTGCACCGTTCCCGGTGTGACAATTCTGACGGTTGAAAAGAAGAAGAGAAGAATGAGGACTAAGACCCCAGTCCCTAAAATCAGTTTTGAATTAATACGCATGGTTTTCTCCTTTTTACTTTTAATTGGAATTAAGTATATAATAACTTTTAAGATCTGAAAAGTCTGAACTCATGAGTCTCTTCTTTATTGTTCGATTTTTATGGAGAACTACATCTCTTTGACCAGTTGCCAGAAGCCAGTAGCTATTCGCGTTTTGAGTTTTGACCTTTGAGTTCTAAGTTTTGAGTTATCATATGAACATCGCCTTCACAACTTTGTATAGAGAAAATAGCAGCGGCGGAGAAGCGCGGGTAACTTTTGAACTGGCCGAAGCGTTTGCCAGAAAAAATAAGGTTCTTTTAATCCGTTCCGGCTCTTCAAACCGAATTTGGCGCAAAAATCCTAATCTGACACATCTCGAAATAAAAAGCTTCGGAAATAACGACCTGGCTTTCCCTTATTTAAGTGTCAAAAATATCAACTACATTTTCAACCATTTATCCGCCTTTTCCCCACAGGTAATTCATGCCCATGCTCCTGATCCGCTTTCTCTGACGGCTCAGATTTGGGCCTCACTCCACCATATCCCTTTTTTTTGCACCACCCATGAAATGCCAACTAAAAGAGGCGACTTAGGAACAAAAGATATTTCTAAAACATTGGCCAAAATTATTGATTCTAAGCCTTTACAAAAGTTTTTCTTTAATTTTTTTAAAAATTGTGACGCCATGATTGCCCAAAATCAGGCGGTTAAAGATGATATTCGCGATTTTGGATATAAGGGCCAGATTTTTATAATTCCCAACGGGCGCAATCTGACTCTCTACTCTCAATGCAAAATGGTCCGTCTTTCCGATAAAAGAAAAAGGCTTATTTTTATTGGGTGGATTGCGAGCCATAAAAATCAGCAGTTTTTAATCGAAATGATGAAAGCTTTACCTCCTGATTTCGAGCTCTATCTTGTCGGTAAACCTTACGGTTCACAATATCAGCGGGATCTTTTAAGACTGATTCAGCATCACCATCTCTCCAATGTCAAACTCGTCGGGCAAATCCCTTGCGAAAAAGTTCCCGACTATCTGGAAAAATCCCACTTTTTCGTTTCGGCCTCGAAAATGGAAATTCAAAGTTTGGCGGTTATCGAAGCTTTGGCCAGTGGTACGCCGGTAGTTGGATTGTCTAATGAAACGGTGGACGAGCTGGTGGACGATTCCGTAGGGAAAAAACTACCTGCCAAAGCCTCGCCGCAGGATTTAGCGCAAGCAGTTTTAAAACTGAGCAATTTAACCCAGGCAGAATATGAAAAACTTTGCCGTAAGGCACGCGAAAGAGTGGGCAAGATGGATTGGACGGATGTGGCTGACCAAACCGAAAAGGCTTATCGACAGATCATGCGCCGCAAATCTAAATTTAATGAGAAAGTTGCCCGAATTGAAAAAAGCATTGATGTCTTTCCCGATCAGCCAACCCGGAATTTTGTCTTAAAATACGCCAACCGAACGCTCGCCAAATTAAAAGGAGGAAAAGGTTATCAAAAACTTAAGGTCTTGAGCAAAAAGACGAGGGTTCCCTATCTTTATTTGACGATTATTCTGTTGCTGACCATAACCGGCGGAGCAACTTTTAACGTAGTCCATTGGTTAGGAAAGCTGAGAAAAAAGAAAACGTCAAAAAAAATAATCGACGATTAAACCCAAGGAGTAAAAATGCACTGATGTTTGGCTTTGCGGTTTATTTATTGAATCTGGAAAAATACTTATCAATCTCAGGCCGCAATTTGATCCCCGCCCGCCCAAAACAATCAAGTAAATTGTTGTAAGTTCCCCCTTCCGCAAGAAAATCCCAAAATTCCTCCGCTATTTTCACTTCTTCTTTTAAATCAAGCATGCCTTTCATTGTCCATCGCGCATACGGCTGCGGCTCATAAGGATTATAGGGAATAGAGATAAACGTATGCGTTTTTGCTTTGGGATTTTGGAAAAAATACACCGCCAACCATTCCAGCATATTTCTCTTATAGAAGATAAAATCGCCTTTGTTTGGTTTGACGGTCTTTATTTAATCGCTTCATCAATTGCGGCTTTCATCACTGTATCAATGTCAAACGACAAACCGGACTCAATTCCTTTCTTTGCAGTATATAATTCGTCATCGGTCAATTTCCTACCAATGCGATTAATAGCTTCATTTTGCAAATTATCAATAGTAACGGTAAAAATCTCCTGATCATCTTGCGGGTATCTTCTCATGGTTTCATTTCTTGATTATTTTATTAAATCCAGAAGTTAATTACCACCGCCAGAGGCGGTGGATATCTTTTAAGATTATAAAATCAAATCAATCCAATTATCAAAAGAGTTATCTTTAAAATCCTTACTGGTTTCATTGAAATAAGAACCTTCCTCGCTTCGCTCGAAAGAACCTTGTTTTTCGCTTCGCTCAAAATAAACCCATCGTCCGCAATAATTTCGATTATCCGTATTAGTCACTATTCCGCCGAAAAGTTTTTTACCCTTTTTATTTTCGTTCTGAATATACTTATAAAGTCCATCAATTTTTGGACCGGCAATTTGTTTAGTCAATCCGGCTTTAGTATCAAAAAGTCCAATTCGGTCATCTTTCAATTTCACAATAAAATCAACATAAAAAGGTTTTTCTTCTCCGTTATCGTAAGGAACAGCGAAAAATGTTGTGTCTCGGTCTCCATTTTTAAACCACCACTCAACCGCTTCCGATTTTTCCAAAAATTCAACAAAGGCTTTTTCTGAATTTGATCCGTATTGTGCGTAAAAGGGTTGTAAAATCGATTTTTTTCTGTCCTCTTTTATATAAGTTTCGTTAAACGGATAAGATTCTTTAATATTCCAATTTTCTATATTAACCATTTCGCTTTCTCTTCTCACGACTTCCGCCTGATATTTTTCTTTTGCTTTGCCCAAAACATTAACAAAATGCCGAGAGTTCTTGTCGCTTAGAATAATCTGGACAATTTCTTCCCAAACATCGCCGTACCACATTTTTAATTCCTGCTCAAAAAATTTATAGATTGCTTCCTTAACTCTGCCAACCGATCTATCTTCGGGATAGAAGGGGGTTAAATTATTACGCACAAAAAAGTCAAACAATTTTTGCATATCAAAACCGCTTGCTTTTATTTCTTTGTCGCCAACAATTTTTGCCCCAGCCAAAGCATCAACGTCTTCGGCTTTATAATCAGAGATAACTTTTAAATCAAATTTTCTCGCCTTGGTATCAATAAGTGTTTTCAAACCATATTCTTTCGCTTCTTTCAAAAATATCTCATTAAAAAGCGGCGATAATCTTGTTTTTTCGCGGTGCCTTCTTGGATAGCAAGAAAGTAAATTTAATTTAGAGTCAAAACGTCTCTTGCTCGTGTAAATAGTGATGTAATCTTTGGCAATATCTTCCTGAATTTCTATATTGTCCAAGTTGGTATAAACATAGCCGTAATTTAAGGTTTCACTTTCATAATGTCCTCTATCCGGCTCTGGCATTCGCATAATTCTGCCGACTGTCTGAATTGAAAAAATCGGGCTGTGCCACTGCCTAAACAAAACCAAAATTTGCGCTCTCGGGCAGTCCCAACCTAAAGCAATCGCCTGCTTGAAAATCAAAACCTCAACCTCGCTGTCTTGCCTCTCAACGTTTTCTTTATTGACGTGTTCCCCCGATAGCCAAATGGCCAGTTTGTTGTTGTCTTTTTCAGTTGAGATTTTATATTTGTTTTTCAAAATGCTTTCTACTCGTTCTCTTATTCTATCTTCCAAACTCGTTTTCCTGTCAGGCAACTGAATTAAAACTAAAGGATTAACATTATCTCCTTCTTTTTGAAATTCTTTTACCAATTCTTTCCTCTTTTTGAGCGCGGCGTCTATGACCAATTCTTCACTACCGCCGCTTAATTTTTGCGTTTTAATTTTTCCTTGTTTTACGAAATTATCAAAATCATCGTTCAAGATAACGGCTTTTTTAATCATTCCTTCTTTTTTGACATCATCTAACTGAACAAACACTTTTTCATCTTCATTAGTAATAGTTGCTGGTGTTGCCGTAACCTCAATTGTCAATTTTGGCCCAATCATTTGAATTAAGCCCTGCGAAATATCAGTTGTAGCGTGATGATGGGCTTCGTCAATCACTAAAATTAGTTCCCGCCCCTCCTCTTTGGCTCTCTCTAATACCTTTGATAAATTAAATTCCTGCTCGTTGTCGCGAATATAAATATTGTCCGCCTTGTTAATGCTTTCCCAGTTGAAAAACAAAATCTCATTTTCGCTGATTTTCCTGTCGTCCAAATCCTCAAAATAGGAACATTTTAACGCTCGGCTTGTTTCAAAATAATTCTCTAACTTGTCTCGGCTTTGAATATGGAGTTGCCTCGGAGCGGTCCAAATAAAACCGAGCGATTGCCTAACTTCTTTATCATCAACCAGTTGTTTCAAAAACTCGGCCATCATTATTGTCTTACCCGAACCGGTCGGCGCTTTAAAAACCAATTTTTTACCGCCGGAATAACCCAAAAGTCTTTTGGACTTGGTCAATAAATCATCTATTGCGTTTTCTTGGTAAATTTTCAGTTGCATAGATTAAAGAATTTTAACCTCAATTATGTCTTTAACTTTATTAAAATCATTATCTAGTGTTATAAATGGAATTTTTTCCAAAAAAGAAATCATTGCGTAAATAGCATCTGCCGACTTTAAAGTAGAAAATTTGCCGTATAGCCCTTCTTGCTGTACACGTTGCAGAAATATTTGATCTATTGGATAAAAAATCGGTCCAATAATTTCAATCGGCGGAATACCATCCCAAGTTTTATTCTTTTTCCTTTTTCTAATATTTATATTTACTTCTATTGCTAAATGCAACGGTACGATACCTTGAATTTTTTCGCCTTTTTTATATTTTGCGTCAATTTCTTGGAAAAATTTTAAACATTTCTCATGATGTTCATCCTTTTTATTTAATAACCCAAGTATAATATTTGCATCTATTAGAAACTTTTCCATATTTTTTATTTAAAAATCCTTCTATAAACTCTCAAAATCGCTTCCGGTATTGGCGACAATTGGATCCGCGCACCAGAGTCAAGCTCGGTGCGGGACTTCGCTTCGCTTCGCTTTTTGTTTAAATCAGCAAACTCTTCGCTAAAATCTTCATCGCCCAACGAAAAAACATAGACGCTGAATTTACCCTTAATGTCTTTAATTGCCTTTTTGAAAACTGGAATTGCCGCTTGGTCAAAAATTATGCCGGTGTAGTGGTTAGCATTTTTGAAGATTTGAAATTTCTGGTCCAACTTGCCCGCCGAAGCTTTAGCGGAGGCGGGTTCGCCAATCTCTTCAAAAGTGCCTTCCTTTACGCAAAGCATTTCTGTTGCTTCCGCCGTGAGTTTTATTTTATTTCTATCTGTTGGCTCATCATAAACAACAAAATCAGTTTTGAAATATTTTAAATTACCGCCTAAACCAGCAACTTTTTCACCTTTCAAATTCTTATATCCTTCAATAACTTTTTTAATTCGCGGATAGCAAATATCCTCGGCAATTTTAAAGCCATTTCCGTTGTTGTCTTCGTTATTAGTGCATAAAATAAACTTTCTATTACCGCCGTCTTCTTTGTTAAGTTCTAAAACCGCATGACCAGTTGTTCCGGATCCAGCAAAAAAATCTAAAATAATAGCTTTATTTTTATTATGGACAACCGTTTTAATACATTCTTCCACTGCATAAAGTGATTTAGGAAATGGAAATTCTTTGCCAAGAATATTGTTTAATAACTGTGTTCCATATGTCTTTGCATTAAATTTTTCACCGCTCCAAACAGTTTTGTAATTTATCTGCTTCTTAGTACGAATAATGCTTATAGTTTTTGTTTTTTTATTATATTTTATACTTAGTTCGTCTTTAATTGATTCGACATTTTGTCTTGAGAAAACCCATTTTCGTTCTACGCCTTCACTATCAATAGGATAAAGTTCTATAACACCATCTTTTCTAAGAACATTTGAGTTTTTAGGATGAAATGATTTATCACACACTTCCCCAAAACCTACAATTTCTAAATTTTTAACAAAAATCGGATAAAAACAATTGGACCCCGACTCGCGCAAATAATTAATGGATCTGCCTTTTGCTGTGTTCATAAACTGCCTAATATCTGCATCTTCATCTGTCCTTTCTTCAAATGCAATCACTTTTTGATCTCCACGATAAACAAAATAAGCATATTCATTATTATAGGAAAAATTTTTACCCTGAATACCGCTTGGATTGTGAATAATTGTTACGCAAGTAATTTCTTTACTGGGGAATAATTCTTTTAATAACAATCCTAGCGCCTCTTGTTCATTATGGTCTATTGTGCAAATAAGCACACCATTAGGAGATAATAGATTTTTTAACAACCTCAATCTGTGCGACATGAATGAAAGCCATTTACTATGTCGCCATGCGTCGTTTATATCAACATAATTATTATTGTATTTCCAATCTCTTGCCCCTGTGTTATACGGCGGATCAATATAAATGACATCAACTTTTTTCGCGTGAGTGTAATTCAAAACCGAAAGGGCGTGATAATTATCGCCCTCGATCAGTAAATTTACCGGCTTGTCTTTATCGGTGATTATCTCTTTGTTTTTTACTTCTTTTAGCACTGGAAGTTTCGTCTTGCACATCTCCACTACTTCTTCGGGCTTTTCTTCCCACACCAAACCGTATTTCTTCTTTTTCTTCAGCTCCTTCTTCAGCCGTTCAATCTCTTTTATTAAGCTTTCTTTTGATAAATTTTGATCCATAAATTTTGACTTTTGATTTTTTAATTTTAACTTATTCTCAATATACCTCTTGCCGATGCCCGATGCGGATAACTACAATTAAAAGTAAATTTTTGTAAATTCTATAAATTATTCTGTATGGCCAGACATGATAGGAATAAGCACCCTTAAATTTTCCTTCAAGTTTTTTTCCGCTAAAGGGATTCTGCCGGATAATTGGCAGGGTGGCTAAAATCTTATTTTGATAAACTTTTGGAATTCTGGCGAGCTGCTTTTTTGCCTCTTGTTCTATTCTTAGTTGATACATGGTATTTATTTTTCCCTTTATCGGCCAAAACATAACCATACTCTTTAAGTAAACCATCAAGAGTTGTCCATTTTTTATATTCTCCGCTTTCAACGGCTCGATCAACCCTTGTAATGTCTTTATCCAAGTTCGGAAATTCCCGCATCACTTCAATGGTTTCCTGCCAGGATTCAAAATCTTCGGCTGACATTAAAACAGCCTTTGGCCGGCCATTTTCAGTCAGAGTATAATAGCGGCTTGCTTTCTGAACCTCATTTGCAATCTCAAAGATTCTTTTTCGTGCCTCGGAAATAGGAATAGTTGTTTTAACATCCATTAAAAAATCCTCCATCGGTGTACAATAACATGTACAATCTTTAAGGTCAAATTAATCCTTTTTCTTTAAAGCTAAAATAACCATCTTTGACTACAATAATATGGTCGCTGATTTCAATCCCCATAATTTTTCCAGCCTCTACCAGTCTTTTGGTGATAGTCAGATCATCTTCCGATGGTTCGGGGTCACCTGAGGGGTGGTTGTGAGCCAAAATTATTTGCGCAGCTAGATTCCCGACTGCCGGCTCAAATACTTCTCTGGGGTGGACTAAATTGGCGTTGAGCGAACCAACAGAAATAATTTCACGTTTAATTTCTTGATTTCTGGAATCGAGAAAGAAGATAACAAAATGTTCTTTTTTGTTATCACGAATACCTTTCATCTCTTCCCAAACATCTTTAGGTGATAAGAGCAGAGTTGATTGTTTATTTTGCAGAAGCCGACGGCCTAGTTCAAAACAGGCAACAATTTCACAGGCTTTAGCCGGACCCAAACCAGGATAGTTTTTTAAATCGTCAAAAGTCAAATTTGGCAATTTAGCGGCACTAAATCTTTTTAGAATTTTGTTTGACAGCTCGACTACATTTTCCCCTTGTGTCCCTGAACGCAAGAGAATAGCCAAAAGTTCAGAGTTGGCCAGTTTTCCCGGACCATATCGCATCAATTTCTCTCTTGGTCTTTCAACTTTGGGCAATTCTTTGATTGTCTTTTTGACTTTAGAGGCCATAGATAGAGGTTTTTGGTCGGAGAGGCGGGATTCGAACCCGCGGCCCCACGCACCCCATGCGTGTGCGCTACCACTGCGCCACTCTCCGTAGTGATATTTGCGATTGCGGTAAGTATGAACTACCACGGCTAAAGCCGCGGTATCCTCCCCGCCGAATCCCTGCCTCGCCGGCAGGCGGGGGCGGGTCGGCGAGTTTATTAATCATTCGATTCATCCCTGCCTCGCCGGCAGGCAGGCACGGGTAAATTAGGTGGTCTTCTCGAACGATTATAAAAGAAAATCGTTGAAAACACAAACAACCAGAAAGTGAGGATTTTGGGATTAGTAGCCAGTGGGTAGAAGACCGCAGTTTAATCGGAATCCACAATTTCGATCACCCCGCGATCAGCATCAACGCGCACCATATCTCCGGACCGCAAGCGTTCGGTAGCATTGGTGACTCCAACCACAGCAGGAATTTTCAACTCCCGGCAGACTATCGCGGCATGACTTAAAACTCCCCCCAAATCGGTTACAATAGCCGAAGCTTTACCGAGCATGGAAGTCATCTCGGGAGTGGTGGTGTCAGCAATTAAGATGTCTCCGTTCTGAATTTTTTCAAAAAGACCCACGGTTTCATGGTGGACAACAAAACACCGCCCAGAGGTTTTACCCGGACTGGCCGGAAGACCATAGAGTTTTTTCTTTTCCTTCTTCCTTTTTTGTACAAAATACAAAACCAGATCTTTCCAAATTTTATCGATCTCCAAATATCCTGCTTCTTCGTTATAATCCAGAAAGGTGATGAATCTTTTTTTTTCGATTAGGCCATGCTGAAATTCCAAGTGGCCATAAATTCCTCGCACTAAACTGAACAACTTTTTCTGTTTCCCAGGGGGAACAGTTTTGGAAAAACGTTTAATTCCCTGCTGATTAAAAAGCATAGGGTCGGTTAAGGTAAACCCGCGGGTCATGATATAGTGCCTGTCTCCGGTGACAAATTCGGCAATGCCATTGCCCGAGCGCGAGACAACCACCGTTCCTTTGAAATCCGGATCATCGGGATATTGCGAAATGATGATTTTGTAATTCTTTTTGTCTGAAAGTTTATTGATGAATTCCCAGCCAGTTCTAACATCATAGATTCTCAATTTTGATTGCCGGTTAAGCTGTGGAAATTGAGGGTCAGGAACCGCGCTGATCCAATAAGGAAAGCCTATTCTCCCAACTGCGATCTTAAATTGTTCTAAAGACGGAAAATCTCCGCAAGGAAAGGCGAAGCAACGTTCATGCGGTAAACCTAAACTCTGCAGGCGGGCATAAATTAACTCGCGATCTTTGCTGTCTTCAATCTTGAGTTTGCGGTTTAATTTAGACTGGATAAGCTTATTCCATTTTTGGATAGAGGTATATTTCTCAAAACCAATTTGGTTGATATTTCCGGGATCAAGCGGGATCATCCAGCTTTGACCAACCCTTTGGGCAAAGAGTTTACCGGCTTTAATCAGTCGGGTTACCTGCATTTTGGAGATCTTATGTTTGACCGCATACTCGCTGGCAGAGACAAAAGTTTGGTTTGACATGGTCTTTGTTATATTTATAACGTTACAGATATAACACGATCAACCCGGCTTGTCAAGCAACGAAAACTACGAACTACTATTCCTTTCGCCGCAATATCCTCAGACTACCAGCAAATAAAGATTGGGGGGAGTGCCGATGGGATATTCCTTTGTCATAACGGGATCTCCGCCAGGCAAGCGGACAGGCTCACGTCGTCCCCGCCGACTCGGCGGGTCCTCAGGATGACGCAAAGAGGGCTAGGAATAGCACACCTGTCTTTGAATCGCATCAATTTGACGAGGAGAGAATCTAACCGGCTTATGAACTACCACGGCTTGCGCCGTGGCTTTAAAAGAAGCGTGAACCCATCTCACGTGGCGGTCTTTTGACAATGAGCGAAATTAAGATCACTACTTCGAAAAGCAGGCCTAAAAATCCTGCTGAAAGATAAAGAAATCCCAAGTGAGGAACCTGCCACCACAGGCGCATTAACTTGTCCGTCAGACCAAAGAAAAGCGCCTGATAGTAAAGCAGGAAAAGGGATATCACGGCGAGTCCCTTCTGCCAAGTCAGCAGAAACGTGAAGCGAATAATTAAAAACAGGGTGATGAGAACTGTCGGCACAAAAGTCCAAAAGTTGCTTTTTCCTGAAACCAAAACAATCGTTCCCAACCACACCAATTCAAGCATAACCGTCTTTTTTGGATCATGTCGACAGCAAAAAGTAGAAAACACTATAACGCCGACCGAAAAGAGTATCACGCCCCAGGTTATAACCTTAAACGTGTTGATGTCAACGCTCAAAAGGGGCAGTGAGTAGTCGCTACTATAAAAAATCCTGCTCAAGAAGGCGTTTACCGACTGGTTCGTAAAATAAGGATCAGCGTCGGATTGGATAGCCGGTAGGATGTTTTTAAAATAGTAGAAAAAATGGTCAAAAGAGTTGAAAATCAAAGGAATTCCCACCAAAAGCGGAACACTCAAAAGAAACCCCGAACAATGCGCATTCTCTTTTTAAGGAGGGCACAGAGCAAAAAGGCCGCCGGATAAACTTTAAGGAAGGTTGCAATCGACAAAAATATTCCTCCCAGCCAAGGTTTTTGTTTCTCAATGCTCCATAAATAGGTAAAGTACAGAGCAAAAATAAGAATATTAATTTGCCCGGACCCGAAGTTGCCGAAAAGCGGAGGAAAAGTAAAAAAAATAAACATCACCAGAAAAAATAAACCCGGCTTCAAAGATGTCAGTTTTTTACCTAAAAAATAACCAAGAGCGGCATAGATTATTACATTAATGAGATACCATGTCCGAACAGCGGTTAGAACCGGCAAAAACGTCAAGGGTGCTATAAAAAACGCCAAAAACATCGGATAAACGAATCCTTGGCCGACCAAAAATTGCAGACCCAGAGTATCTTTTAAAGCCACAAGTTGCGTCACATCGTATAAATTTTGCTGGGTGCGCCAAAGAATCGCTCCCAAGTAATACGACAGAAAATCATTAGCAAAAGCATGTGCACCCCAGATGTTGATCTGAGGAGTAACTATGAGAAGATAAATCCTAAAGACAATAAAAAGAAAGGTGAGTAGCGTCAAAATAGAGGTGGGCTTGCAAAGCCAAACAATCGGTTTCGGAAAAAAGTGAAGGGGACCATCCATACCAAAGTCCAAAAACTGTTTGAGTGATCCTGATGCTAACGCTTGGGAGAGGGTTTTTTCGCCCGAGCCCCAAGTAATCCATATTTTTTGCTTTCTTTCATCCTTGAGTCGCGCGTTAGCAAGCCCTCTTTCTTTAGGGTTTTCCGAAAATCAGGATTGAATTTTTCCAAAGCACGGGCAATTGCGTGTGCGACAGCTCCCATCTGAGCGGTTTTACCGCCACCGCCAACCTTGACGATGGTGTTGAAACTATCTTTCCTGCCCAAGATTAAAAAAGGTTTGTTTAAAATTTGCCTGGCGAGCAGCTGATCTTTAAAATAATCCCAACCTGAAAGATCGTTAACAATTAAATTCCCTTCCCCCGGAGCTAGCCTCACTCTCGCAATTGCATTTTTCCTGCGACCTACAGCTTCAAAATAGGATTTCTCCTTAATAAAGGATTTCTCCTTGATAAAAGATTTTTCCTTGATCCCTTTCTCTTTAACTTCCTCTTTTTCTTTTTGATCGGCGACTGTCTTTTCCAGACCTTCTTTCTTTTTTTCCACCTTTAAGGGAGAGCGCTTGCTCGCCTGACGCGCGGATGGACGCTTTTTTTCTCCTGCAGATTTTACTAAAAGAGGGGAAGTTTGTTCGGCTGCTTGTGACGCTTGACGTACGCGGGTTTTACCAACACCGTCCTTCGGAGTTTTATTTACTTTGATTTTCTTGGTAGTTTTGACTTTTTTCTCTTTGATTTCTTTTTTAGTCCGCGGCATTAATACCCCTTTGATCAGGTTTCGATAATATTTAATGTCTTATTTTTAAAATCGTGAAATTTGGCATAAACATAAAGCTTTTTCAGCATTGCCCTGCCCAACCGGCTCTTGGGCAACATGCCTTTGACTGCCTGAATAATAATCTTTTGCGGTTCTTGGCTGCGCAGCGCTGCTAAATTTTTAGCCTTCAGACCGCTCGGATAACCGCTATATGTATAATACATTTTAGCCTGTTCTTTTTTCCCAGAAACAACAACTTGAACAGCATTGATAATAACTACATAGTCACCATTATCCAAATAGGGAACAAAATTGGCCTTATGTTTGCCTTGCAAAAGAAAAGCTGCCCGAGTTGCAACCTTGCCTAAAATTTTATCCTGCGCATCGATCAGATGCCATTGCCTTTGTACTTCTTTAAGTTTAGTCTGGTGAGTTTTCATTTCTTGGTTTCACTCTCCTCTTTCGGTTTTCCGCTTTTGTAATCTACAAGTTCCAAGAAGGCCATTTTGGTTTGATCAGAAAATCTTGGTCCCAACTTGATGATGCGCGTGTATCCTCCGTTTCTGTCAGAAAATCGGCCCGCAACCTCTTGAAAAAGCTTTTTCTGGGCCACTTGGGTCGTAACCATTTTGTTCGCTCTTCTTTTGGCGGATAAGGTCTGCGTTTTAGCAGCAGTAATCGTCTTTTCTAAAAGCGGCCTGACTGCTTTAGCCTTGACCTCTGTTGTCTTTATGCGACCATGCAGAATGACCGAGCTTATAAGATTGGCATAAAGACCTTTGCGTTCCGCCTTATTTCGATTCAGTTTTTTTCCTTTTTTTTGATGTCTCATTTTTTTGACCTTCATCTTGTCTAAAGAACAGTCCCAGTTCCTCTATTTTCTTTTTCACTTCCGTCACCGACTTGGCTCCTACGTTTTTGATTGACATGATTTCCTTTTCGCTCTTTTGGATGAGCTCGCCCAAATTGGTAACATTGATGGCATGTAGACTATTCACTACTCTGGTCGGCAGATCGAGCTCTTCCAGAGTTAATTTTAAATCAACCCCCGCCTCTTCTTTGGTTTCTACTTTTTCTTCTTCTTTGACGATTGAGGGATCGTTGATAAATTCAAAATAATTTTTTAAAATAACCGCACCCTTTTTAAGCGCCTCCTGCGGATCAATGCTGCCGTCGGTAGAAATTTCTAAAGTCAACTTATCAAAGTTGGTCATTCTTCCAACGCGGGTGGCGGAAATAGAATAATCCACTCGTAAAACTGGTGCATGGATGGCATCAATTGGAATCACCCCGATCTCGGAAGATTCTCTCTCTTCAGCTGGAAGGAAACCCATTCCCTGCTCCACTAAAAGCTCCATTTTCAGTCGTGTTTTAGGTGAAGAAAGAGTAGCGATGGCTTGATCGGGGTTTAAAATCGTGACTCCGGTTGGAACATCAATGCTCTTGGCAGCAACTACCCCCGGTCCCTTGACATCCAGATTTAAAACCACACTTGGCTTATCCAGTTTGATTTTTACTTTTTTGAGGTTTAAGATAATTTCTACCACATCTTCTTTCACCCCGGGAATAACGTCAAATTCATGTTTGACGCCTTCAATTTTAACTTGAACGATAGCCGATCCCAAAAGAGAGGTTAATAAAACCCGCCGCAGGGAATTGCCGAGTGTCATTCCATAACCGTAAGGAAGCGGCTCTATGATAAATCGGCCGTAATTCTTATCCTTCTTCTCAACCGCGAATTTTGGATTGACGCTAAACATAAAGGATGCTCCTTTCCAATTAAAAACCTTAACGAGAATAAAATTCAATGATCAACTGTTCCTGAATATCTTCTTGTACATCATCCCTGCCTGGTAACCGTTCAACTTTTCCTACCGGCCCTTGGCGCGTAAGCCAAGAAGGCGTTTTCGCTTTCTCTTTTAATGACTTTTGGACCCCTTCAATCTTCAATGCCCTGTCCTTAAAAGCAATTACATCGCCAGCGCCAACCTCATAGGAGGGAATGTCAACCTTTTTATCATTGACTTTCACCAAACCGTGATTGACCAATTGTCGCGCAAACCGCCGTGACGATACCAAGCCCAGGCGATAGACCACGTTATCCAAACGTGATTCTAAGATTTGAAAAAGTTTTTCTCCGGTATTACCAGTTGCCTGAAGCGCTGTTTTAAAATAACGCCTGAATTGTCTTTCTAAAATTCCGTACATGGCTTTGACCTTCTGCTTTTCCCGCAATTGTATTCCAAAGTTAGACTTGCGTCGGCGAACAGAAAGTCCGTGTTGACCCGGCGGAATGACACCCTTTCTTTCAATCGGACATTTGGGTGAATCACAAAGTTTAATTCCTTCTCGCCGGCATAATTTGTGTTTTGAACCTGTATAACGCGCCACCCTATCTCCTTTTCTCTGACTTTAAACTCGTCTTCTTTTTTTAGGACGACAACCATTGTGGGGGATGGGAGTGACGTCCGCAATGCTGATAATGCTGAGTCCTGCTGACTTTAGGGCTCTGATGGCTGACTCTCGACCAACGCCCGGGCCTTTGACAAAAACTTGGATTTCCCTCATCCCGTCCCCGAATGCCTGTTCGGCCACTTTCAGAGCAGCGGTTGAAGCTGCAAAGGGAGTAGCTTTTCTAGTTCCTTTAAATCCAACTGTTCCTGTTGATCCCCAAAGTAAAGTATTCCCTTTATTATCGGTCAGATTGATCAAGGTATTGTTAAAACTGGAAGTAACATAAGCTCTTCCCTGAATTGGAAATGAACCCGCCTTTTTCTTTCTGAGCTTAACCTTAGGCTTATTTTTAATCAAAGTGCCGGTTTGAATTTTAACTTTCTTTTTCCCCATATTTTTCCTCTTTAAGTTTTCTCAAGCTTACGCCTTAATCCACCCACCGTCATTTTTCTCCCTTTTTTGGTACGGGCATTGTGTCTGGTTCTTTGACCTCTCGCCGGTAAGTTTTTCTCGTGCCGCGATCCACGGTAGGTTTTAATCTCTCTTAAACGACGAATGTTGTCGGAAACTTCACGCTTGAGTTCGCCTTCGATGCGATAATTTTTACTGATAAATTGTTGAATCTTAGCAACCTCGCCGTCCTTCAGTTCAAAGACCCTTAAGTTGGGATCAATCCCCGAGGCTTTTAGAATTGACTGTGAACGGGTTTCCCCTATTCCATAAATATAGGTTAAAGCAATTTCGATTCTTTTTTTATCGGGCAGGTCTATGCCTGCAATTCTGGCCATATAATCCCCCTTTTATCCTTGCCGCTGTTTGTGTTTTGGATTATCACAGATAACGCGGATCACTCCCTTGCGGCGAACAATCTTACACTTTTTACAGATCTTTTTTACACTGGCTCTAACTTTCATAATGATCCTTAAAATAGGTTAAAAGTAATTTTTAATTTTAAATTTCTAATCAATATTAAATTTTTAATGTTTAAACCTTAAAAATTAGAACTTAAAAATTGATTAAGAATTAAAAATTTTAAATTCAAACAGGGACCTTTCACTTATAGCGATAAGTAATTCTGCCCCGCGATAAATCATAAGGAGTTAGCTCAATTTTGACTTTATCTCCTGATAAAATTTTTATATAATTCATCCGCATTTTACCGGAGATATGAGCTAAAACCGTTTTCCCGCCTTCGAGCTGAACGCGAAAATAAGCATTGGGCAGCGTTTCGCAAACAACCCCTTCAGTTTCGATTAAGTTTTTCGAAGAAGCCAACTTATCTCCCTTAACAATCTTTACAGGCTTGCTATCTTAACAAAATTCTAAAGTAAGGTCAAGACTTCGGCTGTGTTACGGGTAACAAGAATAGTTTTTTCAAATAACCCTCCCCAGCTTTTATCTCTGGTAACAATAGTCCACCCGTCACTTAAAGTCTTAATTTGAGGTCTATTTTTGGCGTAGATGACTTCAACAGCCAGGGTCATCCCTGCTTGTAAAACCTCTCCGGTTCCCGGACGCCCGAAACCCGGAATATACGGATCTTCATGCAAAGCTCGGCCAACTCCATGACCGGTCAATTCTTTAATAATTGCGTAGCCTTCTGCGGTAATTACTTTTTCAATAGCAGCAGAAATATCTCCCACTCTTAAACCCTGGCGAGCATTTTCGATTCCCCTAGCTAAAGCTTCTTTTCCGACTTCAAGAAATTGATCTTTTTCTTTGAAATCCGCACCCAAAGGCGGCTGACCAACAATCACAGTGGTGGACGCATCGGTATGAAAACCCTGGTAGCAAACCCCTGCATCCAAACTGACAATGTCACCTTGGCACAAGCGATATGCGTTGGGAATTCCATGTACCACCCCTTCATTAACTGAGATGCACAGGCTGGCCGGGTAACCCCGGTAACCTAAAAACGAAGGACTGGCTCCTGCCTTAACAATCAAATTGTAAGCTTTTTTATCTAATTCTAAAAGACTGACTTCCGCCTCAACTTCTTTTAAAAGTGCTTTGAGGGTGTCTGTTAATATCTGACCACCCTTTCTCATAGACTGAATATCATTGTAAGATTTAAGCGTAATCAAGTCTGATCCTTTTTCACATTGCGATGATTATGATAAAAGTCGTTTTTTCTTAAGTGATCCATGGTGTCTTCATGGATTTCGCCAATCGGACGATGCCCGTCGATATCAAGTAAAATTCCCCTCTTGGCGTACTCGGTTAAAATCGGCTCTATCGTTCCGCGGTGAGATTTTAATCTTTCACGGATGATAGCCGGATCTTCGTCCCTCCTGGCTTTACCAAAAACTTGAATGTCCCTCTTCGCCCTTTCCATCATTCTTGTGATTACCTCTTCTTCCGGCACTCGCAGATAAATCACCTGGTCAACCCGCTTGCTTCTGGCAGCTAAATATTCATCCAAGATTCTGACTTGGTTTAAGGTGCGCGGAAAAGCATCCAAAATAAAACCCTGCTCGCAATCCTCGTCAGCCAACCTTTTCCCTAAGATTTTAAACATCAGTTTATCCGGTACCCAGTTTCCCTTTCCCCAATATTTCTCAGCTTCAATCCCATCTTTAGTATTTTCATCAAATTTGATTCGCAACAGTGCGCCTGTTGAAATCGTCGGAATGTTCCCAAACCTCTGCGACAAAAGTTTAGCCTGGGTTCCCTTGCCCGCCCCGGATGATCCGAGAATAATAAAAATCATCTTTCTTCTCCTAAGACTACTTCACTAATAGATTCCCACAGGCTTTACGCCGTGGTACTCTGAAATCGCAGGTTCCCGCCGAATCGGCGGGCGACTTCGTCGAATATTTTTGAAGGATTCACCCACGGGTAAACCCGTGGTTCTCTCCTGCGATTATAGATCTTTGTAGCAAAAGGTACTTTTTCTGTCAAGACTTTTGTACTTTCCTTAAAAAAATGAACTACCACTCCTTGCGCCATGATATCCTCCCCGCCGAATCCCTGCCTCGCTTATCAGGCGGGGGCAGATTCGGCGAGTTCGTTTTCTTGCGCTTCATCCTTCCGATTCGGAGGGCTTTCGCGCTTCGAAAATCAAAAAACCTCGTGGTCAAACTTACGATAGACTGTGACCAAAAGCGAGGTCACAACTCAAATTATCACATTTGTAACGCTTTGGCAAGAGCTGCAACGACCTTTTTTATCCAGACCCAAAACTGCAACGTCATAACCGTTTCTTCGAATAAGAAGTTTTCTACATTGCGGGCAGAACGTATCCGAAAACTCGTTTTCCCGGACATTGCCAAGATAGATATATTTTAACCCGGCTTCCCTGCCGATTGCAACCGCTTTTTTCAGAGTCTCAAGTGGCGTGGGCGGAACATTTTGGAGATTGGCGCAGGGGAAAAAACGGGTAATATGCCAAGGAGTCAACTCGCCCAGATTTTCACAGATCCAATTTGCTGTTTTTTGAAGATTGGTTTCAGAATCATTCCAGGCGGGAATAAGATTGGTGACTATCTCAACGTGCATTTTCCACTTTTCCTTGGCTCTTTTGGTGACCGCCAAAATCCCTTCCATCTCGGGAACACGAATCAGTTTTTGATAAAACTCGTCATCCATAGATTTGATGTCCACCCGAAAAACGTCTAAATGAGGACCGATTCTATCGAGAGCCTCAGATGTTAGATATCCGTTAGTTACATAGACTGTGTAAAGTCCCTTCTTTTTGGCCAATCTGGCTACATCCATGGTGTATTCCAGCCAAATCGTCGGCTCGTTGTAGGTAAAAGCGATTCCCTGGCATTTTTCTCTGCCAGCGTCGACAACCGCTTGTTTAGGGGTGTAAGTTTTTAAATTTTGGCCTTTGATCCTTCGACGGAGTTTATCCTGATCCGCCGAATCGACGGAGAAGGACTCAGGACATGCTTTTGACTTTAGTTGACTCATGTCAGCGTAAGAAATATCCCAGTTCTGGCAAAAATCACAGCGGAAATTGCAGCCGAAAGTGCCTAAAGAATAACACCGCGATCCCGGTTTAAAATGATAAACAGGTTTTTTCTCAATCGGATCGATATTAACAGCCGAAACAACTCCGTAGATGAGAGTATATAATTCCCCGTCTTGGTTGAGGCGCGTTTTGCAAAAGCCAACCTGATTTGGTCCGATCAGACAACGCCGCTGACAGACTCCGCAGCGGACATTTCCGTCTTTCAGTTTTTCGTAAAGAAGTGCTTCCTTAAACATGGATTTTAATTTTACACATCGTAACTTACACTCCCGATGTGTAATTAAAAAAATGAATTAAAGTTAGAGCGTAAAGTCTGGCAGCCAAAACTAAATCGGCAATGACCACATATTCATTCGGCATATGCCCAACCGAAATCCGGCTCGGAGAATGACAGAAAGCAGACATACCGGCCTC
>Ga0210053_1001788_pt1 | contig 19159 bp, 14 predicted proteins | sample CryGeymeta201512_FD_185467 | JGI IMG/M metagenome (GOLD analysis project Ga0210053, IMG submission 185467) | Groundwater microbial communities from Crystal Geyser aquifers in Utah, USA - Crystal Geyser metaG 2015-12 (SPAdes) (version 2) | ecosystem: Environmental > Aquatic > Deep subsurface >... | reverse complement strand
CCCCCGGTACCTTGCTCACTGCGCAACTGATGCAACACGCCATCGACGTCGACGCCGTTGCCGAGGTCGACTACCTCATTGGTGACGACCCGTACAAGCAAGACTGGATGACCGAACGCCGCGAGCGCTGGGGCATCGTTGCCTACAACCCTGCGACGCCGCTTGGGCTCTTGGGTTGGTGCAAAGAAACGTTGACCAGGACACTCAAGCGCACAGTGCACCGCTGGCGGACGTCCTCGTAATGCGTCGCGCAAAGATCAAACAGGCACCTTGTAGTAGTCGCGATACCAATCTACAAAGCGGTGGATGCCGTCTTGTACCCGGGTGCTCGGCACAAACCCAACCCAGCTTCGCAAATCATCGGTATCAGCGTAAGTGGCTGGCACGTCGCCGTCTTGCATTGGCAGCAAACGCTTTTCGGCGGTCTTGCCGAGTGCTTTTTCTATGCAGCCAATGAATTCCAGCAGCTGCACCGGGGTGTTGTTGCCAATGTTGAAAACCCGATACGGCGCGCTGCTGGTTGCAGGATCAGCCGCCTGTGCGTCATAGCCCGGGTTGTGCTGCGGCACGCGGTCCAGCACACGCACCACGCCGCTGACGATGTCGTCAACGTAGGTAAAGTCGCGCATCATGTCGCCGTGGTTGAAGACATCAATCGGCTTGCCGCTCAAAATCGCTTTGGTAAACAGCATGTAAGCCATGTCGGGCCGCCCCCACGGCCCATAGACGGTAAAAAAACGTAGCCCGGTGGTTGGCAAGCCGTACAGATGGCTATAAGTGTGCGCCATCAGCTCATTGGCTTTTTTGGTTGCTGCATACAAGCTGACCGGGTGGTCCACACTGTCATGCTCGGAAAACGGCATTTTTTTATTTCCGCCATACACGCTGGAGCTTGACGCGTACACCAGGTGCTGCACCTTGTTATGACGGCAACCTTCCAGAACATTGGCAAACCCCACTACATTGCTGTCGATGTATGCCAGCGGGTTCTGTAATGAATAGCGCACGCCCGCCTGTGCGGCCAGGTGAATCACCCGCGCAAACTTCTCCGATGCAAACAACGCCGCCATGCCCGCACGGTCGGCCACGTCCAGCTTGATGAACCTGAAGTTCGCGTGTTGCTGCAAGCGCTGCAAACGGTTCTCTTTGAGAGCCACGTCGTAGTAATCATTCAGGTTATCGATTCCCACTACGTCATCGCCACGCGCCAGCAGCGCCAGCGCGGTGTGCATTCCAATAAACCCGGCGGTGCCGGTTAACAAGATTTTCATTAGCAAAGGAGGTTAAGGCAGCAGGGCTGCGATCTTACTGAGGATTTTGAAAAGCCGGAAACGGATTGCCACGCCGCAAGCGGCTCGCGATGACGAGAAGCCAGTAAACTCCAAGCTCCCGCAGCAACGCCACCCCAATAAACCCCATGTGCGGCATTACCGGTATTTTTGACACCCACGGCAGCGCTGTCATTGACCGCGCCACGCTGCAGCGCATGAACGACTCGCAGCTGCACCGCGGCCCTGACGAAGGCAGCTTGCACCTGGAGCCCGGCGTCGGCCTGGGCCACCGGCGCCTGTCAATCATCGACATCGCCACCGGCCAGCAACCCCTGTTCAATGAAGACGGCTCGGTCGTGATCGTCTTCAACGGCGAAATCTACAACTACCAGTCGCTCATTGCCGAGCTGCAGGCGCTGGGCCACGTGTTTCACACCAAGAGCGACACCGAAGTCATCGTCCACGCTTGGGAATCCTGGGGCGCCGACTGCGTCAAGCGCTTTCGCGGCATGTTTGCCTTTGCCCTGTGGGACCGCAACCAGCAAACCTTCTTTCTGGCGCGTGACCGCCTGGGTGTCAAACCCATGTACCACGCGCTGCTCGACGACGGCACACTGCTGTTCGGCTCCGAGCTCAAATCGCTATTGGCGCATGGCGGCCTGCGCCGCGACATCGACCCGCTGGCCGTCGAAGAGTACTTTGCCCTGGGCTACGTGGCCGAACCACGCACCATCTTCAAGCAAGCACAAAAACTCGCGCCCGCGCACACGCTCACCATCCGCCGCGGTCAGAAGGTGCCCAAACCCGTGCCGTACTGGGATGTGCACTTCACGCTTGACAACCCCATCTCTGGAGCCGACGCCCAGGCCGAGCTGGTGCAACGCCTGCGCGAAGCCACGCGTTTGCGCATGATCGCCGAAGTGCCCTTGGGTGCCTTCCTCTCAGGCGGCGTTGACAGCAGCGCGGTAGTGGCCCTGATGGCGGGCTTGTCCAAAGACCCCGTCAACACCTGCTCCATTGGCTTTGACGACCCCCATTTCAACGAGTCCGAGTTCGCCAAAATGGTGGCCGACCGCTACCATACCAACCACCACCTGGAGGTGGTGCAAAGCGACGACTTTGACCTGATCGACACGTTGGCGCGCCTGTACGACGAACCCTACGCCGACAGCTCGGCCATCCCCACTTACCGCGTCTGCCAGCTTGCCCGCAAGCACGTCACCGTCGCCTTGTCGGGTGACGGTGGCGACGAAGCGCTGGGCGGTTATCGTCGTCATCGAATGCATCTGATGGAAGAACGCATGCGCGCCGCCCTGCCGCAGGGTATCCGTGGCCCATTGTTTGGCACACTTGCCAAGTTGTACCCCAAGGCGGACTGGGCTCCGCGTGCCCTGCGGGCCAAGACAACTTTTGAGGGTATGGCACGCAGTCCGGTTGATGCTTATTTCAACACCATGTCGATCTTGCGTCAGCCCATGCGTGACGCCTTGTTCAGTGAGGGGTTCAAGAATGCTCTGGGGGGCTATAGCGCACAAGAAGTCTTCAATCACCACGCCAAAAATGCTGGCGTCGACGACGCGCTGGCGCTGGTTCAGTACCTCGATATCAAGACCTACCTGGTTGGCGACATCAACACCAAGGTTGACCGCGCCAGCATGGCGCATTCACTTGAGGTACGCGCACCGCTGCTCGACTATGACCTCATCGACTGGCTCGCCACACTGCCTTCCAGCTACAAAATCAGGGGTAAGGAAGGCAAGCACATCTTCAAAAAAGCCATGGAGCCGTACCTGCCCAATGACGTGCTCTACCGCTCCAAAATGGGCTTTTCGGTGCCGCTGGCGCGCTGGTTTCGCGGTCCATTGAAGCAGCGCGTGCGTGACGCCGTGCTTGGTGAGCGCCTGGCTTCTACCGGCTGGTTCAACCACGCCTACTTGCAACATCTGGTCGATGCGCACCAGTGCGGCGCACGCGACTACAGCGCGCCACTGTGGACGCTGGTGATGTTTGAGGCGTTTTTGCGGCAGGTGGTCGATGCGCCGCCATTGCGAGGCGCAACACGCCGTGGCAATCCCTGACCTGGGTCGTTACCGCCCAATTGCCAAATACTCAAATCCCATCCCCCGTACCAGTTTGGGGTCGTAGAGGTTGCGACCGTCGAAGATCACCGGGTTTTTTAGTGCCGCTTTGATATGGTCAAAGTCCGGACTGCGGAACTCTTTCCACTCGGTCACGATGATCAACGCATCGGCCTCCGTCAACGCCCCCGCCTGGTTGCCAGCGTAGGTCAGGCCCGCCGCATCGGGAAAATGATGCCGTGCCTCGGCCATCGCCACCGGGTCATAGGCGGTGACCGTCGCCCCAGCGGCCAGCAAATCCTTGATGACCTCGCGGCTGGTGGCCTCGCGCATGTCGTCGGTATTGGCCTTGAACGCCAGCCCCCACATGGCAAAGTGCTTGCCCGCCAGCTTGTCGCCAAAGCGTTCTTTCACCTTGGTGGACAACACATGTTTTTGCGCGTCGTTGGCTGCCTCTACCGCCGTCAACACCTGCAGCTTCATTCCCGCATCAGCCGCGGCGGTCTTGATCAGCGCCTTCACATCCTTGGGAAAGCAAGAGCCGCCGTACCCTGCACCCGCGTACAAAAAGTCGTAGCCAATGCGCGGGTCAGAGCCAATACCCCGGCGCACGTTTTCAATGTCAGCGCCTAACTTTTCGGCCAGGTTGGCCAGCTCGTTCATGAAGCTGATGCGCGTGGCCAGCATGGCGTTGGCGGCGTATTTGGTCAGCTCTGCGCTGCGCACGTCCATCACAATCAGCCGGTCGTGGTTGCGCTGGAACGGGGCGTACAGCGCACGCATGTTCAGCGCCGCCTCTTCGTCGTCACAGCCCACCACAATGCGGTCGGGCTTCATGAAGTCATCGATGGCCGCGCCCTCTTTCAAAAACTCAGGGTTGCTGACCACGCTGTAAGGCGTGGTGACACCGCGTTTTTGCAGCTCGTCGGCCACGGCAGCGCGCACCACGTCGGCCGTGCCCACCGGCACCGTGCTCTTGTCGACGATCACCTTGTAATCGGTCATGTGTTTACCGATGTTGCGCGCGGCAGCGGTCACGTACTGCATGTCGGCCGAGCCGTCCTCACCCGGCGGGGTGCCCACCGCAATGAACTGGACAGTGCCGAAGTGCGCGGCACGCGCCACGTCGGTGGTGAAGTGCAGGCGACCCGCGGCCACATTGCGCTGCACCATCTCTTGCAAGCCAGGCTCATATATCGGGATGCCGCCGTCTTCCAGAATCTTGATCTTGGCGGGATCCACATCCAGGCACAGCACGTCGTTGCCCACCTCGGCCAGGCAAGCGCCCGACACCAAACCCACATAACCTGTACCGATAACAGTAATTTTCATAGACCACTCCTTTCATTATTATGAACGAACAAAAATGGATCGTCACGGCTGCTATGGCGATTTCTCGCTGCTGGCCTCGTTCAACATTTGCGCCAGCGTCTGCGCACGTGCGGTCCGGGACGCTTGCTGTATTGCTGACAAACCCGGCCTGGCTGCCTGGCCGAGGCGCAGCTCGCGCAGCAGTTGCTGCAATGCCTGCGCGATCTCGGGCGCGTTATCGAGCCGTGCAGTGTTGGGCAAGCCCGCGCTGCGCATGGCTGCGGCGGTATCACCTGCCGGGTCGGTCAAGCCCAGCAGCGGCTTGCCAGCACGCAGATACTCATAAAACTTGGCGGGAATTTGCGCGTTGCAATTGCTTGCCTGCATCAACAACAGTGTGTCTGCGTTCAGCATCTCGGCCAGCGCTTCGCGGTAAGGCAGGGCGGGGCAAATTTCCACCAGCGCCTGCACGTTGTGGCGCATGGCCAGGTCGCGCAGCAGATCTTCATGCACCGCTGCCCTAAACCTGATCATCAAATCCTCCGGCCCAACCGCACCGGACTGCGCCAATTGACCCAGCGCCACAAACAACGCAGCAGGGTCGCGCTCTGAGGGATAGACGATACCGCTGTGCAACAGCAGCGCAGGCCGGTTGCGCACCGCTGGCAAATCAGTGGCCAGCAAACGCGGTGCATCCAAGGCCCCGGCTTGCAAAAAACTTTCTTCGTCATAGCCATTTTCCAGCACCATCATGCGCTGCGCCGCCTGCGGGTAGCGTTGCTGGTAAAGGCACGCCGCACTGGGCGTGGTGAATACGCACCAGCGTGCCTGCCGTGCTGCAGTCGCTTCAATGCGTTCAAACGCCTGCCAGGTGCGCGGGTCGCTCGGGTAGCCCTCTTGCGCCATCGGGTCACGAAAATCCGCCACCCACGGCAACCTGGTCTGGCGCGCCAGCTCGGCACCAATGACGTGCGCTGTTGCAATGGGGTAAGTTGACCAGATCGCATCTGGCTTGAACGCGCGCACCATCGCCAGCCCCTGTCGCACCGCGTCCCAGCGCCAACTCATCCAGCGGTCGGGCCGCGCCATGGCTGCCCAATAGCGCCCGGCCACCTGCAAATGCCGTGCCGTGTCCAACGCCAAGGCGCGCCGTACCACGGTGCCTGCGGGTACGTCGGCCAGCAGGTGGCTGTTGGTTTGGTCGTAGGCCAGCGTGTTCGCCGTCAACACCAAAGGCTGCCAGCCCAGCGCTGGCAAATGCTGCACAAATCGTAGCGTGCGCTGCACGCCACTGCTGCCCGCCTGCGGTGGAAAGTGGAAAGCCACCATTAAAACTTTTTTCACGCGCACGTCCTTGTCGTCCATGGCGCTATTACAACGCAGGAATACACAACTCCCAGGCAGTTGCAATTCATAATCTGCCTGTGTCGCTCCAACAGAAAATCACCAGCAGCCTCAAGTGGACGGCGTTTGGCAAGGCCGCCAGCCAGGCGTTCAGCTGGGTTGTCACCCTGTATGTGATTCGCCTGCTGGCGCCGGGCGACTATGGCCTGATGGCCATGGCCAGTGTGGTGATTGCGTTTCTGTCAACTTTCAACGAATTCGGCCTTGGGGCAGCGCTGGTTCAAGCCAAAGACCTTGACGACCGTCGCATTGGCGCTGTGTACGGGGCCATGCTGATTCTGGGGCTGTGCCTCAGCGCTCTGCTGGCCTTGGCCGCACCCCGGATCGGTCAATTCTTCAACGAACCGCGCCTGGCTGACCTGTTGACCGTGGCTGGCTTGCAGTTTGTCCTCAACGCGGCCAGCATCGTCCCCGAATCCATGATGCAGCGCGCCTTGGCTTTCAAACCCTTGTCGCTGGTCGAACTCGTCGGCACGCTGGTGAACAGTCTGGCCACGCTGGTTCTGGCGGTCGCTGGCTACGGTGTCTGGTCGCTGGTGCTGGGCAATCTGGTTGGTGCGGTGGTGCGCACGGCCATCTTTGTCGCGCTCAATCCACGGCGCGTGCCGCCCAACCTGTACTTCAGGCAAGCCGCCACCTTGTTGTCCTTTGGCAGCTACCTTACGGCAGGGCGGTTTGTATCGTTTTTCATGTCGCAGGCTGACGTCTTCATCGGCGCCAAGCTCTTGGGTAAAGACGCATTGGGCTTGTACACCGTCGCCCTGCATCTGGCCAGCTTGCCCGTCAACAAAGCCATGAGCATCGTTAACCAGGTTGCCTTCAGCGCCATCTCGCGCATCCAGGACCAGCGCGCACAAATGCAGCAGGGCTTGCTTGATGCCTTGCGTTGGCTGGCGTACCTGACCCTGCCCTTAATCTACGGCCTGGCCTGCGTTGCACCAGACTTTGTGCCCTTGGTGATCGGGCCGAATTGGGTCGATGCCGTGTTGCCCCTGCAGTTGGTAGCGATCGTCATGCCGCTGCGACTGATCAGCGCGCTGTTTTCTACCGCCATCAACGCCTCTGGTCGGGCTGACGTTGGTTTCAGGAACACCCTGACCGCCGCCTTGATCTTGCCGCTGTGTTTTCTGGTTGGTGCGCAGTGGGGCGCTGTTGGTTTGGCCGGCGCCTGGGTGGTGGGTGTGCCGGCTGTGTTGCTGGTTAACTTCAGACCGATCAGCCGGGTGCTTGGCTTGCGCGCCTTGCAAGTCTTGCAGGCGGTGCAAGTGCCGCTGTTGGCTGCCTTGGTCATGATCGCTGTGGTCTTTGCGATCCGGCTGCTTCTTGAGCTGACCGTACCGACGTGGGGCGGTTTGTTTGCGCAGATCGCCACTGGCGCGGTGGCTTATCTTGGCACTGCTTTTTTGCTGGATAGATGGATTGCTTCGCGCTGCTCGCACTGACGACCGACGGGCTTCACCCATAATTCGCCCCATGACGCCGCCCATCCGCATCCTGCTGTTCAGCACCCTTTTCCCCAGCGCCGTTCGGCCTATTCATGGTATTTTCGTTGAGACTCGTTTGCGCGAACTCGTCAAGACCGGCCAGGTGCAGGCCAAAGTTGTCGCACCTGTGCCCTGGTTCCCTTTCAAAGGCGCGCGCTTTGGCGACTACGGTCTGTTTGCCGCCACGCCAGCTTTTGAACAACGCAACGGCCTTGACGTCTACCACCCGCGCTACCTGCTGCCGCCCAAAGTCGGCATGAACATCGCCCCGCATACCCTGGCTATGGCCGCGCTGCCTTGGGTCAAGAAACGCATCCGCGACGGCTTTGACTTTGACCTCATCGACGCGCACTACTACTACCCAGACGGCGTGGCCGCCGGCATCATCGCCAAAGCGCTTGGCAAGCCCTTTGTGGTCACCGCGCGTGGCACAGACCTCAACCTCATTCCAGACTACCCCTATCCGCGCAAGCTGATCCTGCAAACCGCCGCCGCCGCCGGTGCGTCTATCGGCGTCTGCCAGGCCCTCATGGACAGCCTGCGCGCCCTGGGTGCCGACCCCGCCAAGCTGCATACGCTGCGCAACGGCGTCGACCTGCAACGCTTTGTGCCCGAGCCACGTGAACTTGCGCGCCAAAAACTGGGCCTGCCCGAGCACGCCCAATTACTGCTCAGTGTGGGTCATCTGATCGAACGCAAAGGCCACCACATCGCCGTTGAGGCGTTGGTACAACTGCCCGGTGTGCGCCTGCTCATTGCTGGCAGCGGCCCCGAGCGTGCCGCGCTGCAGCGCCAGGCTGAAAAACTCGGCGTTGCCGACCGCGTGCGATTTGCCGGCGTTGTGCCACAGGCCGATTTGAAATGGTGGTACAGCGCCGCCGATGCGCTGGCGCTGTGCTCCAGCCGCGAAGGCTGGGCCAACGTTTTGCTGGAAGCCATGGCCTGCGGCACACCCGTCATTGCCACCGACATCTGGGGCACGCCAGAAGTCGTCAGTACACCAGCGGCCGGTCTGCTCATGGCCGCGCGCACAGGCCCGGCGCTGGCCGAAGCATGGCGCGCCTTGATGGCCAACTACCCCGCCCGCGAAGCCACCCGCGCCCACGCCGAAACCTTCTCGTGGGACGCCACCACGCAGGGACAACTGCGGCTGTTCAATTCCATTCGAGCGCAGTAGTATTTCAGTGCCCATGGAGAGCAGGCAAACCTTTGAGACCAAGCGCGGTATGCAGCCGCTAGGTCATGGCCAGGGTGAGTTTTTTCGGTTGAGCACTTTATCTGGCAGGGATCAAAAAGATGCACCGAAAATGGTTGTTAAACCCGTATCAACGACGCGTTGCGCGCATCTTTGCAGCTGGCCGAACGGCTGGTGTGATCTGATTCGAATCGCTTCAAGCAAGAGCAGCGTCGCGTTTTTCAAGGCAGAGGGGCATCAATCATCAAGCCCTGTACCAGCGCATGTTTCGCCGATTGTTGAGTTCATACGTTGCAGTTCAGGGGCCATCACGGGGCGGTTGACGGCTCGTGGTTCACGCCGTGGCAACTCAAATAGCATTGCCCGCCGGTGACCGATGGGATGTATTCCAGCCGTTGTTGCGCGGTAGATTTGCTCACCACTGGCAGCCCATTCTTGTCAAACAGCATGAAGTTGATGAGGCGCGGGTTATAGCGCGACCCATGGGCATCGTGGCATGACGCGCAGGAAGTGTTTTTGGCCAAATGCCGCGCGTGCGGAAACTTGCCAGCCACGTCGATCGTCAGGGCATTGCGGTCATGACACTTGTAGCACAGCGCATAGCTCTGGGGCGATTCAATCGTGTTGTCTGCTGCGTCGTACTGGCGCTCCAGAATGGGGGCGTATTGGGAGCCGTGGGGCCCGGCAGGCGCAGTGCCGCCAGACGCAGCGGCATCGTTGTTGTGACAACTTGAACACAATAAACGACTGCTTGCTGTATAGCCTGTCACCAGGTTTTGTATGCCGGCATTCTTGCCTACCGCCACCACCGGGTGATACGACTGGTTACTAGGATCAAACTCCTTGAGCACGTTGCGGTTGTTGTCCTGACGCTGAAACGACTGCGTTGTGGCATCGCTCAAGCCATGGCATTTGTAGCAAACTTCGTATTCTTTTGTGGCCGGAATGAGCACCCCCCCAGCCTGACTGATCCCGCGCACGCCCAGCAGTCGACCTGTCACATCGGTTGCCACGGCTGCTGGCGTGTTGTTGCTGGCGTGTGGGTTGTGGCAGTCAGCGCAAGTCACGTGGCGCGCCATCTCCATTGGCTTTTCATTGGGGGTATGTGTCCATTCAGCGGCGCTGATGGGGTGGCTGGACAATTTTGAAAATTCATTTTGCAGGTTGCGCGCAGCGACTGCACCGCCATGACACACCATGCAGTTGGCCACTTCGCCAGGCTGAGCCAACAGTGCCTTGGCGTGCCCTGCTGTGTGTGGCTTGTGACAACTGCTGCACGCATTCTCAGCCACCGTTGGGTAGGCGCTGCCGGGCCATGGGCTGGTACCCGTGCCGTTCCAGGTCGCACTGGACGTGGCGTGGGTCGAGTTTTCCCAACCTGTCGGCTTGTGGCAAGTGACGCACAGCGCACCATTGCGCGTGTCCATCCGCATGAATTTGGCATGCCGGTCTTCGTGCGCGTCGTGGCAACTGGTGCACTGCATCTCGTGGTTTTGATCGAGCTTGATCGCACCGGTCAAAACCGACGGAAACGCCAGCTCGCCACGCGCAGTTGCCAATGCGGCGTCGTAAACAAAAGATACCGGGTGGTCTGCTGACAGGTTGGTGCCCAACGCCGCCTTGCCAGTCAGAAACCCCAATGTCGGCCGTACGCCACCTGGCCGCAACAGGTTACCCATGGCCAGAGTGCCGTCATGGCAAGACAGGCACAGGCGTGAACTGCCGGTAGGCTGTTTGACTTGCGCAAGCAGTGTGCTGCTGGTGTAAAGCTCGTAAGTGGCGGCAGACAATTCCCGGTTCCACAGGCTGCGTTGCGGGTTGGAACTGTGCGGTGTGTGGCAAAACACGCACAAACCCGTGGACTCAGGCGCTTTGAAGTTACCCGGCCCAGTGGGAGTCAAGTTGTGCACCGTGCTAGCAATATTGGAGCCCGCACCCACAGAAAACGGCACGGCCACCAGCCAGACCATGGCCAGGCTCAAACCGGCCAGACGAACCATTCGATGCATCATTTCAAACTCTCCTTGGTCACCGGGCGACTGGCAACGGCACCCAAAAACACCTGCACACGTTGGTTGTATGCGTCTGCCACATAGACTTTGTCGTCACTTGCAATAAAGATGCCACGCGGCAAGGTGAACTGGCCCCGTGCCGTGCCATGCTCGCCAAAAGCCAGTAACAGTTGGCCTTGCCGATCAAAAATCTGGACTGCATCAAACAGCGCATCTACCACATACACGTGCCCCGCACTGTCAGAAGCCACGCCCTTGGGTGATGCCAAGTCACCCGTGCCGTTGCCATTTTTGCCAAACTGCCACAAAAACTTGCCCTCAGGGCTGAGCGATTGAATACGAAAATTCATGGCATCCGTGATCAGCAGGTTGCCAGCCTTTGTGCCCGCGTCCAGTGCCATATGCGTGGGGTGGTTGAATTGCGCGTTGTCACCACCACTGCCACCCAGATGCCGCAACAGAGCGCCATTGCCGTCAAAGACGGTCACCCGGTGCTTTTTGGAGTCCAGCACAAACAAGCGGTGCGCTGTGTCGTCCCAGGCCAGCGCGGCGGGGCGCTCAAGCCCCTGGCTGCTGATGGTGCGCAGCAGCTTGCCAGTACGGTCCAACTGAAACACCTGGTTGAGCACCGTGTCAGCCACAAACACCGACTCCCCTGGCCCTTGTGCCAGTGCCACGGGTGACACCAGCGTCAGTTGCCCGACTTGGCTGACGCGTTGGTAGCTGTCGTTAGGTTGGTCCAGAATCCATACCGCTTGGGCGCCCGGGTCGGCTACCGTCAAAACACCTGAACGCTCCACCACGGCGCTCGGCCGCATAAAAACATCTTTGCCATTTCCACTGAGCGCATCAGCCAAACGGCGCAGCCAAGAGCGACTGATGCCCCAATCGTCCGGCCCGTGCACACTGCGAAGGTGGCGTATGCGTTCGGTTGCCGGTGGCTTCGGCCATACCAACGGCGTGGCCTTGGCCTGGGCCTCGGTCGCATCACTGCTGGGCGTCATGTTGCTGCAGGCCGTTGTGAGGAGCAGTGTTGTCAACAACGCCAACCAACCGAGCAAGATAGAAGACTTTTTCATCAGAATTGCCTCAATGCGGACAGGTTCAAACTTTTGTTGGTTGAGCGCTGTCCGCCACGCACCCATTGCCCGTAAGCGGCGTTCACGCCGAGCGCCAGCTTGCCCAGCGTGACATTGCTCTGTGCCCTGATTTGCGTTAGCAGTTCAACCGGGTCGTTGCGTTGCTGGTGTCGGCTCCACTCTAACCCGACGGCGTGTATCCAGCCACTCTCAGCATACCAATTCAGGGTGCTGCTGGCCGACAGCAGTGCGTCGGTATAGGGGTCTGGCACGGTATAGGCCGTGTTTCTGGCATTAACTGCCAGTGCCAGGCTGCGCTCAGGCTGCCTGAACGACGCCTGTACGCTCAAGCCGCGTGCGGTCCGCTTGTCGGGCAGCGTGTAGCGGGTTTGGTTGGCCTGCAGCATGACACTGGCCTGCGTATCGGCGTTCCAGTCCCAAGCCAGGTCGCCTGTCAATTTGAGCTGGTTGTTGTCGTCATTGCTCGCATGATTGATCTCGTAATTCATGTTGGCGTTGGCCGCCATGCCCCACACCGTGCCACGCGTACCCACCTGCACAAACTTTTGCTCACTGCTTTGCAAAAACTGGTTGTTGGTAGATTTCTCTGACTGTTCAACCGGTGTTTCCTGCGTCCGACTCTGCCCGAACGACATATTGACCCAGCCGTAGTCCAAGCCCAAACCGTAGCCGCGTGACGTTGTGCGTGAGGCCAGGTTGGGGTCTACCTGGTAGGTGTAATTGATGAGCAAAGATTCGCCCGCAGACACGATCAAGCTTGTGGGCAGTGGCTCAATCCTGAATTTTTTGCTGTCCGTCAATGATGTTGTGATCACGTAGTCGGTGTTCTCCACCAGCAGGGTGTTGCCAAGCGAAAAAACTTTGATGGTGCCGCGGATGACAAAGCGCTGGTTCAAATCAAAACCTTCACCCAGTGCCAGCGGCGTGGGGGCCGGGTGCGACTCGTTCACCACAGGGACATCGCCACTGTCCAACGCATTGCGGTCCATTTGGTAGCCCGCCGACCAGTTGGCGCTGAAATTGCCATCACCCGGCACGCTGTGGCGGTAGCTTTGGCTGAATTGCCCCGCAAAACTGCGCGTGGACCCACCCGTGAGTTGGGCGTTGCTGGCGGTGACCCGCGCGTTGGTATCAAGGTTTTTGTACAACTTGTGCGACACACCGGCGGCCACATTTTGTGTCTTGCTGCGGGTCTCACCGGCGTTTTGTTGGGTGATGTCGTAGCTGTAGTCAGTGCTCAATTTTTGCGAGTGCGCCACTTGCAAGACGCCGCTGCCGCTGAGCACTTCAGAGTCTGTTTGACCGCTGCGCGTCTGGTAATTGAGGCGGGTGTCAAGGCGCCGGTTCAGGGTGGGGCCAAAGTCAAGGCTGTAGTCCAGTTGCGCCATCTGCGACTGCGCATTGGCCTGCCCCTGGGTTTTGTTGGTGCGCTCGCTGGCGTTGTAGTTGAAGCGCAGGTCGGCGGTTTCAAAGCCCTTGAGGGCACGCAGGCTCACGGTGCGGCCTTGTTCGTCGGTCACCAGCGTGCGACCAAAACTGGTGGTGGTGGTTTGGGTCTTTTCATTGGTCAACTCCAGCGAGCCCTCGGTCCAGGGGTAACCCATGTCATTGAGAATGCTGTCGGGGTGCAGGCTGAAGACAAGCCGCTTGCTTTCATTGGTGCCTACCACCCGGGCACCGGTGTTCTGCACCAGTTGCACCTGGTTGCGGTGCGCTGAAACGTTGACCGGGTAAGGTTTCTCTGCCAAAAACGTGCCGTCAAAACTGTAGCCAAGCGTTTTGCCCGACGACGCTGCCTCGGTATCAGTGCCATTGCTTTTGTCCTGATTCAGGCCCAGCGTCAGCCCCAGGCTGCCGTTAAACAGCAAGGGGGTCAGAACGTAAAAGCCCGAATTGCTCAGGGTGAGCGTTTCGCCGTAGACGTTGGTCTTGTTGCCTGAACTGGTGGTCTCGGAGCTGGTGGTTTGCTCGCCGTGCATGTAGGTCAAACCCAACGACCCCGACCACTCACCGGGCGTCAGTGTTAGCAGGCTGATCCAATCCAGCGCACCCCGGTACCAGGGCGCAGATGCGGTTGCCGGAGCCACAGCCTGGGCGTGCGCACACGGCAGCAAGGCCAACCATCCCAGTAGCAAAACACCCGATTTGCAGTGGCACTTCATTTGCGGTGACATCGGTTGCAGGTTTCAAAGCTGATGCCAAACGCAGGCTCTCCTTTGTGACAGGCGCCGCAATACTTGCCTTGGTCGATCGACTCCATGGTGATGGCCACGCTGCCGCTCTTGAAGGCAAAGCCCATTTCCTTGTTGTGGCACACATAACATTTGTATCTGACCCGGTGCACCCAGTGCGGAAAGACGGCCGGCGCAAACTCTTCGTCACCTTTGCTCTTGCGCTCGAACCGGATGTCACCCAGCACCGTGGGCGAAGGCGCTGCCACCGCAGCTGTCAGCACCCACGGCAACAGCACCAGCACAACAAATCGCAACAAGCGGATCATGATTTTTTGGCCTTGACCTTGTGGCAGCCCTTGCAGCCCGAAGGCTGCGCCAGGGCCACCTTGTCGTGGCACACACCACAATACTTGCCCTCGTCGATGGCATCCATGGTGATCTTGGCTGTGCCAGCTTCTTTCTTGAAAATGGCTGAATGGCAGTTGGTGCAAGTCAGCCACTGGGTATGTGCCTCATGCGAAAAAATCACCATGCGCTTGGGCTTGCCAGAGGTTGACAGTTCAACTTCAATGTCTTCCGTCTTGCCCGGGTCTTTGGCGCTGGCGTCAATGACGCCACTGGGGGTGATGGTTTTGTCTTTCAGCGCCGCCATCCAGTCAATGTTGTCTTCGTCGTCCTTGGGCAGACGCGCATACATCTCGGTCCAGTTGGCGGGCGGCGGCAGCTTGGCTCTGGCCTCGGCAATGGCAAGCATTTTTTTGTATTCTTCAATGGCCGGATCAATGAACGGTACCCGGCGCGGCTGGCGCACCACCGGCGCGTCGCCCGGGTCAGCCTGGCCGGGTGGCGGCTTGTCAAACAAGGCGGCGGGAATCATGGCAACCGTGTCACGCACCGTGTGCGCCATGCTCACCAAAGCCGGCGGGGTGCTGCATGCGGCTAGCAGGCTCATGCAGACCCAAAGAGACAGTTGCAGAAAATAGCGCAATTTGGAAACGTGGTGAGGTTGATCGTAATGACACTGCTTTGTGTCGACGTAGGAGTCTGCGGCGCTTGAATTGTTCCCCTTGTTAGCGCTTGAATTTTAGTCCAGCAGGTAGTCTGCGGCGGTATCACCGGCATGATCTGGATCAAACTCTGGCATCGGCGGCAGCACCACTTGGCATGACGCTGTGGCCAATTCAGACGGTACACCGCCTTGGCGGCTGGCATGTACACCGCCGGTCAACACCACCAGATGGGTTTGCGGTTGGGCCCGGCGTTGACGCAACAGCGCTTGCGCCATGACGCGGTTACGCAGCACCTGGGCCTGCGCCATGAACGTCAAAGTGGTGGCCCTTGCGCCGTGCGCCGGGTGCATACCTGCCATCAATGCCTGGTTGGCGGGGGTGATGGGATCAGTCACACCCGCAGGCAACATGCGTCGCTGGGCTTGCGACAGGGTGGCCCAGCCTTGCCGTGCCACCTGCTGGATGATGGCTTGTGGCACGTTGAGCGCCAGCAGCGGCAGGTGGTGGTCACGCGCGAACAGAAAAATATCGCTGTACAGACCCCAGCTCAAATAACGCCAGTTGCTTTTATACAAGCGCACAAAATGGGCCTCAGAGAGTCGGCCCGCCACCCAGGCGTCCAGCGCCGGTTGGCTGTCAAGCTGAAACATCTCCAGGCCAATGGCCAGCGGCACACCGCTGGCGTGCAGACCCGCAATCACGTCCAACTGAAAAGCGTGGTGGCTGGCATCGTCGTGGTTTTCCCCCAGAAACACCAGCGGGGTTGGCTGCAGTTCGGCAACCAATTGGCTCACGGGTATACGCTGGGCGTCTGCCACCCGCAGCACATGGGTGATGGCACACGCTTGCAGCCCCAGACCAAGCGCTGTGGCCAGACACCAGCCCACCAGTCGCAACATCGGCTCTTGCAGCATGGTTTAAAAAAACACGGGGCACTGACGCGGTGTCAGTGCCCCTGTGTCTGTAATACTGTGTTGAAAAGTTACTTGATATGGCACTGCAAGCAGATGTAGCCGTCAGCCAAACTGCTGCCGTGGTTCTTGCCACGCAAGAAGAATTCGTCGGTGGTGGCCTTGTTGTGCGGATCGTGGCAACTGGTGCACTCGATGCCCGCCTTGCCAGCCACGGCCCCGTCAGAAATTTTGCCACTGCCATTGTCGTTGTAGAGCTTGATGGGTGCAGCCGGCATCGCTACAAACGAAGTGCGATCGACCTGGCTGCCAACGGTAATGCCGTTATAGATGCCTGTTGCCCCGTTGAGCGGGTAAGGTATGCCAATGGGATGGTTGCCCTTCATGCTGTCGGTACCACCACCGATGCCATAAACGCCATTTTGGGCAATGCGCGTGACCACTGTGCCAAAGGTGTGGGTTGCATCAACACCACCAACAGATCCGTTGTAGGCAGCCGTATCACCGACGGCCACTGTGCCGTCATGGCAGCTTAAACATTTGGTGGAAGGGCCCATGTTGGCTGAACTGGGCAGGGGGGTGCCGCCGGTGGTTTCTGTTGCGTCACCCCATGTGTAAGTGGCTGTGGAGAGCTTTTGGTTCCAAAGCAACTGCGTGCTGATGGCGCTGTGCGGCGTGTGGCAGATGCTGCACAAACCAACTTGCAAACCAGAAATGGGTACCAGCGCGCCGGTACCGCTCCAATCGTGTGCGCTGCCCCGCATGCCGGCACCGGGCGCGGGCTTGCCTGCGGCCAACACAGTCGCGCTGACCAACACCAGCGCCAATGTGCTGGTAAGACGAATCCATTTGCTGTTTTTCATGTGCGCTCCCCTTAATATGTTGAATTTAGAATGAATTGAAAGTCTGATGTGCAAAAGGGCGCCAGCTTGTCGTTGGCGCCCTTTTTCTGTTCAGATCAAAGATCAATCGGCCTTGGCATGGCATTGCAGGCAGAGGTAACCGTCAGCCTTGGAGCTGCCCGCTTGTTTGCCGCGAAGCATGTTGTCGTCCACCGACTGCTTGTTGTGCACGTCGTGGCAGCTTGAGCATTCAATACCTGTCTTGGTAGCCACTGCACCAGCAGTAATGGCTGTTCCAGTGTCGTTGTACAGCTTGACACCTGCAGTCACAGCCCCAGTACCCGAGCCGCTGGAGACAGTTGGAGCCGCCACATAGTCAGCCAACACCACGTTGGCACCAGTACCAACACCGTTGTAAGTGTTTACCGCTTGACCAAACGGATACGGCACACCAACCGGGTGCGTACCGCTCATGTCGCCGCCAGCGCCAACCTTCTTGGTGACCTTGGGTGATCCATCGCCCACACCTTCAGCAGCACGATCACCCACTTTGTAGGTATTGAAAGAAGTAGCGCCTGAGCGCGATTGGCCCATGTAGTTGCCCACGTCACCCACAGCAACCGAACCGTCGTGGCAGGCCAGGCATTTGGCTGTTGGGCCAACATAGGTTTGCGCAATGCCCAAGGTGGTGCCACCGGTGGTCGTAGGAGCGTCTGTCCATGTATAACCTTGGGTTGGCGCAGCGCGGTTCCACAAGAGCGCGGTGCTGGCAGCACTGTGCGGTGTATGGCAGAAAGAGCACAGACCCACTGTATTGGCTGTGGTGTTGACTACACCGTCCACCTGCTGCTTGTACAGAAACTTGGACGACGCACTGGCGAAGTCGTGACGACCACCGATCATGCCCGAGCCACCGACGGATGCCATGGCCATGGCGGGAACAACCAGAGCGGCTGCGATGACCAACTTGTTAAGAGAGAACTTCATGATGTCTACCTTTCAGGGTTAAAAATTTGTTTGGACGATTCACTTAATGCAACAGGCGTGCCAACTTTTTAATGTTCTGAAAAGTTTTTGCCAAAAGCCCTGTCAATGGCGGGTTTTCAGAGGGAAGACTTCGGTGGGCGGGCGCGCAATCGGGTTGACGATGATGGAACCCCGAATTGCCGTGTTACCAAACGGTAATCTTCGGCGCTGATGACGCGGTAACGCCGTTACCAAACGGAAACCATGTTGGGCCAGGGTTGTAGATGGTCTGTTTAAATGCTATTTAAATAATAGCTTATGGCACTCTAATTTAAGGGGCTATAGGCATAAAAGATATATAAAACCAGGGCGCCTGTCGGCCTTCGTGGGCAGCCATGCTGCCGCCATGAATGTGGTTGGTTGGGCTGGAACCCGCGTGCACGCCTGGCATGACGTAGGTCAAAAGAAGTGCATTCAATGCGTGCTGGTGACGGGTTTGTTGCGGCAGAATGCGGGACTTCACGTTTGAGAGGTTGCTATGTACATCATGAATCGTTCTATTGGCTCTGTGGTGGTGGCTGGTCTGTTTGCCGTGCTGGCTGGCTGTGCCGGCAACGCGCCAGTGGCTGAAGAAAAGCGCCTGGTGTGGCCCGAACCGCCCGAGGTGGCCCGGGTTGAGTTTGTGCGTTCAATCACCAGTGACGAAGACCTGAACAAAGACGGCACGGGCTCACAGTCCATCTTGAATTTTTTGCAAGGCGAGAAGCCCGCCAAAAACCGCATTGTCGAGCCGATGGGCATTGCTGTGTCTGACGATGGTGACCGCATTTACATTTCAGACAAGGTGCAGGGCGGCGTCTTTGTCTACGATTTCGTCAAGAAAACCAGTCTCAAGATTGGCGAGAAAAGGCCCCTGGCGATGCCGATGGGGATGGCCATCGACGCGCAAGAAAACGTGTATGTGGCTGAACAACAAAGAAAAGGTGTGAGTGTGTTTGACCGCACGGGCAACTTTTTGCGTTTCATTACCGATCCGTCGCTGACTCGTCCCAATGGCGTGGCCATCGACAAAGAGCGCAAAAAACTCTATGTGGTCGACACGGCCAATACCGATTCAGCCGACCACACGGTCAAGGTGTTTGACCTGGAAGGCAAGATGCTGGGCAAGGTGGGTCTGGGCAAAGGCAATGCAGATGGTGCCTTTTTGTTTCCGACCTATATCAGCGTGGCTCCCAACGGCCACGTGTTGGTGAGTGACACGCTCAATTCACGGCTGCAGGAGTTTGATGCAGACGGCAAGTTTTTAAGAAGCATTGGCAAGCTGGGCAACGCCTTTGGCGAGTTTGACAAGCCCAAGGGGGTGGGTTTTGATACCTTTGGCAATATCTACGCGGTGGATTC
>Ga0210053_1001771_pt1 | contig 19324 bp, 16 predicted proteins | sample CryGeymeta201512_FD_185467 | JGI IMG/M metagenome (GOLD analysis project Ga0210053, IMG submission 185467) | Groundwater microbial communities from Crystal Geyser aquifers in Utah, USA - Crystal Geyser metaG 2015-12 (SPAdes) (version 2) | ecosystem: Environmental > Aquatic > Deep subsurface >... | reverse complement strand
CCGCCGATGGAGGCGACCTCGGCCACGCCGTCCACGGTTTGCAGCGGATAACGCAGATACCAGTCCTGCAGCGAGCGCAGTTGTGCCAGATCGTGCGTGCCGGTCTTGTCCACCAGCGCGTATTCATAAATCCAACCGACCCCGGTCGCATCCGGCCCCAGCTTGGGCGCGACATTGGCGGGCAGGCGGTCGGCGGCGTAGTTGAGGTATTCCAGCACGCGGGTGCGCGCCCAGTACATGTCGGTGCCGTCCTCGAAGATCACGTACACCATGGAAAAGCCGAAGAAGGAGTAACCGCGCACCACTTTGGTTTTCGGCACCGACAGCATCGCCGTGGTGAGCGGGTAGGTCACCTGGTCTTCCACCACCTGCGGCGCCTGGCCGGGGAAGCCGGTGAAGATGATGACCTGCACATCGGACAAGTCGGGAATCGCGTCCAGCGGCGTGGATTTCATCGTCTGCCAACCCGCGAACGAGATGAGCAGGGTCGCGATCAGCACCATGAAGCGGTTCCTGATCGAAATATCAATCAGCGCGCGGATCATTGCGGCGCTCCCGCGTCGTGCTGCGCCGGATCATGCGCGGCAGGTGCTGCCGGTTGCTGCATCGCCTCCAGCATCTTGGCGGTTGCTTCCTTCAGTTTCGATTCGGAATCGATCAGGAACTGCGCCGACGTCACCACGATTTCGCCTTCGTTCAATCCGCTCACGATCTGGGTCTGGCCGTTGGCCGCCACGCCGATCACCACCTTGCGCGGCTCATACTGCCCCGGCGCGCGCTGCACGAATACCTGTTCCTGCGTGCCGGTGCGCACGATGGCCTCGCTCGGCACCGCAATCGCCTCGACCTGGCGGTCGGCCTGCACCGTCACCCGGCCGAACATGTCGGGCTTGAGTTGCAAATCCGGATTGGCGAATTCCAGCCGCGCCTTGAGCGTGCGCGTCTTCGCGTCGAGGTAGGGATAGAGGCGGGTCAGTTTGCCGCTGAAGGTGCGTCCGGGGATGCCCGCCACTTGCAGGTCGGCGCGGTCGCCCTCGCGCACCCAGGGCATGTCGTCCTCGTACAGATCGACCATCACCCACACCCGCGACAGGTCGGCGATCAGGTACAGCTCGGTCGAAGGCTGGATGCGCTCGCCCTCGCGCGCGCCGATGCTCATCACGATGCCGCCCTGCGGCGCATGGATGTGCACCGCCTTGAATATCTCGCGCTTTTCTTTCAGTTGCGCGATCTGATGTTCGGGGATGTCGAGCAGACGCAGGCGCTGTTCGGAAGAAACAAGCAGACTCTGCGCGCCCTCGCGCACGTCGGCAAACGGGCTGTCCTTGAGCTGCTCGGCATTCTCCAGCGCCAGCAGATATTCCTCCTCGCTGGTCACCAGCTGCGGTGAGTAGATGGAAAGCAACATATCGCCCTTGCGTACCGCATCACCGGTGTTATGGACGAACAGCTCTTCCACCCAGCCATCGTATTTTGGGTGCAGGCGCAGCAGGCGTTCCTCGTCAACCGTGACGCGCCCGCTGGTGCGGATGCTGCGTGCCAGCGTGGCGCGTTGCGCCGCCTTGGTGCGCACGCCCATGTCCTGCACCATGACCGGGTCGATCTTCACCGTGCCGGGCAGTGCGGCGGTTTGTTCGTCGGCATACACCGGGAGGTAGTCCATGCCCATCTCGTCCTGCGCCGGCACCGGCGAGGTGATCTCAGGGTTCATCGGATTGCGGTAGAACAGCGGTTTGCCTGCTTCCTCGCTGGCGGGGATGTCTGTCGTAGTGTGCGGGGCGCGGCTGGCGAGCCAGTAGCCGCCGCCCGCACCGAGCAACAGGGCGACAATAACGGCGATAAGTGTCTTATTGGGTTTCATGCATATTCTCCTTGGTTGCAGGAAGCGGCACGCCGACGGCGGCCTGCAGATTGGCCAGCGCCTGCCAGCCGCCACTCAGTGCTTTCCAGTATTGCGTTTCGTAGTTGTAGAGCGTGATCTGCGCGCGCACCAGGTTGAGGAAATCCACCTTGTTCACCTGATACGCCGCGCGCATGGCCGATACACTCTGCTGCGCCTGCGGGATGAGCCCGGTCTTGAACAGTGCGGTTTGATTGTGCGCGGAATGGTATTCCGCCAGCGCCTGTTCGATTTGCGCGCCGACCTGCAACTGGCTGTCCTGCAACTCATATTCCTGCTGCTGCCGCTCGGCGTGGCGCTGCGCCACTGCTTTATCCTGGCGGCTGCCGGCGAACAGCGGCAAATTGATACCCAAGGTGACGGTGGCGAAATCGGCGCGGGAACTGCCGTCAAGATTGTTGCCGTTGCGGAAGCCGTAAGCCATGCCCAATTTGAAATCGGGGTAATAATCCTTCTCCGCCAGCCCGCGGCGCGCTTCTGCCGCTTCCACCAACTTGCGCCGACTGGCGAGCAGCGGGCGGTTGGCCTGCGCCAGCTTCAGAAAGGTGGCGGCATCCTCGATCGGCGGCAATTCCGTGGCGGCTTCGCGCGGCAGGTTGACCGGCGTGGCGACGGCACGCCCCAACAGCGCATTCAGACGGACTGTCTGATGGTGCCGCGCCGTGTTCAGGGCGAGTTCCCTATCCAGTAATTTGGACAGTTCGACCTGCGCCAGCAGCACATCGGACTGCATGCCCTGTCCGGTGCGGTAGCGCGTTTCGGCGATGGTATTCAGTTGCCGCAGCAATGCCTGATTGCGCGACACGATGTCGAGCGCGCGGCCGAGATAAAACAAATTCCACCAGGCGCTACGCACGTTGCGCGCCAGCATCAGGCGCTGCTCGGCCACGTCCTGCCCGGCCGCCTGCGCTTCGTTGTCGGCGGCCTGTTCACGCAAGTCCAGCTTGCCTGGAAACGGCAGGGTCAGGCCGATGCCGATCTGCTGTTGCGTCATCGCTTCCTGCGAACTGGAAAAGGTGTCAGTCGGAAAATTGATCGCATTCAGCGACAGCGTCGGGTCGGGCATGGTGCCGACTTGCGAGGGCACGGCAGCCATGGCATCGGCGCGCGACTGTCGCGCCGCCAATGCGGGGCTGTGCGCCAGCGCCAGCGCAACGGCATCCTCCGGCAACAAGGGCGCATCGCTTGCCGCACGGGCCGGTAACGCCAACAGCAAAACGCTTATCAGCCCGGCGCGCAGAAAATTGTTCAGGGTAACGATCATTCTGATTTCTCCTGTGGCTGCGTCCGTCGCGGAACGACGGGCGCAGCGCTGACAGATGATTATTTCTGCGGGGTGATGCGGGTCAAGAAATACTGCTTCGGCCCTTCGTTGACCACTTCGAACGTCACTCTCTGCCCCGGTTTGATCCCTTGCAGGACAGCCGTATCCTTGACCTTGAAACCCATGGTCATGCCGGGCCAGCCGAGTGACGGGATCGGGCCGTGCGTCAGGTTGACCTTGTTGCTTTGCAGATCGACCTTGTTCACCACGCCTTGCCCGCTATGGCTCCGGGCGCTGGCGTGCATTTCTGCGCGGTTCATGTCGTGCGAATGGGTTCCTGCCAGCGTTACCGCCGGGGCGGTCGCGAGGAGAAGAATTGAGAGACTAATGGTTGTGCGTTGCATGTTTTGCTCCTGATTGAAGATAAAGCAATCAAATGATGGCGAGCGACGTGCGCAAAAACGACGCGCAGGCGCAAGCCGCCGGCGGATGACGCGGAACGCAAATCAGTTATGCAAACGACAGACGGATTTGTCCCGCGTCAGACGCGGGCGAGAGGGGGCGGAACCAGCGGGGCGGAAACATGCGAGATAAAAATCTCGGGAGTAAATGTAACGATTAGTGCGGACGGCGCGACCAACACCGCAAGTTTGAATTGCGGCAGGATGAAACCAGAGCAGGCGAGATGGCATATCCCGCATGCCGCGCAGGGAGTGCTTGGCATATCTTGCGCCGCATGGTTGTCATGTGCCGCCGGATGCTCTCCGGTCGCTTGATGCGACATCGCAGCGGCCTCATGGCAACTGCCGTTTGGCAACTGCATGGCGAGCGATGCCGCCGGCGCGTTGCCGCCGGAAAGCGGCAACCACAGCAACATGAACAGCGCGATTAATTTTCGGGCAGAGCGTGACATGGCGCGCAATCTGACAGAGTCGGATGTCACTGTCAATATGGAGGAAAGAAACCGGCGAAAAGAAACCGGCGGGGAAAAATGAAGTGCGGGCGAGTGAAAATTTTTCCCGCATGTTTTCGTTGTCAGTCGGTAAAGGTCGCGTTACAGTTCGCGCCATTCATCAAACAACAAGAGGTTCGCTATGACGATATTGATTGCAATCGGTGTATTGATAGTGTTCTTGTTGTTGGCGTTTTTCCGGGCCGCGATCTGGAACTGGTTGCTGGCGCTGGCCGTGATCGTGCCGGTGGTTGCATGGCAGAGCCGGATGGCCGACGATACCCTGAAAATTGTTTTGATCGCGCTGGGCGTGTTTGTTTTGCTGTTCGGGGTTCCCGCCCTGCGCCGCCTTTTCATCAGCAACTTTATCCTCAAACTTTTTCGCAAGATTCTGCCTCAAGTCTCACAGACCGAACAGGAAGCGCTGGACGCCGGCACGGTGTGGTGGGACGGCGAGTTGTTCAGCGGCCGCCCGCGCTGGAGCCGCCTGCTGGCGATGCCGAAGACCGGCTTGAGCGAGCGCGAACAGGCATTCCTCGACAACGAAGTCGAGCAGCTTTGTGCCCTGCTGGACGACTGGGATATCACCCACAGACGCGCCGATCTGTCGCCGGAAGCCTGGCAATTCATCAAGGATAAAGGCTTCTTCGGAATGATCATTCCGCAGGAATACGGCGGGCTGGAATTTTCCGCACAGGCGCATTCGGCGGTGGTGGCCAAAGTATCTTCGCGCAGCGGCACAGCGGGCGTGACAGTGATGGTGCCGAACTCGCTCGGGCCGGCCGAGTTGCTATTGAAATACGGCACGCAGCCGCAGAAGGACAAATATCTGCGCCGTCTGGCGCAAGGATTGGAAGTGCCTTGCTTTGCCCTGACCGGACCTTTTGCGGGTTCGGACGCGGGCGCGATTCCGGATTACGGCATCGTCTGCTATGCTGAATTCAACGGCCGGCAAAAAGTGCTCGGCATGCGCGTGACCTGGGAAAAACGCTACATCACCCTGGCGCCGGTGGCGACTCTGCTCGGCCTGGCGTTCAAACTGTACGACCCGGAACATCTGCTCGGCGCGGAAACGGCGCTCGGCATCACCCTGGCACTGGTGCCGACCGACACTCCGGGGGTGCAAATCGGACGCCGCCACTTCCCGCTTAACTCCGCCTTCCAGAACGGCCCGACCAGCGGCAACGATGTGTTCATTCCGATGGAGTACATCATCGGCGGCATGACGCGCATCGGCCAGGGTTGGCGCATGCTGATGGATTGTCTGTCGGTGGGGCGCTCGATCTCGCTGCCGGCCAGCGCGGTCGGCGGCGCGAAACTGGCGGTGCGCAGCAGCGGCGCCTACGGTCGCGTGCGCAAGCAATTTCATGTGCCGGTGGGCAAGTTCGAGGGCGTGGAAGAAGCGCTGGCGCGCATCGGCGGCAATACTTACGTGATGGACGCGACACGGCGCATGACCGCGCTGGCGCGCGCTGGCGGTCGATCTGGGCGAGAAACCCTCGGTGATCTCCGCCATCGCCAAATACCACTGCACCGAGCGCGGGCGTCAGGTGATCAACGACGCGATGGATGTGCACGGCGGCAAGGGCATCTGCATGGGGCCGGACAATTATCTGGCGCGCATGTACGAGCAAACCCCGATCGGCATCACCGTGGAAGGCGCGAACATTCTTACCCGCTGCCTGATCATCTTCGGCCAGGGCGCGGTGCGCGCGCATCCTTACGTGCTGAAAGAGATGCAGGCCGCACACGACCAGAATTCGGCGCGCGCCTCGGTCAATTTCGACGCGGCGTTCTTCGGCCACCTCAGCTTTAGTTTGAGCAACGCGGTGCGCTCCCTGTTGTACGCGCTGTCGGGCGGGCGCCTGATCGCGGTGCCGACCGGCGCGCCGACACACCGCTATTACCAGTTGCTCACGCGCTACGCGGCCTCGTTCGCTTTTGCCGCCGATATCGCCATGCTGTCGCTCGGCGGCTCGCTGAAGCGGCGCGAGAAACTTTCGGCGCGGCTGGGCGATGTGTTGAGCCAGCTTTATCTGTGCTCTGCCGTATTGAAAATATTCGAGGATGACGGCCGCCCGCGCGAGGATGAGCCGTTGCTGCACTGGGCTATGCAGGACAATCTGTTCCGTTTGCAGACCGCCTTCGACGGCGTGATGCAGAATTTCCCCAACCGTTTCTTTGCGCTGCTGCTGCGCGTGCTGATTTTCCCGCTGGGCCAATGCCGTCGCCCCCCGGCGGATGAATTGGGACATCGCGTGGCCAAACTGATGCTGGAACCGGGCCCGGCGCGCAACCGGCTGACCGCCGGCATCTTCATCAAGCAGGATGAGGAGGATGCGGTCGGCGCGCTGGAAGCCGCGCTGGCGAGCACCCTGCTCACCGAGCCGCTGCAAGCCAAGCTGGCGCAGGACGCCAAAGACGGCAAGCTGACGGCGATGGACGAGTTGTCGCGCATCGCCGAGGCGCGCGACAACAATCTCATCACCGCCGAACAGGCGCTGCAACTGCAGCGCGACTACGCGTTGCGGCGCAAGGTCATTATGGTGGACGACTTCGCGCCGGAGACATTGCGCGCGGGTTTGTAGGTCGGACTCCAGCCTGACAATGAAGAGGCTTGTCGGGTCAAAACCCGACCCATGGGGAGCGTGAAAAATGTCTGATCTGAACGGCAAGACTATCTTCATCACCGGCGCCACGCGCGGCATCGGGCGCGAGATCGCCTTGCGCTGCGCGCGCGACGGGGCCAAGGTGGTGATCACCGGCAAGACCGATCAGCCGCATCCAAAACTGCCGGGCACCATCCATAGCGTGGCGAAAGAAGTGATTGCGGCGGGCGGGCAGGCGCTGGCCTTGCAGCTCGACGTGCGCGACGCACAGGCGATTCAGGACGCGATGGCGCAAGCCTCCGCGCATTTTGGCGGCATCGATGTGCTGGTCAACAACGCCAGCGCGATTAGTCTTACGCCGACGCTGGACACCCCGGTGCGCCGTCTCGACCTGATGTGGGAGGTCAACATGCGCGCCACTTTTCTCGCCGCGCAAGCCTGTATTCCGTATCTGAAAAACGCGGTGAACCCGCATGTGCTGACCTTGTCGCCGCCGCCGAATCTCGATCCAAGATGGTTCTCGCCGCACGTCGCCTACACGATGTCGAAGTACGGCATGACGCTGTGCACGCTGGGGATGGCGCACGAATTCGCCGTCGATGGTATCGCCTTCAATTGTCTGTGGCCGCGCACCACCATCGCCACCGCCGCCATCGAATTCAATTTCCCGCCCGAGATACTGCGCGCCTCGCGCAAGCCCGCCATCGTCGCCGACGCCGCGCACGCCATACTGTTGCGCGACAGCAACTCGTGCAGCGGGAATTTTTTCGTGGATGAATCGGTGTTGCGCGAAGCGGGGGTGACCGATTTCGCGCAATATGCCGTCGATCCCGGCGTGCCGCCGTTCAAGGATTTGTTTCTCGATTAACGGAGGGGATGAAAATGAGCGATCAAACCGATTATGTGATCACACCGCAACAGGCCGGCACCCTGCACGGCCTGTTCCTGGAGCGGGTCAAGCGCACGCCGGATGCAGAGGCCTACCGTTATTTCGACACCGCGCACAACGCCTGGGACTCATTCACCTGGCGCCAGATGGCGGCGGAAGTCGCGCGCTGGCAGGCTGCGCTGGCCGGAGAGAATTTGCAAAAGGGCGAACGGGTGGCGCTGATGCTGCGCAATTGTCCGCAATGGGTGATGTACGACCAGGCGGCGATGGCGCTGGGGCTGGTCACCGTGCCGCTGTACACCGTGGACCGCGCCGAAAACATCGCCTATATCGTCAACGATTCGGGGGCGAAGGTGGTGCTGTTCGAGACCGCCGAGCAATGGCGGGAATTGCGCGCGGTGCGCGCGCAGATGCCCAACGTGCAGCGCTTTGTGGCGCTGGATAAAATTAACGGGGCTGCCCGCTTCCCCCACCCCAACCCTCCCCCGGGGGGAGAGGGGACAAACGAGAAAGGCGATTCTCAATCAGGTGGTGACGACCCGCGCCTGGTTGCCGCCGCCGATTACCTGCCCGCGAGCGCGGCTTCGCAGGCGCCCGTTCCGACCCGAACCGATGAGTTGGCGAGCATCATCTACACCTCCGGCACCACCGGCAAACCGAAGGGGGTGATGCTGAGCCACGGCAATATGTTAAGCAATGCCTCGGATGCGCTGGGTACTTTCATTGTTTATCCGAACGACCTGCTGTTGTCGTTTTTGCCCTTGTCGCACACCTTCGAGCGCACCGTCGGCTATTACCTGTCGATGATGACCGGCGCCAGGGTTGCCTACGCGCGCTCGATTCCGCTGTTGTCGGAAGATTTGCAAACCATCCAGCCGACCATTCTGGTTTCCGTGCCGCGCATCTACGAGCGCGTGTATGCCGCGATCAGCGCCAAACTGGACGAGGGGTCGCCGCTGAAGAAAAAACTGTTCGGGTTGGCGGTCAATGTGGGCTGGGATCGTTTTCTGCATGAGCAGGGACGCGGCGGCTGGAAACTGTCTTTCCTGCTGTGGCCGCTGCTGAACAAGCTGGTGGCGCAAAAAATCCTCGACCGCCTCGGCGGGCGCATGCGTACCGCGGTCAGCGGCGGCGCCGCGCTGGCGCCGGAAATCTCGCGCGTGTTCGTGGGGCTGGGCTTGCAAGTGGTGCAGGGTTATGGTCTGACCGAGACCAGCCCCATCGTCACGGTCAATCCGATCGACCAGAATTTCCCCGACAGCGTGGGCGAACCGATCCGCAACGTGCAGGTGAAACTGGGCGCGCAGAACGCGCTGCTGGTGAAAGGCCCGAACGTGATGATGGGCTACTGGAACAATCCCGAAGCGACACGCGCCATGATCGACGCCGACGGCTGGCTTAACACCGGCGACATCGCGCGCATCTCCGACACCGGCCACGTCTATATCACCGGGCGGCTGAAGGAGATCATCGTGCTGGCCAACGGCGAAAAGATTCCGCCCGCCGATATGGAAGCCGCCATCCTGCACGACCCGCTGATCGACCAATGCATGATCTACGGCGAGGGCAAACCCTATTTGGTGGCGCTGGCGGTGCTTAATCCCGAAGTGTGGGCAGCGGTTGCTACCAAGGTCGGTGTGCTGCCGGACATGCCGGAGTCGCTGACCGACAGCAATGTCGAGGCCAAGGTGTTGCGGCGCATCGCGCGCAACATCAGCAGTTTCCCCGGTTATGCCAAAGTGAACCGGGTGCGCTTGCTGACCGAGCCGTGGACCATCGACAACGGGATGCTCACGCCGAAATTGAGTTTGCGGCGCAACAAGGTGGTGGAGAAATTCTCCGCCGAGATCGACAGCCTGTATGCAGGACATTAAGCCATGAACGCGCCCGAAACCACGTTGCCGGAACGCGAGCCGACCCTGCGCGTGGCGGCGATGCCGTCCGACGCCAATTACACCGGCGACATCTTCGGCGGCTGGCTGATGGGGCAGGTGGATATCGCCGGCAGCATCCCGGCGGTGCACCGCGCCAAGGGACGGGTTGCCACCATCGCGGTCAATTCCTTTGTGTTCAAACAGCCGCTGTTTGTCGGTGACATCGTCAGTTTCTACACGCAGATTGTGAAGACCGGCACCACCTCGGTCACCGTGGATGTGGAGGTGTTCGTACAGCGCGATCCGGCCAATCCGACCTGCCATAAAGTGACCGAAGCACAGTTGACTTACGTTGCAGTGGGAGAAGATAGACGGCCGCGCAAGCTGCCGGATTAGGGAAGGCGGCAAGTTTGCCGGTGGTTTTTGCGGTGTTTTTTTCAACGACGAGGGAGAAGCGAACATGAGAAACAATAAATCGGTAATCGGCATGGCGGTGGCAAGCGCCTTATTGGCAATGAGCGGCGGGGTTCAGGCCTCCGGCTTTGCCCTGATCGAGCAAAGCGCCAGCGGCATGGGCAATGCCTTCGCCGGCGGCGCGGCGGGCGCGGAAGACGCCAGCACCGTGTTTTTCAATCCCGCCGGCATGTCGCGCATCGACGGCAATCAGGTGGCGGTGGCGGCGCACGCGATCAAACCTTCGTCCAAACTCAAGGATGGCGGCTCGACCGGTGCGGCCTTGCAAACCGCGGGTGGCAACGGCGGCGATGCCGGCGATTGGGCGGTCGTGCCGAATGCCTATGCCACCACCCGGATCAATGAGGTGCTGCATTTCGGCATCGGCGTGAACGCCCCGTTCGGCCTGCAAACCAAGTACAACAGCGACTGGATCGGACGCTTCCAGGCGGTGAAATCCAAGATCGAAACCATCAACGTCAACCCCTCGCTGGCGTACCAGGTCAACGACCAGTTGACCCTCGGTCTCGGCCTCGATTACCAGCACATCAAAGGCAAGCTGACCGGCATGGTGAATTACAGTGCGGCGGCTTTTAATGCGGGCGGATTACCCTTGCTTGGTGCAATTGGAGGTGCTGGTGTTGAAGGCCTGAGTACCGTCACCGGCAACGATTCCGCCTGGGGCTACAACGTCGGCGCGCTGTTCGAATTCACGCCGCAAACCCGCGCCGGGCTGCATTACCGTTCGCAGATCGATTACACCCTGAAGGGCAATGTCGCATTCGACAATGTGCCCGCGCAGCTGGCGGGCGCGTTGCCGAACGGCGCGGTTACCCTCAACATCACCATGCCGGAATCCTTCTCGATCAGCGGTTTTCACCAGTTGAACGAGCAATGGGACGTGATGGCGGATGCCACGCGCACCAACTGGAGCGTGTTCAAGGACCTCAAGATCGATCGCACTTCCGGCACCAATCTGACCACGGTGAACGAGAACTGGAAAGATACCTGGCGCTTTGCGCTGGGGGCAAACCACCACTACAACTCGCAATGGACCGCGCGTGCCGGGGTGGCTTACGACCAGACGCCAATCCGCGACGCTTTCCGCACCGCGCGCATTCCGGGCAATGATCGCACCTGGGTGACCCTGGGCGGACAGTACAAACCGGCGTCCGCCACGGCCATCGACTTTGCCTACGCCCATATTTTTCTGAGTGACCCGAGCATCGCGCAGGATGCGAGCGCAACGGGGGGTGGTAATCTGGTCGGCAGCTACAAGGAAAGTGTCGATATCATCAGTGTGCAGTTGACGCAAAACTTTTAACCGGATGAAGCGGGCGGCGTTGGCTGCCCGCTTTCGTGCCGTGGAGGCCGCATAATGGATCAGCCAATCAGAATCAAGAAAGTGGCCGTGCTCGGCGCCGGTGTGATGGGCGCGCAAATTGCCGCGCATCTGGTCAATGCCAATGTCGAGACGCTGTTGTTCGAGCTGCCCGCGAAAGAGGGCGACCCCAACGGCAATGTGAGCAAGGCGCTGGCCGGGCTGAAGAAGCTCGACCCGGCACCGCTCGCCAGCCCCGCCAAAGCGGATTACATCCAGCCCGCCAATTACGCGCAGGATCTGGAAAAGTTGCGCGAATGCGATCTCATCATTGAGGCTATCGCCGAGCGCATCGACTGGAAATCAGACCTGTATCGCAAGGTCGCGCCGTTTGTGCATGAGCGCGCCATCTTTGCCAGTAACACCTCCGGCCTTTCCATCAACACCCTGGCCGAAGCATTTCCCGAAAATCTGCGCCATCGCTTCTGCGGCATCCATTTCTTCAACCCGCCGCGCTATATGCATCTGGTCGAGTTGATTCCCTGCGCGGCAACCGAAGCCGGTTTGCTCGATCCGCTGGAGACTTTTCTGGTCTCTACCCTGGGTAAGGGCGTGGTGCGCGCCAAGGACACGCCCAATTTCATCGCCAACCGTATCGGGGTGTTTTCCATGCTCGCCACCAAACACCACGCGGCCGCATTCAACCTCGGCTTCGACATGGTGGATGCGCTGACCGGGCGCTATCTCGGCCGTCCCAAGAGCGCCACCTTCCGCACTCTGGATGTGGTCGGACTCGACGTGTTCGCGCACGTGGTCAACACCATGCGCGAGAATCTCACCGACGACCCGTGGCACAAACACTTTGAACTGCCGGGCTGGTTCCAGTATCTGGTGGAACAGGGTGCGCTCGGGCAAAAGACCAAGCGCGGTATCTACCAGAAAATCGGCAAGGAGATCCACGTCCTCGATCTGCACACGCGCGAATACAAATTGTCCGACGCCAAGGTGGACGATGGTGTCAAAGACATCCTGCGCGAACGCGACTGGGCGAAAAAACTCGCCGGGCTGCGCAGCAACCCGCATCCGCAGGCGCAATTCCTGTGGGCAGTGTTCCGCGACGTGTTTCATTATTGTGCGCTGCATCTGGAGTCCATCGCCGACAATGCGCGCGACGTCGATCTCGCCGTGCGCTGGGGTTTCGGCTGGGACAGCGGCCCATTCGAGATTTGGCAAGCCGCAGACTGGCAACAGGTGGCGGGCTGGATCGCCGCCGACATCGCTGCCGGCAAAGCGATGGCGGATACACCGCTTCCGCTATGGGCTGCGGATCCTGTTCGTACCGGTGTGCACACCGCGCAGGGTTCGTTCGCCCCTGTAGGTCGGGATTCATCCCGACAAGAAGCTGTCGGGTTAAAACCCGACCTACACCCCCGCTCCACGCTCCCCGTCTATCGCCGCCAACTCTTCCCCGATGCATTGCTTGGCGAGGAGCGCCACTACGGCGAAACCGTATTCGAAACCGACGAAGTACGGATGTGGCACACCGGCGACGACATCGCCATCCTCGGTTTCAAGACCAAGATGCACACCGTCAGCAACGAGGTGCTGGATGGCATCCTGCGCGCGGTGGATGAAGCCGAAGCACATTTCAGTGCGCTCATCCTGTGCTGGATGGCATCCTGCGCGCGGTGGATGAAGCCGAAGCACATTTCAGTGCGCTCATTCTGTGGCAGACCGAGCCGCCTTTTTCCGCCGGCGCCAACCTGTTGCAAGTCATGCAGGGCTTGCAGGAAACCCCGGATGCAGGCCTGTTCGGCAAGCTCAAGGGCGCGGCGAACCGGGTCAAATACACGGTCGCGGGTGGCGGCGGATTGGGCGATGTACTCAATGCGGCCACCGGCAACGTGCCCAAAGTGGAAGCCGTGGTCGCCAAGTTCCAGCAGACTTCCATGCGCCTTAAGTATGCGCAAGTGCCGACCATTGCGGCAGTCGATGGCCTCGCCCTCGGCGGCGGTTGCGAGTTCTCCCTCCACAGCACGCGCATCGTCGCCACGCTGGAAAGTTACATCGGCCTGGTCGAAGTCGGTGTCGGCCTGTTGCCGGCCGGCGGCGGCTGCAAGGAAATGGCGCAACGCGCGGCCGCAGAAGCCCGTGGCGGCGACATCTTCCCCTTCCTTAAACGCTACTTCCAGCAGATCGCCATGGGCGAGGTCGCCAAGAGCGCCGAGATGGCGCGCGAGATGGGCTATTTGCGGCAATCCGACCGCATCGTGATGAACAAATTCGAACTGCTACACATCGCCAAGGAAGAGGCCAGAGCCCTCAACGCCACCGCCTATCGCCCGCCGCTGCATCCGCGTCAAATTCCGGTCGCCGGCCGTACCGGCATCGCCACCTTCAAGGCGTCGATGGTCAACATGCTGCAAGGCGGCTTCATCTCCGAATACGACTACAACATCGGCTGCCGCGTTGCCGAAACGATGTGCGGTGGCGATGTGGAAACCGGCAGTCTGGTGGATGAGACCTGGCTGCTCGATCTGGAGCGGCGCAACTTCATGGAACTGTTGGCGACCGACAAGACTCAGGCGCGGATCGAGTACATGCTGAAGAACGGGAAGCCGTTGCGGAATTGATATTCCGGGATTTTGATAGAGAGGGGAGACTGCCGGGAATCTTATCGCGGACTTGATCGAGTAACTTGGGCAGGTTTGATCGGGATGCTTTTGTCGGATAGATTAAGGGGGGGCACAATTCCACCTCAAATTGAAATAATGCATTTTGGAGATGACACAAGCGGAAATTAAAAAGGCACGCTGAACGCGTGCCTTTTTAATTTGGTGAGGAGGAATTAACCCTTGTTGCCGTTGTTGTGGCCACGACCCAGCGAGAAGCTGCTGCCTTGTGGGCGGCGGTTGGCGTTGAACGGGGCCGGTGCGCGGTTGCCGTTCACTTCGCCGGTACTGCGGGGGCGCGCGTCGTTGCCGAAGCGGTTGTGCGACTGGCCTTCGCGGCGCTGGCCACCGCGTTCATCACGCGCAAAACCGTGGCGGCTTTCCGGGGCGTGATGGCGCGGGCCATTGCTTGCGCCACGAGGTGCACCGTTGCCACGGGGAGCGCCATTGCCGCGCGGAGCACCTGCGCCACGACCGTTGGAGGCGGGACGCGGCTTGAACTTCGGCTCCATACCCTCGATGGTGTGGGTCTGGATGGTCTGGCCGGTGTAGCGCTCGATATTGCGCACCGTGCCCGCGTCGCGGTTGGACGCGAACGACACGGCGATGCCGGAGGCTCCCGCGCGTCCGGTGCGGCCGATGCGGTGCACGTAGTCTTCCGCGAACTTGGGCAGGTCGAAGTTGATGACGTGGCTGATGCCGGGTACGTCGATGCCGCGCGCGGCGACATCGGTGGCGACCAGCACGCGCACGTTGCCGCGGCGCAGATTGACCAGGGTGCGGTTGCGTTCGCGCTGGTTCATGTCGCCGTGCAGGGCGGCGGCGGCATGGCCTTGTGCGGACAGGCTATCGGCCAGCATGTCGGCATCGCGCTTGGTGGCGGTGAACACCACGGCCTGGTTCAGATCGACATCGCGCAGGATGTGGTCGAGCAGGCGGTTTTTGTGCGCCATGTCGTCCGTGTACATCAGCTTCTGTTCGATGTTTTCGTGGCGCGCCTTGGTGGCGGCGACGCTGATGCGTTGCGGCGATTTCAGCAGGCGTTGCCCCAGGTTGCCGATCGCGCCGTCCAGCGTGGCGGAGAACAGCAGGGTCTGGCGGGTCTTGGGGGTGGCGGCGGCGATGCGTTCCACATCGTCGATGAAGCCCATGTCCAGCATGCGGTCGGCTTCGTCCAGCACCAGCATTTCCAGACGCGAGAAGTCGATGCGGCCGCGCTCGATATGGTCGATCAGACGGCCCGGCGTCGCCACCAGAATGTCGACGAAACCGGACAGCAACTTGTTCTGCAACGGGTAGGGCATGCCGCCCAGAATGCTCACCACCTTGATGCGCATGTTCTTGCCATATTTGCTGGCGGCGTCGGAAACTTGCTGCGCCAGTTCGCGCGTCGGGGTCAGCACCAGAATGCGCGGGCCTTTGCTGCGCACGGCGGATTCGACCGACAGTTTTTGCAAGGCGGGCAGGATGAAGGCGGCGGTTTTGCCGGTGCCGGTCTGGGCGGAGGCCATCAGGTCCTGTCCGGCCAGCGCGGCGGGAATGGCTTGCGCCTGGATCGGGGTCGGCACGGTATAGCCGGATTCTTCGACCGCTTTCAGGATCGCCGGTGCCAGGTTCAGGGAGGCAAAAGTGGCCACGGTTTCAGTGACTGCGGGAGACGTCGTTGCAATGATATTTTCAGACATAGTGATTCCTAGATTTTAATAATGCACAGCGCATGCACGGCACCTGGCCGCACAATGAAATTCAGTAGAGGGAGAAAACCGCTACCGGCGCAAACAAACATCGTCGCTAACCGGTAAAGCTTGGCGCATCCATAAAAAGCGGATGCAGAGGGTCAGAAAACGATGAACTCAATGCCGCCCTGTGAGCGGCAAGGGGCGCATTATACGGATGGAAGGCGGAATAGCCAGCGATATTTTGGTGCCAGATCAACAGACTTGAAATTTTCGCCGCCATCCCCACTTCAGCATTTCCGTTATTGACGCACAAGGAGAATTTAACAATGACTGCCAGTACCACCGCCAATCGCGAAACCATGGGCTTCCAAACCGAAGTCAAACAGCTGCTGCAGCTGATGATCCATTCGCTTTATTCCAACCGCGAGATTTTTCTGCGCGAGCTGGTTTCCAACGCGTCCGATGCCTGCGACAAATTGCGCTTCGAGGGGCTGCACAACGAGGCCCTGTTCGAGCACGATTCCGAACTTGCGATCCGCATCTTCTTTGACAAGGATGCTCGCACGCTGACCATCAGCGACAACGGCATCGGCATGAACCGCGACGAGGTGATTGCCAATCTGGGCACCATCGCCAAGTCTGGCACGCGTGAATTTTTCAGCCTGCTCTCCGGCGATCAGCAGAAAGACGCCAACCTGATCGGCCAGTTTGGCGTTGGTTTCTATTCCGCCTTCATCGTGGCGGACAAAGTGGTGGTGCTGACCCGCCGCGCCGGTGAGCAGGCCGACCAGGGGGTGCGCTGGGAATCGGACGGCGGCGGCGAGTTCGACATTGAAATGGTGAACAAACCGGCGCGCGGCACCGAGATCACCCTGCATTTGCGCGAGGGGCAGGATGACTTGCTGGCCGGTTACAAGCTGCGCGAGATCATCCGCAAATATTCCAACCACATCGTGCAACCCATCCTGATGAAGAAGGAAGAATGGAAAGACGGCGCGCAGCAAATCGGCGACGAAGATGAAACGGTAAATCAGGCCTCGGCGCTGTGGGCGCGCGGCAAGAACGACATCAGCGAGGAAGAGTACAGGGAATTCTACAAGCACGTCGGCCACGACTACGATGAGCCATTGGCGTGGAGTCACGCGCGGGTCGAGGGGCGGCAGGAATACACCCAGTTGCTGTACATTCCAAAACATGCCCCGTTCGACCTGTGGGACCGCAACGCGCGCCACGGCATCAAGCTGTACGTGCGGCGCGTATTTATCATGGACGATGCCGAACAACTGATGCCGCTGTATCTGCGTTTCGTGCGCGGGGTGGTCGATTCGGCCGACCTGCCGCTCAATGTGTCGCGCGAGATATTGCAGGAATCGAAGGATATCGAGGCCATCCGCAAGGGTTGCAGTGGCAAGGTGCTGGGACTGCTGGCCGATATGGCGGAAAAAGAACCGGAGAAATACGCCGTCTTCTGGAAGGAATTTGGCAAGGTGCTGAAAGAGGGCGTGGGCGAGGATTTCGCCAACAAGGACAAGATCGCCGCGCTACTGCGCTTTGCTTCCACCCAGTCCGATACGCCGGATGAAACGGTGGCGTTCAAGGATTACATCGCGCGCATGAAGGACGGCCAGGGCAAAATTTATTACGTTACCGCCGAGACTTTCAACGCCGCGAAGAACAGCCCGCATCTGGAAGTGTTCCGCAAGAAGGGCATCGAAGTGTTGCTGCTGTCCGACCGCGTGGACGAGTGGGCATTGAGCTATCTGACGGAGTTCGATGGCAAGCAGCTGGCTTCCGTCGCCAAAGGCGGCCTCGACCTGGGCAAGCTCGAAGACGAGGAAGAGAAGAAAACACAGGAAAAGAAGGCCGGTGAGATGAAGCCTTTGCTGGAAAAGATTAAGGCCAGTCTTGGTGACAAGGTTAAGGATGTGCGCGTCACCCACCGTCTGACTGATTCGCCCGCCTGCCTGGTCGCCGACGAACACGACATGAGCGCCAACCTCGCGCGCATGCTCAAAGCCGCCGGCCAGAATGCGCCCGCAACGCAACCGATACTGGAAATCAACCCGCAACACCCGGTAGTCGCCCGTCTGCAGGCAGAAGAACAACATTTTGACGACTGGGCTGCCGTGCTGTTCGACCAGGCCCTGCTGGCTGAAGGCGGGCAGCTCGATGACCCGGCGACCTTCGTCAAACGCATCAATCAGTTGATGCTGGAGATGGGGAAGTAAGCGGAACCTCTGCGCCGGGTGGTGGCGCGGAGTAAGCATCGTATTTCGGCGGCGGTTCGGATAGAATGCCGCCCACTTTAAAAACGACGCAGGCATTCATTGTGGCATTGATAGTTCAGAAATACGGCGGCACCTCGGTGGGCAGCCCGGAGCGCATCAAGAACGTTGCGCAACGTATCGCAAAATACAAGGCACAAGGGCATCAAGTTGTGGTGGTCGTTTCCGCCATGAGCGGCGAAACCAACCGCCTGATCGCGCTGGCCAAGGAGATCCAAAGCAACCCCGATCCGCGCGAGTTGGATGTCGTCATCTCCACCGGCGAACAGGTCACCATCGGTTTACTGGCCATGGCGCTCAAAGAATTGGGGTTACAAGCGAAAAGCTACACCGGCGCGCAAGTCAAGATTCTGACCGACAGCGCATTCACCAAGGCGCGCATCGTTAGTATCGACGAGGAGAACATGCGCAATGATCTGGATGCCGGCAATATCCTGATCGTCGCCGGATTCCAGGGGATGGATGAAGAGGGCAATATCACCACGCTTGGGCGCGGCGGTTCGGATACCACCGGCGTCGCCATCGCGGCGGCGCTGAATGCCGACGAATGCCAGATTTACACCGACGTGGACGGCGTTTATACCACCGACCCGCGCGTGGTACCCGAGGCACGCCGCCTGAAGCGCATCACCTTCGAGGAAATGCTGGAAATGGCCAGCCTCGGCTCCAAGGTTCTGCAAATACGCTCGGTCGAGTTCGCCGGCAAATATAAAGTCAAACTGCGCGTGCTTTCCAGCTTCGAAGAAGAAGGCGAAGGCACGCTGATCACTTTCGAGGAAAACGACAAAATGGAACAGGCCATTATTTCCGGGATCGCGTTCAACCGCGATGAAGCCAAGATCACCGTGCTCGGCGTGCCGGACAAACCGGGCATCGCCTACCAGGTACTGGGACCGGTGGCGGATGCCAACGTCGATGTGGACATGATCATCCAGAACGTCGGCGTCGATGGCTCAACCGACTTTTCTTTCACCGTGCACCGCAACGAATTCACCAAGGCGATGGATATCCTGAAAAACCAGGTACAACCGCATATCGGTGCGCGTGATGTGGTGGGCGACGACAAGACCGCAAAAGTCTCCGTGGTCGGCGTCGGCATGCGCTCCCACGTCGGCATCGCCAGCAAGATGTTTCGCATCCTGGCGGAAGAGGGTATCAATATCCAGATGATCTCCACCTCGGAAATTAAGATATCCGTGGTCATTGACGAGAAATATCTGGAGCTTGCTGTGCGAGTTCTGCATAAAGCTTTCGATCTGGAGCAGGAAGAAGCATAAAACGTTTGACCGGGGCAGGTCGAATCAGTATCATGCGCGCCTCTTCGGAGAGGTGGCCGAGAGGTCGAAGGCACGCCCCTGCTAAGGGCGCATACGAGCTTAAACTTGTATCGAGGGTTCGAATCCCTCCCTCTCCGCCACAGAGTAAA
>Ga0210053_1001751_pt1 | contig 19498 bp, 17 predicted proteins | sample CryGeymeta201512_FD_185467 | JGI IMG/M metagenome (GOLD analysis project Ga0210053, IMG submission 185467) | Groundwater microbial communities from Crystal Geyser aquifers in Utah, USA - Crystal Geyser metaG 2015-12 (SPAdes) (version 2) | ecosystem: Environmental > Aquatic > Deep subsurface >... | reverse complement strand
GTTCCGCAGGTGGCCGATATGAAAGAGTTTGTGGGTGTTTGGGTGGGCAAACTCGACCATGACTTTTTTGTTTTTACCTAAATAGTATGACGGAAATTCAAATTTTTCTTCTGATACTTTTCGGGCGTAGTCGAGAAAATAGTTACTATTTACCCAGAAGTTGATGAAACCTGGTTTTATAATTTCTATTTGCTCAATAAAATCAGTTTTAGGAAAATTTTTCTTGATCTCTTCAGCGATTATCATCGGGTTTTTCTTGAGAAGTTTGGCCAGTCTGAGAGCTACAGAAGTCGAATAATCACCAAAATCTGCATTCGCAGGTGATTGCAGGTCAATAAACTTGTCATACTGAACTTGTTTCAGGATCTTTAAACTTGTTTCAGATTTTACCAGAGACTCCTTTAAATTTTTTAAAATTTCGTTTTTAATCATTAATTAATATCATATCAAAAACTAATATCTTTTCCCATTGTTAAAGCCAAAATGGCTTTTTGGACGTGAAGACGATTTTCTGCTTGCTGATAAACAACCGATTGATGACCATCGATCACTTCATCGGTGACCTCAACTCCCCGGTCAGCTGGTAAGCAGTGCATGTAAATGGCATCTTTTTTTGTCAGCTTCATTTTTTTCTCATCACAGATCCAATCCTTATATTGGGAAATAATTTTTTTACCTTCTTTTTGATCAGGTGTTGTGACCAAGGGCCCCCAGCTTTTTGGATAGACAACATCAGCATTATCAAAAACCTCTTCCATATTATCAGTAATTTCAAAGGTTCCTCCGTAAGTTTTTGTATTTTGTTTTATTTCATTGATAATCTTAGGCATTAATTTAAATTCCTGTGGATGGGTCAGAACCAAATCAGCCCCAAACAAAGATAATAGTAAAAGAAATGATTGAGGAACAGAGATTGGTTTGCTATAACTTTTTGCATAAGCCCAGGACATTACAATCTTTTTTCCTTTTAATTTTTTTCCTTTTTTTTCAAAAATCGTCATCAAATCAGCCATTGCTTGAAAAGGGTGATAGATATCACACTGCATATTGAAAACAGGCTTATTAGAATTATTAGCTACTTCATTAATATATTTATTGCCAATTTTCCAATCACAATGGCGGATTGCAATTCCTTGTCCGTAAGAAGAAAGTATTTTTCCTATTTCTTTAGATGTGTCACCATGATTGATTTGCAAAGTTTCGACGGTTAAATCATGGGGATTACCACCAAGATGATCCATGGCCGCCTCAAATGAAGTTCGGGTTCGGGTCGAGGCAAAGAAAAACAGTAAAAATAAAGTTTGGTGCAACAGATACTGAGTCGGCTGTTTTAAATAAAACTTTTTTTTTAATTTTAAAGCCACATCAATAGCTGTTACCAATTCTTTCTTGGACCAATCATTACAGTTGATAAAATCATGACCAAAAAACTTATTTTTCATAAGATTATTTAATAACTTTTAATAAATAACACATTAGAGCCTTTTGAACATGTAATCGATTTTCTGCTTCCTGCAAAACCACTGATTGAGGACCATCAATTACTTCGCTTGTCACTTCATGATTACGATACGCTGGTAAACAATGCATAAAAATTGCATCTTTTTTTGCGTAATGCATCAGTTTTTTATTAACTTGATACGGTTGAAAAATCTGGACTCTTTTTATTTTCTCCTCTTCATCACCCATACTTATCCAGGTATCTGTAATCACAACATCAGTTTCTTTTACAGCTTCTTCAGGATCAATCGTTTGTTTAATATAAGAATTATTTTTAGCAATTTTTATTGCTTTATCAACGATTTCTTTTTTCATCCAAAATTTATTAGGAGATCCACATTTAAAATTCATTCCCAACATGGTTGAGGCAAGAACAAGTGAATGAGTCACATTGTTTTCTCCATCGCCAACATAGCCAATAGTTAATCCCTTTAGTTTTCCTTTCGTTTCCCATATAGTCATCAAATCAGCTAATATTTGACAAGGATGTTCCAAATCAGATAAACCGTTTATAACAGGAATATCAGATGATAAAGCAAGTTTTTTTATAGTATCATGGCTATAAGTTCTTGCCATAATCATATCAGTCATTGTTGAAACAACTTTTGCTGTATCGCTAACGGATTCTCTTTCCCACTCAGTTTTTCTAATACCGATATCATTAGGTGATAAATAAATTGCATGCCCTCCTAATTGAGTCATTCCCGCCTCAAAAGAAATTCTAGTTCGAAGCGATGGCTTTTCAAAAATCATCGCCAAGGTTTTATTTTGCAATATGGTTTTATTACTTCCCGTTTTTTTTAATTCTTCCTTTAATTTTTTAGCAAAAAATAATATCTGCCAAGTTTCTTTAACCGATAAATCTGTAATTGAAATAAAATCATTTTTATTATTTTGTTTTGACATAATAATTTTTTAATAAATTTATAATAATTTTTTTCAGAACAATTAAATCATATATTTTAATTTGTTCTTTTGTTGTATGAGCGTTTTCGACACCGTCACCTAAATTGATTGTTTCAATTCCATGTGAATTCAAGATATTGGCGTCGCTTACAACGGAATAAGAAAGATGTTGCGTTTTAACACTTAAAGAACTATAGATTTTTTCTACCTTTTTAATTAATAAAGATGTTTTTTTATGATTATATCCGGGAGCAAAACCGTCAGTTGAGAACTTAGACTTATTAAAAATAATTTTTATTTTATTTAGATGGTAATCAAAGAGTTTTTTTTGATAACTTCGTATTTCGCCTTTAATAATTACTTTATCCGGGATGATATTGATTCCAGTTCCTCCATTAATTAAACCTATATTAATAATTGTTTCTCCCTTATCTAATTTTCCTATATTGATTTTGTTTAAAGCTTTGATTGCTGGTATTAGAGCATTATTTCCTTTTTCAGGGGTAGAAGAATGACTAGCTTTTCCAATAAATTCAGCCTTGAATAAACAAATACACGGTGATTTTAGAATGATTGACCCGATCGGTTTTATACTATCGAAAATATATCCTTTTTTAGACTTAATCCATTTAAAAGGAAAGCTTTGTAAACCATTACCGTTTTCTTCATTGACCGTAAATAATATTTCGAAAGATTTTGGATTTTTTGTCTTTTTAAGATATTCTTCAACAGCAGTTATAACGCTGGCGACCGCCGCTTTATTATCAGCTCCTAAAATAGTATTTCCCGAGCTTTTTATAAACCCGTTTTTTATAAACGGTTTAATTCCACGTCCTGGTTCGACTGTATCCGTATGGATACAGAAAAGAATCGATTGGCTCTCTCCATGATTTTTAGCTAGAATATTGCCGGTCTTATCAACTTGATAACTTAAGCCAATTTTATCTAGCCATTTTTTTATAAAAGTAATCATGTCCTGTTCATGACCAGAAGGACTATCAATCTGAACCAGTTCTAAAAATAAATCCACAACATTTTTCATACTAGCTATTGATAAATTTTGTAACTTCTTCATATAAATCTTGTTCGGCCTTTATAAATTTATTCTTTTGTTTTTTGACCCAAATATTTAAGGACTCTATTTTTTTGTTTAACTTTTTATTAACTTTGGAAACATATTCTGGTCCGGCGGACCCTTCATACTGGTATTGTTTTAATGCATTTTTGACATTAAATACATCTTCAACTAATTTCTGATCAATAGTAATTTCTTTTTCAGTTATTTCCTTAATGGCTTTCTCAACTGTTTTATTATTAATTTTTAAAATATTTCCATTTGCCAAGCTGACAGTTTTACCGACAATTTTATGAGTGGTTCGGAAAGGAATTTTAAATTTTTTGACTAATTCATCGGCTAATTTTGTCGGCAGGCTTGAAATAACTCCTTTTTTCATCACCTCAGGATTAGGTGCAACTTTTGCAAGCATTTCGTTAGCAATCAAAATAGTACTTAAAGTCTCTTCCAGGGAAGCTATAATGGCGATTTTGCTTTCGGCAGAATCCCGGTTATATCCCGACGGTGTTCCCTTCATAGCTATTAGAACATGGTTTAAGTTAGCAATCAACTTGGCGCTTTTGCTTTTTATTTTTTCGGCAATATCAGGATTCATTTTTTGCGGCATAATCGAAGAACCGGTAGTAAATTCTTCAGAAATTACTACATAATTTAATTCCGGTAAACTCCAAATAATCAAATCCTCCATCATTCTAGAAAGAATAGTTAAAAATATTGCCAATTGACTGATAATGTTTGCGTCTTCAATACCACGATTATTGATGGCACTTAAAGCGTTGTTTAAAGGTTTTGAAAACCCCAACTTCTGAGCCGTAAATTTGGGATTAATTTTCCAGTTAACTCCATAGGAAGCACCGGCGCCAAGCGGGCATTTATCATAAATTTCGAAAATACTCTTTAAGACCTTATGTAAATCCAATATTTGATCCAAATACGCCTGCCACCAAAAACCAAAGCTAGATGGCATGGCGGATCGTAAATGAGTAAAACCGGGCATAACAACTTCTTTATAAAGTTCTGTTTTTTTCCACAAAATATTTTCCAATTTATTTAGCTCTTCTAAAATATCCAGTAAATATTTCTTAGTAAACAGTTTTTGATCAACAACTGATTGGTCATTTCGGCTTCTTGCAATATGAAACCAGCCAGCATCCTTTTCGATTGACTCGGTTAAGATCTTTTCAACGTTTTCATGGACATCGCCTATTAACGGGTCAACCAACTGACCGTTTTTTGCTTGATCTAATAGTTTTAATAAGTTTTGCAATATTTTTTTAGCGCTTTTTTTAGGAACAATACCATGTTTTACTGTCATCAAATTATGAGCTATTGTTTCCAATAAATAATATGGCGTCAACTTATTTTCAAGCACCGTCATAGTCGGATCCATGATAAACTGATCAGTTTTTTTCGAGGGTCCTTTTGTATAAATCCCTCCGTAAATTTTTGAGTTTTTCATAAATTAACAATTTAATAATTTATAATCGACATATCCAAAATTACAACTTTAGCTTGACCTTCCCCTAAAAGAACTTCTACATTTTTAGGTTTATTAATTTCTTTTGAACCTAATTGCTTTAAAATCTCAATAGCTTTTTTACTATTAAGATCACAAACAGCGATTAATTGGGCTTTTGGGTTTTTTTCTTTTAGAGATTTAACAGCTAATTTAGCCAAGTAATGACCATATCCTTTATGTTGAAACTCTTTATTAACTATCCAGCTACCGAATTCGTATACTTTCTGGCCATATTCATTTTTTCCAGGCCAAAGTTTATTTTTAACGAATCCTATTAATTGGTTTGTATTTTTTTTGAGTAATACAATTGCGTCTCCTGGATCAAAAAATTTAATTATTAGCTCCTCAGGTTTAAATTGCAGCATAGTATCTTTATATTGCTTTAATAAAACTGTTACTTTAGCCGCAATTATTTTCTTGACATCTATCGGTAATTTAGCAATGTTTTTTCCTGTAATGGTGACTTCTCCATTTAGTTTCATATATTTTTTCCCCCCTTTTTGTTTATTTTTGAGGCTATAATCGACTGTAATTCGTAAAGCTTTATGAAACCATTAACTTCCTCTTTTGTCCAAGATTTACTTTGAGCGTAGACAGCTATGGTTGGGTCAATTAAGGAATTATTTGTCATTACGGAAACAGGCAGGGCGTTTCCGTATTCTAACTTCATCAAGACGGTTCCGTTAACAAAATCTTGCTGAGAATTGATAAAGGCCTTTAAATCTTTGACATGTGGATCATATAACTTGCCGTTAAAGACCATCTCCGTGAATTCCTTTGAAACAGAATCACTGAAGTACATCTGAGACTTTGTCAAAACATACTGTTCTAAGGCTTTGTGGGCAATTATAAGAAACAAGAGCCCTGGTGCTTCAAATACCAAATGACCTTTGATTCCAATCATACAGTCACCGGTATAGTAACCTTTTCCAAATCCATATTTACCGACATTTTTATTAAGATAATCGATGATTTTCCAACTATCTATATTTTTTTTATTGAGTTTTACAGGAACTCCTTTTTTGAATTCGATTTCAAAATAGGCTTTTTCCTTAACTTTTTCTCCAGTTACCCATTGGAAAATATTCCCGACGGGCTCTAGGTTTTGATCAATCTCCGATCCGGAATAGGTGATTCCGGCAAGACTTATATTGACAGAGTATTTTTTATGAATATCGTCCACAGTGAAACCTTTCTTTATTAGGAACTTTTTTTCTTCTTCCCGGTTGCCTCCTGTATCTTTAATTGGCTCAACCACTTCTATATATGGATTTAATATTTTAGCCGCAATATTAAAACGTATTTGATCATTACCCATTCCGCTGTTTCCTGTAGCAAAGTAATTGGCCTTTTCCTTTTTTGCTATCTCAAGGCATTTTTCTACCAAATGATAACGTTGGGAAGAGACCAGATTCGGATAAGATCCTTCATAAAGTCCGTTCGTTTTGATAATCCATTGGAGCATAGAGTCAAAGTAATACTTCTTAGCATCTACAAAATAATGTTTTATTGCCCCAAGTTTTTTAGATTTTTCTCCAATTTCGTTTTTTTCTTCAATACTTAATCCTCCGGAATCTATAGTGACGGTTATAACTTGATAACCTTCATCAATAAGATAAGGAACACAGAAACTAGTATCCAGACCTCCGGAAAAAGCGAGAACGACTTTTTTATTTTGCTTTTTCATATATTTTTTAAAAATTTATAACCCTGCCTACCGGCAGGCAGGCATAAAAAATCCCCCTCCATAATTAGAGGGGGAAGCTGTATTTTTTGACCATTAAAAAACCCGCCTTTTCTTAGGCGGGGATTGGTAATTGATTTTTACTCTTTAGGTCATAAAAATTCTACCTTCCCCAAAGGTTCTCCTTGAGATCAAATTGGTTGAAAGCAGTATTTTCATATTTTTCTATTATAGCACAATTTTTAAGAAGTAAAGTAGTAAAATAAAAAGTTATATGTGGTTTTGGTATGCGCTGTTATCAGCTTTGGTTTCAGCCGTTTCCGTTATCCTCAATAAAAAGGCGTTAAAGAATATCAATGCTTCTCTAGTTTCCTGGGCATTATTTGCTTTTTCAATTCCTTTTCTAATCTATCCGGCTTTCAAGGACGGTTGGCCGAAATTAAACATTATTTTCTGGATAGCAATTACTGCCTCTGTAGTTATGTTTGCCTATGCTAAGACTTTAGCTTTAAAATCTTTAAAAGGCAGTTTGATGTCAGAGGTAGTGCCTCTGGCATTTTTCAGCGTTCTGTTTCAGTACATATTTGGATTAATCTTTTATTCTGAAATATTGAAAATTATTCCTATATTAGGATTAGTGTTAATTATTGTTGGCGGTTATCTTTTGAAAGTCGAAGAAGCAAGAGAGGATTTTTTAAAACCGTTTAAACTGTTATTTACCAACAAAAATGCTTTTATGTATTTGGTCGCCATGGTGATCATGCCCCTGACATCGGTATTTGACAAAGCTGGTTTAATAAATATTAAACCAATCAACCAATCATTCTTGCTTCTCTGGGAAAATGTACTGACAACTATATTAATAGGTTTTTATATGACGAAAAAAGATAAGCAATGGACAATCGATTTAAAAAATAATTTTTGGAGTCTTTGTTTAAACGGGATCGTCTACACAGTTCTTGCTCTTTTATATTTATATGGAATTACAACCGGCGCCTTAGCTTTGGTATCAGGGGTAAAAAAACTTGAGGTATTTTTCGTTTTAATATTTGCCTGGTTTCTTTTCGGTGATAAACCTAAAAGAGGAGTCTGGTTGGGTAGTTTTATCATGCTTTTGGGAGTGATTTTGATTAAAATTGGCTAATTAACTTCGCTTCTTGAATTATTTTTTAAGTTAACTTACAATAATACTACTTGTCATTTCGAACGAAGTGAGAAATCTAGCAAAACGTAATTTACGCTCGTTTCACTCGCTAGATCCCTCGTCGTCCCGCTTTCGGCGGGACTCCTCGGGATGACAGGGGGAATTATGAAAAGTAAATTAGTTCTGCTTTTGATTTTGATTCTTCTTTTTGCCGGTTTTGTCTGTGTCAGGTATTTTATTTTGGATAAACAAAGTGCCTATGGAAAACTTAAAATCATCTCTTCACCGACGACGAGCGTATTCATTAACAACATGGTGATTGGCAAAACTCCGTATGAGGACAAATATAAGGTTGGTGAATATCTTTTAAAACTGATTCCCGAAGGAACGGCGACAGAAACCGCTTCCTGGAACGGAAAGATAAATGTTTATAAAAATGCTCTAACTTATGTCAATCGCGAACTTGGATCTTCTGATATTTTTTCCGCCGGGGAGATTTTTACTACGCAAAAGATGTCAACAGCGCCAAAAAACAGTAATTACGGCGAAATCTATGTTGAGACCGAACCGCAGGGAGCGATTGTTACTTTGGATAACGATGAAAAAGGCGTTGCTCCGCTCGTCCTTCAAGACGTTTTGAGAGGCGATCACGAACTATCAATTTTTATGCCTGGTTTTTTCCGAAGAAGCCAGAAAATCAATGTCGATTCAGGGTATCGGGTTAACTCTTCCTTTAAATTAGCTCTTGATCAAAGTCAAAAACAGCTGATCAAAGACCTGGAAAAAGAAGCGACAGGAGCTGCCAAGAACGGCAAAATCTATGTGACCATTAATAATAATCCTCAGGGTTGGTTGAGAGTTCGCGCCGACGCATCGGTTGAGGCGACAGAAGAAGCCAAGGTAAAAGTCGGGGAAAAGTATGAATTTCTAGAGGAAAAACCCAGTTGGTTTAGGATTAAGTTTAATGGTAATAAAGATGGAGTAGTTTCTGGTGAGTTTGTTGATGGCTGGGTGTCTTCAGAATATTCTACGAAAGAAGAATAAGATACAAATCTACGAATGTATCCTAACTACAAATATTCGTTGATTAAAATTAATTAGTAAATTAGAATCTTATTTCTGTTTCCAAATGAATTTGTTATAGAGAATATATGAATAGGGAATGATAACGAAGGCGATGATAAGGATTTTATATAAGTACCAAAGTTTTCTGCCAAAAATACCTACTAAAATCTGAAGGCCAACTGTTTGAATAGCGATTGATCCTGAAGATACAAAGTTAAATTTTAGAAAGCTTACTAAATAGTTTCCTACCCCGCCTTCGATTTTTTTATGACTAAAACTCCAAAAGTTATTGAGGAAAAAATTTGAGATGATCGCCGTTTCTGTACTCAATAAGGTTATCAACCAGACAGCTTGATGCAGTTTCTGAATTCCCAGATAAGAGATGCCAAAGTCAATTCCAAATCCGATCAGGCCAACAATAACGAATTTAATAAATGAAGAATACGTAAAAAGATAAAGAAAAATTTGAAAAATATATTGAGAAACAAATATTTTAGATTTACCATATTTTCTATCAATAAAATTATTAGGGATTTCAGCAATTTTAGCTCCTTTTTTAATTGCATAATCCAACATAGCAATCTGAAAAACATATCCGGAATAATTTTTTATATGTTCGAGAGCGTCTTTGATCAGCCAGATTTTTATTGCCCGGTAACCATTTGTCCATTCATGAATATTTAGTTTCATGAACCCAAGCCGAATAGTTAAATTAGCTAAAATAGATAATATTTTTCTATGGACTCGCCAATTACTGGGAATAGAACCGCCTTTGATATAACGGGCCCCAATGACTATATCAGCGCCTTTGGCGATTTTATCTAAGAATAAAGGTATATCGTTTGGATTATGAGAAAAATCAGCATCCATTTGTATAATGACAAATGGCTGAATGTTTTCAATAGCGTAAACAAAAGCCTGATGATATGCTTTGCCCAGCCCTTCTTTTTTCGTTTCTAGAAGATAAATTTTATTAGAATATTTTTTTTGGAGAGTCTTAACAATTTTAGCAGTATCGTCGGTTGAAGAACTATCATTAATCAAAACATCGATATCCCAGTTAGGAACTTTTTTATTTTGAGCTAAAATATTTACTATTAATTTTTCAATAGTTCCGGCTTCGTTAAAGGTGGGAAGAATAATAATGGCTTTTTTCATAGTTTAAATTAAGATTCTAATCTACTAATTAATTCTAATCAACGAATATTTGTAGATTAGGATACATTCATAGATTGGGATCTAAAATATTGAATTGTTAACTTTAATCCTTCTTCTAAATTTATTTTTGGTTGCCACCCTAAAAGTTTCTTTGCTTTTGCTATATCAGGGCATCTTTTTTTCGGATCATCCTCGCCTATCGGCTGGAAAACGATTTTGCTATTTGAATTGGTCAGTTTTTTTATCAGCTGAGCAACATTTACAACTTTTCTTTCATCGGAATTGCCGAGGTTAATAATTTCTCCTTTTAAATTTTTAGTTTCTCCTAATAAAACAAGGCCGGTAACCATATCTGAAACATAGCAAGAAGATCTGGTTTGCGTTCCATCGCCGTATATTGTTAATTGCTGATTGTTAATTGCTTGGTTAATGAAATTAGAAATAAATCGGCCATCTTCCTTATTCATAAAAGGACCATAGGTATTAAAGATCCTAGCAATTCTAGCATCAATATTATATTTTCTGATGTAAGCGCTAATAACAGCTTCGGCAAATCTTTTTCCCTCATCATAACAAGATCTCGGTCCGGTAGTATGGACGTTACCAAAGTAAGTTTCCGGCTGCGGAGTTACTTTTGCGTCTCCGTAGACTTCGCTTGTCGAAGCAAAAACAAAAACACTGCTTTTACTTCTGACAAAAAAGTCCAAAAGATTAATGAGGCCGATACTGTTGACTTTGAAAATTTCAAAAGACAGTTTTTCAAAGACCGCTGGCGAAGCAGGTGAAGCCAAGTCATAAACGATGTCAAACTGGGGAAGAGAAGAAAAACTAAAGTTGATTAGGTCTGCTTCTACGATTTGTAAATTTTTATTAACGGCAACTTCTTTTAAGTTATTTTTGTTGCCGGTGACGTAGTTGTCGATAACAACAACAGAATGGTTCTTTTTTAGATAATGTTTTACTAAATGGGAGCCGATAAAGCCGGCTCCTCCGGTGATTAGAATTTTCATTACGGTCTTCCGATTGAAAAATATTTAAATCCGAGTTTTTTCATCAAGTCTGGTTCATAGATATTTCTGCCGTCAAAAATAAAAGGATGATTCATAATCTTTTTTATTTTTGAAAGATCAATCTGCTTAAATTCGTTCCACTCGGTAATGATCAGGATGGCGTCGGTTTTGGCCGAAGCGTCATAAAGATTATTTTTAAAACTGACTCTATTTTCAAAAAGTTTTTTTACATTTATTATCGCCGCCGGATCGTAGGCTTTTATCTCAAAACCCTGTTTTAATAGTTGGTCAATAATATAGAGAGAGGGAGCTTCTCTTATGTCATCGGTATTTGGTTTGAAGCTCAAACCCAAAATCCCCAATTTTTTACCAGGAGCATTTTTGGATACGACCTCGATAAAATTGTCCATGGCGGTTTTGTTAATTTCTTCGACCGCTTCCAAGAATTTAGAATTGATAGCTAATTTTTCACCAATATTTAAAAAGGCCTTGACGTCTTTAGGAAGACATGATCCGCCGTAACCAACACCAGGATAGAGAAAACTACGGCCGATTCTATTGTCTAGACCAACGGTATTAAGGACATCAGTTACGTTGGCTCCGGCTTTCTCGCAATAAAAAGAAACTAAGTTGGCAAAAGAGATTTTGGTTGCAAGTATTGAGTTTGAAGCATATTTAATCATTTCTGCCGAAACGAGATTGGTAATGATTCTTTTTCCGTTAATAGGCTGGTGAAGTTTAATTAATAAATCGATGGCTTTTTTTGAGTCGCTACCGAGGACGATACGGTCTGGATTAAGAGTATCATAGATGCCAGTACCTTCCCTCAAGAATTCTGGAACTGAAGCGACGGCGAATTCAGCTGACCTTGATTTGTGCCTTTTAATAATAGTTTCGATTTTTTTATTCGTACCAACCGGCACGGTGCTTTTGCAACAGATAACGGTTAATTTGTTTTTGAGATTTTTAGCAACTTTTCTGACGACGTCGATGACATTAGTTAGATCAGCTTCACCGGTTTCTTTGGGTGGAGTGCCAACGGCAATAAAAACAATTTCCGATTCGCTGATAGAATTTTCATAATCGTCGGTAAAAAAGATTCGTCTTGCTTTAAGATTTTTTTGGAGCATCTCTCTTAGTCCAGGCTCAAAGATGATCGGATCGCCTTTTTTGAGCCTGGCGAGTTTTTCTTTAGTGTGGCCGATCACCCAGACTTTGTTACCAAAGTCGGCAAAAACACAGGCTGTTATAAGGCCAACATAACCGTGACCAACAATTGTGATAGTCATAAATATCAATTATAAATCACAAATGTAATTTTATCTCATTAAGCCCTTCGGAAAATGTCTTCATCTTCCAAAAATTGTTTTTTTTGGACCTGATATCGACTAGTTTCGGCAGAGAAGCTTTATCTTTAACGTATTCTTCATAGGAAGTTTTTCCGATAAGCGATTGATCAAGCTTAAATTGTTGAGCAATGGTTTGGCAAGCATCGTAAGGAGATAGAGAATTGGCACCAACAAGATGAAAAATTTCTGGACTATAGTTTTGAAAAAGTTGCTTTAAACCAAAAGCAATGTCGTCAATGAAAGTAGGAGTCATCAACGAATCTGTAATCATTCTGAGAGATTTTTTTTGTTCGAGAAAAAGTTTAAATGTGCGGAAAAAGTCTTTTTTCGTTTCGAAAACCGCGCGGTAAGGATAGGCGATCCGGACAATCATAGCTTGATCTTTGACAATCTTTTCACCTTCGTATTTTGAGGCGGCGTAAACAGCAATAGGGTTAGGGACAGAGTCTTCATAATAAGGTGGCTGTTTTCCGTCAAAGACAAAGTCGGTGGAAATATAGATGAATTTTTTACCTTTACTATTAACAACATCAAAGACATTCTTTGTGCCATCGCGGTTGATTTTAAAAGCCGATTCTTTCTGTTGTTCAGCTCCGGCAACATTGGTGTAGGCAGCCAAATGAAGAAAAATATCAAAGTCAATTCCTTGTAAAACGTTTTTCACTTGACCAGCGTTGGTAATATCCATTTGTGATTGGAGAATAGGAATGAATTCAAACTCAGTCTTTAGAAGTTCGACAATTCTTGATCCAACCAAACCATCAGCACCAGTGAGAGCGATTTTAAGCATTTTTCAACCTCCTCCACCAGTCTTGATTTTTCAGATACCAATCAACAGTTAACTTTAGATATTCGTCGAAGTTATGTTCAGGCTTCCAACCCAGTTCACGGTTAATCTTGCTCCAGTCGATCGCGTAGCGTCGGTCATGGCCAGGCCGGTCTTTGACAAACTCAATTTCCGATTCGTCCTTTTTCATAATCTTTAAAATCTTTTTGACAATTTCAATATTGGAGATATCAACAGTTAAACCGCCGATGAGATAGGTTTCGCCGATTTTTCCTTTTTGTAAGATTAAATCAATCGCTTGGCAGTGATCTTCGACATAGAGCCAGTCGCGAACATAGAGTCCGTCACCGTAAACAGGCACTTTTTTGTCTTCGATAATATTAGTGATTGCTAAAGGAATAAGCTTTTCGGGAAATTGATAAGGTCCGAAGTTATTGGAGCAGTTTGATATAGTAATTGGGAGGTTGTATGTAGTATGATATGCTCTAACTAGGTGATCAGAAGAAGCTTTTGATGCTGAGTAAGGACTATGTGGATTGTAAGGAGTTGTATCATTAAACTTTTCTTTTGAGTTCAATTCAAGCGCTCCAAAAACTTCATCGGTATTTCCACAGAGGGCAAAAATTCCGTTACGTTCGACTAGAAGATTTTTATTTTTTGGTATCTTAACACACCAAATCTTGCCTTTATATGATATGTTTTCTATATGATTTAGTCCATACTTTGGAATTATAGATCGTTCAGTCGTTGCTACAGTAATATGGTAACTAACCCCACCTTTTATTAATCTTCCTTCATAGAAATTTCCTTTTGAAGTCTTTTTAAAAATATGAGGAGTCAAACCTAATTTGATACACAATTCAGTAAAATTTATAACTAACTTATTGCTAGAAGTAGTGAAAACAGTGCTATTATGAGTTTTCCTTCCATCAGAATCAATCAAGCCTTCAAATAAAGCCTTAAGGTTTTCTTTGTCTTCTTCTAATGCCCATCGAGGAATATGCTTTTCTTTAGCTCCATGCCCACATTCCTCAAAAATTTTAAAGAAGTTTTTTGAGGTAAAATATAGATGTTCCCCAGCTTTTCCTTTATGAGAGTGCCAATCAATGCCTAAATTTGTTAAAGTATTTTCGACTCTTTTTCTAGAAGAATCTTTTTCTGGAATGTCCAGAAAAATTCTCCAAGATTTTGAAATAACTTTTTTTATAGATCCAACTAATCCTATTTGCGTAAATTGCCCGTTTTCTTTATCCCTAGATAAAGTCAAATATTGTTGTTTAGTAAGGCCGGTGAGGCTAAGAGTCTCTTTTTCTTGGTATGCTAAACACCCATCTCCTATGAAGAAACCTAAAAGATACATTAAATCTCTATTAATAGTTTTTTTACCTTTCCAGACTCCTTTAGGTAAGAAATTTCTTGATCCCAACTTTTGAGCTTCCTTAAAAATCAAATTTCCTCTTTTGGTTTGCAAAAGCATTCTATGGTTAGGCGTAACAAAAAAGTCAATTCTGTCCGATTTTATTCTGATCATTTTCCCCTCGTAATCCTGAATTATTACTTTTGAAATCTTTTTCCATTCAATCTCCTTAGTTTTAAGGTCTAGGGATAATACTTCATCTTTTTCGGATAACTCCCAATAATTTTTTAATCCATTTCGGGTAAAAGCTCTTGTTTTTTCATCGTAACAAGACACATGATGAAAATGTTTTATTTTATTTTTCAAAGCTGCCTCAAGAAGGACATAGGTGCCTTCGATATTGGTTTTTATAAAAGGCGCCGGATCAAGGATTGAGCGATCAACATGGGATTCAGCCGCGAAGTGGACTATGACATCGACATTACCAGTTAATCCGCCTTCGCCAAGGCTTCGGCGGACAAGCGAGTTTACGAGTTGTGGGTTACAGATATCTCCCTGGACAAATTCATAGTTAGGATTTTTTTCAACAGACTTAAGGTTTTCCAAGTTTCCAGCGTAAGTAAGCTTGTCTAAATTAACAATTTTATCTTGTGGATACTTTTTCAGCCAGTAAAGAATAAAGTTGCTTCCTATAAATCCAGCTCCACCAGTTACCAATAGCTTCATAACCTAAATTTTACCATAAAAAGATTCCAATCTACGAATATATGCTAATCAACGAATCTGTGTATAATGAACAGATTTTACTACTATAACAATCTAAAATCTATGTTTTGTAGCATATAGTCTACAGACAAATAATAAACGTTAATTTATGATTGATTAAGATTCGAATCTACGAATAAATTTTAATCAATAAATGATAAAAACCTTAGTTCTACCAGAATTGTCATATAAAATTTGTGGCTTGTTATTTAAGGTTCACAATTCTTTGGGTCGATATTGTAACGAAAAACAATATTCTGACGCTTTTGAACATTTATTAATAGAAAAACGCATTAAATATGAAAGAGAAAAATATATCCCAATTTCTTTTGAAGGAGAAAAACAAGGTCGAAATAAAGTTGATTTTATTTTTAATGACCGCCTCATCGTTGAGCTTAAGTCAAAAAGAACATTATTAAAAGAAGATTATTATCAAGTCAAAAGATATTTAATTTCTTTTAAAAAACAACTTGGATTGTTAGTTAATTTCAGAGATAAATTTCTTAAACCAAGGAGGATATTGAATTCTCAAACATAATACCGATAAACGAATTAATTCTAATCCATGAATATTTGTAGATTAGGATTCATTGGTAGATTGGTATCTTACTAAATGTGGTTTATTAATTAACTCGTCTAATATTTTCCAGCGTTTTTCTTTAACAGAGTGAGGGACGTCGTCTTTAAACACTTTGGTGGCGCTGGTGCCGAAACGGGGAGAGTACATTGCTAAATATGCTTTTTCAAATTTGACTTTTTTAGCTAGTTTGACTGTATTATTAAATTCTTTTTCTGTTTCTCCACAAAAACCAACAATAATGTCTGTTGTAAATTTTATATTGGATATTTCATTTTTGATCTTTGATATTAGAGCGACGTAGTCGCTCGCACTGTACCAACGGTTCATCCGCTTTAAAACATTGTCGTTGCCCGATTGGACCGGCAAGTGGAGAGTACGGGTGATATTTTTGTTTCTGGCAATGACCGAAATGAGTTCGTCGGAAAAGTCCCAGGGGTTAGAAGAGATGAAGTCGACTTTTTCAAAGCCCATTTTAGCCACTTGTTCAAGTAAGTGAGAAAATAGAGTCGGGATCCTGAAACGGCCGAGATGTTTGACATATATAGGTTTAACATTTTTACCATTTAAATTAAATCTTTTGTCATTCCGAGCGGAGCGAAACGGAGTCGAGGAATCTTTTTTTAGATCCCTCACTTCGTTCGGGATGACAGAGGCGGGATAAATAAGATCGGCGCCGTAGGAGTTGACGTTTTGCCCAAGGAGGGTTACCGTTCGGTACCCTCTTTTTTTTAAATTTTTACATTCATTAATAATATTTTGATAGGGCCGGCTGATCTCCCGGCCCCGGGTAAATGGAACAATACAGAAAGTGCAAAAGTTGTTGCAACCGTTTGAAATCGGCACCAAGGCGTTGACTCTGTCTTGCCTGACTGGTGCGTTATCAAAACCAATCTCTTCAACCGGAAGAAACTCGTCGACCTCGGGCATGGTTTCGCGGATTTTTTTCAGATATTTGCCGGTCTTGTCTCGAAAAGCTAACCCAACCATGCATCCGGTGACAATAATTTTTAATTTTTCATTTTTCATTTTTAATTTTTTGAGATTATTCACCAAACCATAAACGCGGTTTTCGGCTGATTCACGGACCATGCAGGAGTTGATGACAATATATTCAGCAGTTTTATAAGACCGAGCTTTTGTCATTCCACGCGCATAAAGAGCGGATTCGATTCTTTCCGAGTCAGAATGGTTTTGCTGGCAGCCAAAAGTTTTGATGAAATATTTCATTGTTCAGGTATGATAGTAACAGTTTTTTTCATCCGGTTTATGATGACGATGAAAAAAAGAAGGATTAAGCCGATTGTGGCAAAGACGATTAATTTTTCTATACCTTTTAGAAACAGACTAGAAATTCCCAAGATGAGAGAAATCAGCCAGTAAAAGACCGCAATTCTTCTTTTTCCCCAACCGATTTCAAGGAGGCGGTGGTGAAAGTGGCCCCAGTCGGCCTTGAAGATTGATTTTCTTTGCTTGAATCTCCGCAAAATCGTGTAGACGGCGTCGATCATCGGCACTGACAAAACCAAAACAGCTGTACCGATTTTCCCAAAAGAAAGAATCGAAAGAATTCCAAGTAAAAATCCAGCTAGAGCGCCTCCTCCGTATCCTGGCATAATTTTTTGCGGGTAAAAATTAAAAGGCAGAAAGCCGAGATAAGCGCCGGCAACAATAAAAGAAAAAATAGCCACCGACTGGACGCTGATGTCGTGGACGGTAAATCTCTGCGATAAAAACCCGAGAAAAAAAGCCGTAATAGCGACAAATCCCGGCAGTTGGCCGTCGACGCCTTTGCTCCAGTTGACCATATTGGTTGTCCAGGTAAGCCAGATAATTGCTAAAAAATCTGCCAAAATCCAGATGGAATGAGTTCCAAAAAAACTGATCGGTATCTGCCAGGTATCAAGTCGAATCACTCCGCCAAAAGGGTTAGAAATATAAGGGATACCAAGACCAAAGCCGATGACAATCGCTGATATAAACAGGTTTCCAAAAAATCTCAAGTATGGAGAGATGTCACCATGGTCGTCAAGAAGACCGAGAACAAGTAAAAAAAAGCTGGCGATAAGAATGCCAATGAGAATTTTGTTTAAAGGCAAAAAAATTAAAGTTGTCAAAAAAATTGAGATATAAATCGGTAAGCCGCCCCCTCTTGGAATAATTCCTTTATGAGTATGGGCCGGGTGATATCTTTTTTTTGTGTCAGTAACGAGGTTGAATTTTTTAGCTAAATAAATAGTCGGTATGGTGGCAACAAAGGCGAAAAGAAAGGATACTAGTAAAGCTGAAAACATAATTTTTAGGAAACCAGAAAAATTATTTTAACAAAGATAAAAGTAAAACCAATAATCAACAAAATATTAAGATAGTTGAATGTTTTTTTAATCAGGTTGTTACCCAGGAAAAACTTTTTATAGAGATAGTTGTTGGTGATATAAAGTAGATTGAGAAGAAGAGGAATTAAGAAAATCATCCAACTGTCAACGAGCTGGGCTTCACCCCAGGGACGGCTGTAAAAAAGAGGCAGTTGAGGAGGCAGATTATTAAACTTAAGGATAAAGGTTAAAATCATTATTGCGTTGCCAGCAATCAAGAGATTAATCATAAGTACTATATATTATACAAAGTATTTAGCTCGATACCGTTAAAACGGGGCCTGTCTCGGGTTCATTCCCCTCGACACCCGTTTTTTCTGCTTGAAATTGAGAATTTATTAGTTTATTATGTAGCTTGAAATGACATAATCTACTTGAACTAGCTTCGATTTTTTTATTATTAATTTTTTAAATACTTTCATGAAAGATACACAAATTTATAACTTAGTTAAAAAGGAAGAAAAAAGACAGAAGGAGGGGATTGAGTTGATCCCTTCGGAAAATTATGCCTCCGAACACGTAAGAAAAGTTTTATCGTCTTATTATGTTAATAAATATTCCGAGGGTTATCCTAAAAAGCGTTATTATGGCGGCAACGAGAACGTTGATCAGGTTGAGATTCTTTGTCAGGAAAGAGCAAAAGAATTATTTAAAGTCCCTTTTGCCAATGTTCAACCTTACTCTGGTTCTCCGGCTAATCTAGCGGTTTATCTGGCCACTTGTCATCCTGGCGATGTTGTTTCCGGCCAGGCTTTGATTGCGGGAGGCCACTTGACTCATGGTCATCATGTTTCGGCCACCGGCATTTACTATAAAACCTTTCAGTACGGTTTAATCAAGGAACATGTTTATGATGGAAAGGTTGACGACCTTTTTGATTATGAGCAGATTAAAAAGATTGCTAAAACTTATCAGCCAAAGTTAATCTGGGTGGGGGCGACTGCTTACCCTCTAATTATTCATTTTGAAAAATTTGCCAAGATAGCTGATGAAATTGGAGCATATTTGGCCGCTGATATTGCCCATATAGCTGGATTAATTGCTGCAGGGGTTCATCCTTCGCCTGTTCCTTATGTCCATATCGTAACTACGACTACTCATAAGACCTTGCGTGGACCAAGAGGAGCAATGATTATGGTGACTGAAAAAGGAATTAAAAAAGATCCAGATCTTCCTGATAAAATTAACAAGGCGGTTTTCCCAGGTCTACAAGGCGGACCACATGAT
>Ga0210053_1001738_pt1 | contig 19575 bp, 25 predicted proteins | sample CryGeymeta201512_FD_185467 | JGI IMG/M metagenome (GOLD analysis project Ga0210053, IMG submission 185467) | Groundwater microbial communities from Crystal Geyser aquifers in Utah, USA - Crystal Geyser metaG 2015-12 (SPAdes) (version 2) | ecosystem: Environmental > Aquatic > Deep subsurface >... | reverse complement strand
ACTCTTGGCTGTAATTTTGGCTGCGAATTTTGTCAAAACTGGGACATTTCTCAAGCTCCTAAAATACAAGATACAAAATACCAGATACAAGATACAAACTATTGGGGTGAAGACTGGCCTCCAGAAAAAATTGTAAACTATTGTAAAGAAAATAATATTCCTATCATTGCTTATACTTATAATGAACCAACAGTTTGGACTGAGTATGCTCTGGCTACCATGAAATTAGCCCAGAAAGCCAAAATCAAAAATGTCTGGGTCTCTAATGGATATTTTAGTGACCAAACCTTAAAACTCATTACTTCTTATTTAGATGCTATCAATATCGATTTAAAAAGTTTTCGCGAAGATTTTTATCAAAATATTGTTCATGCTCATCTTGAGCCAGTAAAAGAAAATATTATTAAAGTTTGGCAATTAGGTATTTGGGAGGAAGTAACTACTTTAATCATTCCTGAATTAAATGATTCTGAGAAAGAACTAAAAGAAATTGCTCGATTTCTAGCGAAAATTTCTTCTGATTTGCCGTGGCATATTTCTGCTTTCTATCCCGCTTATAAGATGTTAAAGACTCCACCCACTCCTCAAAAAACTTTAATCAAAGCTTATAATATTGGTAAAAAAGCTGGTTTAAAATATGTTTATACCGGTAATATCCCGGATAATAATTATGAAAGCACTTATTGCCCCAAATGCGGCGCTAAGCTAATCGAGAGATGGGGGATAGAGATGATAAAAAATAATCTTAAGGATAGTAAATGCCCGAAATGTGGGGAAAACATTCCTGGAAGATTTTAAAAATTGACAGCATAATTGTCATTATAATTGTCATTGCGAGGAGGCCGAAGGCCGACGTGGCAATCTCTATAAGATTGCTTCGTTGCTCGCTTCGCTCGCTCCTCGCAATGACTGAAAATTAAGAATTTATATCTATGTATATTCGTCAATCGCAATTCGCTGGAACTTTTTATCCTGACAATCCTCAAATTTTAAAGGAGATGATTGAGGATTTTTTACATCAAGCCACTATTGAAAAATTGAAAGTTCAGCCCAAAGCTTTAATAGTGCCTCATGCTGGTTATATTTATTCTGGTCCAATCGCAGCTTATGGCTTTAAGATTTTGGAAAATTATCAGTATCAAAATATTATTCTCTTAGGTCCCAGTCACCATTTTAGTTTTCAAGGTTTAGCTTCTAGTCCTGCTGGTTATTGGGAAACCCCTTTAGGTAAAATTACTTGTTTAGGAAAAAAAGATTTAAAAGAATTGAAGAAGACTAAAGAAATTATCGAGTCTTCAGAAATTCACGAACCAGAGCATTGTTTAGAAGTAGAAATTCCTTTTCTTCAAACTGTCTTAAAAGAGTTTAAAATTGTTTGCTTTTTAACTGGAGAATTAAACACGAAGGCAATAGCTAAGGTTTTAGGGTCCCTGGTTGACGAAGAAACTTTAATCTTAGTAAGTTCTGATTTAAGCCATTATTATTCTTATGAAGAAGCTCAAAAATTAGATAAAGTCACCATAGATGCCATCTTGGATAATGATATTAAAAGATTAGAAGAATTTGGTGAAGCTTGCGGAAAAACTGGCATTGAGGTTTTGATGGAGATAGCTAAAAATAAACATTGGCAGCCAAAATTATTAAAGGCTTTAAATTCCGGAGATATTACTGGAGACAAATCTCAAGTAGTTGGTTATAGCTCAATAGTGTATTATGACTCAAATTGAACACAAATATCTGCTTTCTCTCAGTCGTCGAGTTATTAAGAAATATTTAAGTGAAAGGAGTGTTTTAACTCTGGAACAAGAATCTCTGCCTAGCGATTTTCTTAGAGATAAAAGAGGCGTGTTTGTGACTTTAACTATTAATAATGAGTTACGTGGTTGTATTGGCAATTTGGAACCAGAAAAACCAATTTATCAAGCAGTAATTGATAATAGCTTAGCGGCCGCTTTTTATGATCCTCGTTTTCCGCCTCTAACAATTCTAGAATTACAAAAGGCGAAAATAGAAATCTCTATTTTAGGACCGTTAAAAAAATTGCAATTTTCTGCAGCTGAACAGCTTGCAAATTATTTAAAACAAAAAAAGCCTGGACTTTTGATTAAGAAAAATTTCAATCAGGCTACTTTTTTGCCTCAAGTTTGGTTAGAATTGTCAGAACCAGAAGAATTTCTGCAACAACTCTGCCTGAAAGCTGGATTAGATGGAGAGAGTTGGAAAGATTTGACTTTAGAGATTTATGAATATGAGGTAGAAAAATTTCAGGAAGGCGATTCGAAGATAGCGGGATAGATTAATTGCCTCAATTGTTCTGAGTCGATTCCTGGGCACTCTGTTTTTATTTCTCTAATATCGAGTTCTTGATGACCTTTAATTAATAATGTTGACCATTCACGTCCCGATAAATCGGGCTTTTTTAAATAAAATTTTGGGTTAGTTGTATCCCAATGATATTCCTGGATAAGATATTTTACTAATTTAATCAGCGATTCCTGCATTGGCTGAGTGAAAGTATCGTGGCCTGGTCTAAAATCTCCCATTAAAGCAATACCAATAGTACCGTTATTATGCCAATAAGTATGAGCGCCAATAGAATATTTACCACCTAAAGTGCCTTCAAAAATGTTTCCAGCGCCGTCAATAAAAAAATGATAAGCAACGTCTCGCCATTTTCTATCTATGGCTTGCATTTTATAGATTCTTTGGAGTTCTTTTTTACTTTCTAACAAGTTGTTAGTGAATGTTCCTGCTGTATGATGGATAACTATTTCTTCTGCAGGCAAATAATAATATGTCAATCCATTTTCTTGTTGTTTTGAGAGGAGAAATGTGTCGTCATAATTTTTAAAATTATTTCTATAATTGATAATTAATTCTCTTGATCGTAAATACTCTGTTGTGGCAAAGGAAGTATGAGGATTATAATCTTCTTCAACGCAGAATTGAGTCTGGCAAAAGGTTTGCGGGGTTAAGTCTTGAAAGTCATCAACGCCCCATTCTTCGCGACGGATAATATGTAAATTACTATTACCTAGTATTCTTTGGCCATAGGTTTTATAGAAATCAAATAAGTTGACATGGGGAGGTGTTGAGGCAAGATCATTCTCATTAAGAGGTAGGAGAGAGGCTTTTAATACTGATGATGGTTGTTTGATCATTAAAGGATGATTTTTAAGAACAAAAGTTCCAAAGCTTAAAATTAAGCCAACTGATAAAGCTAAGACGAAAACCATTAGATTTTTAACAATTTTAGTCATGAAGAATTCACCCCGTTAAAAATTTACCATTATTATTGATGGCAAAAAAGTGTTTAAGCACTTTTTTGCGAGAATTAAAGAAATTTAATAAAGAATATAATAAATGAACTCTTGAAAACATTGTAAATTTTTAACGGGGTTTAATTTAAAACTTGTTCCAGAATCCAGCGATTACCCCTGAGAAAATTTTCACTAACCATTGTTTGTTTACCGGCTGGTTTTAATTCTTCAACGATGTAAAAACCTGATTTGCATTTGATAGCCATCTTTTTTTCGTATTCAAAAACTTCGCCAGTTTGTTTTGTGGTACTTAATTTATTATCAACGGTAGAAAATCCTTTGATTATTTTTATTACTTTTTCCTGGGTAAGAGTGTAAGTTCCAGGATTAGGATTTAAAGCGCGAACTTTTCTGTCAACTTCTTCAGCGCTGGTTTGCCAGTTAATCTTTTCGTCTTTCGGAGTAATTTTATGACAATAAGAAACTAAGGATTCATCCTGGGGTATAGAATTTATTTTACCTTCTAGCCATAGGGGAAGAGTGTCAATAATTAGTTTTGCTCCTAAAATTGCCAGTTCTTTCGATAACTCTTCATAAGTGAATCTGGAATCTGGACTCCAACCCGCCCGCCACCCTCCCAAGCTTCGCTTGGGCCCCATTTGGAATTTGAAATTTGCTATGGTGGGACCATGATCAATTTGCTCATCCATTAAAAATAAAGTGACGCCTGTTTCTTTATCGCCAACTAAAATTGTTGATTGAAGAGGAGTAGCGCCTCGATAACGAGGGAGAAGAGAAGGATGAAGATTTAAGAAGCCTTTTTCAGGTAATTGTAGAAGAGGGGAGGGAATAATTTTACCGTAGGCAGTTAAAAGAATCAAATCCGGCTGAAGATTTTTTATCGTTTGAATAAAAATTTCATCATTTAGATTGATTGGCGTAAGATAAGGAATTTTTTCCTGCTCAGCTAAGATTTGAACCGGAGAAGGGGAGAGGATTTGTTTTCGTCCCTTTGGTTTTGGAGGTTGAGTAACAACTAAAACAGGCTTCAGATTATTCTGAAGCAATTTTTCTAAGACGATTTTAGCAAATTCTGCAGAACCAAAGAATGCAAAGCGCATAAATTAGAAATTCTAAAAATTATTCTAATTGATCTAATTATTCTAATCAATTCCTAATGTCTAATTTTAGAAATTGGGAATTGGGATTTGATTAGAAATTAGAGTAATTGGTCATTAGGTTAATTATGATTTAGACTTTAAAATTATTGAGTTACAGGGCTGCGCCTTTCCGCAGTTCTTTTTTAATATTTTTTGCTTTATCAATGAATAAAATGCCATCTAAATGATCAATTTCATGCTGAATTACTCTGGCTAACAATCCGAAAGCTTTCATTTTTATCTTCTTACCTTCTGGATTAGTCGCCTTGAGAATAATTTTTTCTGGTCTTGCTACTTCTCCATAAATATTAGGCAAACTCAAACAACCTTCTTCTAGAACTGAAGTTTTCTTAGAAAATTTGATAATTTCTGGGTTGATAAAGGTGTAAAATTTATTATCCAATTCACAAACAATAATTCGCAGAGAAACATTTATTTGAGGAGCTGCTAAGCCGATTCCATTATTATCTTCCATAATTTTTTTCATTTGGATAATTAAATCCCTGCTCTCTTTAGTGAGATGTTCCATTGGTTCACTTTTTTGCCGTAAAATCGGATTTTTTTCTCCAGTAAGAATTTCCATAAATTTACCTTGTTAAATAAGACTTGAGTCTATTTTTAAGGAACATTTTACCTAAATAAGTTTTAAGATATTTCTCTCGATGCGTAGCGTCTTGTTGATTTAAACAACCTTCAAAATAAATTAGTTTAAACGACCCTCTATCTCTCGTGGATTTCACTTGTTCTTTTCGATGTAGTTCAAGTCTTAATTTTAAATTTTTTGTATAACCTGTATAAAACTTTTTATCTTTTTTAAATTGTAAAATATAGACAAAATAGAACATATGGGGATAATTTAAAATTATTTAACAGGGTGAATCATTGGATTATCCGCCATTCAATATCTGATTGTTTGCCAGCAAATTCTAACCATTCTCCTTCATCATTAATCACATACCATTTTCTATGAGTTTGAGACCAAACCATCGGGTTGCCGCGATAATATGGCTTTTTGACTATTTCTTTGGGTTTTAATCTGTCCAATTCCAGCCATTTTTTGAAAACTGTTTCAATGGCATAATCTAAATTCCTTGATTTTGCCCATTCAGCAACCTTATTCATTGCTTCTTTGGCTTTATTTATCGATCCAGACAATATCAAAAGTTCTTTGGCTGGTTTAGTGAATCTAGAATAAATAATTCTTCTTTTTTTACTGTCTTTTTTAAGTTGATCTAAACTAATGCCTTTAGTTTCAAAATAATAAGTCACGATTTGCCTGATGGCTGTTTTTTCTTTTAACTCCTCGTAATATTTTATTTTGCCCTTTTTCAGATATTCTTCGATTTTCAAGGCCATACTTTTTCCGATTCTTGGTAACTTTTCCAGAGCTTTCACTCCTCCTTTTTGATAAAGAGAAGAAATGTCCTCTTTTAAATTCTTCAAATACTCCGCTGCTTTTTTATAAGCTTTTGGCTTGAAAGCTACACCGTTTATTTCTAACAATTCACTTATCTCTTTTAATATTTGGGCAATTTTTTGATTAATCATATTAAATTTTGTAATTTTTAGGTTTAAACCATTAGTCATTGCGAGCGAATTAAAGCCTTTAGCCGCGAGCGAAGCATGGCGGGAAGCAATCTCATTAGGATTGCCACGTCGGCCTTCGGCCTCCTCGCAATGACAGCTACACTGTCAATTTTTAAAAGGAAATTCTTCTAAATCAATATATTGAGCACCTTCTTTATGCAGCTGACTTTCCATTAACCAAAGGCTGCTTGGAGAAAAAGAAAAATTAATTTTAGTCTTAATTTTTGTTTCCGGAGGTAAATTGTTAGGAGGAGGTGTTTTGACCCTGGCTAAAGTAATATGAGGTAAAAATGATCGGTGTTCTTCTTCCAAAGAAATTTTAGCTTTAGCTCGTAAGTCTTTTTCTAAAACCATCTTGAGTTGTTCTAAACTTTGATTAGAAGAACCTTCAAGCCAAATTAAACGGGGAAACTTTGGATTAGACCTGCCCGCCGTAGCCTTGGCGGAGGTGGGCCCATAGGCTGTTTCGAGAAATTGAATTGGTTGAGGTTGAAAATTCTTTGTTATTTCCAAGGCAATATCCTGGATTGTCTTGATTTTTTCTTCTTCAATATAGCCCAAAAAGATTAAAGTCAAATGAAGTTTATCTTCCTCGACTATTCGAAAAGCCTGAGGATTCAATTGTTCTTGGTAATTCTGTAATTGGGCTAAAAGTTCTTGGGGTAATTTAATGGCTAAAAAAAGTCGTTTTAAATCCATACTCCTTTTATTTTAGCGTATTTTTAAGATTTTTGCTATCTTTTTTAAAAGATGATATAATGACTGATATAGATATGACAAAGTTCAAAAAAATTCTTTCAATAATTTTAGCCGTTGTTATCATTGCTGGGGTTTGGTCAATGGGTTTTTTTGAGGGAGCTAATTGGGGCTGGCAGATTCATTTGCCGTCGCCTTTTGAGAAGATTCTTAATAGAGAAAAACCAACGGAAATACCTCCTGGTGATATGGCTATTTTTTGGGAGACCTGGAAAGTTATTCTCCAGAAATATGTTAATAGACAAGATTTAGAAACTTCAAACATGATTGAAGGCGCTACCAAAGGATTAGTAGAATCTTTAGGAGATCCTTATTCGGAATTTTTAAATGCTAAAGAAAACGAAATTTTATCTCAAGAACTCTCAGGAGAATTTTTTGGCGTGGGAATGGAAATTAGCAGAAAGAACAATGCTATTGTGGTGGTATCTCCCTTACCGGGAACGCCGGCAGAAAAAGCCGATTTACAACCCAATGATGTTATTTTGAAAATTGATGATAAAGAAACAAGTGATTTATCCAGTCAGGAAGCAGCTAATTTGATCCGGGGGCCAAAAGGGACAACTGTTACTTTAACTATTTATCGTCCAAGTTGGAATGAAGCCAAAGAAGTAAAATTAGTCAGAGATAAAATAGTCATTCCTTCTTTGAAATGGCAAATGTTGGATAACAATATTGTTTATCTAAGAATTTATAGTTTTAATCAACCCTTAACTTTTGATTTTTATCAAGCCGCTTTTCAAATTATTAATGCCAAACCAGGGGGCTTGATTATTGATTTAAGAAACAATCCCGGCGGTTATTTAGATTCAGTGATTAATCTTGGCGGTTGGTTCTTACCAAAAGGAGCCATAGTTTTAAAAGAAGATTTTGGCAATAGCGAAGTAAAAATTTATCGAGCTAATGGAAATGGTTTGTTAAAAGATATTCCCACAGTGGTTTTAATTAATGAAGGCACAGCCTCAGCTTCTGAGATCTTAGCTGGTGCTTTGAAAGATGAAAGGGGAATAAAATTAATCGGGGTTAAAACCTTTGGCAAGGGTTCGGTGCAGGAATTAGTGTCTTTAGAGAATAATAATAGTTTAAAAATTACTATTGCCAAATGGTTGACCCCTAAAGGAACCATCATCCAAGACAATGGCTTAATTCCTGATGTGGAAATTAAAAACGAGGAAGATTTAGGCTCTTATACCCAAATTAATTTAGAAAAAGATAAACAGTTGCAAACAGCCATAACAGAATTACAGAATTATTGATTACTAATTAATATGAAGGTTTATCTTTTAAAAGATGTGCCTGGTTTAGGGATAAAAGGCGAAATAAAAGAAGTGACTGATGGTTATGCCAGAAATTATTTATTTCCCCGGGGATTAATCAAGCAAGCTACAAAACAAATTATTCAGCAGGCATCTCAGGAAAAAGAAAAGAGAAAACAGGAAGAAGCGCAAGCAAAAGAAGAAGCTCAAAAAATAGCAGTTCAAATTGGGAAAATTATTTTGGAAATACCTTTAAAATTCAGCGAGAAAGGTAAAGAAGCTTTTGACTCTGTCAACAGAAGAAAAATAATTTCAGAATTAAAGAACAGGGAAATAAAATTAAAAGCTGATCAAATTCTATTAGAAAAGCCCCTGAAACATGAGGGGCTTTACGAAGTAAAAATAGTTCTTCATCCTCAAATAGAAGCCAATTTAAAAATTCGCGTTATCGCGTCATAATCCGCATCATGGCTTCGGAATCACATTAATAACTGATATTTTTTTCACCTGGCCTGTAAAATCTTTTTTCTTCTTAGTAGAAAATTGTACCATTCCATCTTTTAAAGCATAAATGGTGTCATCATGACCCCTTTTAGTATTTAAACCAGGATACCATTTAGTACCTCGCTGTCTAATTAAAACATTACCAGTATTAACAAGTTGATGATCAAATTTTTTCACTCCCAAATGCTTAGCTGCTGAATCTCTGCCTAATTTTGTTGAACCGCCAGCTTTAGTATGTGCCATAAATTTTGAGTGTTAAGCGTCATTGCGAGTCCCGATTTATCGGGACGAAGCAATCTTATAGAGATTGCCACGTCTGCCTTCGGCCTCCTCGCAATGACAGCTATGCCACGTAAAACGTGGCTACGCCGTCAATTTTAAATTTTTAAATAAATATGAAGCCCCACCGAGATAATATTCTATCAAAAATCTTTATTTTTGTCAAAAAAGATTGGTTTTTGATTTTAGGAGAATTGTTGCTTTTAAGTCTCGTCTTTACTACAGGCTTTATTATTGGAGGAAAAATTATTACCAGACCTCCGTTAATTATTGATAAAGAATTAATAGTGAATTTAGACGATAACTCCACCAGTTCTGGTCAAGCTATTAATCCTAGCCAAACTCTTTTCGTTGCTAGCTCCCGGGGTAAATATTATTATCCTGTGGATTGTTCTTTAGCTCAAAACTTAAGCGAGAAAAATAAAATTTACTTTTCAACAAAAGAAGAAGCTGAAGCTAAAGGATATATTTATAACACTAAATGTGACAACTAATTTCTATTGTATTTCTATTGTATTTCAATGTATTTCAGAAATTAATAGAAATATGCTTCGCGAAATTCATAGAAATTCATTGTTGTTTTGATTTTGAAACTTTGATTTGTCAATGTAATTCTTCTTTCAATTCTTTTTTGGTCGTATGGTTCGCTTCTAAATATTGATATTCTTTTTCTACTTTTTTGGCTTTTTCTATTTCTTCTCTGGCCTCAGGAGGAATTTCTTTGAGAATCTTCTGTAGTTTTTTAGCATCGATGGCTAAGATTTCTTCCCATTTGCCTAAAGGTTCTAAAACTGCTTTGAGTTGATTTTTATCAAAAGAGATCTTATTAGTAACTTCTTGATTAAAATAACCATTATTTCCAAAGACTCTCTTTAGTCCCTTCTGATGGCTATAAACTTCAATCAAGTTTTTTAATTCTTTTAATTTTCCCTCAATTTTATCTTTATCTTCCCGGAGTTTAAAATATTCATCAATTTTCTCTTCAATATTAATGCCATTGAATTCCTTTTCCGAACCATTTTCATAGAAATGTTTCCAAATCGGGCAAAGGGGACGATAACCACACCAATTGCAAAGAGGAGAGGATTTGGGTTCAAAAGTGCTATTTTGAATTTGATGAATTAAATCAATAATTTTCTTTTGGGTGTTATCTATATCTTCTTGGGTTTTTTGAGTTTCTATTTTTTCACCAAATTTAAGGAAATAAAGACTGAGACGAAGATCTTCTAATTTAATTTTAGGCCATTTTCTCTGAAGACCTAAAGCATAAATAGAAAGTTGCAAATTAGTATCAACATCATTTTGAGAAGGCACTCTTTTGCCAGTTTTGTAGTCAATAATTTCCATAGTGCCATCAGCCAATTTATCAATTCTATCAATGACGCCAGTCAAGATATGCTTTCCTCCGGGTTCATCAGGAGTTTCGTCAATTACTGCTTCAAATCTTGTTTCTAAATCCATAATCATTGATTTAGGCGGAAAATTCTTTTTATAATATTCTTCCAGGATTCTCATGCCTTCCTGGAAATAATCTTTTTCTTCCTGTTCATTTTGCCAAGTAAAACCTTCTTCTTTCTTGGGTTCACCCGCCGTCTTGTCCGCCGTAGCTCGGAGAGCGGAGGTGGAAGCCTTGGCGGAGGCAGGCCAATGATTATAATAGTATTCTAGTAAGCCTTCCAGGGGAGGGAAGTGAGGGTCTTGTTGATAAAACCATTTTAAAACTCGATGAATATAATTACCAAAAATAGCCTCTTTGGTTTTAGGCTCCTTGATTTTATCTATTTCCGAATATTTATATTTTAACGGACAATTTTTAAAGTTTTCTAAACTGGAATAGGAGATACGCATAATAATAATTCAAAATTCAAAAATCAAAAGTCAAAATTGTTTAATGTCATTGCGAGCGAATTAAAGCCTTTAGCCGCGAGCGAAACATGGCGGGAAGCAATCTTATTGAGATTGCCACGGCCTTCGGCCTCGCAATGACAGCTACATAGTGTCTTGTCATTGCGAGGAGCGTAGCGACGAAGCAATCTTATCTATTAACTTTACCAGTTTTTGACATTATTTACAACATCAATTTTATTCATTTGACAAACAATTGAAAATATGAGATAATTTAAGCGGATATGAGAATCCTCATATCCATTATATGTTTTAATTTGTAACTTGAAAAGTAAAAATTGATAGAAAATCTGATAGTTTTTATATATAAAATCTAGAAGTATGGAGGTTGGAAATGGAAAAAACAGGCATTAGTGTAAATTTGAATGTGCCCCAAAAAGGCACATTAGAAATTACTGATGAAGCTAGTAAAGCTGTTTTTGAAACGCAAACTGGGAAAATTGTTCTTGTTTTTGCTAAAAACCTAACCAAGGAAAAAGAACAAGCCTGGAGAGAAATTGCTAAGATAGTTCTGTTAGGGCGGAATTATAAACCAAAAGGAGGTACAAAATGAAAGAAAAAGAAAAAAAACAGACAAAACAGACAAAACAAACACACCAATATTCAATCGGAGCGATTGAGGAAAAGAATTATCTATTTCCTCCCACAGAAGAAACTATCAAAAAATATTTAATTCGAAAGGCATATTCTAGAAATCAGGGAATTTTTTTTCTGAAACGTCACTTAAAAAGGAAACCGATAAAAATTACTTTCGTTCGAGATCTTGGCCCATATACAGAGGAAGATGAAAGAAGGGACAGAAAGATTAAACGAATTTTCAGAGTTATATCATATGGAGCAGAAAAACGCAAAATTGAGGTTGATCTATATGGAGGAATTACCATTTACACTTCTAATCAATTTGGCTCCCCAGTAAAAGTTACTTTTCGACTAGATAAATTGAATAAGATATATATTCAAGAGATTGTTTTTTTAGGGAGAGATAGATTAGAAGATGTTGAAGCTGAACAAAGATTAACTAGAGAGGAATATTTAAATTGTATTAGTATTGCGGAAATGTTATTAAAAACGTATACATAAGGAGGTGAAAGGAAATGATTGTGCAGAAAATTCCCCCCAATAGTAAAACCAGTAGAATGGGGGTGAATGAAAAAGGGGAAATAGTAATCAAGAATTACGAAGGCAAAACAGAAACAGTTCCTGAGCTTGATTCGGCTATCAGACAGCAAGCTCTCCATATACCCATGAGTTACCTTGATACCCTTGTTGTTTTTGAAAATTCGTTTTCCATTGAACATCCGGGGAAGGTTTCTATAATGACAAATATAATTAAAGGGGTAACTGATTTAACATCTATTTTAGGGAATATCGAAGGTTTAAAACAGCTGAAGAGTAATATCAAAACACTAGAAAGAGATTTTATAAAGATCCGAACGATATTACCTGAAGAGATTCAGAAAGATTTTGACATTGTTTTTTGGGTACAAAAGAGAGCACTCGAACTCATGGAAGAAGAAGAGCGCTGCGAAAAGATTATAAACTACAGTTTTGAAGTTTTTGCTCAGACTTATAAATGCTTATTGGAATCATCCCAAAACTTGGTAGAATGGCCTAAGATATTTAAAGCTCTTTCAGCTCTTAATACTGTGAAAGCAAACCCTTTTAAAAAAAGAGTTCAAGATAGAACAATTAAAATTCTAAGCGGAAGGGGTAAAGACAAGCGAAGACTCTACGAGTTAGTGAAAAAAGGTGATGTAAAATTAGCAAAACATAGAGTATGGCAAGCCTTTCTCATGTTGTTGCCAATTTATAGCTCTATTTTTATGATAGAGCTAAATGGAACAAAATTCATTATTGAGAAAGGTAGTATAAAAATTGCACAAAACTCAAGGTAGGGGATAAACCCCCTACCTTTTTTATTTGCATTCTACTATTGACACATCACATAAGAATATGGTATTATAGGATATATTTGTAACTTGAAAAGTAAAAAAACGATTAGAAAATTTGAGTTTTAATTTAAAGATAATGTAATCAAATTCTGCCAAAAGGCAAGGAGGTAATTTGAAATGTTAATCGGGCTTACTATTATTGCGATTTTTGCTTTTTTGTGTGCTATTTTTTCTCCTGACGATCCAGGTGATCTTGGAAGAGGGGGATGAAAGAAAGTGAATTGAAATATTATTATATTAAACGAAGGAGGTGGTTTAGATGGAAGAGGAAGGAAATGATTTCTCCGATGAAATTTTAGAACAAAATCTGTCTAAAATTACTGATCCTACAATTGATACAGTTGTGATAATGTTCCCGTACAATCAGCACAATCTCTTTGTGCCCGACGATAAAGATTGGTCCAAAATAACAAAAAAGATGAGGTATAGTTTCTTGTTAATTGTTTCACCCAATGCTTTGAAAGTGGCCAAACCTGCAGTATCTGATAATCGTATTATTATTACAGTTCACGAAAGGATTCTCAATTACTGGAAAGAGATCCGGTCATATTTAGAAGCTAATGCTAATATCAAATATATTCAAATTATCTCTTCTGATATCGATGACGAAAGAGTTGAGAGAGATTATAATTTGGTGTTCTCTGACAAAGAGTTTGAAACAGGTTATCTAACCGTGATAATTCCAAATTCAATTTGGAAGAAAGTTTACCAAATTCGAGAAAAAATAGTCCTAATGCTTCCAATTGGGTTATACGAAGCGCTAGGCAAATCTCGTTGAAATAACAACCGGCGAGGATTATTTCGCCGGTTTTTTAATTTTAATGAATTTCTACAAATTTCTATTGTATTTCAACGAATTTTAATGTATTTCTATGTATTATCCTATATCACTGTGGTATTTTCTATGAATTTCTTTCAAGTGTTTATTAGTAATATGAGTATAAATTTGAGTGGTGGCAATATTTTTATGACCTAAAAACTCTTGGATAGTTCTTAAATCAACGCCTTGCATTAACAGATCGGTTGCAAAAGAATTATGACTTATAATACCGTCAGTAATAAAGTTGCCATCTTTTTTTGCTAATCCAAAATCATACGAACTGAATCTATTGCCGGGAACATTGGTTTTCTTTTTGATTCTTAACCATTTAATATTATTAGCAAAGACAATTTTTTTTAATTCTAACAAAAGAGGGGAGTAATAATTCAAATCTTCTAATTGGTTAATAATTCTTTTTACAGTATTTTTGACAGGCGCTAACTTATGATAATATCTCGCTACATAATTTATTCTATAATTTTTCTTTAATTTATCAGACCAAAATATATTTTTCTGGTCCGTATCTTTTCTAATTTCTAATAACAACTCGCCAATTGGCAATTTTTCACCATCATCATCAGAACAAACCTTTAGGTCTTTTGATTTCAATGTTTTAATTTTATTAATAAACTTTAACTGGTCTGGTCGGTGAAGAATATGAAGGGTATAAAATTCATGAGTGAAGGTTTTCTTTTGAGGCAATAAGATAGTTCTTTTACGAACATTTAAATGAGAATCAATACCAAATCTTAAAAGGCCGTTTTGTACATCTTTCAGAAGCTCTTTGCTGGAAGAAAAAAATCTTATTGTTCCACTATTACCATCGGCATCATAAAATCCTGCCAAGAATTCAGATAATTCTTCTTGAGAGGCAGAAAGAATTTCCTTTGGTACCCTTTTTTTATTAGATTTTTCTCCAAACCCAAGATTTAGCAAAAATTCAACAAATTCTTTATGATATATCATTAACTCAAAACTATTGCTGCTGTGCGATTTTACTAAATTGGTATTTATTTTTAGAAGAGTATCAACCAAACTTTTATAATATTTCAAATTTATTCTGTTCTTATCGTTTATAATTACACATCGCCGTTTCAGATTTACAGTGCCATCGCCTAAGATATAGCCCATTATTCTTGCTAATTTCGGATCACAAAATGATTTACCCTTTATATCTATTTTTTTAATGCCCATTATATAATCATCGATTTTTAATTCTTTTGCTGTAATTTCTTTGATGCCTTTTGCTCCTATAGTAAAAAGTCGATGCTTTGGCGAACAGATAAGATTATAGCCATCAGCCCAAATAGAGTAAAATGGCGTAATATGATATGTTTTGCTTATTACTTTACTATTCTCAAGTTTAAGATTGTTCCAGTTCAAAGATTTAACTTTTACAGAACGATGAAAATATAATTCTCTGATGGGAGCAATGGAGTTTTCAGTAATAATACGGGTTAGGGGATGAAGACAATGCCTAAGGGTATGAGGACTGGCAGGAATGGAAATATTTGCTTTTAAAACATATTTTGTCACAATATTTTCTACTGAGCGAGTAGTTAAACGATGGTTTGTTGATGTTGGTCCTTTATAATTAATAAATAAGGCTTTGTCATCATCTTTGCGAGTTTCTAAATAATCTTTCAGAGCTTTTAGAGCACGTGACGATAAATAGACAGGTCTAATTCTTCCTCCTTTACCAATAACATTAATTTCTAGTTCCTCATTAAGATTTTCTATTTTAATCTGATTTCTATTTAAACTCACTAACTCAGCTACTCTCAATCCTGTAGAAAATAATACTTCTAAGATTGCTTTATCTCTTAAACCGGTTATATTTGAAACATCTGGTGCCTCCAGAAGTTTCTCAATTTGTTCTAAATTTAAAAATTTAATACTCTTTTCTTTTTTATCCAAAAAAAGTTTTACTTTTTCTGCTGGTAAAGCCGTAACATCTCTATCAGCAAAATAATTTAAAAGATTTCTTAAAACAATAAGATAATAATTAATTGAAGCCCTTTTTAGAGGTTGACGGCTGTTTTTATTACAAATTTTAGATAAATAGACACGGTATTGCCAAAGATGTTCTGCTGTTAGCTCGTGCGGTAGGAGAGTGGTTAATTTATTTTCCTTAAGCCAGTTTTCAAACTTATGAATTAAACGATTATAAGTAATTTGACTGTTATGGCTCAAACCTTTTTCTATATCTAAGTATTCCATAAACTCTGGAAGATGCTCAAGAATGGATTTTTGACTTTTTTTCATAGATTTAAGAGGGGAGGAGCAGTTAATTGATTAACCCTTTATTTATTATATTCAACTTCGCTAAAGCTACCTTATGCGAAGTATCTTATATCCATTTTAGCATAGTAATATAGGCTGTCAAGAGTATCCCCCATTTGTATCTAGTATTTAGTATCTAGTATTGAGTATAAAGAATTTTAAATTTTTAATTTTAAAATAATTTCTTAATAACTGATTTCAATATTGCTATTAATAAAAAAGGCCCCTTATATTTCAAGGGGTCTGACAAGAATAGTTACCGGGTCAATCTTTTTTGATCTCCCTGTAACTCTTCTCTTATCGCTCTACTAGGTATGTTTGTTGGTATGTGTTTCTTTGAGATCCTTTTTTGGAGTTCTTTTAGTTCTTCTTTAACTTCTTTTTTAACTTTCAGTTGTTGGATCTCCAAGTCCAGTTCGCCTTGTTTCATTTCTAATCACCTCCCTTCCTTTTACTTCTCACTCCGTGATTTTTTACGGAGTTTAAATTAATCTCACATTCATTTATCTTCACTTTGATCTATTCCCATTCCTTTATCCCGGCGACCAGCGAAATACCCGTGTCTATATCCTCTACAGTAATCATCGTATTCGTCAGTGGTATCGAAAGAAATATCGCTAGGATTTTCGTCAGTACCATAAATCTCATCGTTCTGAGCCGCTTCATAACCTCTATCAAATCCTTCTTGATAATAATCCATAATACTCTCACCTCCTTTCCCTTCTTAGGGATAATATTATTTTCAAGGCTGGAAGATTTATATGATCTTCCTGACTGAAACTAATTCAAAGTTTCAGTACTAATCTTATAGTATCATAATCCATATACTATGTCAAATGTGGTTTATCCCCTATTTGTATTCAGTATTGAGTATTGCGTAAAACTAAATATAATAAAAAAGACCCCTTTCATTTATATTTTCAGGGGCCTAATTGGTTTAAAATTTTTAGCAAAACATTTATATCAGATACCACTAACTCGTGGTATCTTCTTGCATATTCTGATCGAAATACTACTTGTTTGTACTCATGCATACGTCCTAAGACAGTATGACGAGTAACAAACATGTATTCTCCCCTTTTCTTTGCTATTTCCTGCTCGGTGGATAACTCTCGCCTAACCGCTTTAAATGACAGACCTGATTTGAACTTTTTATAATCCATTTCTCTTTTTAAAATCAAAAAGACAATATCATCTTTTTTCTTTTTCATCCTCAATTCACCTCCTTTATTAGACTAATAAAAAGACTAATAAAAATAGAAGGCCTACTCAACATCAGAAAGATGCTTTTCGGCCCAATAGCTCAATAGATTTTATTTTTTCATCATAATCCTTATCGTATTCCAAGAGCCTTATCATATTCTTTATCCGCGATTTTTTGTAGCTCGAGAGATGATTTCTTTTTAAAGTTTATTCGTTTTAAATCTACCTGCAGAAAGTCTAAATCCATTCTAATACCGTTTAGCATATTCATAATTAACTCCATACTATCTTCTGTATCCCCTGCTTTTGCTACTAATGGTCCCACTCTTTGCGATAATAATGGTGAAAAATTTTCCTCTCTTATGAAACTTTGTAAGTTTTCCAATTCTATCTTAATATTGATTACTGTATTATAAATCATGCATATTTTATCGTCTATTTTTTCTGCCCCATCCCCTATATGTTTCAATTGGGTTAGAATTTTTCTTAGAATTCTTCGTGGTACTCTTTGCTTCAGTGGTACTCTTTGCTTCATTTCTACTCATCTCCTTTCTTTACTTCTTTGCTCCGTGATTTTTACGGAGTTTAAATTATTCTTCGCTGATCTCAATTCCTCTCTTGCTCTTGTCGACAAACTCAAGTATGTCAACTTGGACAGTATTGTTTCAAAATCTCTCATAGTAAAAAATAGTGTAGTATTAGCGGTGCACGAAGCAATTTCACCAAGTTTTAATAGATGATAAAGAGAAAGCACATCTTCTCCTGATCCGTACATACCTTTTCCTGATTTAATAACTTCATTTACAATTACATTCACTTTTTTCATCTTCTGGTCAACTTCACTTGTTCTTTGGTAGACAGTAGCCATTTCTTTTTTTATTTCATCAATCAACTGTGCAATTTTAGTTTCAAGTAAAACTGCTTCTTTCACTAATTTTTCTTTCTCTGCCTCATAATCCGCAACAGAAGACTCAAGTCTGGATTCAAAGTCTTCAAGATCCTTTTTAAACGCATCTATCCTTTCTTTCATCTTTATTACCTCCTTTCCCTTTCAGGGATAATGTTAAATTTTCAAGGCTTAGAATTTTTTATTCTAAGGCTGATTTATTATCCAGCACTAATCTTATACTATCATCAATCCTATGCTATGTCAATATGGGTCTATCCCCTATTTGTATTCTGTATTCAGTTCTGTATTCAGTATTGAATATAAAGAATTTTTAATTTTAAATTTTAAATTATGAAAAAAAATAAGCGTCAAAAAAACTAGCGAAAAATTACTAGAAGAAGTTAAGAGGCTACTTATATAAATATAAAAAGCCGCTTTAATTAGTATTAAAGCGGCTAATGGCTAATAAAAATTTAAAAGAAAGGAATTTCTCACTCCGTGATTTACGGAGTTTCAAATTACAAACCTCTCTTTTTTTCTTCCTCAAGAATTTCACTAATCTTTTGAAGATTAGCACTAATTTCCTTGAGTGCCTTGACGATTTCGACTTGAAGCCGTTCCAGCATCCCACGTAAAGCAGTGACTTCTTCTTTCGTCATTTCTAATCACCTCCCCTTTTGCGGGTTTTAAGTACATAATCACAAAATCCTTCCAGGAATTTTTTTAATTCATACACTTCTAATTCTTTAGTCGTTATAATTTTTAATGAATCCAATTCTTTATCAAAGAAAATGTGGAGTTGTTTTTTATCAGGAGATTCAAATAGAAGCGAGATACAAAGTTTAGCTTCTTTAATTCCTATCTCATTCTTTTGCTTATTACCACGATTTTTGTTCACAGCTACTGAAATCGCTTGCTTTATAAGAATAAAACCATTGACACATACTTGAGGAGTTAACTGAAAACCATTATTTATTTTAACGATCGCTTTCTTTAAGCGATTACCAAGTTTTTGATTTACCAATAGAACATACCATAACAAACCATCACAATCAATTTTTTTCATTTCCTCCTCCTTTTTTCGGATTCTCGAATCTCCTTTTTTAATTCTTTTTTACGCACAGTAAGTTCATTCAGGATATGGAATAAACTCGTAATTATTTTTCGCGTTAATCTTATCTTACCTCGCGTTTCTTCGATTTTCTGGTTTACTTCTCTCTCTTGTTTTTTCAACGTTTCCATTACATTCACCTCCTCTTATTTTAAATTTTCAAATCTGGATATCCCCTATTTAATTAACCGGATAGCCAGTGCAGCTTGAATAGTTTTATAATAACACCTTTTTTATTTCGAGTCAAGCGAGAAAAAAGGTTCTGCCGAGAGAAGCGAGGCAGATTCTTATACTGAGTCAATATAAAATAAAAAAGCCCGGCTAGAAGAACATAAAGGAGGATGGAAACCCTCTAGTCGGGTAAAGACAGAAACAAGATGAAACTTTTCAAAGAACACAAAAAGAGCACTATAATTTTAGTCTTTTCTTATTTGAAGTCAAGAACAAATTGTAAGTTATAACTATTGGACAATGAATTTTAAAAGGCGGACAATAGTTTCTAAAGCGGCAACGATAAATCTAGCAATAGCTTTTAAGATAGCGAAAAGATTACCCAAAATCCCAGACACAAAAATCTGGTCTACTAATTTGCTTAATTCTGATAAAGCATTGG
>Ga0210053_1001728_pt1 | contig 19638 bp, 27 predicted proteins | sample CryGeymeta201512_FD_185467 | JGI IMG/M metagenome (GOLD analysis project Ga0210053, IMG submission 185467) | Groundwater microbial communities from Crystal Geyser aquifers in Utah, USA - Crystal Geyser metaG 2015-12 (SPAdes) (version 2) | ecosystem: Environmental > Aquatic > Deep subsurface >... | reverse complement strand
CGTCTCGCGCGTAGAAAATGCCTTGCAAGATTATTATTCAGGTGATCAAGTTCCTGTAGGCCCGCCAAGAACCGCGATGATTGTTATTAGCAAACCCACATAAAGAGCCGTGTGCCCTATGGAAAATCCACAGCAAAAAATCCGTCTCAGCAAACGCACCGCGCTTTATATTGCTGTCCCCTTCCTATTGGTTTTTAGCATGGGAAGCTGGTCATTATTTACAAGTTACAGAAAAACTCCCGAAACAGTCGCTACAGAACCAACTGAGACACAACAGGCCCCTCCTGAACCCGTAGTTGCAGAACCCGAACAACCACAAGTAGCTCATACGCCGCTCCCTGAAGAAGTCCGCGGCATTTATTGGACGGTGGCAACAGCGGGAAGCGAACGCGGCGATGAGCTTCTTCAGTATATGAAAACCCACGGGCTGAATACAGCCGTTATAGATTTAAAACTGGATAATGGCGCGCTTGGGTTTGAACCAACAAACCCGGAATTAAAACCCTATGCCGCTGAAAAGCCTTCGGCAAAAGACTTCCCAGAGAGACTTGAGCAGCTGTATGAATCTGGGATCTATCGTATTGCACGCATTGCCGTAATGCGTGACAGCGTTTTCACTCGGCTTCATCCTGATCAAGCCATGCAAACCGCCAACGGAACGGTTTGGCATGATACAACCGGCGCCGGCTGGGTAGATCCGGCCTCCCCTCTTGCCGCAGAATACGCGCTCGCCCTCGCGCGAGAAGCATATGACATGGGCTTCGATGAAATCCAGTTTGATTATATTCGTTTCGCGAGCGATGGAGCGCTGGGGGCCATCCGACATTCACAATATGACGAGACGCAAACCAAGCATGAAGTTATGAAAGCTTTTTTCGATAAGATGGCAACCTTGCATGAAGCGAGTATTCCGCTTTCTTTTGATGTTTTCGGCATGACATTTTGGTCTACTTCTGATTTTGGTATCGGACAAAGGCTTGAAGATGTTTTTTCAGATGCAGACTTTGTCTCCCCCATGGTTTACCCTTCGCACTATCCAAATGGATTTGAGGGATTCTCAAATCCAGCTCTGTATCCATATGAAATTGTAAAGCGCTCTCTCGATAAAGGAGCCGAGCTTCTTTCCACGGATCATTTCATTCAAGAAGAAGACAGTCGCGCCAAATTCCGACCCTGGCTGCAAGACTTCGATATAGGCGCCGTATACACAGCCGCGCGTATCAAAGCGGAAATACAAGCCGCACGAGATGCCGGCGCAGCCGGATGGATACTCTGGAATGCTCGCAATGTTTATGAACCAGTTCAATATGACGCTCCATCTAGCCACAACTAATGACAAAAACCATCCAGATAAGCACATAAATCAAACGGATGACAAAGCGTAGAGCTTTAAACCTTTGTAAAAATGAAAGACCGCCCGTCTCAGGAAGAGGCGGGCGGTCAGTGAAGTTATGAGAAGTCGTACACAAGGATTTTCAGAAGCTTTTTCGACTTCCGTACGCTCTTGCGAGATTCGTCTGTAACCAGCGAAGAAAAAAGGAGGCCTCGCTGGATCTCGGCGAAGGTCGAAAGACCTTGCATGCGCAGATCTTCGAACAGCTCCTTGTCTTGAAGCCGCTCGAGATGCTGATGGATTTCCAGAAAGTACCTTCTGAAAAACAGTGCGACATCTTCCCGACGGCTTTTACTCCACCGTTTCCAGCGCTGATCGAGGAACGCCAGTGGCAGAATGAGACGCATTTCGACACAACGAATGAAACGCATTGCGCGAACCTTCGACCGTATCGGCGCCGTAAAGGGAGTAAGACATAGCTCGGGGATCGCCTCTGATGGGGTGAAGGCGTCGATCTCTTTACCGAGCATTCGCAAATCCTTGAGAAGCCCATCGAGAAGCCCGATGTATGGCCGAACACGGATACGTCCAAGCGCATTCACAAGGTTCCTAATCTTCTCTTGCGCGAGGTGCTTCGTCGCCTTTGTCGGCTGCCTCGCGGCGAGTCCGATGGCATTGAAGTTGGCTGAGAGCGTCTGAAAGACATCCCAGACATCGTCCATGACATGATGCACGTCTTGAATGCGCTCATACACTTCGATACGACGAGGCGTAAAGAAGTTCGCAATGTCCCGTGCTTCTTTCGAACGCTTATCGAGATGCAAAGCACCCGCCGAAGCCGTGAGAGCTGCCGGCATCGGTGCCGTCTTGCCTCTAGATGTCTTCAAACGAGCTGCCTTCTGATACCGCGCAGAAGCCGTTCGCTTCTTGTTATTGCGCTTCGGCTCATTCAACTCTTCGCCCATGAGGGCGAAGAGTTGAATGGCCGCCTCCTGCTCATCCCCCGAAAGGACGCCCCAGGCGCGCATACTACCAATGCAATCGAAGGTGAGCTGACGCATTTTGTGCATATCGCTCATCTCCTCTTTCTCAGCGCGCGCGACATGTGTCAGCGAACGAAAAAGGTCGTAAATGCCACCATCCACGATCTGATGCGTAACGCGTCGCTTCGTCCTACGCGAAAGCTCCCCATTCTGAACGAACGCCGTTCCTTCTGGAAGAGAGATAACTTTCGGTTCATCATGAACTTTCATTTCCAACGCGCGCGCAAGGATGAGAATCTGATGCCCCCGAAGAGGAAAGGCCTGGACACGAGCTGGACCGTGTTTGGTGCGAATCGTAAACGGCCCCGCCTCACTTCCCCACAAACTGTCTGTAACCATGAAAAGAACCTCCTGTCTGACTAACGCAGGGAGGCTAGCACAAAAAGGCTATTCTAGCAAGATTATGCGTCTGGCCAAGGTGTAATTAAATCATATCCATCTTCCGTTACAGCAATGGTAACTTCAAAGTGCGCAGAAGTACTTCCATCCGCTGTTGCAATTGTCCAATCGTCTTCTTTCATACGCACATGCCAACTGCCAAGCGTAATCATGGGTTCTATAGCCAAAACCATTCCCGTTTCCATTAGTACGCGTTTTGCATATGGATCGCGATAATTTGGCACCTGAGGATCTTCATGAACCGCATGACCGACACCATGCCCCACAAGATCACGAACAATACCGTATCCTTTTGGAGTAATAAAATCTTCGATCGCTTCTCCGATACGATAAATAGACTCTCCCGCACGAATAACAGAAAGACCACGCATAAGTGATTCGCGCGTGTCTTGAACCAGCTGTACTGTTTTTGTATCCGTCTTTCCAACAATCACGGTTGTGGCCATGTCCGTTGCAAGCCCTTTAAACCAAAGGCCAATATCAAGACCAACGACGTCTCCCTCCTTGATTTCTCGCGCAGGGACAGGAAGCCCATGAACAACTTCATCGTTAATGGAAACGCAAAGAGCCCCAGGAAAACCTGGAGTATCCGGATCGATTTTATAATCCAGAAATGAAGCTGCCCCACCCACCTCGCGAAAACGCTGCAGAGCAATCGCATCCAACGCTTCCGTTGTAACACCGGCTTGGCAAGCGGCTCGGATTTCTCTCAAGACATCAGAAAGAATCTTTCCACCTTCGTGGAGCTTGGCGATTTCTTCCGGCGTTTTAATGCGTGACATATATGCGTCTATATTTAGAAGAGTTTATTTACACTTGAGGAATAAAACCTAGTTTCGCGAGTTTTCTTGTAAGCTCATCAAATAATTGTTCAATAGTTTGTTCACCGTTTACAGCAAGCAGAACACCCTTTTGACGATAGTAGCGCGCAAGAGGCTCGGTCATAAAATGATAGGCAGCTAGCCGTTTCCTAATAATGTCCTCCGTGTCATCGCATCGGCGTACAAGTAAGCCTTTGCAAACGGTGCAGAGCTTTCGCGCTTCAGCTGGCAGAGAGGACTCATGAAAAACGCTTCGGCAAGATTGACATTGCAAGCGCCCTATCAGCCGTTTCACAGCAACATCATCTTTTAATTTTATTTGAATGGCCAAATTGATTTTGGAAAGTCGATCTAAGGTTCCCGCCTGTTCCACATTTCGCGGATAACCGTCGAGAAGAAAGCCTTTCCCCAAATCAAATTCTTTTAATCGTTTTTTTAAAATAGCATCCGCCAATTCATCTGGAGCGAGCATTCCATTCATAACATATTCTGCGACCATTTTTCCAAGAACGCTTCCTTCGCCCATCTCAGCGCGAAGCAAATCCCCTGCTCCGATAAAAGGGATACCATAACGATCCGCAAGAAGTTGTCCCTGCGTACTTTTTCCGCAGCCCTGGGGGCCAAACAGAACAGCACGAAAGCTTTTACGCTTCATAGAAGGAAGACTACCAATGTATCACGGATGCTTCAAAACGATAAAAGAAAAAGCGCCCCAAGGGCGTTTTTCTTAATACGCATCGTATTCTCTCATGGTTAGTTGTGATTCGATTTGTTTTATCGACTCAATCACAACGGAAACCACAATGAGGAGAGATGTTCCACCGAGAGCGAAGGTCGTAGAACCGGTAATCCCCTGTGCAATATTCGGCATCACAGCGATCAAACCAAGGAAGATGGCTCCTCCAAGAGTAATACGGTTGATAACAGCTTGAAGATAATCCGATGTAGGCTTTCCAGGACGAATGCCCGGAATAAAGCCGCCACTCTTCTGAAGATTTTCTGCAATGCGATCTGGATGGAAGATGACGCCTGTGTAGAAGTACGTGAAGAGGACAACTAAGAAGAAATAAAGCATTCCGTAAATCCATTGATCCTGCAAAACCGTTAAGACCCAGCGAGCCGCATCCGCTACAGCAGGAGTACGTGCCTGACTAAAGAATTGTGCAAGAACAGATGGAAAGATCAAAAGCGAAATGGCGAAAATGATTGGAATAACACCCGCCGTAAGAACGCGAAGCGGAAGCGAAGACGCGACGCCACCAACCGAGCTGCTTGAACCAGCAGATTGACGCGCGTATTGAATAGGAATGTTTCGCTGTCCTTCATTCACAAAAACAACTCCGGCGATCATCACAACCGCTACAAGAACATAGAGCACAAGTGTGAACATTTGCGATGAATCATATGTCGCTCCAAGCTGACGAACCAAGCTCGGAAGACCTGCCACGATACCAGCAAAAATGAGAAGAGAGATACCGTTTCCAACTTTACGCTCGGAAATAAGTTCTCCAATCCACGTAAGCAGCATCGTGCCGGCTGTAACCGAACAGATAAGCACAACCAAGTGCAGAAAATCCGTATTCGTAAGAATTGTCACCTGTGACTGTTTCAAAAGCGCGAGCAAACTAAACGACTGAATAATCGCAAGTGGAACGGTAAGCAAACGCGTCCATTGGTTGATTCTCTTTTGTCCTGCTTCACCTTCTTTTTGAATCTCTTCGATGCTCGGAACAATCATGCCAAGAAGCTGGAAGATAATCGAAGCGGTGATATAAGGCGCGACACCGAGAGCGACGATGCTAAATCGTGAGAGCGTTCCACCAGAGAAAATATTAAGCAAGCCAAGCACTTGGTTCGATTCAAAGAATCTACGAAGAGCGATGAGATCAACTCCAGGAAGAGGAATATTCGCCATCACACGGAATATCACCATCATGGCGAGGACGAACAGAATACTGTTACGGACCTCTTTTACTTTCCAAGCTCGCTTGAGTGTTTCCCACATATAGTTTTATTTCTTACCTTTCTTCAAAGCCTTCCCCTTTTCCTCTCTTTTGCCCTTCTTTCCTTTTGTTGAAGGATGAAGTTCAAGCGTTCCGCCGGCCTTTTCAATAGCCGCTTTCGCAGAAGCGCTGGTTTGAATCCCGATAAGCGTAAGTTTTTTTGTTAGTTCGCCTCCCAAAACAACTTTTACCCGACGATCACTCCGCTTAACTAAGCCACGCTTTTTAAGCAAGTCCAGATCAATTTTTTCTCCAGCACCAAAAACCTCAAGACGTGAAAGCGGCACCGTTGCTGCTTCCGCGAAACGGCTTCGAAAGCCACGATTCTTCGGAAAACCAAGAATCATCTGCTTCATTCCTTTCAGTTTCAGCTTCTTTTTTCCACCCGTACGTGCACGCTGACCTTTGGTACCACGTCCGGCTGTTTTTCCACGGCCGGAGCTTTGGCCACGGCCAACGCGTTTTGTTTTCGTTTTCGATCCCTTACTCGAAGAGAGCGTGTGTAAAGTAAGTGCCATAAGAAAATTCAATTAAGCAGCTTTCTCTTCAACCTTCTTTTCTTCCGGCTTAGAGGAAGAGGTTGCCTTTGGAGCGCGAAGCTGACGAAGAGCTTCAAAGGTTGCCTTCACGTTATTAGTCTTGTTATTGGATCCCATGATTTTCGAAACAATATTCGGAACTCCCGCAAGTTCGAGAACCGTACGAACAGCACCACCAGCTTTGATTCCCGTTCCTTTTGGAGCCGGCTTCAAAAGCACGATAGCTGCACCGAACTTTGCGCGGACTACATGCGGAATAGTCTCATCCACAATAGGAACCGTCAAAAGAGCTTTACGTGCTTGCGCCATGGCTTTTGTAGTCGCACCTGCGACATCCGTTCCTTTTGCCAAACCAAATCCGACGCGGCCTTTACGATTACCGATAACGGAAAGGGCGCGAAAGCGCATGCGCTTTCCACCCTTCGTTACACGAGTAACGCGAGCGATTTCGAGGTTCTTTTCCTCATAATCGGATTCAGCCGGAACATTGGTTCGGAGTCTGCGGGGACGTCCACCACGACCAGGACCAGAACCTCCTCGGCCGGGGCCTCGACCACCAGGACCGCTACTGCGAGCACCACCGGCGCGTCCGCGATCTTGTGATGGCTGTCCTGCTGACGGCTTAGGGGTCGCCGGAGTGGCTGCACCATCGGAAGGCTTTTTTGTTTCGAGAGTATTTTCGTTGGACATAAAAGTAGGTCTAAAAAATCAAGCCGCCTTCACGCGCACCGTCAGCGACGGCTTTCACGCGACCGTGATAGCGCTTATCACGTCGATCAAACACAGCGTGGTCAACTCCCTGAGTTTTTCCACGTTCTGCAATAAGTTTTCCCATTTGAAGCGCAATTTCTGTTTTTGTCTTTCCCTTACGATCCTTTTCCGCAATGTCAAGATCTTTTACCGCTGCGATGGTTCGCCCGGCTGCATCATCAATTAACTGAGCGGAGATATGCTTCAAACTCCGTACCACGGAAAGGCGCGGACGGTCAGCTGTGCCGATTACGATGGCGCGAACGCGAGCAATGCGGCGATCTTTCTGAGTTTTCTGTTTAAGCGTAGACATAGAATTGAGCTTTAAGAAGCCTTAGCAGCCTTACCTGCTTTACGGCGAATAACTTCATCGACATATTTAATACCCTTTCCTTTATAAGGTTCCGGGGGTCGAATACGGCGGATTTGAGCAGCGATTTCTCCAATAAGCTGTTTATCAATACTTGAAAGCGTGAGAATTTGCTTTTCAGCGACTGCATCAACGCCATCAGGAAGAGGGAATTCGACATCGTGAGAGAATCCGACTTCCATCATAACGGTGCGGCCGGAAACGGAAACACGATAGCCAACCCCGACAAACTCAAGGGCTTTTTGATACGGCTTTTGGACACCTTCTACGGCGTTCGAAACGAGCTGACGGGTCAGCCCCCAAATCGCGCGCTGGTGTACATCTGTTTGATCTTCTACGGATATCGTCGCCGCTCTTGGTTCAGACTCCAAGGTGACGGTAGCATGTGGAGGAAGAATAACCGTCAGAGTTCCTTTTGGGCCTTTGACGATCACCTTCCCGGCATCAACGGTGAGGTCGACGCCCGAGGGCAGATTGATCGGTTGTTTACCAATACGGGACATATACGTTAAGAGAAAATTTCGTTAGTAGATTTCGCAAAGAACTTCTCCGCCAAGTTTTCGGCGACGAGCTTCATTGTTCGTCATGATGCCGGCGCTTGTCGAAAGGATGGCGACACCCTGTCCTGACAAGACACGCTTAAGCTCACTCGATTTCCGATAGACGCGACATCCCGGTTTGGAAATACGCTTTACGGAACGAATGGAAGGGATCTTCCCCTCATATTTCAAGCCCACTTCAAGGGTCTTTTTCTGACCATTGATTGTTTCTTTCACGCCACTCAAATAGCCTTCTTTTTGCAAAACTTTTGCAATGGCGAATTTGATACGTGAACCCGGCAGAGTCACGGTTTCGTGGCCTGCTGATTGCGCATTGCGAATGCGTGTGAGGAAATCGCTGATTGGATCGGTATACATACGTGTAAGAATTACCAACTCGACTTGGTTACGCCGGGGAGATCCCCGCGGTTTGCTAATTCGCGGAAACAAATGCGACAAAGATCGAAGTCACGGAGAAAACCGTGCTTGCGCCCACAGCGCCAGCAGCGGCGAACTTCGCGCGTGGAGAACTTCGGTTTGCGATTAGATTTGGCGATTTGTGCTTTCGTTGCCATAGAATTTACTGAGTAAAGGGAAAACTAAGGGCTTTAAAGAGGGCGAGACCACGCTCTCGAGTTCCGGCATTTGAAGTAACGGTAACTTGAAGGCCATGGATATGCTCGACTTCATCTGGATTAATTTCCGGAAAAGCGAGGTTCTCCTGAAAGCCGATGGAGATATTTCCGCGCGCATCTACATGCTTGGTGGAAATACCCCGAAAGTCTCGAATACGTGGAAAGGTTGTTTGCGTAAGTCGGGAAAGGAAGTCCCACATACGATCCCCGCGCAATGTCACCATCATACCAACGGTCATGCCTTCACGAATCTTGAAGCCGGCAACAGATTTCTTCGCTTTGGTTTTCACGGGTTTCTGACCCGTAATGCGTTCGAGCGTCTGTTCTGCCGTTTCTGTAAACTTTGCATCCTTGTTCGACGCAGGAATACCAATAGAAACGGTAATTTTTTTTACGGTCGGGATTGCCATCACGTTCTTAATGCCTAGCTCTTCCTGGAGCTTCGGAGCAATCTCTTTCTTGTAGCGTTCTTTAATATTCATAGGCTATTTGTCCTCCTTACGCGCCTTTCTGTGACGAACGGGTTTTCCGCTCGCCCCAATGGGCATGACATTGGAAGCATTAATCGGCATCGGAAATTCGACCACCTGACCAGCTTCTTCCTGGCTGCGAGAGCGAAGGTGACGTTTTGTAACGCGGACACCTTCCACAACAACACGGCCAAGCTTAGGAAAAGTTTGAACAACCTTTCCGCGCTTACCTTTGTCTTTACCGGCGGTTACGACAACTTCGTCGCCCGTTTTGATTCGGAGCTTTGTCATAGGAATTCTTAGAGGACTTCCGGAGCGAGAGAAACGATCTTTGAAAACCCGCGGCTACGCAATTCGCGTGCGACTGGGCCAAAAATACGCGTTCCTTTCGGCTCTTTAGATTTCTTATCAATAATGACACCGGCATTTTCGTCAAAACGGATATAGGTTCCGTCTGTACGCCGTGTCTCTTTCTTTGTACGCACAAGAACAACGTGAACGACATCCGACTTTTTAACGACTCCTCGCGGTGCCGCTTTCTTTACGACACATGTCACGATATCGCCAAGCTTTCCGTAACGCTTTTTGTAGCCGCCAGTCACATTAATTACCTGGAGGATCTTTGCTCCGGTGTTATCTGCGACGGCAATCATGGATCGATGCTGGACCATAGGATTATGCGTTTACGGGAGTAACCGTCGAGACATAGCGCCAGCGCTTGTCTTTCGAAAGCGGGCGACATTCTTCAATCTCGATCATATCCCCTGTTTTAGCCACTCCCTCGGGATCATGAACTTTGTACTTCTTGGATACCGTGAAGTATTTGCCGTACTTGGGATGCGGCATGCGACGGTCGACGCGGACGACAACCGTCTTCTGCATCGCTGTTGAGACAACAATACCATTGAGACGGCGACGTGATTTGCGTTTTATTTCTTCAGTCATAGAGAGAGTGGATTAGATAGTTTTGGTCTTCATCATCGAGGCAAGGACCGTCTCGACGCGAGCCACGTTTTTCTTCAACGTACGAAGCGTGCGCACTTTTGTATGTTGACGCGTCGCTACTTTAAAACGAAGGTCTCGAAGCTGACTGCGAAGATCCGTCATCATGCGACGAAGTTCTTCGGGAGACTTTTGGCGTAGTTCGTTAGGTTTCATAGAGTTACTCCTTGCTGATGAATTTACAGATGGCTGGCATCTTGTGTGAAGCGAGAATCAAAGCCCCCTTCGCGACGTCCTCCGGGACACCGTCCATCTCATAAATGATTGTACCTGGACGAACGACGGCGACATAATGGTCAACCGCACCTTTTCCGGATCCCATCGGAACCTCATTTCCCTTCTTGGTAATAGGTCGATCTGGGAAAATACGGATCCAGATTTTTCCGCTCTTACGTACGTATCGAGTTAATACGCGTCGGCCAGCTTCAATCTGTCTGCTGGAAATATAGGCGGGCGTCATCACTTTCAGCCCATAGGAGCCGAAAGCGAGTTTTATTTTTGTGGAGGCGGTGCGGACATTACGGCCGCGGCCTTTTTGCCACTTACGGTGTTTTACTTTCTTCGGAATCAACATAAATCGTATGGTTAGGCCTCTTTTCTGGCACCAGAGTCAGAGGGATTGTCCATGCGCGGAGAAGAAGGCGCTCTGCGGCCAAGACCTCCAGGTGCACGTCCAGAACGACCATCGTGCGGGCCTCGACTTGGCGCGCTCGGCTGATATTGAGAAAGGCGGTCTTGTTCAAAAACGTCTCCTCGGTAAATCCAGACTTTTACTCCAATCGTACCGGTAATCGTCTGAGCAAAGCTCTGACAATAATCGACATCTGCGCGAAGATTCGTAAGCGGGATCTTTCCCCAAGCAAGACGCTCAGATCGTGCAATTTCCGCACCATTCAAACGTCCGGAAACAACGATCTTCACTCCAAGGGCGCCAGCCTTCTGAACGCGCTCAATAGCCATTTTCATCACGCGGCGAAACGGCATACGTCGTTCAAGATCCGCAATGACACCTTGGCAAACAAGAGGAGCTTCCAGAGAAGGGCGTCCGACTTCTTGTACGGACAGATTGAGCTGAATGCTCTTTGCTGTCATTGGGAAGAAGTTTTTAAGAAGACGCTTGCGCAAATCCTCAATGCCGCTTCCAGAACGACCAATAACGAGACCCGGCTTTGCTGTGAAAAGAGTGATGTTCAAAGCTCCGCGGGAACGTTCGATTTGAATCTGCGAAACAGCAGCGTTTTTCAATGCTTTTTCAAGCCACGTGCGAAGCTCAAGATCCTGTCTGAGTGAGGCGCGATACGCATCATTGCGAGCAAACCAACGTGACGGCCATGTGGTGGTCGTTCCAAGACGGAAGACTTTTGGATGAACTTTGTGTCCCATAGGCTATGCGATCGTGTTGGTAGATGATTCGGAAGCGGATTCAGCCGGAGCAGGTTTCGCAGCAGCGGGTGCCGCGGGTTTCTTTACAGGGGCCTTCGGCGCGACCGGTTTTTTTACGATACGATTCTTTCTTCCGGGTCGCTCAGAGGGCTTTAATTTCTTTTTCGTATCTTCCGGACGCTCTGACTTAGGCGCGAGCACAAGCATAATATGCGTTGTGCGCTTGCGAATCGGAGCGGCTCGACCAAAGGCGCGAGCTCTCCAACGTTTCATGGTTGGCCCCCCGTCCGCGGTCACGGTCTTCACAAAAAGATCTTCTTTCTTTTGCTGAAAATTATGTTCCGCGTTCGCGATAGCACTGCGAAGCAGCTTCAGGACAGGTCCAGAAGCCATCTTCGGAATGAACTGAAGACGCGTTTCAGCATCCGTCACATTCAAACCGCGGATCGCATCAATAACGAGGCGAACCTTTCGCGGGGACATGTGGAGATTTCGTAGTTTTGCATGTACTTCCATACGCTATTGGTTACTTGGCGCCTTGCTCAAGCGCTTTAGTGAGCTTACCGCCATGACGAGTAAATTTTCGTGTTGGCGAAAATTCACCCAATTTGTGACCGACCATGTTTTCAACCACAACGACATTGATAAATGCTTTGCCATTATGAACAGCAAACGTAACCCCCACCATTTCTGGTGTGATCGTAGAGGCGCGCGACCAGGTCTTGATCGGCGTCTTATTCCCCTGTCCTGCTTTTTGAATTTTCTCAAGCAGTTTCGGGTCGACGAATGGTCCTTTCTTTAAGCTTCGTGACATAGACGTAAGTAATAATTAGCGGTTCTTGCTCTTGTTCTTTCGACGATTGATAATCAACTTATTGCTCGACTTTGTGCTTTTACGCGTCTTCACACCAAGGGCATGTTTTCCCCATGGGGTCTTCGGATATTTAAGACCGATCGGGTTACGAGCTTCACCACCACCGTGCGGGTGATCAACCGGGTTCATAGCCTTACCGCGCACCGTCGGACGAATACCCCGGTGACGTGTACGACCTGCTTTCCCCCAGCGAATAAGATGCCAATCCGGGTTGGATACTGTCCCAATCGTGGCCATACAGCCTTTAGGTACACGTCGCATTTCTCCCGAAGGAAGCTTCAGTACCGCCCATTTGCCTTCAACAGCAAGAAGTTCGATATGTGTTCCGGCACCTCGGCCAAGCTGACCCCCCTTACCCGGGACCATCTCTACAACATGAACCTGCGTTCCCGTAGGGATCTTCTCCAAAGGAAGTCGGTTCCCAACGGAAATCTCAGCTTCTTTTTGCGAAGATACGACGACGTCGCCGACCTTGAGACCATCGGGAAGAATAATGTAGCTCTTCAGGCCATCTCGGTAGGCGATGAGTCCTATACGCGAACTTCGATTCGGATCATATTCCACGGACTTTACGGTCGCGGGAATGTCAAAGCGGTCACGGATGAAATCCACTTCTCGAATGAAGCGCTTTTCTCCTCCGCCTTTGTGACGAACAGCAATTTTACCACCCGATCGGCCAGCGCGGCTCTTTCGAATTGTGACAAGCGATTTTTCCGGTTTCTTTTTTGTAATGTCAGAAAAATCCTGCACCGAGGAAAGGCGGCGGCCGGGAGTAGTTGGACGATATTTCTTAATCGGCATATGCGTATAGTTTAGACACCCTCGTAAAGGTCGATATGCTCGCCTTTTTTGACAGTAATGAGAGCTTTTTTCCATTGTTTGCGGCGACCGGTACGATTACCACGGTTCACCGGTTTTCCTTTTCCGCGAACAGTGCGGACAGAAGCAACCTGAACGCCATAGAGCGATTCAACCGCTTTCTTAATAGCAACCTTTTCTGCTCCGGAAACAACGTCGAAGACATACGTTCCTTTGTCTGCAAGGCGCGCGGCCTTTTCGCTCACATGCGGCTTAAGAAGAAGTCGAGCGGAAAGGTGGTCACCAGCAACGCTTGTTGCACCAACAACGGCTTCCGTCTTTTCTTCCTTTAACTTCTTAGGCTGAGCTTTTTTAGTATCAGTAACTTTACTCGCCGTGGGCTTCTTGCCTGCCGGCTCTGTTTTTCGAAATCGATCGAGAATAGCCATAGGGATTATGTGTAGATCTTATCGAAGGCTTCTACCGCATCCTTCAAAAATACAATGGAGCGATAAGAAAGCACATCAAGCAAGTTGACTGAATTCGCTGTGACCAGCTTCACATGAGGAAGGTTACGAACCATGCGCATAAGCAGCGGGCTCGAAGCCGAGGCGACAACAAGAACCGTGCGATCAATCGGAAGCTTCTTAAGAACTTCCGCCATGAGCTTTGTCTTTGCTGGCTCTGTAGAAACAGAATCAAGAACAACAAGTTTTTCAGAAGCGACTTTATCAGAAAGAGCCATGAACAATGCCTGGCGCTTTGCTTTGCGGTTGATCTTAAGAGAGAAGTTTCGCTCATTGGAAGGACCAAAAACAACGCCACCACCAATCCACTGTGGAGAGCGAATAGAACCCTGACGGGCACGACCCGTTCCCTTTTGCTTCCATGGTTTGCGGCCTCCTCCTCGAACCTCACCTCGCGTTTTGGTATGTGCCAAAACCTGACGAGCATTCGCGCGTTGAGCAACTACAGCCTCGTGAACAAGCGCCGTGTTTGCTTTCACACCAAAAAGGGCGTCATTGAGATTAAGCTCTCCGACGGTTTTGCCTTCCTGGTTGTATACGGAAATTTTCGGCATATGGTTTAGGCGGAAATAATTTCAACAAGAGTATTGCGAGCACCAGGAACAGCGCCTTTAATAGCTAGAATGCCCCCATCACGAACTTCAATAACTTGAAGATTCTTAACGGTCACACGATCACTACCCATGTGTCCTGGCTTGCGTGTTCCTTTCAGAACGTGCTGCACACCACCAGGTCCGCTTGAACCAGGCATACGCTGCTGGTCTTTATGACCATGCGAAGCAGGAGCGCCGCTGAACCCATGGCGTTTCACAACACCCTGAAAGCCGCGTCCCTTTGAGACTCCGCTTACTTGAACAACATCGCCCGGAACAAATGAAGAGGCTTCAATGGTGTCTCCACGCTTTAGCTCTGTTTCGCTCGGTAAGCGAAACTCGACAAGATGACGAAGCTTCGGAAGATCTTTCAAATGACCTTCTAAAGATTTCGTAAGACGTTTTGCCGGAAAAAAACCAACCTGAACGGCAGAATACCCGTCCGGATCAGTCGTCTTTTTTATCTGAGTAACGATGCAGGGTCCAGCCTGAACCAAGGTGACCGGCACAATAGTGCCGTCGTCACGGTAGACCTGCGACATCTCGATTTTCTTTCCAAGAATGAATTTCATATTTCGGATTGGTCGCTGAATAAATCGGGCGAACAAAAAAAACCAGAAGGATGCAGACGAATACGCTTCGTCTTCAACCCTCTGGTTTCTGCACAGATCGCTTCAAAAGAAATCCGTGTGGAAGGAAGAAGCCGATTTGCGATTCGGCCCCGATACAAATCGAGGTGGTCAGGACGTATGTCCTAACCCTGCAGGGAGGTTATGTTCAACAATAGGCTAAACAACTTTCTCCTTGTGAATCGTTCCTCAGCGGAACGGCATGTAATTTACATTTTGATCTCAACGTCTACGCCCGCTGGTAAATTGAGCGAGGTAAGCGCATCGATCGTTTTGGCATTCGGGTCGAGAATGTCGACAATGCGCTTATGTACACGCATTTCAAACTGTTCACGAGCGTCCTTATGCACGAAAGTAGAACGGTTAACGGTCCACTTTTTCTTTTCTGTCGGAAGAGGAACCGGGCCGATTACCTTGGCACCGCTTCGCTCAGCCGTCTCAATAATCGTACGCGTAGCCTGATCGATGATCTTGTGGTCATACGCTCGGATCTTGATGCGGACACGATGAGCGGAAGAAACTTCCTTTGTCGCATCCTTGGTTTTGGATTCTGCAGTCATGGGTTCGTGGAAGAAGCCCTGTCATTCTCCGCACCGTTCTCGCCGCCACCTTACCGGTGACGACGAGAGGCTGCGGAGAAACTTCTTCGCTAAAAAATTATTTGATGATTTTGGTTACAACACCAGCACCGACAGTGCGTCCACCTTCACGAACGGCAAAGCGCATTTTGTCTTCAATAGCAACTGGCGTGATAAGAGAAACGGTCATTTGCACCGTGTCACCTGGCTGAACCATGGCGACATCGGCCGATAATTTGACTTCACCTGTTACATCCGTTGTACGGATATAGAACTGTGGCTTATAGCCAGCAACGAATGGCTTATGACGTCCGCCCTCCTCTTTTGTAAGCGCGTAGACTTCCGCTTCGAACTCGGTGTGAGGCGTAATGGAGCCCGGCTTCGCAAGAACCATGCCGCGTTCGACATCATCCTTTTTAATACCGCGAAGCAAGAGACCAGCATTATCACCAGCCAAACCTTCATCGAGCTGCTTATTAAACATCTCAATTCCGGTTACGACCGTCTTCCGCGTTTCGCGAAGACCGACAAGTTCAACTTCTTCGTTGATCTTGACCATGCCGCGCTCAATACGTCCGGTTACAACCGTTCCGCGACCTTCAATGGAGAAGACATCCTCAATCGGCATGAGAAGCGGTTTATCCGTTTCACGAACCGGTTCAGGGATCCACTCATCACAAGTCTTGATAAGATCAAGAATAGGCTTTGAAGCCGCTTCATCACTCGGATTTTCAAGGGCTTTAAGAGCTGAGCCACGAATAATAGGCGTGTTGTCACCATCAAACTCATATTTGCTCAAAAGATCACGAACTTCTTGTTCGACAAGGTCAACAAGTTCTGGGTCATCAACCATGTCCACTTTGTTCAAGAAGACAACCATGGCTGGTACGCCAACTTGGTGAGCAAGAATGATGTGTTCACGTGTCTGCGGCATCGGACCATCTGTTGCGGAAACAACAAGAATAGCGCCGTCCATTTGGGCCGCACCTGTGATCATGTTCTTAATATAGTCAGCGTGTCCCGGACAGTCGACGTGCGCATAGTGGCGCTTATCAGACTCGTACTCGGTGTGAGCTGTTGCGATCGTGATTCCACGAGACTTGGATTCAGGAGCTTTATCAAGAGCATCAATACCCTTGGTTTGTGCCTGCATTCCATGTGCTGCGAGTACAGCTAATATAGCTGCCGTCGTCGTGGTTTTGCCGTGGTCAACGTGGCCGATCGTACCAATGTTGACATGTGGCTTTGTGCGTTCAAACTTGTCCGCCATAAGCGCGATACGAGATAGATGTCGGCCAGGTCAAAGCCGTATAAACGGCTGCCCCAGCACGAAATTAAGAATATTTCGCTAAATTGCGAGTGACCAGATGATAGCAAAGCCTTAAAAAACACGCAAGACCCAAGCTCCCCTAGCTCAAAAAGGAACTAAGCCACACAAAAATCCATCTATTTTGTTGATTTTTTTGCTAAAAATAGCCTAATCTAACTGAGATTCTGTTGGCTCAAGAAAAAATCGATCCTCAAGAGCAAGCTCCTCATCTTCACTTTCCGACGTCTCCTCGACATGCAATATGTTTTTTTCTTCCGTTTCAAGCATAGCTGCCCCAGCATTTTTGAAGCTTTTATCTTCAGATTCATCCAAAATAGGTTCCACCGTTCGAAGTCCTGGCTCATCTGGCTCTATGGGATAGGATTGATAATTAAAATCACCTAAATTCTTCTGCTTTTGAGAAGAAAGGGCCTCATAGGCCTCAAGAGGCATAACGACCATTGGTTCACGTCCAGCGATATCGGTGACTACAACAGGAAACCCATTGCGTCTCGCTGTCTCAAGAATGCGTTGCCATGACATATAGTATTGATCTCACCATGCTGGAGATCGAACGTCAAAGTATCCCATAGACCGAAAGGACCCCTGCCGCCACAAGAAGATTTTAGAAATTTTTTTAAAAAACAAACTCCGAGATTCTCGAAGTCTGTTTTTTAAATGAGTTGTCTTCTATTATTTCTTTGCACGCCCTTCAACAACGGTTTGCGCTACGTTCGACGGAACTTCACCATAATGATCGAATTGCATTGAATAGCTTGCGCGACCTTGCGTCATAGAACGCAACTCCGTTGCATAGCCAAACATTTCTGAAAGCGGAACAAATGCATTTACAATGCGTGCACCCATACGCTCCTCCATATCTTGAATTTGTCCACGCTTTGAGTTCAAGTCACCGATTACATCTCCCATGTAGTCTTCCGGAGTAATGACCTCAACTTTCATAACCGGTTCCAAAAGATAAACACCCGCTCTCTTCGCTGCTTCTTGAAAAGCCATTGATCCCGCGATCTTAAACGCGGCTTCCGAAGAGTCAACATCGTGATAGCTTCCATCTTTCAAAGTAATTTTGATGTCCTGGAGAGGATAGCCTGCGAGCACACCACGCTGCATCGCTTCTTGAATACCCTTGTTCGCCGGTTGAATATATTCGCGCGGAATAACGCCTCCCTTAATCTTGTCCTCAAATTCATATCCCTTCCCTTGCTCGAGCGGTTCAATATCAATAACAACATGACCATATTGACCACGACCTCCCGACTGACGGATGTACTTTCCTTCGACATCCAAAACGGCATTGCGGATAGCTTCGCGATACGCAACCTGCGGTTTACCAACATTCGCTTCTACCTTGAACTCGCGTTTCATACGATCAACAATAATGTCGAGGTGAAGCTCACCCATTCCGGCAATAATCGTTTGAAGCGTTTCTTCATCTGTATGAACACGGAAAGAAGGATCTTCTTCCGCGAGCTTTTGCAGAGCAACGCCCATTTTTTCTTGATCTGCTTTTGTAAGCGGTTCAATAGCGACAGAAATGACCGGCTCCGGAATCGTGATGGATTCAAGAACTAATGGACGGTCTTCCGTGTAAAGCGTGTCTCCGGTAAAAGTGTCTTTTAATCCAACAGCGGCGGCAATGTCACCGGCATAAACTTCTTTCAGTTCTTCACGGTCATTGGAGTGCATGCGCAAAATACGACTGATACGTTCTCGGCTACCCGTGCGCGCATTCACAACATAAGAGCCTGCGGAAAGCGTTCCAGAATACACGCGGAAGAAAATCAATTTTCCAACAAACGGATCGGACATCACTTTAAATGCAAGCGCAGAAAAAGGCTCCTTATCATCCGAGTGGACTTCTAGAAGTTTTGTTTCATCATCGACTTCATGTGCCTTGGTCGGCGGGAGGTCGAGCGGCGACGGGAGATAATCAACAATGGCGTCAAGCAAAAATTGCACACCTTTGTTCTTAAGCGCCGTTCCACAAAGGATCGGATAAATATCATTATGAATAACTGCTTTGCGAAGACCGGCTTTCAGCTCTTCAACGGAAAGCTCTTCACCCGCAAGATATTTGTTCATCAAAGCTTCTTCGTTTTCTGCAATCGCTTCAACAAGCTCTGAACGATATGTCTTTGCTTTTTCCTTCAAATCTTCAGAGATTTCCCCTTCTTCAATCTTTTGGCCGAGTTCATCACGATAATAAAAGGCTTTCATCTCAATCAGATCCACAATACCTTCATATTTATCCTCAACACCGATAGGGAGCTGAATAGGATAGGCCTTTTTTGTTAAACGCTTGTGGATGGACTCAATATCCTTATAGAAATCCGCTCCCATGCGATCAAGCTTGTTTACGAAACAAATGCGCGGAACAGCATGCTTATCCGCTTGTCTCCAAACTGTTTCCGACTGCGGCTCCACACCGGCAACGCCATCAAAAACCGTAACAGCGCCATCAAGAACGCGCAGAGAACGCTGAACTTCAATCGTAAAGTCGATGTGCCCCGGAGTGTCAATCAAGTTCAAGTTCTTTCCTTTCCAAAAACAGGTTGTAGCAGCGGAAGTAATTGTAATACCGCGCTCACGTTCTTGCGCCATCCAGTCCATGGTTGCCTCTCCTTCATGCACTTCACCAATCTTATGTTTTCGACCGGTGTAAAACAAAATACGCTCGGAAACGGTTGTCTTTCCCGCATCGATATGAGCGATGATCCCGAAGTTTCGGGTGTCTCGGAGACTGTATTCTCTGGGCATATAGGTAAAAAGTATTTTTGAATGCAAAACGCCTGAAAATCGATCAGACGTTTTTACGGATTACATCATGAAGCGGACTCTATCGAGCAAAGTGAGCAAAAGCACGGTTTGCTTCTGCCATGCGCTGAACGTCCTGCTTTTTCTTCACGGCGTCACCTTCATTGTCTGCCGCGAGCATGAGTTCTTGTGCAAGTTTTTCTGCCGTAGAGCGGCCCTTTTTGGCACGCGTTGCGGCAATGATCCAGCGAAATGCGAGCTGAACGCG
>Ga0210053_1001723_pt1 | contig 19653 bp, 18 predicted proteins | sample CryGeymeta201512_FD_185467 | JGI IMG/M metagenome (GOLD analysis project Ga0210053, IMG submission 185467) | Groundwater microbial communities from Crystal Geyser aquifers in Utah, USA - Crystal Geyser metaG 2015-12 (SPAdes) (version 2) | ecosystem: Environmental > Aquatic > Deep subsurface >... | reverse complement strand
CCGTGACTATTGGATGCGCTCATAGATTCCAATCCAACCGCACCATGGCAAAAATCAGCGCGGCATCACACCAGAAACGCCGCGGAACTGGCTTTGCCAGGCCGCTGGTGCTGCCCCCCGGTGGGGGGGAGGCGGCTACACGAAGTGAGTCCGCAACAGGGGGCTTAGTCAAATCGTACACGCGGGTCCACCCAGACATAAGACAGATCGGAAATCAGCTTGGTCACCAAGCCGATGAGCGTGAAGAAATACAGCGTGCCCAACACGACAGGATAGTCACGCCGGATCACGCTCTCGTAGCTCAAGAGGCCCAGGCCGTCGAGCGAAAACAGCGTTTCGATCAACAGCGAACCAGTAAAAAATGCGCCAATGAACGCCGCCGGGAAGCCGGTGATGATGGGAATGAGCGCATTGCGAAACACATGGCCCCACAGCACCTGGCGCTCATCGAGGCCCTTGGCGCGGGCAGTGACCACGTATTGCTTGCGGATTTCTTCCAGAAATGCGTTTTTGGTCAGCATGGTGGTCACGGCAAAGCTGCCCAGCACCATGGCCGTGACCGGCATGGCAATGTGCCACAGGTAGTCAATAATGCGCGCGCCCCAGGTCAGTTCATCCCAGTTGCTGCTGGTGAGTCCCCGCAGCGGGAACCACTGCAACTGGCCACCAAAAATCACCAGCAGCGCCACACCCAGCACAAAGCCCGGAATGGCATAACCCAGCAACACCAGCAGCGTGGTGACAAAGTCAAAACGCGAGCCGGCGCGCACCGCCTTGGCCACGCCCAGCGGCACAGCAATCAGGTAGCTGATAAAAAACGTCCACAGCCCCAGGCTGATCGACACCGGCAATTTTTCCCAGATGAGTTCAGACACGCTTTTGTTCTGAAAAAAACTCCGGCCCAGATCGAAACGGGCAAATTGGCCCAGCATCTGAAAAAACCGCTCGTGCGCCGGTTTATCAAAACCGTAGAGCGCTTTGATCTGCTCAATGCGTTTCGGGTCAACGCCCTGCGCGCCGCGGTAACTCAGGCCACCACTTTCAGCCGCAGCGCCTGTGCCTGTGCCCGCCTTGGCCTCGGCCAGGTACTGCTCCACCGGGCCGCCCGGCACAAACTGGATCACAACAAAGGTCAGCAACAGCACGCCAAACAAAGTAGGGACCATCAACAATAGACGTTTGAGAATGTAGCTCAGCATGGCTTATTTGGCTCCGGGCTTTGCCCACCAGGTGTCAATGGCCCAACCTTCGCCTTGCGAATAAGGGGGCATAGCGGCGGGCTGGTCGAGCCGCCAACTGTTGTAAACGATACGGTGCGTCGGCGCCGACCACTGTGGAATCAGCACATGGCTGTGGGCAATCACGCGTTCCAGCGCGCGGCAGGCAGGCACCAACTCGGCCTTACTGGTGGCCCGCGTCATGGCGCTGATCAAAGCATCGACCGCCGGATTTTTGACGCCAGCCATGTTGCCCGAGTCTTCCTGGTCGGCCGCCTGGGAGCCAAACAGGTCGGCGTATTCCTGGCCCGGGTTGTGGGTGCCGCCGTAGGCCAACGAGGTGATGTCGAACTCGAATTTTTGCAGCCGCTGCTGGTACAGGGCAAAGTCCACCGGTCTGAAGTTCAGAGTGATGCCCAGTTTTTCCAGGTTGCGTGCCCAGGGCGTGACCACCCGCGCGCTGCCCTCGTTGCTGTCGAGGTACTCAATCTCGAAGGCCTGGCCCTGAGCGTTGCGCAACTTGCCGTCTTGCACCTGCCAGCCGGCAGCGTTGAGCAGGGCCTGGGCCTGGCGCAAATTGGCTCTCAATGAGGATGGCGCATCGGTGCGCGGTGGCTGCGTCATGGGGCCGAAGACCTCGGGCGACACGGCGCTGCGCCACGGCTGCAGCAGCGCCAGTTCCTCCGCTGAAGGCAGTCCCGTCGCCTGGCAATCGGTGTTGCCAAACAAGCCGTTGACACGCTGGTAGGCGTTGTAAAAAAGCTGCCGGTTCAGCCACTCGTAGTCCAGCGCCAGACCCAGCGCTTGACGCACGCGCGCATCTTTAAACAAGTCGCGCCGCGTATTGAGCACATAGCTTTGAAAACCTGTGGGCAGGCGGTGCTGGTATTCGCGCTTGACCAGTTCACCCGAGTCAAAGCGCTTGCCGTTGACGCGGCGCGCCCAGTCACCGGCTGAAAAGAAGCGCATCAGGTCGAATTCGCCGGCTTTCAGTGCTTCCAGCCGTGCCGTGCCATCCCGGTAAATTTTCACGGTGATGCGGTCGAAATTGGCCGTGCCGCGCCGTACGTTCAAGTCTTTGGCCCAGTAATTTGGGTCGCGCAGATAGGTGATGTCCTTGCCAAAACGCACCGGACCAATTTTGTAGGGGCCGCTGCCAATGGGGATGTCGGTGACGATCTGATCAAACGGTTTGGTCTTGCCGCCATCAGTACCCCAGGCGCGGCTGAAGACCGGCAAACCGCCCACCGTCAACGGCAGCTCGCGGTTGGGCTTCTTGAAGCGGTAGCGCACCGTGCGCTCGTCCAGCACATCCAGACCGGCCACATCAAATAGCATGGTCTTGTAGGCCGGTGAGGTGAACGGCCCCATCAGCGCGTCAAAGCTGTACTTCACGTCGGCGGCCAGCACCGGGTCGCCATTGTGAAAACGCGCCTCGGGTCGTAACGTGAAGGTGGCACTCAGACCGTCTGCTGCCACCGTCACATCCTGCGCCAGCAAACCGTAGCCCGAGCCAGTTTCGTCAAGAGAACCGGTCAACAAAGTGTCGAACATCAGGTCCGACAAATAGGCCGGCGCCGAACCTTTGATCGTGAACGGGTTGTATTTGTCAAAGGTGGAAACCCGCAAATTGCTCACCAGCCGCAACTCGCCACCTTTAGGCGCAGCAGGATTGACGTAGTCAAAATAAGAGAAATTAGCCGGATATTTGAGGTCGCCCCAAAGCGCGTAGCCATGCTCTGCCCACACAGGAGACATCCAACTCAGGCAAATCAAAAAAAACAGGCGACGCATGCGACAATTCTGCATCAATAGTGTCACTTCCTGCCGCATAACGGGATTCAAATTGCGCAAAGCGTCGCTTTTGCAATCCATCTCACTGGCAAGCGATATTTATCCATCAAACGAATCAAAAAGCAGAGGCTACCATGGGTTTCCTGACAGGCAAGAAATTTCTGATCACCGGCGTTTTGTCCAACCGCTCCATCGCTTACGGCATTGCCAAGGCCTGCCACGCCCAGGGCGCCGAGCTGGCGTTCAGCTACGTAGGTGAGCGTTTCAAGGAGCGCATCGTCGAATTTGCTGCCGACTTCAATTCGACGCTGATTTTTGACTGCGACGTGGGTTCAGACGAGCAAATCGACAACCTGTTCAAGGATTTGTCCAAAACCTGGCCCACCTTTGACGGCTTTGTGCACAGCATCGGCTTTGCTCCGCGCGAGGCCATTGCAGGCAATTTTCTGGATGGTCTGACGCGGGAGAACTTCCGCATTGCCCACGACATCAGCGCCTACAGTTTTCCGGCCATGGCCAAGGCCGCCCTGCCCTACCTCAACCCGACGTCGTCGCTGCTGACGCTGACCTACCTGGGTGGCGTGCGCGTGGTGCCAAGCTACAACACCATGGGCCTGGCCAAAGCATCACTTGAGTCGTCGGTGCGCTACCTGGCTGACGCCGTGGGCGGTAGAGGGATTCGCGTGAATGGCATCAGCGCCGGCGCCATCAAGACGCTGGCGGCCAGCGGCATCAAGGATTTCAGCAAGTTGCTGGGCATCTCGGCGGCAGCCTCGCCGCTCAAGCGCAATGTGACGATCGACGAAGTGGGCAACGTGGCCGCGTTTTTGCTCAGCGACCTGGCCTCAGGCATGACTGGCCAGATCACGTATGTAGATGCGGGCGTCAGCCAGACCGCCGTAGCGGTGTTGGAGGCCTGAAATCATCGAACGGCCCGGGCGGTTGGTCCGGAAATTGAATCGGCAGGCGCGTTAGCCTTTTTTAATGGCCAGCCAGGCGGGACTCGAACCCACTACCCCGAACTTAGAAGGTTCGTGCTCTATCCGGATGAGCTACTGGCTGATGGTGAATGGCAAATATTCAAGAGGCAGGCCGGAACGTGTAGCGCCAGCGATTGGCGCTAGCGCTTTATCCGAGTGCTGCATGAACGGCCGTCATGATAACGCGACTTGGGCGCTCCGCCTCAGCGCCTCAGCGCTGAAGCTCAGGCGCGAACGGCACGCAATCTCAAGGAAAACTCCTGCAGCGCAGCAATGCCGCTGGCCTCGGCGCGCAGGCACCAGGCCTGCAAGTCGGCCGCCAATTGCTCGCGGGTATGTGAACGGTTCAGCCACAGTTGGCGCAGTTCTTCGCGCATCAACACCATTTTGTCGAGCGCGGGTGAGGCGGCGCGCAACATGGCCAACTGTGCTGCCACGGCAGTAGGTACCTTGTCGGTGTCGCGGTGCAGCCAGTTTTTTGCCGCCTTGAGCATGGAAGCATCCGAACGGCGGGCTTTCAGGGCGCTCAACTCATCATCAAAAGCCTGGCGCATGCCGCGGGCGTAGCCGGCCATTAATTCATAGCGGTTTTGAATCAAGGCTTCCAGCGTTTGCTCGTCGGCCACCGGGCGCACGGCGCCCAGCGCCAGCCGCGGTGGTGTTTTTTTGACCCGGGCCAGGCCCACGCGCTGTAGCAGGCTGATGTACATCCAACCGATATCGAATTCATAGGGCTTCACCGACAACTTGGCCGAGGTGGGATAGGTGTGGTGGTTGTTATGCAACTCTTCGCCGGCAATCAAAATACCCCAGGGCGAAATGTTGGTGCTGGCATCAGGCGCCTCAAAATTGCGGTAACCCCAGTAATGCGCCGCGCCATTGACGATACCGGCCGCCATCACCGGCGTCCAGGCCATTTGCACCGCCCACACAGCCAAGCCGGCAGCGCCAAACAACACCAGATCAATCACCAGCATCAGCGCCACACCGGCAAAGGAAAACCGGCTGTATAGCTTGCGCTCAATCCAGTCGTTGGGCGTGCCATGGCCAAAACGCGCCAGGGTTTCCTTGTTTTGAGCCTCTTTGCGGTACAACTCATACCCCTGCAGCAGCACAGTCTTGATGCCATATACATGCGGGCTATGCGGGTCATCGGCTTGCTCGCATTTGGCGTGGTGCTTGCGGTGGATGGCAGCCCACTCCTTGGTCACCTGACCGGTGGTGAGCCAAAGCCAAAAGCGGAAAAAATGTGCGGCAATGGGGTGCAGATCGAGTGCCCGGTGCGCTTGCTGGCGGTGCAAGAAGATGGTGACGCTGACCATGGTGATGTGCGTCATGATCAACGTAAACAACACCATATGCCATGCACTCAGAGCCCAAACACCGTGCGCCGCCCAGTTCAGCAGCGCCTGAAAAACGGCCGAGTTATCCAACAAAATCATCAACGTAGTCTCTCTCGTAGTTATCTGTCGCAGCGCGCAACAACCATTTGCCGCGCGCTTAGCCCTGCGATTTTAGGGGGGTCCGTATTTCCCCTGCTTGCCAGCCTATACCCGTTTCCACACGGCGGCGAAGAAACCATCGGTCTGGTGACGGTGTGGCCACAAGCGCAAAAATCGCTGGCCACTTTCGCCACCGTTGCACAAAGTGACCGCTTGCTCAACTTTCAGGTCGGTCAAAACCTCGCCGACGTCGAGCGGTGCAAAGTCCGGGTTGGCCTCGGAAAAGGCCAGCGCAATGGCTTCGTTTTCTTGCGGCAACACGCTGCAGGTGGCGTATACCAGGCGTCCGCCGGATTTCACCAGCCGCGCTGCGCTCTGCAAAATGGCGGCTTGCAGCACGGCCATTTCATCGACCGCCTGCTGGTTTTGCCGCCATTTCAGGTCCGGGTTGCGGCGCAGCGTGCCCATGCCGGTGCAAGGCGCATCGACCAGCACCCGGTCGATCTTGCCTGAGAGACGCTTGACACGGTCATCGCGCTCGTGCGCAATGGCGGCGGGGTGAACGTTGGACAAGCCGCTGCGCGCCAGCCGCGACTTGAACGCATCCAGGCGCCCTGCCGAGGTGTCGAAGGCGTAAAGCCGCCCAGTGCTGCGCATGGACGCGCCAATGGCCAGCGTCTTGCCACCGGCACCGGCGCAAAAATCGACCACCATCTCGCCGCGCTTGGCATCGAGCAGCATGGCCAGCAGTTGCGAACCTTCGTCCTGCACCTCGAAGTCGCCGCGCTTAAAGGCTTCCATCTTGTTGAGCGCGGGTTTGCCGGCAATGCGCAAGCCCCAGGGCGAATACGGCGTCGGCACCGCCTTGATGCCCAAGCCAGCGAGCTCTTTTTGCACGTCGGCGCGCTTGGCCTTGAAGGTGTTGACACGCAAGTCCAGCCCGGCACCCTTGTTGAAGCTCTCCACCAGCGGCCAGAATTCGTCGCCCAGTTGGTCCTTGAGCGGCTGCACCAGCCATTCGGGCAGGTTGTGGCGGTGGCGCTCCATCAGGTCCTCAGGCTTGATTTTTTCGCACTGGTCGAGCCAGTTGATCTCTTGCTCGTTCAGGGCGCTGCGCAAGAAGTCGCCGGGGCCGTAGAAGCCAAGAATTGCCAGGCGGCGCTCCTTGGGGCCACTGCCGGATGGTGCAAAATGCTCAAAAAGCTGCTTTTTGCGCAGCACGGTATAGACCGTCTCGGCCAGGGTGGCGCGCTCACGCGGCCCGAAACCACGGTGATCGCGGAAAAATCGCGACACAATGGCATCGGCCGGGTGGTCAAATTTAAGGGTCAGGCGAACCAGTTCGGAACAGGCTTCAAGGAGGGCTTTTGGATGCATAGGTTGACGATTGTCCCACGGGAACTTCAATCAACTTTACCGCTCTGACGTCGCGCTGGCAAAATGAAGCTGGACAATCTTGCTGCCTCGCCCTTGCGCCATCAGCCAGAACGAACCGCATTCAAGCGTCCACAACCAAGATGATTTTGCACTCCAAACACCAAATCCACCAGCCAGACCCGGCAAGCAGGCGTTCACGAATGGCTTGCACTGCGGCCCTGTCGCTGGCTCTGCTGCTGGGCGGCTGCGCCAGTCTGTTTCAGTATGAAGAAACCCCTGACCCCAACGCCAACCCGGCGCTCAGCCAGGCCACCTGGTGGAACGACTTTCACGACCCCATGCTGGCCGAGCTGATCAACCGGGCCATGCTGGCCAACCCCAACATTTCCTCGGCGCAAGCCGCTTTACAGAAGGCGCGCGCGCTGCGTGACGTCAATCTGGCTGCCAACCGGCCCAATCTGACTGTGTCGGGCTCAGTGCAGCGCAATACCGCCGACGAGGGCCCTTCCAACGTCGTCTTTCGTGGCGGGCTGGACGCAAGCTGGGAACTCGACGTGTTTGGCGCCAACCGAAGCGCGGTTGCCAACAGCGAAGCCGAACTGCGGGCCGCCATCGCCAATTTGCGCGATGTGCAACTGAGCATGACCGCAGAGGTCGCCCTGGCCTACATACAACTGCGCAGTTTGCAGGCCCAACTCGACATTGCCCAGCGCAACCTGGGCAGCCAGTCCGAGACCCTGCAAATTACCGATTGGCGCGCCCAGGCAGGGCTGGTCACGTCGCTCGAAGTGGAACAGGCCCAAACTGCCGCATCGCAGTCAGCGGCACAAATCCCGGCGTTGCAAAGCAGCCTGAACCAGGCCCGGCACAGCCTGGCGGTGCTCACCGGTCAAACCCCCAATGAACTCGAAGCCGAGTTGCTGGCGACAGGGCCAATCCCGCAGATCGACGCACAAGTGGCCAATGTCATTCCGGCAGACAGCCTGCGCCAACGCGCCGACGTGCGCGCGGCCGAGGCGCGCATCAGCGCGTCAATCGCCGCCGTCGATGAGGCCCGCAAGGCCCGCCTGCCCAAGTTCAGGCTGGGCGGCTCGCTGGGCCTGACCGCGCTCACGCTGACTGGTTTCAGCAACGGCGCGGCATTGGCCACGCAAATTCTTGGCAGCGCGGCCATGCCCATTCTCGACGGTGGCGCGTCAAAGGCCCGGGTACGGGTCCAGCAAGCAGCGCTGGCGCAAACACGTGCAGCCTATCAAAGCACGCTGCTGACGGCGCTCAAGGAAGTCGAAGACGCCCTGATTGCGCTGCATTACGACCGCGAACGGCTGGGTTACCTACAGCAGGCCGCCACGTCGGCCGACAACGCCGCCGGGCTGGCGCAAAACAGGTACAACAGCGGTCTAATTGATTACCAGACCGTGCTGCAAACCCAGCGCACGCTGCTTGGCGCCCAGGTTAGCGTGGCCAATTTGCAAGCCGACCTCAGTAGCGGCCATGTGCGCCTGATCAAAGCCATGGGCGGCGGCTGGTGACAAACAAGACAAAGAGCACTGTATGACCGAATCCACACCAAAAATCTCTCGTGCCAGCAGCCCTGAGCCCAAAGACCTGCAAGCGCTGCTGCGCGAACCCGCCACCGCGCCCTGGTGGCGCCGCCGCACCCTGTGGGTCGCGCTGGTGCTGCTGCTGGCTGCCGGCGGCGGTTATTACTATTGGCAGCAAAGCCAGCAACGCAATGCCGCGCCCAGCTATGTCACTGAGCCCGCCAGCAAAGGCGACCTGACGCTCACCGTCACGGCCAATGGCACGCTGCAGCCGACGCGCTCGGTCAACATTGGCAGCGAGCTCTCGGGCACCGTGTTGCGCGTGCTGGTGGATGTGAACGACCGCATCAAACGCGGCCAGGTGCTGGTGGAACTCGACACCGCCAAGCTCAATGACCAGGTGCTGCGCTCCAAGGCAGCCTTGGCCAGCGCGCAGGCGCAACTGGCGCAGGCGGCGGCCACCGTCAAGGAAAGCCAAGCCAGCCTGGCCCGGCTGGAGGAAGTGGCCCGCTTGTCGGGCGGCAAAGTGCCATCCAAAACCGAACTCGACGGCGCCCAAGCCGCCCATGAGCGCGCAGTGGCGGCCGAGGCCAGCGCTCGCGCCAACGTCGATTCAGCACGAGCCTCGCTGGCCACCGATGAGACCAACCGCTCCAAAGCGTCGATCCGCTCACCCACCGACGGCGTGGTGCTGACGCGCTCGGTTGATCCCGGCAACGCTGTAGCTGCCTCGCTGCAGGCGGTGACACTCTTCACCGTGGCCGAAGACCTGCGCCAGATGCGCTTGCAGGTCAACGTGGACGAGGCCGACGTGGGTCGCGTGAAGGTCGGCCAACCCGCCTCGTTCACCGTCAGCGCCTTTCCCAGTCGGCGTTTTCCGGCCAAGATCACGCGTGTTGCGTTTGGCTCCACCATCACCGACAACGTGGTCACCTACCAGACCCTGCTCGATGTCAAAAATGACGACCTGAGCCTGCGCCCCGGCATGACCGCTACCGCCACCATCACCGCGGTCGAGCTGAAAGATGTGCTGCTGGTGCCCAACACGGCGCTGCGTTTCACGCCGCAAAACGGCGCCAACGGGGCCACTGGGGCTAAACAAGGCAGCAACATCATGTCCACCGTGTTGCCGCGTCTGCCCCGCAGCGGCGCGCGCAAAACGGCCACGGGCGGTGCCGCCAGACAGGTCTGGGTGCTGCAGGACGGCGCGCCAGTGGCGGTGAACGTCACACCCGGCATCAGCGACGGCCGCATGACCGAAATCACTGGCGGCGACTTGACCGAGGGCATGGCCGTCATCACCGACCAGCGCGCCGGCGCAGCCAGCAAGCCATGAGCGCCCTGCCCCTGATCGAACTCAGAGCGGTCACCAAAACCTACGGCCAGGGCGCCACCGCGCTGCAGGCGCTCAAGGGCGTTGACCTGACCATCGAGGCGGGTGATTTTGTCGCCATCATGGGCCCCAGCGGCTCGGGCAAGTCCACCGCCATGAACGTACTGGGTTGCCTGGACACGCCCACCAGCGGCGAATACCTGTTCAACGGTGTTCATGTGGAAACACTCAGCCGCGACCAGCGCGCGCTGCTGCGCCGGCGCTACCTGGGTTTTGTGTTTCAGGGCTTCAACCTGCTGGCTCGCACCAGCGCCCAGGAAAACGTCGAGCTGCCGCTGTTGTACCGCGGCGAGCCTAGCAAAATGCGCCATGTCGCTGCCAAAAAGGCGCTGACCTCAGTCGGTCTGGACGGCTGGGAACACCACACACCGGCCGAGCTCTCGGGCGGCCAGCAGCAGCGCGTTGCGATTGCCCGCGCACTTGTCACCGAGCCGGCCGTGCTGCTCGCCGATGAGCCCACCGGCAACCTTGACACCCATCGCAGCCGCGAGATCATGCACCTGCTGTGGCAGCTCAATGTGGCGCACGGCATCACCGTGCTGATGGTCACGCATGAGGCCGAGATGGCGGCCTACGCCAAGCGCATCGTGCATTTTGTCGATGGCGTGGTTGACAGCGACACGCGCAACCCGCACCCGGCTGATCTCACGCAAGCTGCGCCCACTGCGGCGGAGGCGAACTGACATGTGGCTCAGCACCCTGCTGCTCGCCATGCGCTCGATCCGGCGCAATCTGCTGCGCTCGTTCCTGACCATTCTGGGCATCGTGATCGGCGTCAGCGCCGTCATCACCATGGTCACGGTGGGCAACGGCGCCACGCTGGCCATTCAAAACCAGATTTCCGGCCTGGGCACCAACCTGCTGCAAGTGCGCCCAGGCCAGCGCCTCGGCCATGGTGGCGGCGGTGGCGCACCGCCTTTCAAGGAAGCCGATGCCGAGGCTATTGGCAGCCAGATTGGCAGCATCGCCGCCGTGGCGCCCGAGGCGCGCAGCGGCGCCGTGCTGGTGCTCGACGGCCGCAATTGGAGCAGCAGCATCATTGGCAGCACCAATCAGTGGCTGTTCACTGGTAACTGGAAACTGGCCGACGGCCGCAGCTTTAATGATGATGAGCAATTGGCCGGTGCGGGCGTCTGCCTGATCGGCGAAACCGTGCGCCGCGAGTTGTTTGGCAGCCGCGCAGCGGTGGGCTTGTCGATGCGCGTCAAGCAAATCAGCTGCGAGGTCATCGGCGTGCTCGCGCCCAAGGGCCAGGGCGCTTTTGGCAACGACCAGGACGACGTGGTGCTGATGCCGCTGCACACGCTGCAGCGGCGCATCACGGGCAACACCCGCGTCAATACCCTGATGGTGTCGATGGCGGACGGCGCCGACCCCGAGCGCGTCAAGGCCGGCATCACCCAGCTGCTGCGCGAGCGGCGCAAGCTCAGCACAACCGACGAAGACAACTTCAACGTGCTCGATACCAAGCAACTCGGCGAAACCCTCTCAGGCACCACCAAGGTCATGACCACACTGCTCGGCGCCGTGGCGGCCGTGAGCCTGCTGGTGGGTGGCATCGGTATCATGAACATCATGCTGGTGAGCGTGACCGAGCGCACCCGCGAAATTGGCCTGCGCCTAGCCATTGGCGCGCTGGAGCGCGAGGTGCTGCTGCAGTTTTTGATAGAAGCCGTGGTGCTGGCGGCGCTGGGCGGCGTGCTGGGCATTGCGCTGGCCACCGCCGCGTCGATCGGCCTGGCCAATTTCATGGAAGTGCCGTTTGTCTTCAACCCCGGTGTGAATGTGATCGCTTTCCTGTTCTCAGCCGGCATCGGCGTACTGTTTGGCTACTTCCCGGCGCGCCGTGCCGCCCGGCTTGACCCCATCGAGGCGCTGCGGCACGAATAACTCACACCAGGAGTATCACAACATGAGCTCACAAAAAGCTTGGCCCGAAGCCATACCCACGACGCCGTTCAAGGTCCACGAGCAGATCGAGTACCGCGTTCAAGGGCGCATTCTTCACACCACGGCGAGGGGACCGTTCAAGGACATCGTGGAAGCCATTCCACCCACCATCACCGGATTCATTCAAAGATTGACGCAACAGGGCCGCTGGGGACAGATCGTTACCTTCCAGCAAAGTGCATTGATATCGCCCGCAGCTTTGCAAAACTTTGCGGTCTATCTCAAATTGCGGTACAAAAATCAGGCGACCAAACCGGTGGTTGCGCTGGTTTTCGAGGCTGACGTTGAGGGCGGCCACTTGCTGGCGCCGGAATTTCTGAAGTGCTATTTGGATGCAAGCATCCAAAGCCAGGTGTTTGAACACTACGCCAATGCACTCCTCTGGGTGAAAGCGGAAATCAGCCAGTTCTCGACGCGGCTCAAATGGAAAGACAGCTATACCATCGGCGACCCCGCCATTGATGAACAACACCGGGAGTTATTCAAACGCGCCGTTGATGTGGTGGCCGCAACCTCCCATGAGGGACAAGTCATTTCTGCCACGCGGCTTTTTCAGTACATGCGCACGCACCTCTCGCACGAAGAAGAACTGATGCGCAAGCTTCACTATCCGGACGTTGAACCCCACACCCGAGAGCATCAGGCGCTGCTGGCCAGGCTCAACACCATTTCACTCAAAATTGCCAACGAAAACCTGGTGATAGCAGATCTGGAAGAATTCCTGGGAGACCGGTTTTTACAACACATGGAGACGGCAGACACCGACCTGGCCCAATTTGCCAAGGCGACAAAATCCATCTAGACCTTTTTTCGCAGCCATTGCGCCACCGCCTGCGGATAAATCAAATGCTCTTGCGTGAGCACCCTTGCACTCAGCGTGTCTGCCGTATCGCCAGGCAACACCGGCACCACGGCTTGCGCCAGGATCGGGCCGTGGTCGAGCTCTGCGGTCACCAGATGCACGGTGGTCCCAGCCACTTTGCAGCCGGCGTCGATGGCGCGCTGGTGCGTGTGCAAACCGCTGAAAGCAGGCAACAGCGAGGGGTGGATATTGACCAGGCGTCCGGCATAGCGCTGCACGAAGCCAGGCGTCAGGATGCGCATGAAGCCTGCCAGCAGCACCAGCGCCGGCTGACCGGGGCGGTCATAGCGGTCAACCAGCTGCGCCAGCGCGGCATCGAATGCCTCGCGACTGGTATACGCCTTGTGGTCAATCACCTCTGTGACAATGCCCTCTGCGTTGGCCAATTGCAAGCCCTTGGCCTCGGCCTTGTTGCTGATGACTGCGGCCACCCGGGCACCGTAGTGGTCAGCCCAACGCTCGCGCTGTGCGGCTTTCACAATGGCGGCCATGTTGGTGCCGCTGCCTGAGATCAAAATAACGATGTTTTTCATACTTGGCTGAATTATGACTTTGACCCCTGCGACTTCCCTGACCCTGACCCTGACCCTGAACCCCATCGAGGCCCGCGTGCTCGGCACGCTAATGGAGAAGGCCCGCACCGTGCCCGACAGCTACCCGCTGTCGCTCAATTCGCTGATGCTGGGCTGCAACCAAAAAAGCAGCCGCGACCCGGTCATGGAACTGAGCGAGGCCGATGTGGCCAGCGCGCTGGACAGCCTGATGGCGACCGGTCTGGTGCGCGCCAATGCTACTGGCCGCGTGGCGCGCTACGAGCACAACTTTCAGCGCGGCGCGGGTGTGCCCGAACAGTCGGCGGTGTTGCTAGGCCTGTTGATGCTGCGCGGCCCGCAAACTGCGGCTGAGTTGCGCCTGAACACCGAACGCTGGTACAAGTTTGCCGACATCTCCTCGGTCGAAGGTTTTCTGGAAGAGTTGCAAGACCGCTCACCTGACAAAGGCGGCCCGCTGGTGATCAAGCTGGCGCGCGCCCCCGGTGCCCGCGAGCAGCGCTGGGCGCACCTGCTGTGCGGCCCGGTGGATGAAGCGCAGTTCGCCCAGTCTGGCGGTGCCCGGGGCGCCGACAGCGCACCCGGCACACTGGCGCGCATCGAGCAGCTCGAAGCCGAAGTGGCCCAGCTCAAGGCCACGGTGCTCAAGCTCTGCACTGAGCTGGGAATGGCGCCGCCCGAACAAGCTTGAGCAGTAAGCAACCCAAAAGGCCAGGGCAATGTTGCCTCAGAGGCTAAAAAGTACCCGGATAAGCGCCGCCATCTGCCAGCACGTTTTGCCCGGTCAGATAGCCGGCCTGCTGGCTGCACAAAAACGCGCAGATGGCACCGAACTCATCGGGTGATCCAAAGCGTTTGGCCGGTATGGTGTTGCGCCGGGCGGACGCCACCGCCTCCAGCGATTGCGCCGTTTTGGTGGCAGCGCCCTGAAAGATCGACTGCAGGCGCTCGGTATCGAAGGCACCGGGCAACAGGTTGTTGATCGTCACGCCCCGGGCGGCCACGCCGCTGCGCGCCAATCCAGCAACAAAGCCGGTCAGGCCGCTGCGCGCGCCATTGGACAGGCCCAGCACATCGATCGGTGCCTTGACCGCGCCCGAGGTGATATTGACGATGCGGCCAAAGCCGCGCGCGGCCATGCCATCGACCGTGGCCTTGATCAGCGCAATCGGCGTGAGCATATTGGCATCGAGCGCGCGAATCCAGTCGTCACGGCTGAAGTTGCGGAAGTCGCCAGTGGGCGGCCCGCCGGCGTTGGTCACCAAAATGTCGACCTCGGCGCGCTGCGCCAGCACCGCGGCACGGCCTGCCTCTGTGGTGATGTCGGCCGCCAGCCACTGCACGGTGGCGCCAGACTTGCCGGCCTCCAGCGCCGTCAACTGCGCCGCGGCGGCCTGCAGGGCATCGGCCCCGCGCGCCACCATCAGCACATTCACACCCTCCTGAACCAGCGCCCTGGCGCAGCCCAACCCAAGGCCTTTGCTGGCCCCGCACACCAAAGCCCACTTACCCGAAATGCCCAAGTCCATACCCATTCCCTCATCAAAATTAAAACCAACTGGCGCGGTACCACGACTGACCGCTTCTGCCTTTTCCTGTTACTTTACGGTGCAATTCTTATAGCTCATTGAGTAAGCACCATTTCGCACAAATCCGTTTCAGTGTGACGGCCCCATGCTTCGATGCGCGCCCACAACCACTGTAAACCATCATGCCCACTGCTTTGCAAACCATGGTCCGCCTTTGGCAAACGCAAATTGCATGACGGTACCAATCGATTGCGAGACAGTTGTGTAAAGCGCTGATACGCCGATTCAGGAACCTGTGCGTCAGAGGCGCCCCAAACTCGCAGCAATGGCAGTGCCATACCAAGCAACGGCCGGGTTAACTGCCAGTGCCAGAAGTCACGCCAGTAGCCAAGCGTGCGCCCTTGGGCCAATGTGTCGTCGCTGGCATTGGAGCCTTGCAAGCGTTTCAAGTCCAACCAGGCGGGCCATTGCCCAATTTGCCTTGCCTGGAGCTCTCCGGTTTCGAGAGGATCGAGCCCAGGCGCAGAGATCATCACGACGCCAGCCAAATGGGGCACCTCTGGTGCCAGGTCGGGTAACAGTTCAGCGCCTTCAGAAATGCCAACCAACAGCACAGGCAACGCCGGGTCGGGTTGATCCTGACCTGAAAAGTAAGCCCGCAATGCCGCCCGCGAATGATCGCGCCACGATGTCAATGTGTCATTTTGAACAAATTCTGTGGTGCAACTTGGAGCCAACCCGGCATCCACATGCACGCCTGGTTTGTGCAGAACCAACAGTTCGGCATGCAGCAAACCAGCAAAATAGCGCGCCGCCACGGGCCGCCAGCCGGTGCATCCAGAACCAGGCACCACCACGACAGCGTAGCGTGCAGGCAAGGCCAAAGACGAACGCTTGAGAACCTGCAACTCAACCCCAGCGCGCGCACCGGGAATCACCATCAGCACCCACGGGTTGGCCGCAATGGTTGCAGAGCCAATGATGGAACTTGACGTTGTTGTGGCAAGGGCCTGCATCATTGGCACTGCCAGTACCCCAGCCAAAACAGCCCGACACACACGGGCAAAAGTCATGGCCTGACCTGGCTGTACATGGCACGCCGGATGAGTGCCCTAACGCAAAATCATGACCTGATCGGCCTGCTGCACGTTTTGCCCATTTGGCGTGACGGGCATGTCCTGCCCTGGCACAACTTCTACGCCTGAACGGATGCCTCGCGCCATGTTCGGATCGCTATAGACCAACTGCGAAGTAATTTGCTCATACACGTTCAGCGCCAGGCTCTGAGAAGTTTCTCGCATCACTTTGGCCCTGTTCGGCGGCAATACATCACCCCGGTTTGACAAGATTTTGGTGTCGTTACCAGACCCTTGTGCCGAGAAGGCGGCCTTGATCTCGAAAGTTTTTGTGTTGATCAGGGAAAAGTCGGCCAGCAGATCCAGGCCGTATTGCATGGTGGCGCTGGTGGTGCCTTGCAGTGGCGAAAATTGATCGCTGAATTCAATGTGCGAAAGGGTACCAAAAAGAACAAAATCAGCGCCTTTGAACTCCCCTTTTTTAATACGGGAGATGATGTCTTTCACCTCGGGTTGACGAACCGGCCGGGCCACCTTGCCGGTCTTGATTTGATTGAGTACTTGCTCGGCCTTGGTCGGTTGCGGGGCGCCCTCGTCAAAGCTTCTACCCTGGACCAGCTTGAAGGCGGTGCCCTTCAGAAGGGCACCCTTAATATCATTGGTGAAAGACCCGAGTTCACGCTGCTCCATGTAGCTGTAGCTGCCCGCCACGTAGGTTCCACTGGCTTGATAGCTGCCTGAAAAATTGCGCCGATCAGCCTGCACCTTGCTGCTTTCCCGAATGGTGGCTGCCTCAAAATATTCAGACACAGCCTGGGTGTAGGCAAGATCGGTGACTGCGATTCGCGGCACAGTTTGCGAGTAGGCAGCGTTCACCAAACCAGAAAGCGCCAGCGCCATTGCCGTCAGAAAAAATGTTCGTCTTTGCATGGTGTATGTCCAGTTCAACGTTTGCTGGTTTTGCGAATTTCTTTTTCTTCCTGCCATTCGATCGTGCCCTCTTCCACATCGAACATCTTGAGTGTGAACTTGTAAAACACATCTTTGGTTGTCGAGCTTTGCTTGACAATGCTGGTCAATTCACCTTCAAGTGTGTATTTGGCGGCCTTCATATTTCCCACCTTGGCGGTACTGCTCTTTTTGTACATTCCGCTCTGGTTCTGGCGCTGCAGTTCGTCAACACCCTCCTGCATTTCCTTGATGGAACGAACAAAGCGCACCTTGCCCGATTTGACCAAGGTCGTCTGGATCGAGTTCATGACATTGGTGGTGTCAATGTACTCGCTTGTCTTGTTCTTGACCGTCGAAATCGTGACCGTGGGGCGGCCCTGAAAAATGCCGGTCTCCAAAAGACTACCCACCATTTTTTCGGCGATCATCTGCAAGTCGGTCGAGCCAAACTCATTGGTTACAAGCTCAACCCCTTTGGCGTCACCATAGTTCACCTGACGGTCCAGTCGTATGACAGGCGATGTCAGTTTATTTGGTGGTGTTGTGCAGGCCAACAAGACCGAGGTGGCGCATAGCAAAAATGCAGATTTCAACAGGCGTGACATATTGATTTACTCCTTATAAGTTCTTGGAATTAAAAGATGATTTTGAGCAGTTCAGCTCTGCTTTAATGCGGCTCAACATTCATTTCGAGACGGAAATCAATCACAACCGACGAGGGCGCCACGCTTTTGACTGTCTGCTGAGCCTGGCCCAACATGGCCATTTGCTTCCACGACTCACCGTCACCCACTTGGTTGCCGTTGTTATCAAGCCAGCGATAACGGTAAAAGACCGTGCGGTCGCTGTTGCCAACGTTCAACAGATCGGTCTGAACAATCAGAATATCGTTACGCCGCACAGCGCGTATCTCAGGAATTCTGATTCCGTTGGCATCCCCGCGCAACATCACTTTGGACGCCACCGCCGCAGAAGTACCTGGATCATGTTGGGCATGGGCGGAAAGCGCCAGCAAAGATGCCAGTGCAAGCATCCATCTTTTTGCAGCATTCATTTTTTACTCTCTTGGCTAGGTTTAGAGACTGGCATTGCCAGCGGTGACGGCGATGGTCTTCTTGGCAGCGGTCTTTGCTTTTGCCTTGGGCTTGGGCTTGGGCTTGGGCTTGGGCTTGGGCTTGGCTTTCGAACTGTCAACTTCTGGTGTGACTGAAGATACTGGTTTTGCCACGTCGGCTACTGCGGGTGCCTGAGCCATGAGATTTCCGAAATTACCGACATCACCCACAATAAAACTCGATTCATAAAGGCGTAACGGAACCAGGGAGTACTGACCACCCACCTTGACCTTGAAGTCGCGCCCATTGATTTCTACCTTGTGTTCACCTTCGGGCAGGTAACCTTGCGCCACAGACGATCGTCTGCTTGCTCGGTGACCACCGAGGCGATGGTGCCCACAAGTGCACCGATCAGTCCACCACTTTTCTCCAGTTGGTCCTGCACTACGCCCTTGACAATGGCACGGGTGACCCCACGAAAAACCATGCCGGGCATCTCGTCTTTGAGTGCACGCCGGGCCATCACGTTGACATCAACCACTTTTTCCAGCTTGAATTCCTGCCCGGATGCGACCATTTTGCTCAGCAACGGGTCTGTTGAAGGCTCAATGATGGGGTAAGAAATGCTGACTGTGCGGATGCGGTTACCCACCGGCACAGGGAGCGTGAAGGCCTTGGGCTTTCGCGCCGGCGCATCGCCCGCCTCGACCACAAACAACACATCGGTCATGCGTTGGCGGCGCTTGTGGGTGTAACTTGTGCGTGCATCCAGACCCCGCAAACCCTCCTCCAGAACGCCGGTTTCAGGCTTCAGCTCGATCGCTTTGCGATAGCCCGGCGCGGCCAATCCAGGCTCATTGAGAACTTCATACAAAAAACCGGCAAGGTAGTGGCTCAAAGCATTTTGGTAGCCGTTTTTGAGTGCCAGTACTTCCGGATCGTTAAGCGTCTCAACCGGGTAACCATTAATTTCTTTGCCAACGGTCCCAACACCCTTGGACTTGGCCGTTTCTTCGGCGGCCACCGTTTCTTTGGCACGAAACTCGGCAATCACGGCTTCGCGCTCATGCGTGCGTTTGATATCCACACGGGCATTTTCCATGTCGCCCGAGGCCACCCGATTAAGTGCCAGTCGCGTCGTCAGCCAGACTTTTTCATAGTCCTGGCCTTCATAAACCTTCAAACGTTCACTGATGGTCGCCGCACCCAAGGTAGCCAGTAATTTTTTCGGGTCGGTTTTTGCCGCCTCCTCCCATTGCTGAACTTTCTGGTCGGCGAGCAAAAAAGCCTGGGTACTGTCTTGGTATTTGTGATCAAGGCGAAGCAATTCGCCGCGTTCCATGTTGTACAGCAGTTCGGCCTTGTCGTCGTCGCTGGTTGCAGAGGCTTCAAGCGTCTTCAGTGCCGAAGCGATGCCGCCTGATTTTTGAGCGGACTGCATCTGGTTGGTCAGATCGTCGTGGCTCTTCATGGCGGCGCAACCCGACAATACCAGCACCACACTGAATGCCGTCAAAAAACGCCAAAAATTCTCCCGTCTCATTTGTAACCCCTTGTAACTTGTAAGGGATTAATATACACGAATATTTCACATATTCGCGCTCGGTCCGAACAGGATGGCCGACATTTTTAACGTGAAAGACGGGCGGCTCGCAATGACGTTACGCTTTCATAATTCGGGGCGTCGCTCTGGATTCATGCAAGTTAGCAAGGGTGGAATGCAAGTGTTATGGCATAAAGCCATCAACGACCCGGCATCTGACGGGATAAAGCTACCGGCCAGACAACAACAACAGCATCACAAGTCAGCCCTTCATCCCAGCGCCGGAGTGGATGACAGCACCTCTTCCAGCACCGTCAGCCCCTCTGCCACGCGCAGCGCGCCCGCCAATCTCAACGGGCGCATGCCGTCAGCGACGGCCTGGCGCTTGA